>Ga0099828_10002137_pt1 | contig 13531 bp, 10 predicted proteins | sample CZO8metaG_2_FD_79338 | JGI IMG/M metagenome (GOLD analysis project Ga0099828, IMG submission 79338) | Vadose zone soil microbial communities from the Eel River Critical Zone Observatory, Northern California, USA - CZOApr15con2H1.8 metaG | ecosystem: Environmental > Terrestrial > Soil > Vadose...
ATCGGTGACATCGGCGTAGCGGCGGCCGATGCCATATTGAGCGCGCATGACGCGGAGATTCCCGGCGAAAAAATCACTTTCGGAGGGGAGATTTAACGTGTCCTTCTCGTTGACGCGGGCGTTGCCGACCCTGCCGTTGAACGTATACCAGACGTTGAGAATTTTGGGATGGTCTTCTGCGGGATCGCCGCCCATGGCGCTATTCGTAATGCGCAGGGTGAGCGCATTGCCTTGAACATTGGAGGCCAGACGCGAGGTGACGTTGACGAAGCGATTGTCGGCGCCGTAGTCCGCGCGCAGGATTTGCAACCCCCCCCCATACACGGGTTGGGGCGGAGCGCCATAGTTGCCAGCGCCGCCGGAGTAACCTGGTTGTGGGGGAACGCCATAATTGCCTGCGCCGCCAGGGCGGTCAGCATCGTGGTCACGCATACGGACGTTCAGGCTGAAGGATTCTTTCTCAGCGTAGACGAGCACCTGCTCCTGACCGTAATTGCGGACGCGGAGGCGGAGAGTTTTTCGCACACCGGGCGTGGGATCTATACCGAGAGTTTCGTTGTCCACACGCATGCTGAGGGTATCTCCTCGAACGAGCGAGCGGACGCGCTGCGTCACATCGACAAAATTATTGCCGGAACCATATTCGGCACGGAGGAGTTCCCAACGGTTGGATTGCGCGGCATAACAAACGGCCGCGAGGAGAAGAATTGCAAGAACCACGATAATTCGCTTCATAAGAGGCTCCTGATAGCACCTGGCTGAGAAAGATTTGCGGCTCACTCGAAAAAGCAAACTAAGAAGCCGCCTTTTCTCCAAAAGACACCCGCGCAGAGGGAAAGTCAAGAAAAGGGTGAAGGGAGGTACGCGGGAGAGTCAAGGGAGTACGCGGGGGATTCGGGAGCGAGGCTGTGGCTTTCATCCGAAAACGCTGATTGAAAATGTGGACTGATTAGTTGGAGTTCGATGCGGGGGTTACGGGTTTAAAAGAGTCGTCGAGGCGGAGGATGAGGACTTGGCCGTTGGAGTGGAACGAGCCCCCGGTCACCGTCTTCGCTTCCTTCATCGGGTTGTCGGTGAAGAAATGGGCGACTTCGAGAACGACGCCGGTGGAGAAGAGAGTTTTCTCGACATAGTCGCTCTCAAGGTCGATGTCGGGATCGATCTTGTGGGTGACGCCATTATTGCGCTGATCCCGCTCGAAGCCGATGTCGTGAGTGGCGGCGCCGACCCAGAGAGTTTGGCCCTTGACCTCAAACGGCGCTTTCCAGATGCGCAAGTGATTGCGGGAGGCCACAACGGAGATGGGCTCAGCGTGAGCCCAGCCGTAATCTTGCGGGCGGCCAAAGAGGTAAAGCTGGCTCATGGGCATGGTGAGATAGGATTCCTTGGAAAGACTTTCTAGGAGGCCGTGGAGAACAGCTCCTTTAACATCGGCGTCGACTTTGACCCAGCCGGCAGTGGTGAAAGCGCTTTGCATGGTGGCTTCCTAGCCGAGGAGCAGAAAATTGACCATATCACCGGGATCGCCGGTCTTGTCGGATATGCGGCGGGGAATTTTTTTGAAGAGGGAATTATCGATGCCGGGGAGGGAAGCGACTTGGCGCGCGACGACGCGAGCGGTGCCGTTTGCAGGAGCGTAGACCTCAACGCGCACGGAGTATGTGCCATCGGCCGAATCGTCTTTCGTTTGATTGATGCCGATGGAGAGGCGGCCGGAAATGGGAGCCACCATGTCGCGACGCGCGCCGATGAGGAATGGCTGGGCAGTGGCAGCGTCCCCGATGCGGCCGATGAGGGACCCACGGCCAGCGTCGTTGAAAGGCAGGATGCGAAGAAGGTCCTTGAAGCCGCGAGGGCGGCCTTCGGGACCGTTGTCATCTTGCGCGTCGGCGTAGCGGGCCTTTCCGGAGGCTGTCATGAGGACGCGCTCGCCGGCTTGAATATCCATGCCGGTGTCAGACCAGAGCTGATCGCCGGTGAGCTGAAATTCCTGAGAAAGGCGTAGCTTGCCGGACGGAGTCGGAGCGGCGGCAGCGTCCTGTTTGGGGGCGACCACAGCGGGCGGCGGGTCCGTTACGAGTTGACCAGCCAGGCGCGATGGATACAGGCAGGCGGCAAGGAGAAAAATCGCCAAGAAAGTGATTCTTACTGGCTTACAGTCGTTCATGAGGGCGAGCCATCCCGCCGAACAATTATACGCATCTTCCCTGTAGTAGATGCGGCGGGCTGAGGCAAGCGTTGGCTGGCCGACCGCGGATGACCCGGTGTTTCCTTGACTCGATGCTGAGGCGACGGTAAATTGGCAAGATGGCGCTGCGTCGTGCGAGGAAGCTATGCGTCTCACTATCATTCTGAAAGTAGAGACGCGGGGAAGTAAGTGAATCTTTCGCCAGGCGCAAGGAATGCTGGGATATCTGACCCCCTTCAAAAGTGCCGGGTGAAAGACCCGCGGGATACGTGAGAACCGCTACAGGATCCATGAACAAATTTCTTCGAAGCAAGATTTGCAAGCTATTTTGCGCCGTTGCGCTGGCGCCAATGATGGCAAGCGCGCAGACGCCGCTGTCACGGTCAAAGCCCGCGCCCGTGACCAATGTGACCGCGGACGGCAGCGAGGCGATGTTCACCACCATGTGCGCGCTGCTGGCGGCGGGATTTGAATCGGATGTGAGAGCAGACAACTGGCAGCCGTTCCGCGCGCAGATGCGCGAGAGGATGCAACACCAGGAAGGGCCGGCGGTAGACATGCTGCGGGAGTTCTACCAGAAGCACGAAATCGCAGACGCCGGCGAAATGCTTTCGCGCTATATCTGGTTTGGGTTGGTTTCCGGGCCGGCGCCGAAGTTCGTGCCCATTTTGCGGCGTGACGAATTGCCTCCCGAGGTGCTGGCGCTCGAGGGATTCAGCGAAATTCTCTCCGCTTATTACACGGAACAAAAGATTGGCCAGCTTTGGAGACAAGTGAGGCCGATCTACAACGGGGAGATCGAACGGCTGCACGATACCGTCTCGCAGATTGTGTTTCTAGCAGACGGCTATTTGCGGCAGATTGCGAACCCGGGCAATCCGCGCACGTTCACGATGGTCGTCGAGCCGCTGGTGGGACGAATCACAAACGTGCGGAACTTCGGCGATCACTACACGATTGTGTTAAGCGGGAGCAACGATATTCCGTCCGATGTCATCCGTCACGCCTACTTGCATTTTTTACTGGACCCGCTGCCGCTTGAGTACCCGCACGTGGTGGCAGTGAAGCGGCCGCTGTATGAATTGGCGGCCAAGGCGCCGCGGTTGGCGGCGGACCTGAAGGATGATTTTTCGTCCTACGTGGCGGAGTGCATGGTGCGAGCAGTGGAGCTGAGGCTCAAGCGGGCCTCGCCGGGGGAAAGAGAAGTGGCGATGGATCGCGATGACGCCGACGGTTACGTGCTGGTGCGGCCGCTATTCAGGGAGCTCGCGAATTTTGAGAAGTCCGAGCCGTCCATGGAAATTTATTTTCCGGTAATGCTGCGATCGATTGACAATACCGCGGAAGCCAAGCGAATCGGCAGCGTGAATTTTGCTCCGGGAGAGAGCGCCGCGAAGGCGGATGATCCTACGAGCCATGAAGTGGTGAGATTGAAGCCAGCGGTGCCGACGACGGTGCCAAACGACCAGGAAACGATCGCGGCGCTGACGGAAGGGGAACGGCGGATCGCGGAGAGGAATCCGCGCGCGGCGGAAGCCTCGTTTCAGAAAGCGCTGGCGAAGTATCCGGAGCAACCCCGGGCGTGGTACGGTTTGGGGCTGGTCGCCATGCTGGAGCAGGACGGAACGAGGGCCAAGCAGATATTTGGACGATTGACCGCGGGTGAACACGCGGCGGTGAAGGACCCGATGGTGATGGCGTGGTCGCATATTTACCTGGCCCGGATTTACGGAAACGAAGGCCATGGAGATTTGGCAAAGACGGAGTATGAAGCAGCGTTGCGGGTAGAAGGCGGACCGGAGCAGGCGCGGCAGGCGGCGCAAAAAGGTTTGGCGGCATCGGCCGGCCAGAAGCCGCCTGAACGGCCTTAATGGTGCGCATGGAGAGATAGGCAAAAAGGGAGTTGAATTATTCTGCGAGGGAGCTGCGGAAAGCGAAGAGTTGACCGCCCGAATGGTCGGTTGACAGGCGCGGACTCCAGCGGGAAATTTAAGAGGAGAAGAAAGATGATGAGGAACCGGATCATTTGGATGACGGCGGCGGCGCTCGGGGCGACGCTGCTCGGAGGAAACGGAATTGCGATGGGGCAGTACCCTTCTAGCGGGCAGTCGCAAAGCCAGCCCCCGGCCCGGCCGCCGGCTCCGAAACCCCTGTCGCTCGATAATGCTACGGCACCTGCGCCGGTAAACGCCGAGGAAGATGCTGCTTTCAAGGTATTTCAGGATTCGCCGGTGACGGATTTGAAAAAGAAGATCGAGCTGGGGGAAGCATTCGTACAGAAATATCCGCAGAGCCGCTACAGAACGATCATCTATTCGACGCTTACATCGGCTTATCTGAACACCGGGCAGGTGGAAAAGATGGAGGAAGTAGGCGACAAAGAGGTGGAGCTCAACCCCAATGACGTGCAGGTGCTGGCGGTTCTGGGGCAGACCATCCCGCGAGTGATTAACGCGAAGACGGCGGATCCGGCCAAGGAGCTGGACAAAGCGGAACGCTACGCAAAACGCGCGATTGAAGTGACGCCCACTGTGCCGAAGCCCGAGAACATCACGGAAGAAAATTTCATCAACGCGAAGAACGTGACACTCGCAATGGCGCATAGCGGCCTAGGGTTGATTTATGTGCGGCACGCCAAGTACGCGGAGGCCATCAACGAGCTTGAAGCGTCCGTAAAAGTCGACCCAACTCCGGACCCGGTAAATTATTACCTTTTGGGATTGGCGAACACAAAGGCTTCGCATTTCGAGGACGCCGCAGCGGCATATACCAAGTGCGCTTCTATGCCAGGCCAAATGCAGGCGACCTGCCAGAAGGGCGCCGAGGAAGCAAAAAAACTTGCCTCGACGCAATTAAGCGCGCCGAAGTAGGCATCTTCCTAGGGCGGGAACCGCCGAGACCATGACAGGCAATGCCGACGAGCAACTCGAAGAGCGGCTGAATTACCGCTTTCGAAACAAGGAACTGCTGGAAAAAGCGTTGACTCACAGCTCGGCTGTTTCTGAAGCTCGCGCGGGCCGCGCTGCGGAGAACGCAGAGGGAGCGCTGCTGGGAGACAACGAAAGGTTGGAGTTCCTGGGAGATGCTGTGCTGGAGCTGGTGACCAGGGAGTACCTGGTTTCCAAATTTCCGGACTGGGACGAGGGTCGGCTATCAAAAAGCCGCACACGCCTGGTGAACGCGAAATCGCTGGAAGCCGCCGCGCGCCGGCTGGCGATCGGGGAACATTTACGCCTCGGACGGGGCGAGGAAAAAACCGGGGGCCGGGAGAAGCAGACACTCCTGGCGGACGCGTTCGAAGCGTTGGTGGCGGCGATTTATCTGGACGGAGGCTTGGAGGTCGCGCGAGAGGTGTTGCGAAGAGTGCTGTTCGAACAGGCACTGGAGGATCGCGGCGACCGGATGGCGGAATCGGATCGCAAATCCGCGCTGCAGGAATTGTTGCAAGGGCGCGGGCTGCCGCCAGCGTCTTACCGGTTGGCCGCTGAAACCGGACCGGACCACCAGAAAAAGTTCCAGATCGAAGTTTGGGCAAGCGGCGAGTTGCTGGCGAGCGGGGAGGGCAGCACCAAAAAAGAAGCAGAGCAGCGCGCGGCGAGAAGGGCGCTGGAACGCCTCGGGGAGGCGGCCGCAAGGGACTAAACGGTTATGACGGAACTAACGGCACCGCAGGAGCAGATAGAAGAACACGCGCATCGGGAAAATCACACTACCGTCGCGGAGTATCTGGAGTCGCTGCTGGTGACAGTGCTGCTGGCTTTGTTCGGAACCAGCTTCGTGGTTCAGGCGTTCAAGATTCCATCTGCCTCAATGGAAAGCACTCTGTTGATTGGCGACCACCTGCTGGTGAACAAATTTATTGTGGGCGGGAACGGAGCGTGGTACGAGAAATTGCTTCCGTACCGCCAGCTCCAACGCGGCGACATCATCGTTTTCAAGTATCCGTATCAAGACCATCAGCATTTTGTGAAACGCATCATTGGTTTGCCCGGCGACCGCTTGAAGTTGGTTGACCAGCAGGTGTACATCAACGGAAAGCCGCTGAATGAGCCGTACGTGGTACACGACCCATCCGCCTCTCCCGACCCGCTGAATTACGACTTCCCCCCGACGGGAATACAGATGTTTGCATCACAAATGCAACCGGAATGGGCGCACGAGATCAAGAAATATGTGGTGCGCAATGAGATTGTGGTGCCTCCGGGAAAATTCTTCGCCATGGGCGACAACCGCGACCATAGCTCGGACAGCCGCTACTGGGGGTTTGTGGATCGCGACGCTATCATGGGGCGGCCGTTCCTGATTTACTGGTCGGTGGACGCGACCAGCGGGGACTACAGCAGCGAAGCAACATTTTGGACGCGCCTTACAGGAATCTTCGAAACTTTGATGCATCTGCCTTCCCGGACGCGGTGGAGCCGGATGCTGCGTACAGTACATTGAGGAAGAGATTCGCATGCCTCGGCGGGAGGTTTTTGTTCTTGCGCGGGGCGGAAATTTCTACAGGCTGACACACGCGGAATTCTGCCCCGCCACTTCCCATTTCCTGACCACTCTGCCAAACTTTCCAGAACCGTGAAGAAATTTTACAAGTGGAGAAAACTGGGGTTTGCCGTGGTCACCCTGGTGATCATCGGCCAGGCCGGCGTTTCTACGCTGGTGCGCACGCGGCCCGTGCGGGGATATCTGGTCGCGCATCTCGAGCGGGCGTTCGGGCGTCCCGTGGAAGTGACACAGTTGAACGTGGGTTTATTGCCGCGTCTTCGATTCGAAGCAGAAGGTGTTTCGGTGGGAGAAGATCCGGCGTTTGGCTACGAATACTTTCTGCGCGCCGAACACTTGACCGCAAGTTTGCGCTGGACGGGTTTGCTGCGAGGGCATTTCGAATTCGGCACGTTGTCGCTCAGCCGGCCGAGCCTCACATTAGTACGCAACGCCCAGGGCAGATGGAATCTGGAGCAATGGCTGCCGCCCGCGCGAGGAAATGCCGCGACGTCTGCACGCGTCTATGGGCCTCCTTCCCCCATCGCGCTGGTAAACCGGCTAAAAAAAATCGAGATTGATGAAGGACGCGTTGATTTTAAGAATGTCGCGGACAAAGCGCCGTTCGCCTTTACCGGTGTTTCAGGCAGCGTGGAGCAGGTTTCCCCGGGCCGCTGGGAATTGCGGCTGCAGGCGCAACCCTGGCGCAGCGGCGTGGAACTGCAATCGACCGGAACGATGCAGGTGCGCGGAGATCTGGCGGGAACATCCTCTCGGCTACAGCCGGCGGAAATCAGCGTGCACTGGGACCGCGTGTCACTTGCGGATTTATTCCGGCTCTTGCAGGGAGAGGATTATGGAGTACGCGGAGTGTTCGAACTCGACGCGAGGGCGAAAAGCGGACCGCTATCGCCCAGTGTCGGTGGAACTTCTACCGGGAGCCCCCCAGCCGGAGAATGGACTTTTGCGGTGCAGGCACGCGGGTCAAGGATTCATCGCTGGGATTTGCCGGAGCGGCCGGACAATCCGCGAGTGAGCGCGCAACTCAAGGGAACCTGGAATCCCTCGGCCGGAACGGTGAGCGCGGATGAGTTGAGCGTTGAAGCGCCGCAATCGAATTTTCGGGGGACAGCTTCCTTCCTGCGCGGAGTTTCACAAGGGATGGAATTGCGCGTCGATTCGGCGGGAATTCAAGCGGCGGATTTGCTGGCGTGGTACCGGGCGTTTCATCCAGATGTCGCGGAGGGTATTACGGCGGAACAGTATTTTACCGGAGCGATGCGGCTGCGAGGCTGGCCGCTGGAATTGGAAGAGGCTGCCTTTTCGAGCCGCGGAGGAACCCTCAAAGTGCCCGGCTTCTCTGGGCCGATTCGAATTGGCGCCGTCGAGGGGGGGGGAGACGCGCGAAAATTGGCCATTGAGCCGGTGCGAATTGCGCTGGATGGGAAGAGCCGAGGCGCGACGCCGGTTCCTGCAAAGAAGCGCAGCGTAACAGACCTGCGGAACGCTGCGGATATCGGATTTGCGCACAATTTCGAAACTCGCTCGGGCGCACTGAGCGTCGACTGGCGCGTGGAGAAGATCGAGGACTTGCTGAAACTAGCGGCGGCATTCGGGAGACATTTGAATCACGGTTGGGAACTGACCGGTGCTTCAAGCGCGGCGCTCCGATGGGAACGAAAGGGTTTGCCATTGCACGGCCTGTGGAACGGTCGAGTCGATTTCACGGGAGCAGAGCTGCACGCGGCGGGGCTGAACCAGCCGCTTAGGTTCGAGGATGCCGGAATCGAGTGGAAGGGCGGAAAACGGACTGCGCAGCTTGGTGCGGCAGCGGGATTTGGTGCGAGCTGGTCGGGAGAAATATCCGAAACTCGCATCGCATCTGGGGCGGAGGCGGACGACCAGCCGAACTGGAAATTTCAGTTGCATGCCGACCGCTTGAACGCGGCGGAACTGGACCGCTGGATCGGTCCACGTGCGCGGCCAAATTGGCTGCAGCGGCTGCTGGCTTCGCTATGGGGCGGAGCGGCGGCGAATTCCGCGGCGAGCGAATTACTGCGGCGCGTAAACGCGGAAGGCACGTTAAACGTGGACGAATTGACGGTGGAAAAATTAAAACTGAAAAATGTGCAAGTTGAGGGAGCGGTGCGCGACCTGAAAGTGGAGGTGAGCCGCTCCGAGGCGCAGTTGGCAGGAGGAAAAGTGCGGGCCAAGATACACGCGGCGTTTTCTCCGCGGCCGAAGTACGACATAGCCACAGAACTGGAGGGCATCGACCTTGCGGAACTCCCTTCTGCGACGGGAGACGCAGAGCGCTTCAGCGGGACGGCCTCGGGAACCATGCATCTCACTACCGGAGGCGTGGGCCGCGAGGAGTTATTGCAAATGCTCGCCGGAAAAGGCGAATTGCGGCTTAAGAACGTGGAGTTTCGCGGTTGGGACGTGAATGCCAGTGTTGCGGACGGCGCGGCGCGAACGGGAACCTCACGATGGAGTGTAGGGGAAGGTGCTTTTACCGTGCGCGACCGGAGCATCACTCTCGATGGATTGAAGCTCGAATCGGGAAGGGAAGACACAATCGTGAACGGCACGGTGAGTTTTGCGCGCGAGGCGCATCTGACCATCGAATCAGCGAGCTCGGGGAGAGGCGAGAAACGCGCCGCAGCTGTTTCCGGTGCGGCCCACGTGCTGACAATTTCCGGGCCTCTGGATGGGCTGAAAGTTTCCGTGGAGAAACCTGCGATTCGCCAGCCAGCGGATTGATAGATGAATGAGCGGCGCGGAATCGCCGGAATGCGACACGAAATTGGCAATGCGCGTGACTTCGCAGCACAGGTCATGAAAGCCTTCACCTGCATTCTTGTCTGCGCTTTCCTTTTAACGATAACTTCCCAGCCAGCAGGCAGCCGCACAGAGCGCGTGAATTTGTTTCCGAGATTGCACGTGGGGCAGACGATCGCCTACCGAATTCGCGTTCGCGCAAACAAGGCCGTAAGGACTGAGAGTCGAGTTGCCATGCCGTTGTCCCCCACCCCCTTGCAAATCGATATGCTTGCCGGCCTGCGGATGGAAATTCTGGAAGTGCAGGGCACCGGGGATAAGGCGCTGATTCATGCCCGCGCGCTGTTCGAGGCGTTGCATCCGGGGGAAGAAGGAGCAGGCCCAGACAAGCAAATCGAACAGGAAAACTCTCCCGCGGATGACTCGCGGAAGAAAATGATCGAATTCACGATACGTGCCGACGGTCAATTGGCTGACGTGAAGGGAGACGACGCGCTTCTTCCGGAAGAACATCAAGTCTGGGCGGAGTGGATTTCTCTATTCGCCATGGCGGGGGTGTTTCCGGAGAAGGGAGTGAAGCGCGGCGAGAAATGGCAGTCGGAGGAAACAGAGAAATCCACGGCGCCAATCGCGGGACTCACATGGCAGCGGCGGTCGACGTATGTGCAAAACGAGCCGTGCGAAAGCGAGCGCCCCCGGAGCATTGGGGCTGGTTCTAAAGCTGGGCAGGAGCCGGAGACGTGCGCGGTAATTGTGACGAGGGCAACACTGCGGCAGAAGTCTTCAAGAAAAGATGCGACCCCGGAGGATTTCAAGCTGCACGATCTTCGCACCATGGGATCGGCGCGGGGAACAAATCAGGTGATCGCGTACATCTCGCTGAAGACGGGATTGCTGATGCGCGCGACGGAAGAAGTGGACCAGTCGATGGATGTGACTGTGGCAAAGGCGGATGGATCGAATCGCGTGCACTACAATATGGACGCGAAGAGCAATTCGGAAGTGTTGTTCGTTGTGGAGACAGCCGGCTCACGACCGTAGATACCTGGTGGCCGCTGGGCCGATTGCGCCGTGGAGTATAATGAAGGTTTGGGCAGACGCTGGCGAAGCCGCAGGAGGCCCTGTTCATGAATTTCAAGCTGCGCAGCAGCTATCAGCCGCGGGGCGACCAACCCGCGGCCATCGATCAACTTTTTCAAGGCCTGAAGAACGGCGAAAAACACCAAGTGCTTCTTGGCGTGACCGGCTCCGGCAAAACCTTCACGATGGCGAAGCTGATCGATCAGGCCAACCGGCCCACGCTGGTTCTCGCGCACAACAAGACGCTGGCCGCGCAGCTTTATCACGAATTCAAGGGGTTTTTCCCGGAAAACGCCGTAGAATATTTCGTCAGCTACTACGATTTCTATCAGCCGGAAGCATACGTCCCCTCCGCCGATCTCTATATTGACAAGGAAGCGACGATCAACGACGAGCTGGACAAGCTGCGCATGAGCGCTACGCGGTCGCTCTTTGAACGGCGCGATGTGGTGATCGTGGCCTCGGTGTCGTGCATCTACGGTCTGGGTTCGCCAGAAGCGTACTACGGCATGCTAGTGATGCTAGAGAAAGGCCAGCAAACGTCGCGCGAGGCGTTGTTGCGCCGCTTTGTTGACATCCAATATGAACGCGCTGAGGGTTTACAACGCGGAACCTTCCGCGTGCGCGGCGACATGATCGAAATCTATCCCACGTATGAAGATCAGGCCTACCGCATCGAGATGTGGGGAGACCAGATCGATGCGCTCCGGCAGATCGATCCGCTGACGTGCGAGGTGCGCGCGGGACAGGAAGACCTCTCGCGCGTGCCCATCTATCCGAAAACACATTATGTGATGCCGCAGGACCAGAAAGAGCGGGCGATTCAGGGAATCTATGCCGAGCTCGAGTGGTGGAAGAAGGAACTCGAGAAGCAGGGGAAATTCGTTGAAGCGCAACGCGTGACGCAACGCACCATGTTCGACATCGAAATGATTCGAACGATTGGCTACTGTCACGGCATTGAGAATTATTCGCGGCACTTGAGCGGCCGCTTGCCCGGTGAGGCGCCGCCCACGTTGCTCGACTACGTGCCGCAGGATTTCCTGCTGTTCGTTGATGAATCGCACCAGACCATGCCGCAAGTTCGCGGCATGTCCCAAGGAGACCGTTCGCGAAAGCAGACGCTGGTCGATTACGGATTTCGCATGCCGTCGGCGCTGGACAACCGGCCGCTCACGTTCGAAGAGTTCGAGCATCGCATGAATCAAGTGCTGTACGTCTCGGCGACGCCGGGCCCTTACGAACTGACCCGGTCTGGCGGGGCGTTCGTGGAGCAAGTAATCCGGCCCACCGGGCTGGTCGATCCGCAGGTGGAAATTCGTCCCGTCAAAGGGCAGGTGGATGATCTTCTGGAGGAAATTCGCGTGCGCGCCGAGCGCAACGAACGCGTGCTGGTGACAACGCTGACGAAACGCATGGCGGAGGATTTATCCGAATATTTCACGGAGATCGGCGTGCGCTGTCGCTACCTGCACTCCGAAGTCGAAACGCTCGACCGCATCAAGATTCTGCGCGACCTGCGGCGAGGCGAATTTGATGTTTTGATCGGGATCAACTTGCTGCGCGAAGGGTTGGATCTACCGGAAGTATCGCTGGTGGCGATTCTTGATGCCGACAAAGAGGGCTATCTGCGCAGCGCCACGTCGCTGATTCAGACAATGGGGCGGTGCGCGCGGCACATCGAGGGCCGGGCGATTCTCTACGCGGACCGTCGGACGCAGTCGATGAGCGAAGCGATCAGTGAGACGAATCGCCGCCGTGAAAAGCAGCTGGCCTACAACAAGGAAAACAACATCACGCCGGTATCCATCGTCAAGTCCGTGGACATGGAGCTCGCGAAGATTGTCGAAGCGGATTACGTCACAGTGCCGATCGACGAAGCGGAGCTGGATGCCGCCACCGCGAACATCAAGAACGAAGACCAGCTCGCGGCAGTGCTTCAGCAGCTCGAACTGCAGATGCGCGAAGCGGCGAAGAAATTTGAGTTCGAGAAAGCCGCGCAGTTGCGCGACCGGATTCGGTCCTTGAAGCAGAAGGACGTTGCCGGATTGTTTTCCATCGAGCCCGCGTCGCCGCCGGCAACAGCCTGAATAGCGCTTCTCTACACGACGCCGCGCTTGAGTTCGTCGAGCGGATAAAACGTATCACGCCACACGATACCGCCCTGTTTCAAGGTGATCACCGTCGAGCGCACGAGCATATAGGCGAAGAAAATGGCGCCCAGCGGGTACGTTAGCGCATACAGCGGCGAAACGCGTGTTACAACGTCGACGCCTGCGTGAAACCCAACTGTGATCAGTATGGCAATGGCCGAAAAAACGCGAATCCAGCCGTGGCCGAAGATAAGCCCTGCCATGGGCAACACATTGGTCAGAAGCAGGGCGGCAACTGACGCAGCCACGAAAGCGATGTTGTATCCGAGCGCAGCAAAGAAATTCTTCGTGACGCCCTGAATGATATTCCCCAACCCGGAATGCCACCGCACGACGACGGTGTCCTGCGAGATCGCCGTTCCCGACCGAAACCCCGATTGCTTGACGATTTTTCCGAGCTTCATGTCATCAACGACTTCGAACGCGAGCCGGCGATGCGTGCCGCTGGCTTCGTACGCGGAACGCCTCAGGAGCTGAAAGGCGCCGACGCCTACATACATTTTCGATTTTGGATTGGTAACACGATACGGGTCGTTGGCAATATAAAAAGCGAGACCAAAAAAAGTGAGCAGAACGGTTTCCCAGAAGCCGACCATTTCCACATCGCATAAAAGCGTGAGGTGATCCAGGTTGCGCAGCTTTGCCAGAGCGATGGCGCGGCGCAGAACGTCCGGCGTGAAGCGCACGTCGGCGTCCGTGAATAGCAGCCACTCGCCGGTGGATGCTTCATAGGCTTTCTGAAGACCGTGGGGTTTGCCGAGCCACCCTGGCGGAAGCCGAGTCACATGCACGACGTGAAGCCGATGGTGGGAGCGGGCAAACTCATCGAGGACGCCGCCCGTTGAAT
>Ga0099828_10002141_pt1 | contig 13528 bp, 10 predicted proteins | sample CZO8metaG_2_FD_79338 | JGI IMG/M metagenome (GOLD analysis project Ga0099828, IMG submission 79338) | Vadose zone soil microbial communities from the Eel River Critical Zone Observatory, Northern California, USA - CZOApr15con2H1.8 metaG | ecosystem: Environmental > Terrestrial > Soil > Vadose...
CGGTGCCCGGGTCCGCGCGATGGCCTCCGCGGCCGCGGCGCGGGTGGCGGCGGACTCGTGCCCCAGCGCCGCGCGAAGCGATTCAGCGACCTCCCGGAGCGGGAACTCAGCCAGCGCGAGCAGCACCGCCCCGCGCACACCCGCGTCGGGATGGCCCAGGCGCTCCTTCAGCGGTCCGATGGCCTCCGGACGCGCCATCCGGCCGAGAATCGCTGCGGCGTGGCGGATCTCGTGTGGCTCCGGGCTGTTGAGCAACGGGACGACCGAGGGAAACGCTTCCGGCATGCCGCCGAGCGCGTCGTGGAGGAATCGCCGCGGGCCGATGCCCTCGCTCGCCCGCACCCCCTCCACCATCGCGTCCGCGCCCTCCAGGCCGGCCCAGCGCAGGACCTCCACCGCTCGCTCCCGCTCGGCCGCTTCGTGCAGCGCGACGTCGACCAGACCGCCGAGCGCCCGGCGGGGAAGCTGCTGCCGCACGCCGAGTGCGAATGACCGCCGCTCCGGCGCGGGGATCTGGGGCGTCACCTCGAAAAGTGCGTGAGCCGCCTCCAGCGCGTCGGCCCAGGCACCGGCGCCAACCGCGCGGCCCAGACGGTCCTTGAGCCGGGCCGCGTCCACTTCGCGATGCTTGACCAGGCGGAGCCGGCGCTCGCCCGTGCTGCGCCGATCGGCCCCATGGCGCCGCTCCGGACCCCGCCAGCGCTCGGCGCGCCAGCGCCGGCGCTCACGCCAGTGCCTGCGGTCGTCCTGGACCCGGGGGGGCGTGAAGGGATCGGGATCCGGGGAGGCATCGAGCCGGATCGTGGGGAGCATCTCCACCCGGACCCGCGCCGTCGTGGGCACCGCCGTCAGATTGTGCGACAGCGCGCGAGCCAGGCTCAGCAGCTCGTCCGGCTCGGCGCCGGCGCTGACCCGCAGCAGGTCCACACGGCGGGCCCGGAGCCGAGCCTCGAGGGAGAGATCTTCACCAAGGCTGTCCCGTTCGACGCCGGATTCAACCACGATGGAGTGGTTTTGCACGGCGGCCGCGGCGGCGGTCAACGCGAGCTCCTGCGCGGCGTCGTTCCCGGGATCGGTCCGGAGCAGCGCGATGAGATCGCCGAAGCGTTTGACGAACGTGACCTGGGGGTTCAATCAGCGCTCAAAGTCGAAGCCCGACATGAAGATGCACCGTCTATACCAACCGGGAGGCTTCGGGCCGTAGCGCCCAACTTACGCATTGGTAAGCGTTTTACGAGATCTTGCTAGTAGTATTTATGAATACTACTGTGGCGATGACCCGCCGCTCAGTGAGTCCCCCCAACGCTCTCCATTGCGCCGCCGCATCCGGAGGCCTTTGTTTGTCCCATGAACGCCGCGACCCCGCTCGCCGGCAACTCCGAGCTCGCGGCCGCCCTCCTCCAGGCCGCCATCACCACCGCGCTCGCCGCGCTCTGCGGTTTTCTCTTCCAGCGATACCGCAAGCCGTATCTCGCCTGGTGGAGCGTCGCCTGGACGCTGTACCTGCTGCGGCTCGCCGCGATCATCAGCTTCGTCACCACGCAGCAGAGGGCTTGGCTCTACTGGCATCAGGTGGTCACCGGCTGGACCGCGCTGGCGCTGCTGGCCGCGGCCCTCGTCTTCGCGTACCGGCCACGATGGCGCTGGTCCTACCTGCCCCTGGTGCTCTTTCCTCCGGTCTGGTCGTACGTCGCCATTTACCGGATCGACGCGTTCCATTGGGCGGCCGGCCCCGCGGTCGCCTTCCTCAGCCTCGCGACGCTCTGGACCGGCTGGGTCTTCGTGGCGTACCGCCGGCGCGTGGCGTCGAGCGGCGCGGCGCTCCTGGGTGGAGCGTTTCTGCTCTGGGGCCTGCATCACCTCGATTACCCGTTTCTCCGGGCCCGCGGGGCGTGGACGCCATGGGGGTACTACCTCGACATCCTCTTCGAGCTGGCCGTGGGCGCCGGCATTCTGCTGCTCGTGCTCGACGACCTGCGCCGGGGTCTCGCCGCGCTGTCGCTGCTCTCCGGGGACCTCCAGCGTCGCGGCCGGGAGCGCGACCTGCTCGACGCGCTCCTTGCCCGCCAGCTGACGCTGCCCGCGGTCCTGGGCGCGGCGATGTATCTCCGGGACGAGCAGGGTGCGCGCTTCGTCGGTGGGGCCGGCGTGTGCGCCCGCTGGACCGGAACGGCACCGGCCGGTGCGGGCGCCGAGGTGCTGGAGCAGGCCGTGGCGGCGGGCCGCCCGAAGGTCACCGCGGCGTGGGTCGACCCGCTCGCCCATCGCGCCTCGCCGTACGCTTACGCGGCGGTCCTGCCCATCTTTCAGGGGGCCACCGTCACGGGGGCGCTGGTAATCGTGGGCGACGCCCGCGATCCGTTCGCGGCGCTGGACGAGAACTTTCTGGTGGCCCTGGGGCAACAGGTGGGCGCCGCTCTGGAAAACGCCGACCTCTACGAGCGGCTCCAGGCGCGCACGATCGAGCTGGGCCGGTTGTCGGCCCGGATGCTGGAGCAGCAGGAGGATGAGCGGCGGCGACTGTCCCGCGAGCTGCACGACGAAACCGCGCAGGTGTTCTCCGCGGTGAAGATGGAGCTCGGCGTTCTGCGCGACACGGCGGACCCGCCGCTCTCCGCGCGGCTCGACCGCGCCCTCGAGCTCGTGGATGCCGGGATCCGCAGCATCCGCGCCGTGACGAACGACCTGCGTCCATCCTTGCTGGATGACCTGGGGCTGCTCCCGGCCTTGCGCTCCCTGGCAGCGGAGTTCGCCGAGCGAAGCGGCATCGCGACCGACCTATCCGCGCCTTCCGCGCTGCCGTCGCTCTCCAAGGACGCCGAGCTGGCTCTGTTCCGCGCGCTGCAGGAAGGGCTGACCAACGTGTCCCGCCATGCCGGCGCGCGCCGGGTGCAGATCGGGATCGCGGTCGCGGAGGGTGCCGTGGCGCTCGACCTGAGCGACGACGGACATGGCTTGCCCGCCGGCGCCGGGCCGGCGGGGTTCGGGCGCAACGGCCACATGGGCCTCGCGGGGATGCGGGAGCGCATCGGCGCGCTCGGCGGCACCGTCCTGGTCGAGCGGGCGGACGGCGGGGGCGTCCGGCTGGCCGTGCGCCTGCCGCTCGGGGCGGGAATCGCCCCGTGACCGAGCCGACCATCCGGGTGCTCGTCGCAGACGATCACACGGTCGTGCGGGAGGGCATCCGCCACGTGCTCGAGCGCGAGCCCGGGTTCGAGGTCGTGGCGGAGGCGTCGACCGGGGTCGAGGTGTTCCCGCTGGCCGAGCGGCATCGGCCGGACGTGGTGGTGCTGGACATCTCGATGCCGGGCGAGTCGGGAATCCAGGTAGCTGCCCGGCTGCGCCAGCGGCTGCCGGAGATCCGCGTCTTGATCCTGAGCATGTACGACAACGCGGAGTACGTGCTCGAGAGCGTCCGGGCGGGAGCGCACGGCTACATCTTGAAGGACACGGCGGCGACGGAGCTGCGCCGCGCGATCCGCGCGGTGCAGAACGGCGAGGCCTTTCTGAGCCCGCCGGTGGCGAGCCGCCTGACCGCCGCCGTGCGGGGGGAGCTCGAGCGGGAGGCGCGCACCGGCGCCCTCAGCGCCCTCACCGGGCGGGAGCAGGAGGTGCTCCGGGGCATCGCGCGCGGCCGGACGAACAAGGAGATCGCCGCCGCGCTCGGGATCAGTCATCGGACCGTCGAGACCCATCGCGAGAGCCTGATGCGGAAGCTCCGCATCCGCACGGTCGCGGGTCTCACCCGGTTCGCGCTGGAAGCGGGGCTGGCGGGCGAGTAGCCGCGCCGGGTCACCAACTCACAACCGGGACCAAGATCCGTGGACCATCCGCGGCGCAGGATCAAGACGGGCGTCGTGATGCTGAACCTGGGAGGCCCGGCCACGCTGGAGGCGATCGAGCCTTTCCTCCTCGAGCTGTTCGCCGACCGGGAGATCATTCAGCTGCCGGTGCAGGGCTGGCTCGGGCCGTTCATCGCGCGGCGCCGCACTCCCGCCGTGCAGAAGCTCTACGCCGACATCGGCGGCGGGTCACCGATTCTGCCGTTCACCGAGGCGCAGGGTCGCGGCATGGTGGAGCGGCTGGACCGGTTGTGCCCGGAGACCGCGCCCCACGGCTTCTACGGGGCCTTCCGTTACGCGCCGCCCAAGAGCGAGGACGCGCTGCGGGCCATGCAGGCGGACGGGGTCGAGCACGCCGTTGCGTTCACCCAGTACCCCCAGTTCTCCTGCGCGACGACCGGGTCGAGCCTGAACGAGCTTTGGCGCGCCACGGCGCGGCTCGGACTGGGGGACGCGTTCAGCTGGAGCATCATCGATCGCTGGCCGGTGCATGGGGGGTTCATCGATGCGATGGCGGCCACGGTCCGGGAAGGGCTGCTCGGCTTCGCCGCCGAGGACCGGGGGAAGGTCGTGTTGCTCTTCAGCGCGCACTCGCTGCCGCTGAGCATCGTGAATCGGGGGGATCCCTACCCCCAGGAGATCGGCGCCAGCGTGCACCAAGTGATGGAGCGGCTGGACTTCTGCAACCCCTACGTGCTGGCGTACCAGTCGGAAGTGGGGCCGGTGAAGTGGCTGGGCCCGAGCACCAAGGGCGTGATCCGGCAGCTCGGCGAGCGGGGGCAGCGACACGTTCTCGTCGTGCCCATCGCCTTCACCAGTGACCACATCGAGACGCTGTCCGAGCTGGACCGGGAGAACGGCCGCCTCGCCCGGGAAGTCGGCATCACCCACTACCGCCGGAGCCCAGCCCTCAACGTCCGGCCCGATTTCCTGGACGCGCTCGCCGACGTCGTGCGCGAGCATCTGGTGTCAGGCCGCCCGTTCGGGTCGCAGTACCCGCTCCGGTGCCCGGGCTGCACCAATCCGGCGTGTCGGGGGATCGTGAATCCGGTGAAGGCAGCGGTATCGGACGTCCGCCGCTAGAGGCCGTGCGGGAGACGCCCCTAGAGGCTGTGCCTGATCGTCTGACTGGCGGGGTAGAGCACGCGTCGCACCAGCCGCTCGGCCATCTGCCGCACGCGGTGCTGCTGTTCCTCCGATAGCGGGCCCAGTTCCCCCAGCGTGCGATCCGATTCTTCCTGTGCGATGCGCTCGCCGAGACGGTGCAGCTCGGCGAGATGCGGAGCCGCCGCCCTTTCGCGCAGCATCTTCCGGAACCCGCTCACCTCGGCCCGCACCACCGCCTCGGCCTCCTCGAGCGCGGGGGAGGCGCCGACCGCGGCCGGACAATGCTGGAGCCGGAGATCGTCGAGATCGAAGAGGCGGACGCCGGGCACGTCGCGGGCGGCCGGGTCTACGTTGCGGGGGAGCGCGAGATCGAGGACAACCAATGGCCGGTCCGGACGGAACTGCAGAGCGGCCACCAGAGCCGGGCTGGAGACGACGGGCTCAGGTGCCGCGGTCGCTGCGAAGACCACGTCGGCCCGGGCGAGCGCTTCCGGCAGCGATTCCCACCCGCCCCATGCCGCCGAGCGGTCGCCCGCGAGGATCTCGACCCGTTCAGCGGACCGGCCGAGCACGAACACGGAGCCGCACGACTCGGCTTCGAGTGCGCGGAGGACGCCATCCGCGACCTCTCCGGCGCCGAGCACCACGACGTGGCGCCCGGCAAACGAGCCCCCCGCACACCGCTTCGCATGGGCGACGGACGCGGACGCCACCGAATCCGGGTGGCGCCCGAGCGCGGTCTCCCGGCGGACACGGCGACCCGCCGCGAGCGCGCCCGCGAAGGCGGCGTCCAGCTCCCAGGTGGTGGTGCCGAGCGCGCGCGCCTGCTCGTGGGCCTGCCGTACCTGACCTGCGACCTCGTGCTCGCCCAACACCTGTGAGTCGAGGCCGGCGGCAACCAGGAAGAGGTGGTGCAGCGCGGGGAGTCCGTCCTTCCGGTAGAGCGTCCGCGGATCGAGCCGAAGGCCCCGCTCGCGAGCCACCGACTGAAGGCCGGCTTCCTGATCGTGGTCTCCCCACCAATACAGCTCGAGGCGATTGCAGGTGGAGATCAGCACCAGAGAGCGTCCGGCGTCGCGCTCGCGCTCCAGCCAAGCGGTGACCTCGTCGCCGGGGAGCACGAGACGCTCCCTGACGCCGATGTCCGCCGTATGATGACTGACGCCGGCGAGATGGAATGGCATGGACGTGGACACGCAGGTACTGTACGGCGCGCCAGGGCTTGAGGGCAATCCGCGGATCACCGGAGGGGGTCCGTAGAACTACGGATCGATGCCGTCAGGGCGGGACGCGAGAGGGGGCCGGCTCCGCCAGCGGAGCGCCGGCCCCCCTTCAATTTTCAGGACTCACACCTGTGTTTACTTCACCTGGACCTGGATCTCCCGCGGGCGGGCGCGCTCGGCCTTCGGCAAAGTGATCGTTAGGACGCCGGCGTCGTACTTCGCCTCGATCTTGTCGGCGTCCACCAGGTTCGGCAGCGCGAAGCTACGCTCGAAGGCGACGTGGGTCCGCTCGTAGCGGTGCACCCGCTCGGTCTTCTCCTCGGCGACCTGCTTCTTCTCGCCCCGGACCGTCAGCACCTGATTCTCGATCGAGATCTTCACGTCCTGGGGCTTCACGCCCGGGATCTCGATCACGATCTTGACGCTTTCCTTGTCCTCGAACACGTCGCACGCGGGACTCCACGCGGCAGTAAGCGCTCCGTTCTCTTCGGGCTGGCTCGGCCAATTGGCGAACGCCCCGTCCAGCAGGCCGTTGAGCCGGCGCAGATTCTGGAACGGATCGAGGGTGCGCCGAGTGGTCATGACATACATTTTCACTTCCTCCACGCGACAGGGGTTGCAGCGATTGGTTGATCGGCCCCGTGCCGATCGACGACCCGGTCCAATGCAGCCCGCATGCCCGTGGAGCCGGCCCGGATTCGGTCAAAGTGGCGGCGGGGCGTCGGCGGCGCGCCTGCCATTGCCCGGTCCGACTGCAAGTTTGACCGATTTCCCGAGGTGATCACATGCGCCTGCTGACCACTGCCGTCCTCGGGGTCCTGCTCGCCTGCCGGACGAGTGCGGCGCCTGCCCCGGGCGCGGGCTGGACTCGAGTGGACGGGAAGACCCTGGCCGGGGAGCTGGCCCAGCCCCGCGACTCGTCCCGCCTGGTGATTGTGGACGTCAGGGAGCCGGAGCTGTTCCGCAAGGCGCATCTGCCGGGCGCCGTCAATCTGCCGTACCCGGGAGCCAGGGAGCGCGCGCCCGTCGAACTCGATCCGGCCAGTGACATCGTGCTCGTCTGTCACAGCGGTCCGATGGGCGACGAGGTCGCCGCCGTTCTGGCTGCGCGACACTTTCGCCGCGTCCGGAACCTCGCGGGCGGCATGAGAGATTGGGCCGGGCCACTCGAGCCCGGATCGTGACCCGTCTCCTGCTCCTGGGTGGGGGCCATGCCCACCTGTTCGTATTGGAGGGCGCGAGTCGCGGGATGTTCACGGGGTTCGACGTCACGCTCGTCGCTCCGTTCCCGCGACAGACCTACTCGGGGATGGTGCCGGGCATGATCGCCGGGTGTTACGCGCTCGACGAGCTTTCGTTCAACCTCGAGGCCATCGCCCGACGGACGGGTGTTCGCTATGTGCGGGGGGCCGGACGCCGGATCGACGCGGACGCCGACCGGGTCGAGCTGGCCGACGGTGGCGTCGTGGAGTACGACCTTCTCTCGGTCGCTACCGGCTCTACCGTAGCCGGCACCGAGCTTCCCGGTGTCGCGGAGCGGGCGCTCCTGGTCAAGCCGATCGACCGCGTCGCCGAGATCGTGCCCGCGCTTGCGGGAGCGCTGGCGGAAGACGAGAACCCGTCGGTGGCGGTGGTCGGCGGCGGTGCCGCGGGGATCGAGATCGCGCTCGCGGTGCGGGCGCGGCTCCGCTTGCTGGCGGGGCGGGCTGTCGGGACGGTCACGCTGGTGGAGGCCGCGCGCCATCTCTTCGCCGGCCGGTTGCCTCGGGCCGAGCGCGTGGTCGAGCGGGCCCTCGCGCGCACCCGGGTTGCGGTGCGCCGCGGCGCCGAGGCCGTCGCCGCGACCGACGGGGGAGTCCGACTTGCCGACGGAACCGAGGTGCCGGCCCGGCTCCTGATCTGGGCGACCGGCGCCGCCGCGACGCCCCTGCTCGCCGCCTCGCCGCTTGCGCTCGACCCGCGGGGCTTCCTGCTGGTCGACGGGCAGCTTCGATCACTTTCACACCCGCGCGTCTTCGCGGCCGGAGACGCCGCCACGCCGGCCGCTTGGCCGGCGACGCCCAAAGCCGGGGTGTATGCGGTCCGGGAGGGGCCGGTGCTCTCGGCCAATCTCGCCGCCGCATGTCGGGGCATGGAGCCGCCCGCCACCTACCGCCCGCAGCGCCGGTTCCTGGCGCTCCTCAACACGGGCGACGGCGGGGCGATTCTTTCCTATGGTCCGTTCGCGGCGGCGGGGCGGTGGCCAATGGTCCTGAAGGACCGCATCGATCGGGGGTTCGTGCGACGGTTCAAGCGGCTGGAAGGCGATGAACGGTGAGGTGTTTCTTCACCTCCCAAAGAGTCTCCCGAACACCCCCGTGGTCCCCGTTACCGACGCGAGCGCGGCGCCAAGCTCTTCCATGGACTGGATCCGGGCCGCAGGATCCTTTGCCAGGGCTTGGTCGATCACCGCTTCCAGTCTGGCAGGCAGCTCCGGGCGGAGCGAGCGAAGGTGGATCGGCTCGCCCTTGAGCCGGGCGAGCATCATGTCCTGGGGGCTCTTGCCGGCGAACGGGAGACGCCCCGTAAACAGCTCGAATGCCAGCACGCCGAGCGCGTAAACGTCGCTTCGGCCGTCCAGCGGCTTGCCGCGGATCTGCTCCGGGCTCATGAACTCGGGCGTCCCCAGGACGATGCCGGTCTGCGTGAGCTTGACGACCTCGGGCTCGGCGCGTCGCTCCTTGGCCAGCCCGAAGTCCATCACGACCGCGCGGCTACCGCCTTCCACGGCGGGGTCGGGCACCAGCATGACATTCTCGGGCTTGAGGTCGCGGTGCACGATCTCGAGCTTGTGGGCGTGCTCGAGTCCCCGGCAGATCTGGAGCAGCAGCGGGACGCCCTCGGCGACGGACAATGCGCCCTGCCGGATCTCGTGCTCGCTCAGCGGCTCGCCCGGGAGGTAGGGCATCACGAGGTAGATGAGCCGCTCGGGCGTCTCGCCGAGGCCGAGGATCGGGCAGACGTTCGGGTGGTCGAGGCGCATGGCGATCGCCGCCTCGCGCTTGAGCCGCTCGACCGACGCCGGGTCCCGGATCAGCCGGGGCGAGAGGACCTTGAGCGCGACCTGACGATCGGTCTCGAGATCCTGTGCGAGATAGACATAGGACATGCCGCCTTCGCCCAGCCGGCGCTCGATGCGGTAGCGCCCACCGAGTGTCCGGCCGGTGAGGCTGGTGTAGACGGGATCGGCGGGCTCGGCGGCGCGCTCGATCGCGCGGGCCTGTGCCGTGTTGGCGACCTGGGCCGGGGCGGGCGCCACCTCGACCAGCGGCGTGCCGTCGTTCGGGCAGAACCGGGCCGGCGCGGCGTAGTGGTTATGGCAGCGCGGACAGCGGCGGTTGCTCAATCGCTGAACCGGTTGCGGCCATCGACCTTGGCGCGATAGAGGTTGCTGTCAGCCAGCTTGAGGAGAGACTGCCCGTCGGTCACTCGGCTGTCGGGATACGACGCCATCCCGACGCTGATCGTGACCCGGACGGGACGGCCGGATTCGCCGAAGTCGTAGCTCGCGACCCGGCGCAGGATGCGCTCGGCAAAGTTACGCGATTCGGCGACGGTGGTTTCGGGCAGGAGGACGACGAACTCCTCGCCGCCGTACCGCGCGAGCACGTCCACCGAGCGCTGCTCCCGCTTGAGCACATTGGCGAGCTGCTTCAGCACCTTGTCGCCCACCAGGTGCCCGAACGAATCGTTGATCTGCTTGAAGTTGTCGACGTCGATCATCATCGCGGTGAGCCGGGCGGCATAGCGGGCCGCGCGGTCCATCTCCTGCTCCAGCTTGTGCATCAGGGCGCGTCGGTTGTACAACGCGGTGAGCGGATCGGTCTCGGCGAGCTGACGCATCTGCTCCTGGCCGAGCACCGCGTGCTCCAGGTCGTACGCTTTCTCGATGGCCGCCACCGCCGACCGGATCACCCGGTCGGCGAACGCCAGGTCGTTGTCGGTGAGCGGGCTGTCGTCCGGTGTGGTCCGCAGGAAGAACACGCCGGCCGGCTGGTCCCGGAGCGAGAAGCGGACGCAGATCGCCGAGCGCGTGGGGACCGGGCGTCCCTCGGCCTCCCAGGCATCCCGGACCTCGGTGTAGAGCGGGTCGGTGACGACGTCGCGGGCGTGGACCACCTCGCCGGTGGCGAGGGAGTGACGGATCTCGGGATAGCGCCGGAGATCGATCGGCAGATTGTGGAGCGTCGGGTTCTCGTACGCGGCGACGACCGCGGCGGCGTCGTCCTCCGGCCCGATCAGGATAATCGAGCAGCGGGAGATGTTGAGCGCCTGCGCCACTCGGCGGACGAGGATCTGATAAATCTCGTCGGGTTTGAGCGAGGCGGTCACCTCGGTCATGATGTCCATCATGTCCGAGCGGTGTCGGGCCTCGCGCCGGGCCTGGTTGAGTTGATCGCCCAGGCGCAGCTGCGCCTTGACCCGCGCGAGCAGCTCCTTCATCCGGAAGGGCTTGGGGATGAAGTCGCTGGCGCCGAGGCCGAGCGACCGGACGGTGGCCTCTTCCGGGGGCATGGAGGAGATCATGAGGACCGGCAGGTCCTTGAACCGCTCGTCACCCTTGAGGCGCCCGAGCAGCTCCAGACCGTCCACCTTGGGCATCATGATGTCGAGCAGGACGAGATCGAACCTCTCGGTCTCCAGCCGCTCGAGCAGATGCTCGCCGCCGGGGACGGTCGTGACGTCGTACCCGTTCTCCTTGAGGATCCACCAGAGCGTACGGGAGAGCGCCGGATCGTCGTCGGCGACCAGGATCTTGCGGCCTTGGGTCATGCGCGCGACAGCGCCAGCTGGCGGAAAAGGGCGGGATCCACATTGCCTCCAGTCGCGATGGCCACTACCACGCCTTCGATCGGAACCCGGCCGGCGAGCAGGGCGGCGGTGGCAACCGCGCCGGACGGCTCGACCGTGAGCCGCGCCCGCTCGTAAAGATGCCTCATGGCGTCGCCGATCTCCAACTCGGTGACCTGGACGGCCTCCCGGACCACTGGCCCGAGCACTTCCCAGGTGACGCGGCCGATCGAGCGGGTGAGCAGCCCGTCAGCGAGGCTCCCGGTGCTGGCCAGGGCGACGGGCCCCCCGGCGGCAAGCGCGGCCGACAGCTTGGCCGCCCCCTCGGGCTCGACCCCGACGACCCGCACCGAGGGCTTGAGCGCAACCACCGCGGCGCAGATGCCGGCGAGCAGCCCCCCGCCGCCCACCGGGACGAGGAGCGTGGTCACGTCGGGCGCGTCCTCGAGGATCTCCAGGCCGCAGGTCGCCTGGCCGGCGATCACGTCCGGGTGATCGAACGGAGGCACCAGGGCCAGTCCCTCGTCCCGGGCAATGGCCTCCGCCCGTTCCATTTGCTCCGGCGACCTCGTTCGGCCGGCGAAGACGACCTCGCCGCCGTGCCGGCGCACGGCCTCGACCTTGATCGAGGCCGCCGTCTCAGGCATCACCACCACGGCGCGGATCCCGAAGGACCGGGCGCTCCAGGCGAGGGCGAGCCCGTGGTTGCCGCTCGAGGAAGTCACCACCCCCGCGCGCCGGCGGTCGCCCAGGCGTGCGACCGCCGTGTACGCCCCGCGCAGCTTGAACGCGCCGACCGGCTGCAACTGCTCGCATTTGAGACGGAACCAGCCGCCGCGCAGGTCCGGCACCGGCACCAGCGGCGTGCGAACCGCGACGCCCTGGAGCGTGCGAGCCGCGTCCCGGATGTCCTCCAGCGACGGGCCGGCCCGCCCGGGCTCACTGCTCTGCGCTCGGCACCTCCTCTTCGCCGGCGATCTCGTCGGTGCCGCTTTCGTCTTCCTTCGCCACGCGGGACACATCCACGACCGCGTCGCCCGCGTCGAGGTTCATCACCCGCACGCCCTGGGTGTTGCGGCCGATGACCCGGATGCCGTCCACCGGGACCCGGATGATGATTCCGTGCCGCGTGATCATCATCAGCTCGTCGTCCGGCTGGACCTCCTTGAGGGCCACGCAGGGGCCGGTCTTGTCGGTCACCTTGAAGGTGATGATCCCCTTGCCGCCCCGCTTCTGCACCCGGTACTCGCTCAGCTCGCTCCGCTTGCCGAAGCCCTTCTCGCTCACGACCAGGAGCGTCGCGTCGCGCCGGATGACGACCATGCCGATCACCGCGTCGTCCGCCACCAGCTCGATGCCCTTGACCCCGGTGGCAACGCGACCCATGTCGCGGACGTCGCCCTGGTGGAAACGGATGCTCATGCCCTCCCGGGTGGCGAGGACGACGTCGCTGGTGCCGTCGCAGATCTGCACGTCGATCAGCTTGTCACCCTCGTCGATGTTGATTGCGCGGATGCCGGTGGTGCGGACGTTTCCGTACTCGGACAGCGCCGTTTTCTTCACGGTGCCCTGGCGGGTGGCGAAGATCAGGAACTGCTCCGGCGAGAATTCGCGGACCCGGACCAGCGCCGCGATCTGTTCGTCCGGCTTGATCGCGATGCAGTTCACGATCGGCTTTCCGCGCGCGGCGCGGCCCGCCTGCGGGATCTCGTGGACCTTGAGCCAGTAGACGTGCCCCTTGTCGGTGAAGAAGAGGATGTAGTCGTGGGTGCTGGCGATGAAGAGGTGCTCGACCCAATCCTCTTCTTTCAGGTCGCCGCCATTCACACCCCGGCCGCCCCGACGCTGCCGACGATACGTGGACACGGAGATCCGCTTGATGTACCCCGAGTGCGAGATCGTGATCACCATGTCCTCTTCGGCGATCAGGTCCTCGACCGTGAACTCGCCCTGGTCGGCGACGATTTCGGTCCGGCGGTCGTCGCCGAACTTGTCCGCGATCTCGGCCATCTCGCCCTTGAGGATGGCCATCCGCTTGGGCTTGGACCCGAGAATGCCCTTCAGGTCCTTAATGGTGGCCCGGACCTCCTTGAGCTCGGCCTCCAGCTTCTCGATCTCGAGGCCGGTGAGCTTGGCGAGCCGCATGTTGAGGATCGCGTCGCTCTGCTTTTCAGACAGCCCGTAGCGCTTGCGGAGCCGGGCGTCGGCGTCGGGGACGTCCTTCGACTTCTTGATGAGCTCGACGATCTCGTCGATGTTATCGACGGCGATCTTGAGGCCCTCGAGGATGTGCTCTCGAGCCTCCGCCGCCTCGAGGTCGAACTTGGTCCGCCGCACGACGATGTCGTGGCGGTGCTCCACGAACCGCTCGAGCAGCTGTTTCAGGTTCATCACCTTCGGCGCGCCGTGGTCGAGCGCCAGCATGATCACGCCGAAGGTAGACTGCATGGTGGTGTGCTTGTAGAGCTGGTTCAGCACCACGTTGGGGTTCGCGTCGCGCTTGAGCTCGATGACGAGTCGGATGCC
>Ga0099828_10002142_pt1 | contig 13527 bp, 7 predicted proteins | sample CZO8metaG_2_FD_79338 | JGI IMG/M metagenome (GOLD analysis project Ga0099828, IMG submission 79338) | Vadose zone soil microbial communities from the Eel River Critical Zone Observatory, Northern California, USA - CZOApr15con2H1.8 metaG | ecosystem: Environmental > Terrestrial > Soil > Vadose...
GGTGCGGTCGGGCGGAACTTCCTCGACCGCGATGATGTTCGCGCGTTCGCCCAGCTCGCGGTAGGCGTCGATCATCTGCGCGAGACAGCTCCGGCGCGCCTGCACCAGCACGTCGGGGAGCAGCAGCGCGAACGGCTCGTGCCCGACCAGCTCGCGCGCGCACCACACCGCGTGTCCGAGCCCGAGCGGCGATTGCTGCCGGGTGAAGCTCGTGGTGCCGGGGCCCGGCAGATCGCGCGACAGCAGCTCGAGCTCGGAGCTCTTGCCGCGCTCGGTCAGGGTCAGCTCCAGCTCGAGCTGGCGATCGAAGTGATCCTCGATCACGCTCTTGTTGCGGCCGGTCACGAAGATGAAATGCTCGATCCCGGCCTCGCGCGCCTCGTCGACCACGTGCTGGATGATCGGCCGGTCGACCACGGTGAGCATTTCCTTCGGCATCGCCTTGGTGGCGGGCAGGAACCTGGTACCGAGGCCGGCGACCGGGAAGATGGCTTTGCGGATGGTCATGGGGCGGATATCCGGGGAGACGGCGGGGCGTGCGTCAGCACGTCAGCTGCGGTTTGGATACAACGAGGGCTCTGGAGGGGTTGCAACGGGGCAGGGGCGGGGCATCAGGTCGCGATCCGGTTAATGGGCCGTTAAGGCGGCGCTAACCATACCTGATACCCTAGTGGACGATCATCCGGAGCGAAATCCGTTGCGCGGGCGCGGGGCATGAGCAGGCAATTTTCTTCGGGTATCGGCGGTTCTCGCCAAACTGCGCGCGTTGCGGCGCTGGCCGCATGCCTGCTCCTCGCCGCGCCGGCGTTGATCCAGGCTCAGGACGACCGATATCCGCGTCCGCCTGCCGCGACCGCCAGCGCCGTTCCGCAGGCGACGACGCCGGGCGCTCCCCCGTGGAGCGGCGAGGCCGGCTCGTCCGGCCATCCGCTGATGACGCCCGACGCGATCCTTGCCGCTGCGGCGAATTTCCGCAGCTGCCTCGAAGGCCTGTGGCCGGCCGCCGCAAAGCGCGGCGTGTCGCGCCGCACCTTCGACAGCTACACGGCCGGCCTCGAGCCGGATCTGCGCATCATGGATCTGCTCGACGCGCAGCCGGAGTTCACCAAATCCTTCTGGGACTATCTCGACCTGCTGGTGAACGAGGCGCGCATCGCCAAGGGCCGCGAGATTCTCAGCATCCATCGCGCGGCATTCGACGCGGTCGAGAAGGCCTACGGGGTCGACCGCCACGTCATCACGGCGATCTGGGGCGTGGAGTCGAATTTCGGCACCGCCGTCGGCGAGCGGCCGGTGATCCGCTCGACCGCGACGCTCGCCTGCGTCGGCCGGCGCCAGGCCTATTTCCGTGACGAGTTCCTCGCCACGCTGGAAATCCTCGAGCGCGGCGACGTGCAGCCCGACCGGCTCAAGGGCTCGTGGGCCGGCGCGTTCGGGCCGACCCAGTTCATGCCGACCGCGTTCAAGCGCTACGCGGTCGATTTCGACGGCGACGGGCGCCGCGACGTGGTCGACTCGATCCCCGACGTCATCGCGTCGACCGCCAACAACCTGCGCAAGGACGGCTGGGTTACGGGACAAACCTGGGGCTACGAGGTCGTCGTCCCGCAGGGCTTCAATTATATGCTCGCCGACCGCGCGCGCCAGCTCACCATGCGCGAATGGGAGCGCCTCGGCGTGCGGCGGGTCGGCAACCAGCCGTTCCCGCGGCCGGACGAGCGCGGCTACCTGCTGGTGCCGGCGGGCGTGCGCGGGCCGGGCTTCCTGATGCTCAACAATTTCCGCGTCATCATGAAGTACAACCCGGCCGAGGCCTACGCCATGGCGATCGGGCATCTGGCCGACCGGTTGCGCGGCGGCGGTCCGATCGTGCAGCCGTGGCCGCGCGACGAGCGCGTGCTCACCCGCGCCGAGGTCTACGAGCTGCAGCAGCGCCTGGTGACGCGCGGCTTCGACGCCGGCGAGCCGAACGGCCGGTTCGGCGCCAAATCGCGCGCGGCCTTGCGCGACTTCCAGGCCAAGAGCGGCCTGATCCCGGACGGTTTCGCCTCCGCCGACGTGCTCAACCGCCTGCGCGGGCCTTAAACGGCCGCACGGCGTCCAACCTTCAAGTTGACACGTTCCTTGTGCTAGCATTCGCCCGGTCATAGCCCCGGATCGGCGGGAACATTCCGCGGTTTCAACGGGTTGTGTCCGAGCCCCGGCAGCGCGAATCGGCCGGGTCCCTGGCAGAGAGCGGTGATGCGGCGCCTATCGACGATCATGCGGCGGATGGCCGGCCCGGCTTTGCTCGGGCTCGCCGAAGTCGTGGCGGCCTTCGCCCTCGTCGTGGCGGCGGCGCCGCCGGCCGCGGCCCAATTCGACTTCCGCTTCCCGTTTTTCGACTCGCGCCAACGCCGCCAGCAGGCGCCGGGATGGCAATGGCAGTGGCAGCAGCAATGGCCGCAGGAACGGCGCGAGGCGCCGGCCGACTATTCCAAGGCGCCGCCGCCGCGCAAGCACGACACGGCGCCGACCATGAACATCGTGGTGCTCGGCGATTCGATGGCCGACTGGCTCGCCTACGGGCTCGAGGATGCGTTCGGCGAAACGCCGGAAATGGGCGTCGTCCGCAAGCATCGCGCCAATCGCGGCCTGATCAAGATCGAGACGCGCAACGAGGCCTATGACGCGGTCGCCGCGACGCGCGAAACGCTCAGCGCCGAGAAGCCCGACTTCGTGGTGATGATGATCGGCCTTGCCGACCGGCAGTCGATCCGCGAGCGCGCGACGCGCGCGGCGACGCAGCCGGGGCAGCCGGCCGCCAATCAGCCGCCGGCCAATCAACCGCGCGCGCAGCCGGCGCCCGCCGAGCAGCCGGCGCCGCCGGTCGACGCCGAGGCGCCGGCCGAGGACAAACCGGTCGTCGCCGCGCCGGAATCGGCGCCCTCCGGTCCGGGCGTCACCCATCAGTTCCGCTCGGAGAAATGGGCCGAGGCCTACGCCAAGCGCATCGACGACACGATCGCGGCGCTCAAGGCCAAGGGCGCGCCGGTGTTCTGGGTCGGCCTGCCGGCGATCCGCGGCACGCGCTCGACCTCCGAGATGGTCTACCTCAACGACCTCTATCGCAGCCGCGCCGAGAAGGCCGGCATCGTCTATGTCGACGTGTGGGATGGCTTCGTCGACGAGGACGGCAGCTTCGCCGCCGCCGGCCCGGATTTCGAGGGGCAGATCCGCCGGCTGCGCGCGGGCGACGGCGTGCACTTCACCAAGGCGGGCGCCCGCAAGCTCGCCCATTACGTCGAGCGCGAGATCAGGCGGGTGATGCTGGCGCGCGGCGCGCCGGTGGCGATGCCGGTGCCGGAGGAGAAGGAGCCGCAACAGCAGGCGCCGGGCAGCCGCCCGGGCACGCCGGCCGCGCGGCCCGTCGCCGGTCCGGTGGTGCCGCTGTTGGGCCAGCCGGCGTCGTCGGAGGCGCTGGTCGGCGGCGGTCCGGCGCGCGGCCAGAGCAGCGACGCGGTCGCCAACCGCGTCCTGGTGAAGGGCGAGCCGACGGCCGCGCCCGCCGGCCGCGCCGACAATTTCGCTTGGCCGAAGCCGGACGCGTTGCCGGCCGCGACCGCGCCGGGGCCCGAGCCTGCCGCCGAGCCGGCCGCGGCCACCCCTCCGGCCGCTCCTTCGGCGGGGACGCCGAAGCCGGCAGCGCCCGCCGCCAAGCAACCGCCCAAGCGCCCGACCGTGCGCAACGACGCGCCGCTGTTCACCCGCGAGGACCAGCCGCGTCCGCCCGGATCGATCCGCGGCGGCGGCTGGTCGGGGTGGCGCTGGTGATTGTTTGAAGAACCCGCCGCCTCACCGCGGCAGCTGGGTCGATCCCATCAAAAATTCGTCGACCGCAGCGGCCGCTTGGCGGCCCTCGCGAATGGCCCAGACGATGAGCGACTGGCCGCGCCGCATGTCGCCGGCGGCGAACACTTTTTCGAGCGAGGTGCGGTAGTTTTTGGTATCGGCCTTGACGTTGCCGCGCGGGTCGAGCGCAAGGCCGAGCGCCTTGATCATGCCTTCGTGCACCGGGTGGACGAACCCCATGGCGAGCAGGACGAGGTCGGCCCGGATGTCGAACTCGGTGCCAGCGACCGGCTTGAACTTGTCGTCGACGCGCGCGCAGTGAAGCTTCTTCACCTGCCCGTGGGCGCCGCTGAATTTTTGCGTCGTCACCGAGAAGTCGCGCTCGGCGCCTTCCTCGTGGCTCGACGAGGTGCGCATCTTCCACGGCCAGTCCGGCCAAGTGACGAGCTTGTTCTCCTGGTCGGGCGGGCGCGGCAGCAGCTCGAGGTTGGTCACCGACAGCGCGCCCTGGCGGATCGCGGTGCCGATGCAGTCGGAGCCGGTGTCGCCGCCGCCGATCACCACCACATGCTTGCCGCCGGCGAGGATCGGCGGCAGATCGCCGATCGGCTCGCGGCCGATGCGGCGGTTCTGCTGCGGCAGGAAATCCATGGCGAAGTGGATGCCGGCAAGCTCGCGGCCGGGGATCGGCAGGTCGCGCGAGTGCTCGGCGCCGCCCGCGAGCACGACGGCGTCGAAGCCCTCCATCAGCCGCTCGACCGGCATGCTCACGCCCACGTGCGCGCCGTAATGGAAGACGACGCCCTCCGCTTCCATCTGCTTGATGCGGCGGTCGATGTGGTGCTTGTCCATCTTGAAGTCGGGGATGCCGTATTGCAGCAGGCCGCCGGCCTTGGCGTGGCGTTCGAACAGGTGCGCGTCGTGACCGGCGCGGGCGAGCTGCTGGGCGGCGGCGAGTCCCGCCGGACCGGAGCCGACGATCGCGACCTTCTTGCCAGTCCTGGCGGCGGGCGGCACCGGCTCGATCCAGCCCTCCTTCCAGCCGCGGTCGACGATCGCGCACTCGATCGTCTTGATGGTCACCGGGTTGTCGTCGAGATTGAGCACGCATGCCGCCTCGCACGGCGCCGGGCACAGGCGGCCGGTGAATTCCGGGAAATTGTTGGTCGAGTGCAGGTTGATGCAGGCGGTGTACCAGTCGCCGCGATAGACCAGGTCGTTCCAGTCCGGGATCTGGTTGTTCACCGGGCAGCCGTTGTGACAATAGGGAATCCCGCAATTCATGCAGCGCGCCGCCTGGTCGCGCGTCGCCTCCTCCGACAGCGGGATGACGAATTCCTTGAAATGACGAATCCGGTCGGAGGCCGGCGCGTAGCGCCGGTCCCGCCGTTCGATCTCGAGGAAGCCGGTGACCTTCCCCATCAGCGCCTCAGGCTCCGGCCGCCGCGAGCGGCGGCTCGGCCGCCTCGCGCGCCTTCATCTCGGCCAGCGCGCGGCGGTACTCGACGGGCATCACCTTGCGGAACTTCGGCAGATAATGGCTCCAGTTGGCGAGGATGTCGCGCGCCCGGCTCGAGCGGGTATGGCTCGCGTGGTTGGCAATGAGCTGATGCAGCCGCTCGGCGTCGTAGCGGCTAACGTCCGCCATCACGTCGACCCGGCCATGGTGATCGAGATCGCCCGCCTGGTGATAATGGCGCGCGATCATTTCCTCCTCGGCGAGCACCGGCTCGAGGTCGACCATCGACATGTTGCAGCGGCGCGCGAAGGTGCCGTCCTCGTCGAGCACGTAGGCGATGCCGCCCGACATGCCGGCCGCGAAGTTGCGCCCGGTGTAGCCGAGCACGACCACCACGCCGCCGGTCATGTACTCGCAGCAATGGTCGCCCGCGCCCTCGATGACGGCGACGGCGCCGGAGTTGCGCACCGCGAAGCGCTCGCCGGCGATGCCGCGGAAATAGCACTCGCCCTCGATCGCGCCGTAGAGCACCGTGTTGCCGACGATGATCGATTGCTCCGGCACGATGTTGGTCGCGTCGCGCGGCGGATAGATGATGATGCGCCCGCCGGAGAGGCCCTTGCCGACGTAGTCGTTGGCCTCGCCTTCCAGCTCGAAGGTGACGCCGCGCGCCAGCCAGGCGCCGAAGCTCTGGCCGGCGGTGCCGATCAGCTTGACGTGGACGGTGTCGTCGGGCAGCCCGGCATGGCCGTAGATTTTGGCGATCTCGCCCGACAGCATCGCACCCGAGGTGCGGTCGGTGTTCTTGATCGGCATTTCGAGCTTGACCGGCGCGCCGCGGTCGATTGCCGCGCGCGCGTCGGCGATCAGCTTGCGGTCGATGATGTCGGCGATCTTATGGTCCTGCGGCTCGCACTTGAAGAGGTTCACTTCCGGCGGGGCCGGCGGCTTCTCGAAGATGCGCGAGAAGTCGAGGCCGCGCGCCTTCCAGTGCTCGACCAGCTTGACCTTGTCGAGCATCTGCATCTGCCCGATCATTTCGCTGAACTTGCGATAGCCCATCGCCGCCATCATCTCGCGCACCTCTTCGGCGACGAAGAAGAAATAGTTGATGACGTGCTCGGGCAGGCCCTTGAAGCGCTTGCGCAGCACCGGGTCCTGGGTGGCGACGCCGACCGGGCAGGTGTTGAGGTGGCACACCCGCATCATGATGCAGCCGGCGGCGATCAGCGGCGCGGTCGAGAAGCCGAACTCGTCGGCGCCGAGCAGCGCGCCGACGATGACGTCGCGCCCGGTGCGCAGGCCGCCGTCGACCTGCACGGCGATGCGCCCGCGCAGCCGGTTGGCGACCAGCGTCTGGTGCGTCTCGGCAAGCCCGATCTCCCACGGGCTGCCGGCGTGCTTGATCGAGGTGAGCGGCGAGGCGCCGGTGCCGCCTTCGAAGCCGGCGATGGTCACGTGGTCGGCGCGCGCCTTCGACACGCCCGCCGCCACGGTGCCGACGCCGACCTCGGAGACGAGCTTCACCGACACGGCGCCTGACGGATTGACGTTCTTGAGGTCGAAGATCAGCTGGGCGAGGTCCTCGATCGAATAGATGTCGTGGTGCGGCGGCGGCGAGATCAGGCCGACGCCCGGGGTCGAGTGGCGCACCTTGGCGATCACCGCGTCGACCTTGTGGCCGGGCAACTGCCCACCTTCGCCGGGCTTGGCACCCTGCGCCATCTTGATCTGCATCACGTCGGAATTGACCAGATATTCGGTGGTGACCCCGAACCGGCCGGAGGCGACCTGCTTGATCGCCGAGCGCATGGAATCGCCGTTGGGCAGCGGCTTGAACCGGTCCGCCTCCTCGCCGCCCTCGCCGGTGTTCGACTTGCCGCCGATGCGGTTCATGGCGATGGCGAGCGTCGTATGCGCCTCGCGGCTGATCGAGCCGAACGACATGGCGCCGGTGGCGAAGCGCCGCACGATGTCCTTGGCCGGCTCGACCTCCTCGAGCGGCACCGGCGCGCGGCCGTCGTCCTCCGCGGTCTTGATGCGGAACAGGCCGCGGATGGTGAGGAATTTTTCCGACTGCTCGTTCACCAGCGCGGCGAACGCCCGGTACTTGTCCTGCGAATTGCCGCGCGCCGCGTGCTGCAGGGTGGCGACCGTCTCGGGCGACCAGGCGTGCGCCTCGCCGCGCAGGCGGAACAGATATTCGCCGCCGACCTCGAGCGCATGGCGCAGCACCGGCGAATCGCCGAACGCCTCGCGGTGGCGCCGCGCCGTCTCCTCGGCGATCTCGTCGAGGCCGACGCCCTCGATGCGGCTTGCGGTGCCGAAGAAGAACTGCGCGACGAAGTCGCCCTTGAGCCCGACCGCGTCGAAGATCTGCGCGCCGCAGTAGGACTGATAGGTCGAGATGCCCATCTTGGACATCACCTTGAGGACGCCCTTGTCGATCGACTTGATGTAGCGCTTGATGATTTCCTTCTCGTCGATCTTCTCCGGCAAATCGTCCTTGACGGCGATCAGCGTCTCGAACGCCAGATAGGGATTGATCGCCTCGGCGCCGTAGCCGGCGAGGCAGCAGAAATGGTGCACCTCGCGCGCCTCGCCGGTCTCCACCACGAGGCCGACCGCGGTGCGCAGGCCCTTGCGGATCAGGTGATGATGCACGGCGGCGGTCGCCAGCAGCGCCGGGATCGGGATGCGCTCGGGGCCCGCCTGCCGGTCGGACAGGACGATGATGTTGTAGCCGCCGCGCACCGCCGCCTCGGAACGCTCGCATAAATGCGCCAGCGCCTCCTTCATGCCGGGCGCGCCGTGCTCGACCGGATAGGTGATGTCGAGGGTGCGGGTGTCGAACTGCTCCTCCACGTGGCCGATGCTGCGGATCTTTTCCAGGTCCTCGTTGGTGAGGATCGGCTGGCGCACCTCGAGGCGCTTCTTCTTGGCCAGGCCCTTGAGGTCGAACAGGTTCGGCCGCGGTCCGATGAAGGAGACGAGCGACATCACCAGCTCCTCGCGGATCGAATCGATCGGCGGGTTGGTGACCTGGGCGAAGTTCTGCTTGAAATAGGTGTAGAGCAGCTTCGGCTTGTCGGAGAGCGCCGAGATCGGCGTGTCGTTGCCCATCGAGCCGACCGCCTCCTGCCCGGTGGTCGCCATCGGCTCGAGCAGGATCTGCAAGTCCTCCTGGCTGTAGCCGAACGCCTGCTGGCGATCGAGCAGCGAGATGTTGGTGCGCTTCTCGCGCGCCTGCACCGGCGGCAGATCCTCGAGCACGATCTGCGTGCGCTTGAGCCACTTGCCGTACGGGTGCTTGCGGGCGAGGCCCGCCTTGATCTCGTCGTCGGAAATGATGCGGCCCTCGACCAGGTCGACGAGCAGCATCTTGCCCGGCTGCAGCCGCCACTTGCGGACGATCTTCTCCTCCGGCACCGGCAGCACGCCGGCTTCCGACGCCATGATGACGAGGTCGTCGGAGGTGACGAACCAGCGCGCCGGCCGCAGGCCGTTGCGGTCGAGCGTCGCGCCGATCTGGCGGCCGTCGGTGAACGCGATCGCGGCCGGGCCGTCCCACGGCTCCATCAGCGACGCGTGGTACTCGTAGAACGCCTTGCGCTCCTCATCCATCAGCGGATTGCCGGCCCACGCCTCGGGAATCAACATCATGGCGGCGTGCGCGAGCGAGTAGCCGCCCTGCACCAGGAACTCGAGCGCATTGTCGAAGCAGGCGGTGTCCGACTGGCCTTCGTAGGAGACCGGCCACAGCTTGCCGATGTCGCTGCCGAACAGCTCGGAGGAGACCGACGCCTGCCGCGCCGCCATCCAGTTGAGGTTGCCGCGCAGCGTGTTGATCTCGCCGTTGTGGCAGATCATCCGGTAGGGATGCGCCAGCGGCCAGCTCGGGAACGTGTTGGTGGAGAAGCGCTGGTGCACCAGCGCCAGGGCCGATTCGAAATCCTCCTCGTGCAGATCGGAATAGTACTTGCCGAGCTGGTCGGCGAGGAACATGCCCTTGTACACGACCGTGCGGCACGACAGCGAGACGACGTAATAGCCGGACAACCGCCGCTCGCGCTTGTTGTAGACGATGTTGGAGATCACCTTGCGCAGGACGTACAGGCGGCGCTCGAACTCGTCCTCGTCCTTGATGTCCTTGCCGCGGCCGATGAACACCTGCATGTGGTACGGCTCGGTCGGCTTCACGGAGTAGCCGAGCGAGACGTTGTCGGTCGGCACATTGCGCCAGCCGAGCAGCACGAGGCCTTCGCGCGGCACCGCCTCGGCGAAAATGTCCATGATCACCTGCCGCCACTGCGGATCGTGCGGCATGAACACGTAGCCGACCGCGTATCGTCCGGGCGCGGGCAGCGTGATGCCGAGTTCGGCGGTCTTGCGGGCAAAGAAGCGGTGCGGGATCTGCACCAGGATGCCGGCGCCGTCGCCGGCGCGCGGGTCGGCGCCGACCGCGCCGCGGTGCTCGAGGTTGAGCAGGATCCGCAGGCCGTCCTGGATGAGCTTGTGCGACTTGCGGCCCTTGATGTCGGCGATGAAGCCGACACCGCAGGAATCCTTCTCCAGCGCCGGGTCGAACAGGCCGCTGGCGGCCGGAACGAAGGCCGCATTTTTGGCGCCACGCTCCGCAGGCGGAGGGTTGCGCTCGATGCCGCTCATCCGTGTCGCGCCCATGGCCGGCCTCCCGGTCCTCGCTCCGGCCCGCTCGCAGGGCCGGCGCATCTTTCGCGCCGCGGCGCCATGCGGCACCCCGACGCGAGCCTGTACCTTCTCGTGAATGGACGGATTCCTACGGTGCCGCTCGCCGGCGCCTCGCGCGACAGCCTCGGACCCGCCCACGCGTCCATGGCGTCGCTCCGCGCATCGGCCGGGTCGGATCCCGGTCTGGAACCGCGGACACCGATTGGGACAGTATTACTGTCCTAAGTCACCATGCCAAATTCTGCCCCGCAACACAAGGGTCGCCATGCCCTGCCAACGCGAATTTCCGGCGATATGTTTCCTCGCGCCCGGCTGCGAAGCAAGAAGAGGACCACGGCCGCCGTCGCGGCGCAACGCTATTGCGTGCGGGGACTGGCTCCTGCGTGTAGGAAAGCCCGGTCACCGGCTTGATTTGGGGAGGGCAATGAATTTCGCCAGCGACAACACCGCCGGGGTCGCCCCGGCGATCCTTGCGGCCATCGCGCGCGCCGGCGAGGGCTACGCGATCGGCTATGGCGATGACGCGGTCACCCGCCGGGTCGAGCAGCGCCTCGCCCAGGTGTTCGAGCGCGAGATGGCCGCCTTCCTGGTGCCGACCGGCACCGCCGCCAATGCGCTGGCGCTGGCGCACTTGGCGCCGCCCTGGGGGGCGGTGCTGTGCCATCCGGAAAGCCACATCGCGGTCGACGAATGCGGCGCGTCGGAATTCTTCGGCGGCGGCCTCAAGCTGATCGGCCTGCCGGGCGAGGGCTGCAAGATCGCGCCCGAGACTTTGCAGGCGGCGCTGGCGCGCGGCCCGTGGGGCGGCCCGCATCACGTCACCGCCGCGGCATTGTCGCTCAGCCAGGCGACCGAGGGGGGCACCATCTACCGGCCGCAGGAGATCAAGGCGCTGGCCGACATCGCCCATGGGCGCGGCCTGGCGGTGCACATGGACGGGGCGCGCTTCGCCAATGCGCTGGTGCGCACCAATGCGAGCCCGTCCGAGCTGACCTGGAAGGCCGGCGTCGATGTGCTCTCGTTCGGCGCCACCAAGGGCGGCGCCCTCGCCGCCGAGGCGGTGATCTTCTTCGACCCCTCGCGCGCGGCCGGCATGCCGGAGCGGCGCAAGCGCGGCGGACATCTCCTCTCCAAGCATCGCTTCCTCGCCGCCCAGATCGAAGCGTATCTGGCCGATGATCTGTGGCTCGACCTCGCCCGCCACGCCAATCGCATGGCCGACCGTCTGGCGGCCGGCCTCGCGGCGCACGGCATCAAGCCGGTCTGGCCGGTCGAGGCGAACGAGGTGTTCGTGCCGCTCGACGCGAAGACCGACCAGCGCCTGAAGGGCGCGGGCGCGACCTACTATCCGTGGTCGAGCGGCAGCCTGCCGGCTGCTGCCGTGATCGCGCCGGGCGAAATCGTGGTGCGCCTCGTCACGTCGTTCGCCACGACCGAGGCGGATGTGGACACTTTCGTGCGGCTGGCGCAGCGCGGTTGACCGCTCTGCCCAAGCTCCGCCCCAATCGGCGCTATCGTGACGTTTGGCGGGTGCCGGTTAGAGCATGATCCCGAAAAAGCCTGCCCCGGACTTGATCCGGGGTGGGTACCGGTTTTCGGAAAAGATCATGCTCCAATAGGGCGCCGCGCCGGGGACGACGGATCATTCCGGGAGCCATGACCGTGCGAATCAACGCCGCTGCCTGCGCGCTCTTCGTCTCGCTCGCATCGAGCGCGGCGCTGGCGCAAACGACGCCGCCCTACGCGGCGCGCAATTGGGGACCGGCGCCGGGGCTGCCGGCCTCCGAGATAGCGGCCATCGTGCGCTCGAGCGGGCTGACGCCGACCCAGCCGCCGGTGCGCATCGGCGGCGCCTATGTGCTGCGCGCGGTCGATCGTTACGGGCGGCCGATGCGGATCGCGGTCGATGCCCGCTCCGGCGATATCCTCTCGGTGCGGCCGGCGGCGGCGCTGCAGCCGTGGGGCTACGGGCCATACCGGCCATACGGCGCTTACGGGCCGTATGGACCGAACGGACCCTATCCGCCGTACGCGGCGCGCGGCCCGATGCCGCCCGATCCCTATGACGACGATGGGGCGCAGGGATGGCCGGCGCCCGCTGCGCCGACCTATCCGGGTGCGCCGGCGGCCCGGCCAAACCCGCCGGAGCAAAAGTCGCCGGACCAGAAGTCCCTCGACCAGAAGTCCGCCGCCGCGACGCCGGCCAATCCGCCGGTGCCGCGCCCGAAACCGGCGAAGCCCGCGGCGGTGAAACCCGCCCCGAGCGCTCCGGCCGCCGCCGCGCCCTCGTCCGGGCAGACCGCGACCTCGCGGCCGGTCGTGCTGCCGCCGGAAAATCCTCCGGCTAAGGCCGAGCCGGGCAGCCAACCGCCGGCGGCGGCCCCCGCGTCGCCCGCGCTCCCGCCCGTGACGCCGCTGGAGTGAGGTTCTCACCAAACAAAAAACAAAGCGCCCCGGAAATCCGGGGCGCTCCGAACCTGTTGCCTCTATTGGAGCATGATCTTTTCCGAAAACCGGTATCCACCCCGGATCAAGTCCGGGGCAGGCTTTTTCGGGATCATGCTCTGTGCAGCGATCAGGCGGCCTTCTTGGCGTCGATCACCTTGGCCGAGCCGTTGCCGATCGGGATGCTCCGGGGCTTCATGGCCTCGGGCAGTTCGCGCACGAGGTCGACGTGGAGCAGCCCGCTCTCGAGAGCCGCGCCCTTGACCTCGACGTGATCGGCCAGCTGGAACCGGCGCTCGAACGCGCGGGCGGCGATGCCCTGATAGAGCACCTCGCCGGACTGGTCGGCCTGCTTGGCCTGCTTCTCGCCGCGGATCGTCAGCGTGCCTTCCTTCACCTCGATCGACAGCTCGGGCTCGGTGAAGCCCGCGACCGCGACCGTGATGCGATAGGTGTTCTCGCCGGTCCGCTCGATGTTGTAGGGCGGATAGCTCGGCGCGGCGCCTTCGAAGCCCGATACCTGATCGAGCAACGAGAACAGCCGGTCGAAGCCGACGGTCGAACGATAGAGGGGAGCAAGATCGAATGTACGCATGGCATATCCTCCTTTGAGCGACATGCGGCGGTCCACCTTGCGGTCGGACCCGGGTGCGCAGCCGGATGGCCTGTGCAGACTTTAGGTAGGTAGGGCGCGCGCGGCCTGCAAGGGTTCGTCCGCGCGTTGAGCCGGCGCTCCGGGCTGCTATAACGCGCACCTTTCCCGAACCCAAAAATCCCATGGACCTCGTCTCGATCCCCGCCAATCCGGTGCCCGACGGCGTCTCCGCCGGCACGATCGAGACCCCCGACCGGGTCACCTTGCGCTATGCGCGCTGGGAGCCGCCGGCCGGCCGCAAGGGGACGCTGTGCGTGTTCCCCGGGCGCGCCGAATTCATCGAGAAATATTTCGAGGTCGTTAACGATGCGCGCGCGCGCGGGTTCGCCGTGGCGATACTCGACTGGCGCGGCCAGGGCCTTTCCCAGCGCCTGCTGTCCGATCGGCGCAAGGGGCACGTGCGCAATTTTTCCCAGTACGACCTCGA
>Ga0099828_10002145_pt1 | contig 13518 bp, 15 predicted proteins | sample CZO8metaG_2_FD_79338 | JGI IMG/M metagenome (GOLD analysis project Ga0099828, IMG submission 79338) | Vadose zone soil microbial communities from the Eel River Critical Zone Observatory, Northern California, USA - CZOApr15con2H1.8 metaG | ecosystem: Environmental > Terrestrial > Soil > Vadose...
ACGAGCCCGGCGTCCTGTTGACGTATCAGTGGGACGGGAAGCCGCTGCCGCTGGAACATGGAGGCCCCGTGCGCCTCCTCGTCCCGAAACGGTATGCGTACAAGAGCGCGAAGTGGGTCCGGGCGGTGACCCTCACCGAGGAAGAGGAACTCGGCTACTGGGAGGTCCGCGGCTACAGCAACACGGCGGATCCGGGGACCGAAGATCGATATTCGTTTTGACGCGCGCGGTTCATTCGAGTAATTTGGGAAAGTCCATATGGCGAGCCCACTTTCGTCGCGTTGACTTGGCGGCAACAGCGGCAGATTCGGACCGCGCGAGCGAGAAGCGGATGACGTTCTTCGAACACATCGAGGAACTTCGCCAACGTCTCAAGATCGTCGTCATCGTGGTCCTCATCCTGTTCGCCCTGAACCTGACGACCGCAATCGGGTCGGTTAAACTGGGGTCGATGCAAGTCCCCATGCTCGTTCCCGCCCTCGGAACGAACAACCCAAACATCGCAACCCAGTTCTTCGTCGGGATGGAGAACTACCTCGTCCCGGACCGCGTGAACGGGATCCCTGTGAACCGCAGTTTCTCGCCTCCATGGGACGCCTATGTGGTCATGTTCAAGGTGGCGTTCTTCCTCGCGGCCGTCACCGCCTCGCCGATCATCGCGTACGAGATTGGACAGTTCATCGGGCCGGCCTTGAAGCCGTCGGAGAAGCGTCTCATCGTCCGGATCACCGTGCCCGTTGCGGTCCTCTTTCTCTCCGGCGTCACGCTGTGCCTGGTCGTCGTCCTCCCATTCACATTCAGCTTGCTCTACTCCGTGCAGAACGTCCTCGGGGCGAACTTCTTGATCCTGTACGGAGGCGACTTCATCGACTTCGTCCTGCTCTTCAGCGTGGCTTTCGGCCTGGCGTTCCAGCTCCCGGTCTTGATGTACGGTCTGTCCTGGCTCGGGGTCGTGAACTCGGGCTTCTGGAAGAAGTACTGGCGGATCGCGGCGATTGCGATCTTCCTGTTCGGAGCGATAATTACCCCCGACGGGAGCGGGATCACGATGATGCTCGTGTCGATCCCGATGCTCTTTTTGTACGTCCTCGGCTACGCCGTCGCGGTCCGCGTGGAGAAACGTCGGGGTCGTGCGAAAACCTCATAAGACCGGGCACCTTCGTCGCTCGGGGAGCCGTCATGTCGGCGGGGGACGTCTGGAGTGTCGCCGCGCAGATCGAGGGCATCGAATGGATCATCATCCTGGTTATCGTCGCCGTGCTCTTGTTGTTCGGCCCGCAAAAAATCCCGGACCTGTTCCGCGGCTTCGGACGAGCCCTCGGGGAATTCCGCCGCGGCAGGATGGAGGTCGAGCGCGAAATCAGCTCGGAGCTGTCGCAACTGGACACCAGGGACACGCGGGTGCGCGTCGAGAAGGCCGCCGGGGCGCTCGGGGTCCCCGCGACGGGGCGGAGCGAGCTCCAACTGAAACTCGACATCGCCCGCGCGGTCGACAAGGCGAGCGACGACCAGGTCGTGTCCGCGGCTCAAGCGATGAACGTGTACAGTTCCGGCGCCGACGTGATTCGACTGAAGGAACAGATCATCAAGGCCCTCAACGTCTGACCGCGCACATGGAGGGAATCGCGCCCGCGCGGTACCTTTATCCGAAGTGACCGTCTACCCGCGGCCGTCCCCCCCGGAGAAGGCGATGGCAAGCCTCGATTATGCGTATCGGCGCCTCGTGAACACGCTGGGGCCCGAGCGAGTCGCGCGATCCGAGTTCGAGCGGATGGTGTACAGCCACGATTTCGCGACCCTCCCGAAGGTGGCCTTGCTCCAATGGAAGCTGTATCCGGACTTCGTCGCCCTCCCACAGACCACGGAGGAGGTCGCGGCCCTCGTCAAGCTGAGTGACGAGAGCCTCTTGCAGATCACCCCTCGGGGGGGCGGCACCGGCTGGTACGGCGGATCCGTCCCGAACCGCGGAGGCGTGCTCATCGACATGCGCAAGATGAACCGGATCCTCGCACTCGACCCGGACGGCCGGACCGTGACGGCCGAGGCGGGTGTGACCTGGAAAGACCTCGAGGACTTCGTCGAATCGAAAGGGTTCGTACTCCCGTTTGTTCCGACGAACGCGGTCGGGAGCACGGGGTTCGGCGGGCTCCGAGGCGGACGCCTCCGGGACGCGATCGCGAACCTCGAGGTGGTCCTGCCCGACGGAAAACTACTCAGTCCGGCACCGAAGGCGGACGCCGGGGGCCAACTCGCGGACCTCACCTCGCTCTTCTTCGGTGCGGAAGGCACCCTCGGAATTATCACGAAAGCCACGATTCGAGTCGTGACGAAACCGGAGACCTCGAAAGCCCTCGCGTACGCGTTCCCGGATCTTCCCGCGGCGGCCCGCTTCTTGAAAGGGATCGTGGATTCCGGCCTGGAGCCGTACCACGCCGTGCTCGCCGATCGAGACCACTTCGTCTTCGAGCGGGCCCTGCGGTCCGACAGCCCGGAGCCGGCCGACCTCGCCCTCGTGGGATTGCAAGGCTCGAAGGACGACGTGGCGGACACCGAGCGCACGCTCGACGGGCTCGCCGCGAAGGAGAAAGGGAAGAAACTGGCGGTCGATGTCGCCGAAAGGCTGTGGCGGGAGCGGTACAACAACTACAGCGCCCGGCGGCTGAGTCGCGGCCTTGTAACGTCGTACAACCTCGTCCCCGTGGGAAGGCTTCCGGAGGCGGTGGAGACGGCGGCGAAGATCCGAAGGCGGCTCAAGCTGAACGGCAGCGTCCAGGCGTACCTTGTTGACACGACCACGGCGGCGCTCGTGCCGTATGTGCTGATGGACGACACGCGGCCGTCTGGCGGGACGGCGCTCGGGTTCGTGAAGCGGATGGGCGACGCGGCGTTCAAGATGGAGGGCCACCCGATGGGACTCGGCCTGTTCCTCGTGTTCAATCTCCGCAAGATGCACGGACGCGCCACGAGTTTCATTTCCGCGGTCAAAGCCGTGTTCGACCCCCGAAAGAAAATCAACGGCGGCAAGACCCTCGAGGTCTGGACGAAGTATCCGTGGCCGGGCGTCCGCGCGATTCCCCCGCAAGGCATGGCCGTCGGATTGGAAATCGCCGCGGTCCTCCGACGGGTCAAGCCAACCCGGGACCACTTTGTCCGCGCGTACGAGCACGAGAAGGGGGCGTGAGATGGGACTCCTCCGGGACTGGCACTACATCGAGAAGGCCGTCGAGATCCCCGCTCTCTCCGAGGTGATCCGCGAGTCGCTGATTCGTGCCCTCTTCGTGCGCGACGACCGCGTCCTGCCGAAGGACCTGATCGCGGACCTGAACCGGCTCCCGCCCGTGACGGTGAAGGTGAAAGACGATTCGGAGGTCCGGAAGCTCGTCCGGGTGCTCAACGGCCAGGAGAGCACGGTGAGCTTGGGGCTCTCCGCCGAGGACTACCACTTCTTCCGAACGCAGCTCGGGGTCGGCCGGACCCGCGAATTCGGAGTCGTCGTGCGACCGCGCACCCTCCTCACGTACGATTGGATCGTGCCGGAGCAGCGGGGCGTACAGCTCGATTTCGCCGCGTACGCGGAGATCGAGTTTTCCGAGGACGCCCATCGGGCCATTGCGCAGGTCGGCGCCACGTGGAAGCAGCTGTACGACGCCGCGCCGGCGAAAGGCCACCGCGTCCCCTTCGTGCCGACGGTCCCACTCGATTTCGCGGTGGGCGACGGAGTCTATGGCGATGCACCGTTCGGGGCGTACCGGGGCGAATTCGGCGCCTACGTGAATGCGCTACGGACGATCTCGCCGTTCGGACACCGAGCGCGGGTCGGCTTTGAGGAGGTCGCGAACAACGGGACCGCGTACGATCTGCTCCATGCGACCCTTCCCCTGGCCGGCGAATTTTTCCTGCCGGTCGCCATCGCGCTGCGCCTCGAGGCGAAACCCGCGGCGCACAAGACGCTGACGTACACGTTCGACGACGGCGCGAAGCTCTCCGTGGCGCTGGACAAGCTGACCCGATCGAGCACGAGCCCGGACTGGGTCCACCTCACGGACGCGGTCGCCGCGAGGACCCTCCGGCCGTCCGCCGCGGCCGAAGCGTTCACCGTCCAAGTCTCCGTGAGCGGGACCGGAACCGGGTTGCCCGCGAAGGAGAAGGCACTGGACACCGCGATGGCCGGGTTCAAGGCGAAGAGCCCGGACGTCCCCAATCCGTTCGACGTGCCCGCCGATGTGTACCGCAAGACGGCGGAGACCGTCGCCCGATCCCTGTTCGTCGGCGAGGTCCGGCTCCCCGCGAAGGCCCTCGGGGACTTCCTCGCGAAAATCCGCGCGTTCGGCGACCAGAGTACCGCGAAAGCTGGCGCCTACGCGAGCCTTCGGGCGACCGGAATCGTGTCGGCGTTCCCGTTCTTCGCGGCCCCGAAGGACCGATCCAAGGTGTACAACCTCTCAAAAGGGGTGCGCGCGATCGCGAGCAAGGTGCCCGGCGCCGCGTTCACGTCCCGCCTCGCTCATCTCTGGGAAGAGGAAGCGAACTTCATGCGGCGGATGGCCCTCCTTCGGTCCCTGAAGCTGACGATCGACACGGCGCACGTCGCCCAACCACTCGTCGCGCCGTGACCTCACATCTGGGGCGCGCCACACCTCGGGCAGATCGCCTCGCGCGAATCGAGCGGCGATCGGCACGCGATGCAGACGCCGGTCCGGATTCGGATCGGGAGCATCGAAACGAACACGCCGAGCGGCACGAAGAACAGCGTGTACAGGTAGTGCCCGGTCACGATGCCCTCAAGCCCGATCGCGACGAGGAAGACTCCTGCGATTTTCATGATCACGATGAGCCGCTGCACCCGCGGGAGGTTCTTGATCGTCTGGATCTCCTGTTTGTACGTCATCCGCGGCGCCTTGCGCGCCTTCAGCACCGTGGGTGTCGTCGCGGGCTCCGTCATCCCTCGTCCTCCTCCCGGGTCTCGGACTCCGTGGTGGACTCCTCAGTCTCGGCCTCCTCCTTCGGTTCCGGTTTTGGAGGAGGCTTGGCCGTTAGGGTCTCCGTTCGTTCCGGAGGAGCCTCGGTCTTCGGGGGGGTCGTCGGGCTCGGCGCCGGTCTCGCGGCGGGCAGCGGCGTCACGGGCCTCGGGGTGGCCGCCATGGGTGCGGCCGGTCTGGGAGCCGGTGGCGGGGCGGTCGTCGAGACGACCCGCCCGTCCTTCACCTCGAACCCATGCTTCGTGACCATCGTGATCGCGTCGACGGGACACACGATCGCGCACTTCTCGCAGCCGACGCAATTGTCCTCGATGATGATCGCCTTGCGCGACGTGTACGTATACTCCGGCAGCGCGAACTTCCGGTCCACCATGTCGATCGCTTCGAAGGCGCAGTTGTCGAAGCAGTGGGTGCAGCCCATGCAAATCTCTTCGTCCACGATTGCGAGCGTGCCGCGGCCTCGGATGTACTCCTGCGTGCGGACCTTGAACCCCTGCTTGTACCGCTCCTTCGCCAGCGCGAGGTTCATCTGACGCACGTTTCGATAGTACGCCACGAGCGGATCCGCCGGAGGGCTCGGCAGGACCGAGGGAGGCTTCGGGGCGACCGCGGGCGCCGTCGCCAACCCGCTCACCCCCTTCTCCCGGGCAGCGGCGGCTCCTTCCGCTTCGCGTCGATGTTGCTGCCCGTCGGGTAGTCGCCCGGTAGCCGTTCGGCCAGGAACTGCGTGACGTCCATCACCTTGAACGCGTACCGCTCCTCGCCGGGCTTCCACTTGTTTTCGTGGTGGAGGCAGCCGAAATGAGTCAGGCACTTCGGACATGCGACCAGGAGATAGTCCGCGCCTACGTCCGACGCCTCGTCCATCCGCGACGCCGTAAGGCCTTTCGTCTTGTCGTTGCAGTACATCATCTGCGCGACGCCGCAACACTGCGCATCCGCGCGGAACGTCTTCAGCTCGACGAGCTCCGCGTTGTCCACGCGCTTCACGAGCTCCCGCGGCTCCTCGTACACGGGGTCGAGCGGCATCTGTCGGCCGGAACGGCACGGATCCTGGAACGCGACGCGGATCTTCTTCGCGGTCTCGGGCTGCGGCGGGATCCGCAGGCCCCGCTCATACAGGAATTGCGTGATGTGCACGACCCGGACGCCATCTAGTTTGTAGTCGAGCTTGAAGGTGCGGTAGCCCTCTGCACACGAGGTGATGAACGTCTTCACGCCGAGCATCTTGATGAGCTTCGTGTTGTAGTCTCGCATCCGCTCGAAGACGTCGACCTTGCCTTGCCACAACTGGTCGTGGCCGCAGCACTTCATGAAGGAGCGGTCCAAGATCATCGGCTGGATGCCGACGGCCCGCAACAGCTTAATCGAGGAGTCGAAGATGATCCCGTGGTTCGTGTCGCCGTAGTTCATGTGGGAGAACTGCATCTCGACGTCGTAATAGTCGATGCACCCGGGGTAGTACGCGAACTCGGACTTGTGCTCGACTCTGATCTCCGGGATCGTCGTGTCCTCGGCCTCGCTGTCGAGGACCCGGAACATGACCGGGTGCGGGATCGTCCGGCCGGGGCCGTACTCCGTCTCCATCATTCCTTCCCGCCTCCGTCCGCGGCCATGCGGGCGTGGACCTTCGCCCGCTCCTCGAGGATGTAGTCGCTGTACTGGATGTCCAACGGGCACACCGCGCTGCACGCGTCACACGCAAGGCACGTCCACAGCGGGACGCCGTCGTGCTGCTTCTTGAACGTGTTGTAAACGAGGTTCAGGCCCCCGAGGGCGTCGTCCTCGACTTTCGTCACGGGGCACACCGTGTGGCACTTGCCGCACTGATAGCACTCGTTCAGGAGGTATTCGTAAGAGCTGTAGGGTCGGCGGACGCCCAAGTACGTCGTGAGGACGGCGAACATCGGCATGAGCACGAGCGTGTTCATGTTCGGATAGAGGACGGACAAGACCCAGGTGAAGGCGACGTGATTCGGGGTGCCCGAGTACGTGAAGTACACGACGAGCCCCGTGAAGACGACGAAGGCCGCGACCCCCGAGCGGACCACCCACTTTCGCGCCTCCGACTCGGGGAGGGCGAACACCGCGACGCTCGCGACGAGCATCGGGATAATCAGGACCAGGAGGAAGATTCCGAGTAGGATCACGTACGGTCGGACCTCGGGTCCGAGCCAGCCAGGGATCAAGAAGATGCCCGCGGCCTGCGCTACCACGATCGCCGTGAGGCCCGCTACGTACGGGAAGAGCCACTTCCGCATCGGCTGATAGCCGAGCCGGCGCAAGCCGATGTATGACGTTAGGCCTACGAGCACTGGCGGGATCACGAAGAACCATTTCATGGCGGTGTCGTTGATGAGCGGAGAACCGGTTGGCGTCTGCCACCGCTGCGCGATGACCTCCCGGATTGAATACAGCGACGCGGTGAAAATCCACGCGAGGAGGAAGGCGACCCCGAACGCAGAGCGGACCGGCGACTTCGCGGGTCGGGCCTCCCGCCCCCGGTCGATGAACGGCAGGATCAGGAGGAAGATTACGGGGATTCCGCTGAGCAAATCGCCCCAGAACGCGGCGTTGAAAACTGTCTTGAGTGGCGTGCCGTCCCCGATTACGAACTGGGGGAAGACGTCGGCGACTTTCAGGAGACCCCAGGAAAACAGGAGGTACCAGTCCGGGACGATCAGCTCCGAGATCTGCGGGCTCCGGGCCGGTCCTAGGAACGGCGTGACGAACGCGGAGAGGAAGAACAGGAGGGCGGTGAGCAGGAATATTAGAACGAAGTCCCGGGCCGTCTCTTGCGGGAAGAACGGGATTCCGGGCTGATGGTCGGACCGGGTGGGCCCGTACTGGCGCGGGAAGCCCGCCTGACCTTCCATGATCTTTCCCTTCACGCGCTCGATTTCCATGGATCACCTCAGTGGGGCTCCGCGACGCCTTGCAGCCAGACGAGCGCCATGTGGAGGACCATGAGCCCCGTGCCGACGAGGGGAAGGATGAACACGTGGATCCAGTACCACCGCAAGATGAAGACGCCGGAGAGGGTGTTGGTGTCTCCGAAGAGCAACGTCGCGAGCTGGTCCCCGATGACTGGCGAGGCCCGCGTCATGTTGATCCCGATGTTCGCGGCGCCCTCGCTCAGGCTGTTCGCGGGGAGCAGGTATCCGGAATACCCGAACATGATCGTGACGAGCATGAGGACCACGCCGAGGAGCCAGTTCAGCTCCCGCGGCTTCTTGTAGGCGCCGGTGAAGTAGACGCGGCACATGTGCAGGAAGACCGCGGCGATCATGACGTGAGCCGACCAGTGGTGCATCCCCCGGATGATGAACCCGAAAGGGACGGTGTTCATGATGAAGGCCATGGATTCATACGCGGGATTCGTCAGGTCTCTCGATGCGGTGAACCTTAGCTGCCCGTCCGGGACGTAGAAGAACCCGAGCAGGATGCCTGTAATCGTCAGGATCACGAACGCGACGAACGAGATGCCCCCGAGGCAGTAGAGCGGGTACCAGTACCAGATCGTCTTGAGCTCGTATTTCTCGGCGTGGCTCCGCGGCACCTGCCGCTGGTCCGTCTCGACGACGACCCGCGTCAGGTCCGCATACGGCACGGTAGGAAAGCGGGACTTGATCCAGCCGAAAATCGACCGCCCCGTATCTTGCCGGATGTCCCCCGTCGTCGACGTTCGCCCACCTCAGCAGTAGATGTACCACGCCGGGTCCGCGAGGCCTCCGACGAGGACTCCCCCTTGGGATTTCACGGGGATCACGGGGAGCGCGCGGGGCGCGGGGCCGTGGACCCGCTCGGCCCCGACGTACAGGGCGTCATTCTTCGGATTCAGGTCGACGATCAAGAGCATCGGATCGTACTGGGAGCCGTGGCAGATGCAGTAGACCGGGTTTTGGCCGAACACGGCGTACGTCGGCGGAGAGACGACGTATCCCCGGTCCGGCGCCGGGTTGTTGATCACGTGCCAGCCGGGGTAGCAGCAAAGGTGGACGCACCGGTCGAACAGGACCACGATGCGCGTGCCGCCACTGAGCTTGGGATCGTCGAAGTACAAGTTGAAACCCGCGGGAGGCTTTGCAGGCAGCTCATTGTCCGGGGGGACCGTGAAGTAGTGGGGGCCCGACAAGTCCTCGTACTTGATCCGGATGATCAAGCACGGATACCCGGTGCCCGGGACCCACTGATTGTCCTGGAACAGGCCCCGCCAGACGCCTGTCGCGCCCTTCCACTCCTTGTCGAAATCCGTGACCTTTACCGGGCTTCCGGCCCGTGGATTCCACCACAGGTCCGCGGTGGGGTCCGTCGGAGGGAACTTCGTGTATTGGATCGTCTCCCGGATCTCGCCGGTGAACTGGAGCGGGGGCGGGAGGAGTTGGCCCGTGACGAGCCCCCCGAGGCCCCCGAGGGCGCCGAGGGCACCGGCGGCCATGCCGAACCGGACCCAGTCGCGCCGGGTTATGCCCTTCTCCTTCTCTTCCTCTTCCCAGCTCATCGAGACGACCTCATCGGAACGGCCTCGTCAAGACGATTTTCGGCCTCCGGATCTTGTGAATCAGCTCGTCCGGCATGAACTCTTTGCGATACACGTCGATCGCGACCGCCAGGAGGAGGAACACCATCCCCATGAAGACGGCCATGTAGGAGTCCGTCTGGGAATCCGCGAATCCGTTCAGGTCTTGGATCGCGAGGATGACGGTCAAGATGCTGAACCAGATGATCCCGACGATGAGCCCGCCGATCGCGAGCGCCCCCATCGAGCTGCGCCGCGGCGCATCGCTCCGGATCAACTCGGTCATGGGAGCCCCTTCCGGATGTGCTCCCGGTGGCCTTTGTGGTGGCGGCTCGAGGACTTGATGACGAAATAACTGATCCCGGTCCAGGCTAGGGTTGCGGCGATCCCGATGATCCCGATCCAGTAGGCTCGGAGGTTGATCCCCTTTTGCGGGTTCAGGGGTGTAAAGCCCGCCAACAGGATTTCGCCGACCATCCCGGCCTGCCGGTGCGGAATGCAAAACCATCGGATGCCTTGGGCCGTCGCCTCCGGGCTGAAGGAGACATTCCTGTGTGTGAGGTTCGTCATCGTGTTGATATGGAATTCGATGCTCGCGTTCTTGCCCGGGGCAACATCTCCCGTGCTGATCTCAATGAGCGTCATGTCCGCGTTGAAGATCGTGAAGGTGTGGTTCATCCCGGGGGTCGTGTAATTGTTGTAGAACGTCACGTTCAATGTGAGATTGACCTGCGGAATGAGGATCGTGGCCGGCGCGAACCGGAGGTTGCCCCCCGGATCGACGCCGACCGACACAGACAACTTTGCACTCGGCCCCGCGGATGCAGTAGGCGGCGCGACGGACGCGTCGGCAAGCTGCGCGGGGAGGACGAAAAGGGCAACCAGAAGCGCGGTCACAAGGAGCTCCAAATTCCTCATCGAAGGACCCTCTCGTCTTTCATCCGAAACCTGATTTTACCGGGGGCGACTGCGAAAAAGAACGATTGCTATTTATACGTTGTGCACGACTCATTTCCTCCCTAGAATCACGGTCGCGCGTGAGAGTTTTCCGAACCGAATCCGACCCGCCGCGGTTCATCGGACTCGATATATAAAAGTCGGTAGATGAAATCGATCTGCGAATTGGGATTCGCGCGAGCAAGACGCGCTCAAGTTAGACGAAAACCTTTAAACGCGAGCCTAGTTGTCCCCCGACGTTCCCACATGCGAAAGGAGGAAACTCTCCAGAAAATCAAGGCCGCCGAGAGTCAGGTCCGGGGTACGAAAGAGACCGTCCTCGTCGAGCGGGACCGAATTTTGCGGGATGCGCGGCGCGAGGCATTCGAGCTCCGGGAGACCCTGCGACGCCAGGCCGAGACGCGGTACGCGGAGATTCTCCGGGAGGCAGAAGCGGTCACAGCCCGCCAGACGGAGGCCATCCTCGCCACCGGTCGCGACGAGGCAGACTCGGTGAAGGCGGAGGCCGCGACGAATCTCGAACGCGCGATCGAACGCCTGATTGAGCGGTTCAAAGGGGCCCTGAATGCTTAGGCCCGTTCCGATGACCCGGGCCTTAATCGTTGGGCCGCGAAACGACCTCGAGGCGATCGTGGAAAAGCTCTACGCGCTCAAGGTCCTGCATATCGTCGACCACAAGGAAGGGGAAGAGGACCTGGCAATCGGCAAACCGCTCGAGACCGCGGCGGAAGCGTCGGAGGTCCTCGTGAAACTCCGTTCGATCGCCTCGGTGCTCCAGATCAAGGAGAGCGAGGCGGAGGGCGTGGAACCGGTCATCGGCGACGTCCGACAAAAGATCCTCTCGCTCGAACTCAACATTTCGGAAGAAGACGCCGCCAAGAAGAAGACGCAGGCTCTGATCGGGGAGTTGCAGCAGAAGATCGACGCGATTACCCCCCTCGCGCAGCTGCCCCTCTCCCTCGAGGACTACCGAGGATACGAGACGCTGGACGTCTTTGTCGGCCGCGTTCCGCACGACATCGAAGGGCTCGAGACCGTGACGCAGGAGTACGAGGCATTCTCGGCTGCGGGGTACCTTGCGGTCTTCGTCCTCAAAGACAAGGCTGCGTCGATGCAGGAGTACCTCGCGCAACGTGGCTTCACGGTCGTCCCGGTTCCCGAGGGGGAAGGCAATCCGCACGAGATCCTCACGGACCTGTTGAGCGAGAAGGCTCGCTGGCAGGCACGCCTCGGTGAAATCGAAACCCGGCTTGAGACGCTTCGCGAACGGTACGCCGGATTCCTCACCGCCGCAAAGGCTCACCTTGAGGTCGTGGTCGAGAAAGCCGAAGCACCCCTTCGCTTTGCCGTCACGGACCACACGTTCCTCGTCGAGGGTTGGGTCCCGCAGCGGGAGTTCTCGAAGGTGAGGGACGAGATCGGGCGAATGCCCGGCGTCTTCGTGTCGGAGCTCGAGACGGCGAGCGAGCACGAAACGGGCCATCCTGAGGAGCCGCCCGTGCTCCTCCAGAATCCTCGGCCCGCGAAGCCGTTCGAGATGCTCATCAACATGTACGGTACGCCCAGCTACCGGGAGGTGGACCCGACGTTCGTGTTCTACCTCGCGTTCCCGATGATGTTCGGCATCATGGTGGGCGATGCCGGATATGGCCTCGTCTGGATGCTCTACGGGCTCTGGTTATTCCGACGATGGAAGAACCGCCCGTGGGACTTCTGGAAGAACCTCCTCGTGGCGTTCATCTGGGGTGGCTTGTGGGCGTTCGTCTTCGGGACCTTCGTCTTCGCCGAGGCGTTCGGAATCCCCTTTCACGCGCCGCTCGCCGCGAACATCACGCGGGCGGAGGCGTTCAACTGGTCGGACGACATCCTCAAGGTGCAGATTCCAATCGAACCGCTCCTGGAGAAGCTCCACCAGGTTTCCGACTTCATCGTCCTGTCGATTACGGTCGCGTACATCCACCTGGGGACCGGTTTCTTGATCGGAGTCGCAAACGAAGTGCGACACAGCAAGAAGCACGCCGCGGGGAAAGTCGGGTGGTTCCTGATCCTGACGGGACTTTTCACCATCGTGGTGGACCGTGCGGCGCGCTGGCCCGGGTTCGGTCAGACCGTTTGGAACGGTCCGCTGGGCTGGTTCCCGAAAGCGGGGATCACGATGGCGAACCTCGGCTTTACGGCCCAGAATCCGATTCCGACAGTGTCCCTGTACCTCCTGGGCGTCGGCGTTGTCGTGATGCTCATCGCGGAAGGACCCCTCCACCTTATGGAGATCTTTGGGCTCGTGGCGAACCTCGTATCGTATGCGCGGCTCGCGGGAATCGGAGTGGCGGAAGAGGCGGTCATCTTCGCCCTCAACACGATCGCGCTCAATTTCTTCGTGTTTCCTTGGATCGACAGCGGGAACGTGGTGGGACTCGTCGTGGGTCTCGGGATTCTTTTTGGGGCCAATCTGCTGATTTTCCTGCTCAGCACAATCTCCGGGACGATTCAATCGCTCCGGCTTCACTACGTCGAGTTCTTCATCAAGTTCTATCATGGGACCGGGGCGTTGTTCCGGCCCTTTGGCGTGAGACCAACAACGGAGGTGTGAAACCGACATGGCAGTAACGGCAGGTCAGGAAGGGCTCGTTGCGATGGCTGTGGCCCTCACCGTCCTCGGGACGGGGTTTGCGACAGCCTGGGCAGAGAAAGTGATCGGAGCGGCGGCCGTGGGCGCGATCGCGGAGAAGCCCGAGCTATTCGCTCGGGTCTTGACGATGCTCGTGATCCCTGAGACGATCGTCGTCTTCGGCATCGTCATTGCCTTCCTGCTGTTCGGAAGCATCTGAGCGCGAGACGTCCCGCATGAGCCTCGAGAGCGTCGTCCAGGTCATCCTCGAGCGAGGCGCAGCGGAAGCCTCGCAGGTCCTCGATGCGGCACGGACGGAGCGGGAGCGGATACTCGCCGAGGTCCGCGCGGAGGAAGCGAAGGCCCTCGCGGAAACGGAGGCGAGCGCGCGCGCCGAGGCCGAACGGAAACGGGTTCAGAGCCTCGCGCGTGCGGAGCTCGAGTCGCGCAAAATC
>Ga0099828_10002146_pt1 | contig 13517 bp, 13 predicted proteins | sample CZO8metaG_2_FD_79338 | JGI IMG/M metagenome (GOLD analysis project Ga0099828, IMG submission 79338) | Vadose zone soil microbial communities from the Eel River Critical Zone Observatory, Northern California, USA - CZOApr15con2H1.8 metaG | ecosystem: Environmental > Terrestrial > Soil > Vadose...
GAAAAGGAGAGGGCCTCGAGGATTTCACGCACTAAGGAACCCCATGACTGGTCGGCGCCCGCCTGGCCAGGCGAGAAACCGCCGCTTCCCAAATGAATCGACCGGCGATCAGCAGCAGCGCAAAGCCCTGAACCAGCTCCGGAAAGCTCTTGTGAATGCCCAGAAGCTGCATTCCCGTTCCACCCGCCCGCAAGATGCCGAAAAACAGCGCCGCCGCCGCAATGCCGAAGGGGTGGTTTTGGCCAATCAAGGCGATCGCGATCCCGTCGAAGCCGTAAGGTGAGCTCAAGCTGACGGGGTATTTGAATTCGGTGCCCAGGACCCAGACTGCCCCGGCGATTCCGGCCAGGGCACCCGAAAGGAGCATCGCCTGATAGGAGCGACGGCGCACGGCAATCCCGGCCGTTCGCGCTGCTTCGAAGCCAAGCCCCACCGCGCGGGTTTCGAATCCATGGACGGTACGCGCCATCCAGAACCAAACCGCCCCGGCCGCCAGCAGGGCCAGGGGTAGTCCCGCATTCAGCCGCGAGGCGTCGCCGAGCAGGCGAGCAAGGTGCGCTGTTTGAAGGATTTCATCCGTCCCTGATCGCGAAACACCTGCCGCCGAGGCGGCGCGCAAAGGACCGACGACCAGCCAGTTCTCGACCAGGCTCACCGCCACCCAATTGAGCATGATCGTGGAAATGACTTCGTGGACCCTTCGCCGTAGCCGGAGCACAGCTGGAATCAGCGCATAAAGCGCACCCGCAAGGGAAGCGCCGACCAGGCAAACCACCGGATGGATCGACGATGGAAAGGACAGTCGACTGCCGATCGCCGCGGCGGCGATTGCGCCCAGCATCATCTGTCCCTGAGCGCCGATGTTGAAGAAGCCGACCGAGAGCGCCACCGATACCGAAAGGCCGGTCAGCAACAGCAATGCTCCTTTCGCTCCGGATTCCCCCACCGCGCGCAGGCCTCCGATTCCTCCCCAGATCATCTGAAGGTAGGCGTCTTTCGCCACGCCGATATCGGCCCGCGACAAGGCAATCGCGACAAAGCCCGCGGCCAGCGAAAGAAACACGGAAAATAGCGAGGACAGGAGAGCTCGATGGCCCCCGACCCATCTGACAATCCGATTGGAGTCAGTGGGACGCATCACTGCCGTGCGCTCCTAAGGCTCGAGCCTCGCCGCGCCCTCCCAACATCAGGCCGCCGATTGTCTTCTGGTCGAAATCGGGTCGCGAGATTTCCGCGGTGATCGCTCCCCCGAAGAGCACGTAAATCCGGTCGGAGAGCTGGAATAACTCATCGAGGTCGAGCGAAATCAAAATGATCCCGGCGCCTCGTTGCCGCGCATCGCGCAGGCGCTGATGGACCAGATTCGTTGCCGCAAAATCCAATCCCCGGGTCGGTTGCGCCACGATCAGCAATCGCGGGTTGGAATCCAACTCGCGCGCAACCACGACCTTCTGCTGATTGCCCCCCGAAAGCTGGCCGATCCGTGCCCGTGGATCCGCCGGCCGGACGTCGAAATATGCCACCAGCTTCCCAGCGCGATCTCGCCTTCCGCGAAAATCAATCAAGGCTCGGTTTGCAAAAGGGGGTTTGTCTTGGCGACCCAGTGCGACGTTTTCCTCCACCGTCATGCGGCCCACCATGCCCCGGACCTGCCGGTCCTCCGGGATATGTCCCATCCCCAATCGACGAAGCGCGGCCGGCGTCAAATCGAGGAGCGAGGTCCCGATCACCCAAGCCTCGCCGCCCGTCGAGGGGCGCAGCCCGGTGAGGACTTCCACCAGCTCCCGTTGCCCGTGGCCATCGACGCCGGCGATTCCCACGATTTCGCCACCCCGCAGATGAAGGGTCGTGCCTCTTAGAACCGGCCGGCCATCGTCATCCTGGCCTTGAAGATTGGTCGTATCCAACAACACCGGGCCTTCCAACGACATCGCTGGCGCCGAGGGGCGCTCGACGCTCGACGCGACTCCCAGGATCAGCGAGGACAACCCGTCCTCTGACATTTTCTCGGACGAAACCTCGGCCACAACTTGGCCTTTTCGCATCACCACGATCCGATTGGATACGGCCAGGACTTCGCGCAGCTTGTGAGTGACAAAAACGATCGTCCGACCGGCGGAGGCCAGCGTTCGCAGTGTGGCGAACAGCTCCTCGCATTCCTGGGGCGTGAGGACCGCGGTGGGTTCATCCAGGATTAGTACTTGCGCCCCGCGGTGCAGCACCTTGACGATTTCGAGTTTCTGCCGGGAACCGACGCTCAGATTCTCGACGCGGTCCCATGGATCCAGCGCGAAACCCAGCTTGCGGCAGGTTTCCTGTACCTGCGCTGCACTGGACGGCAGATCGAGAAGACCTCGCCGACGAGGCTCGTTTCCGAGGATGACATTCTCCAGCACGCTCAGGGATGGAATCAGGGTGAAGTGCTGATGAACCATCCCGATCCCCCGGCGGATCGCTTCCGCAGGACTGGAGAAAGAGACCGAGCTTCCGTCGATCAGGATCTCGCCCTCGTCCGGGCGATAGAGCCCGGAAAGAACGTTCATCAGGGTTGATTTTCCCGCTCCGTTCTCCCCCACTACCGCGGTGATCTCCCCGGGACCGAGAGCCAGGGAAACGTCATCCAGGGCCACCACGTCGGCGAACCTCTTGGAGATGTGCCGGAGCGAGATCAGGGTGGAGCTCGAAACGTGGCGAGTTCGGCGAGATTCGAGGGAACCTGAATTTCTCCGGCGACCACCCGCTTTCGAAACCCCTCAACCCGTTCCAGGACCTCTTTCTTTCCGGGGAAATCCAGGCGCACCTCGGCATACCAGACGGCATCCTCCTTCAGCCCCAAAGTCCTGTTTCCCGCGGAGAATTTGCCGTCGACCAGGTCGCGAATCGTCAGGTAGACGGCCAAATCGACGTGCTTGATCATCGAGGTCAGAACGGCGGTCGGCGCCAGGTGCCATTGATCCGCGTCCACCCCGATCGCATAGACCAGGCGGCCCGCATCCCGCGCTTCTTTGACTGCCTGGATGGCGCCCAAGCCGTCGGACCCCGCGGCCTGAAAGATCACGTCTACCCCCTTGCTCAGCAGATCTTGCGCCACCTGCTTTCCGGTGGCGACATTGTCGAAGCTCCCGGTGTAGGCGACCAGCAGCTCCCGAGCGGCGGGCGGTCGCGTGGTGAGGACGCCGGCCCTGAATCCGGCCTCGAACTTTTTTATCAGCGGGATCTCCATTCCCCCCACAAAACCGATTTTTCCGGTTTGGGTTGCCAGGCCGGCCAGCGCCCCGACCAGAAAGCTCCCCTCCTCCTCGCGAAAGACCACCGTTCGCACGTTTGGGAGCGAAACCGGAGCGCCCCTCGAATCGATCAACGGGCTATCGATCAGCAAGAACCTTGCGTTGAGATTTCGTCGCGCCACCGCCAGAACCGCGGACTCCAACAGAAAGCCGGTGGCCACTGACAGCATCACTCCTCGATCGACGAGCAACTGTAAATTCGGCTCGTAATCCTCTTGGGCCTTGCTCTGCAGGACCAACGGAATGATCGGCATCGGCTCGATCACCAACCCGTGCGAGGCCAGGTGAACGGGAATACTGGCCGCCACCTCCGCAGGGGTGACCGGCTGATATTCCGATCCGATCAGCTTCTTTCCCGCCGACCAGAGCTCGAGTCCCCGCAAAGCTGAATCATTGAAGGATTGATCGCCTCGTCCTCCCACGTCGGTGACCAATCCGACTTTGATTCCCTGCGATCTGAGCGCAGGGGCTCCATCCTTTTTGCAAGAGACGAAAGTGGCAGCTGCAGCGAACGCCAGTGCGCTCGCCATCCGGAGCGTGGGCATCAGTCCCATTTAGCAAAACCAGGCGGGTCGGTGGTGTTCCTGCTGAGGGCTTCCTGTTATGCGTGCCCAGGTGAGGCCTTACGAACTGATCAAAGCCAAGCGCGATGATCGCGCGCTGGATGCGAAGGACATCCGCGATTTTCTATCTGGATACACCCGTGGCACCATTCCGGACTACCAGATGGCGGCGATGTGCATGGCCATCTACTTTCGCGGTCTTTCATCCCTGGAGCTGGCGGCCTGGACCGAAGCGATGCTTCAGTCGGGCCAAGTACTGGATCTTTCGGACATTCCTGGAATCAAGGTCGACAAACACTCAACTGGCGGCGTTGGTGACAAAGTCTCGCTCTGCCTGGCGCCTCTGGCAGCGGCCTGTGGGCTGCGGGTCCCGATGGTTTCCGGCCGCGGGCTTGGGCACACCGGCGGTACGCTCGACAAGCTTGAGTCCATTCCGGGCTTTCGGGTCGATCTCTCCATTGCCGAGTTCCACCAGCGCGTTCGAGACGTGGGTGCCTGTCTGATCGGCCAGACCGACTCGCTGGCGCCGGCCGACAAGAAACTGTACGCGCTGCGCGACGTGACCGGCACCGTGGACTGTATTCCCCTGATCGCCAGCTCGATCATGAGCAAGAAACTGGCGGAGGGAATCGATGCCCTGGTCCTCGACGTCAAAGTGGGCTCGGGGGCATTCATGAAGGATCTGTCCAGTGCCCGAGTGCTGGCGCATACGATGATCGAAATCGGCGCTCAAATGGGATGCCAGGTGGTCGCGCTGCTCACCGACATGGACCAGCCGCTGGGGCGCGCGGTGGGGAATGCACTCGAGGTGGCAGAGGCGATCGACGTGCTCAAGGAGAATGGTCCTGCGGATCTCACCGAGGTCACCTACGCCCTCACCGCGGAGATGCTGAAGGTGGCCGGAATTGCATCCGACGATGCGACGGCCCGGGGAATGATCAAGCGGGCAATCCACAGTGGCTCGGCGCTGGCGAAGCTGGAAGAGATCGTGAGCAGTCAATATGGGGACCCTGGCGCCATTCGCGAGCCGGCTCGACTTCCGACTGCCCGCGCGATGGTCGAGATTCCTTCTCCTGGGGATGGGTTCGTCGCTTCGATTGACGCCGAAGCGATCGGGCTGGCGGCGATGGCATTGGGCGCGGGGCGAGACCTGGTCGACGGCCGGGTGGATCCGGCGGTGGGGTTGATCATCCTTCGCAAGGTAGGGGAGGGAGTAAAGTCCGGCGAACCCTTGATTAGAGCTCACTACAACGAAAAAAAACGCGTGGAGGAAGCGGTGGCCCGCATCCTCCACGCCTATCGCATCGAATCATCGCCTGCTGCTCCTCGACCGTTGATCTACGAGCACCTTCCTGCACGTCCTCGCGATCCCGCGAGATCCAAAGCCGTGAAGCGGCAGAAGCGCTGATCTAGCTCTTGCTCGCGGCTTTTGAAGAGTCGCTCTTCTTCAGGTGCTTCACTTTCTTGCCCTTCTTCGCGTGATTCACGTCCTTGGTGTTTGCCTGGGCCAGGGTAGTGTTCTTCTTCGCATGCGTGGTTGCCTTGGCTTGTGGAACAGCTGCGGCCGAAGCAGAGAGAGGAATCGCGGCGGCCAGCAGAAGGGCACTCAAGAGATTGCGCTTCATAGGTGTTTCCTTTCGATTTCGCGCGGTGAATTCCGCGTTCACCCATTCAGACGGAGCAAGCCAGGCGGCATTTAAAGGGTGTCTTCTCAACGGGTTGTGCCCTGGGGACGAAAAAAAGCGCGGTGGGCAGGAAACAGGGGTCCGACCGCGCTTCAATCTGGGCTTGGAAAACCCTACGTCACTACATTGCCTTGGGGGCCTTCTTTTTTGGCGCCTTCCCCTTCTTGACGGGCTTTGAGGGCGGTTTTGTGGTGTCTGCCTGGGCCATGAGAACAGGCTGAACATCAGCATTCTTCGCCTCTGCCTTATCTGAACAAGCGAGAGCTGAGGCGGGAGCTACGAGAGCGAAAACGAGAGCAGCGATGAGCTTACAAGCCATGATTTTGTTTCTTTCAGGAGTGCATCTGTTTCCGGTGACCGCCACCGGAAAGGTCCAACTGACGATCGAGTGCTCAGCGGAACATAAGGAAAGCCGGAACTCCGCCTGTTTGCAAGTTTGAATCACCGCCCGGCCCTGCCATGATACCCTCAATGCCCATCTATGAGGACCTCGCCGAGGCGGCGGCGGCGATTCGGGAACGGGTCAAGGGCTTTGATCCGCGAGTCGGGCTGATTCTGGGCAGCGGTCTGGGCTCTTTTGCCGACCACTTTGATTATACCTCGGCAATCCCCTACGGCGATCTACCACACTTCCCGAGATCCTCCGTGGCGGGTCACGCTGGGCAGTTGGTGCTCGGAAGGGTAGCGGGGCAGAGCGTGGTGGCGATGCAGGGCCGAGTGCATTTCTATGAGGGCTTCTCTCCGGCAGAGGTGGTTTTTCCCGTCCGGGTGCTCTGTGCGCTGGGAATCCGCTCTCTGGTGGTCACCAATGCCGCGGGAGGGATTCGCGGCGATCTTCTGGCCGGCGATCTGATGGCCATCTCCGATCACATCAATCTGTCGGGATGGAATCCACTGGTGGGCTCCAATGATGAACGGCTGGGTCCGCGTTTCCCGGATATGAGCGCCGCCTATGACGAGACGTTGACGGCCAAGCTGCACCAGTCCGCCGCCGCCTGCGGTGTGAATCTCAAGAAGGGCGTCTACGCCATCCTCTCTGGGCCATCGTACGAAACCCCGGCTGAAATCCGGGCGCTGCGGGTTCTGGGCGCCGACGCGGTCGGAATGAGCACTGTCCCGGAGGTATTGGCCGCTCGACACATGGGGGTTCGTGTGGTGGGACTGAGCTGCATCACCAATCTCGCCGCGGGTGTGGGTAACAGGCCCCTGACGCATGAGGACGTCGCCGGAACGGCGGCCCGCGCCTCCGGTGCATTTTCGCTGCTGCTGAAGCACTTCCTTCCGTTTTCCGCTCAATGACCAAAGCTCGCCGAAGACCAATCCTGCCCTGGGACAAATTGTTCGAATTGGCGTCCGCGACGCGCCAGAGAGCTTATGCTCCTTATTCAAATCTGAAGATCGGTGCCGCCCTCCTCACCCGCGACGGAAAGACCGTCGGGGGCTGCAATCTCGAAAACTCTTCTTATGGGTTGTCCATTTGCGCAGAACGGAACGCTGTCGGACAAGCGGTTGCGCGAGCGGGGAAGATCCAGATCCTGGCCATGGCCATCGTCTCGGACACTCCGGAGCCGTGCCCGCCGTGTGGAATGTGCAGGCAAACGTTGATCGAGTTCGCCGACGCTAGCCTGCCGATTCGCACCCGCAACCTCCGAGGGCAACAACAGCAGTACACCCTAGGAGACCTCCTTCCTCACGCTTTCACCGGGCATTTTCTCTGACCTTCGGCCGCATCCAATGAGCGCGGCCGGCCAACCGATGGACTTGCTCCTCTCGAACGGGACGATCGTCACCATGAATGGCGCGCGAGAAATCCTCGATCGAGCGGACGTGCTGGTCAGTGGCGGGAAGATCGCCAAGATTGGGCGACGGCTCGGAAGCTCCCCCGCCGGACGACGCGTCGTTGATTGTTCGGGGAAAGTCCTCATCCCGGGTCTGATCCATGGCCATCTTCATGCCTGCCAAACGCTATTTCGAAATCAGGCAGACGGTCTGGAGTTGCTGGAGTGGTTGCGGGAGCGAATCTGGCCGCTGGAAGCGGCGCATGATTCTGTCTCGATGCGGATCTCGGCTGACCTGACCTTCGCCGAATTGATCAGATCAGGGTCCACTGCAGCGCTGGATATGGGAACGGTGCATCACACCGATGCCATCTTCGAATCCGCGCAAGATTGCGGGTTCAGGCTCACCTCCGGGAAGGCGATGATGGATATCGGCGAAGGATTGCCGGTGGCGCTGTGCGAAAGCAGGCAGGAGTCCGTCGCCCAGAGCATCCGCCTCTTGAAGCGTTGGCACGGAGCGCAAGAAGGGCGTCTTCGATATGCGTTCGCGCCGCGGTTTGTACTGTCTTGCTCGGAGGAGCTCCTGCTGGAGGTGGCCCGGATCGCTCGCGCGCATCGTGCCCGCATTCACACCCACGCGAGTGAAAACCGCGGCGAGCTGGAGGAGGTTCGGCGCCGAGCCGGAATGGGCAACATCGAATACCTGCACTCGCTGGGGCTCACCGGATCCGACGTGACGTTGGCCCACTGCGTCTGGGTCGATCGAAGCGAGAGAGAGACCCTTGGGCGCACCCAGACCTGCGTTTGCCACTGCCCCAGCTCCAATTTCAAGCTCGGTTCGGGGATTGCGCCGGTTCCCGAGCTGTTGAGCCAACGGGTCCCCCTGAGCCTCGGGGCCGACGGCGCTGCCTGCAACAACAACCTGGACCTGTTCACCGAGATGCGATTGGCAGCGATAATCCACAATGTCCAAGGCGGCGCCCGAGTGCTCACTTCGCTCCAGATATTGGAAATGGCGACCCTGGGGGGCGCCCGCGCCCTGGGCATGGAAGGCGAAGTGGGCTGCATCGATGAAGGCCGGCGCGCGGACATCGCGGTGCTAGACCTGGTTCGTGCCCACGCGGTGCCGGGCTCGCCGGATGTGGTAAGCCAAATTGTCTATTCCGCGCGAGCCGAGGACGTCCAACACGTTCTGATTGAGGGAAGGATGGTAATGCGCGACCGGCGGCTGCTTACGCTGGATGAGCCGGAAGTTCTCGCCAGGGCGGCGGTCCAGAGTCGGCAACGGATGCGAAAAGCCTTTCCCCGGATGGGTTTGGTGTAGCTGTCCGATGGCCCTTCAACGGCGGTGGGGCTTTCTTCTCTTGATTGGCCTTGGAATCGCGGGCGTCTCCTATTGGGTCGCGCTTCGGCTGGGTTATGTCGAGAAGTGGCAGGCGCGGTACTTCCCCAGGCCTTGGTCGAGCACTCGAATCTCGACCGGGGATTTCCCGGCGGGGGTATCGGCGCCGGTCGGAGAGATCGCCTCCATTCCCCTTCGGCCCACCTTGATTGGATTCACACCTCGCGGTTCTTCCGCGGCGTTGCTGCTGGCGACGGGGGGCGTCCGGTCGTCCTCCCTCGATGCGAGGGAGCATCTCTCCCAAGGCATTCTCAAGAGCGCCTACGCCATGGACGCCAAGGCGGTCGTCTTCGCTCGAGAGGAGGACCTTCGAAAAGCGCTCGCTTTTGGCGCGGACAACGGCGGGGTGGACCTCGCCGCCGTCTCGGTGGATCGGCTCGCCCAATGGGGTGAAGTGCTTCGCGATGCGGCACCCAGAGCGCTGCTTCTGTTGGGGCGAAGCCGGGGACAGGAGGCGCTGGCGGCGGTCGGTGCGCAGAAGCTCTCACAGCTTCGCGGCAAGCGGCTGGGCGCCTACATGCAAGGCAGCGCCTACTACTTTGCTCTGTGGGCCTTGTCCCGGGCGGGCGTTCCTCTCGAGGAGGTGAAATGGATTTCGCTTCGCTCCACTTTGGAAGCCGGAGCGGCCCTCCGCGAGGGCCGGGCTGACGCGGTGACCGGCCTGGCGGCGGACGTCGAGTTGGCGGCCCGCGATCGAGGCGGAAAAGTCCTCGTCACCACCGCCGATGCACCCCATTTGGTGTCCACGGTCTTGGTGGCGCGGGGCGAGTTCGCCGCTCGCTACCCGGACGCGGTGCGCCGAGTGCTGCGAGCAATGCTGGATGGCTCGGCCAGCATCGCCAAAGACCCCACCGAAGGCGCGCGGCTGCTGGGGGAGGTCGCCCCTTACCTGGGGGATCCTACCGAAGCGATCGGCAGCGAATCTCCGGCGAACCTGCGGGAGAACCTCGCCTTCTTTGGGCTATCCGGAGAGGCCCCGGTCACCTACGACGAGCTATTTCAAAGCTCCACCGCCCTGCTGATGAAGATTGGCAGGATCAAGAGCGCCCCCCTTCCCGAGGACACCCGCGATATCGGTCCTTTGAGATATGTCTCTGAAGCGCGCAAGCCATGAGGTTCCGCCTCCGCCCAACCCAGTGGAGTCTTGCTTCGGCGATTGTCGCGGTTCTGACGGCCAATCTGGTCGGATGCACCAAGTGTGGCACGTCAGCCCCGCCTGGGCGCGGACTTGCTCCGCTCACCATGTTGTTGCCGCGCACGGCGCAGGCGGTATTCCTGATTCCCCGACTCCGAAGCTTGGAGCCGGCGATTCAGAAGCTGGAGCTGCTCAAATTGACGACGCTGGCGGCGCAACTCCAAGGATTCGAGAGCGGCCGCGATCTCTTTTCGGCGGTGGTTGCTCAGGTGGCGATCGACTTTCGCTTACCCTCCGCTCTGGCGAAGGCGGGCATCGATCCGGAAGGCGCGTTCGCTCTGGTGATCCCCGCCGGGGGCGACGCCTACGCCGTGATTCCCGTTCAAGACCTGGCGCGTTTTCACGACGCACTGGCGGCAGTGGCGCGCAACCGAATCGGAACCGCGGTGGAAACTGTCTCCGACATCGCCGGACAAAAGGTTACCTCCTTTGCGCCGAACGGCAGTCCTAACCCTGATCTGGGCTTCATCGTGAGGGCGGGTTTCGCCTTCGTGGCGGCGGCTGCGATGGTGGGCCAGCTTCCTGGCCACGCGGCAATCGACGCCGAACAATCGCTGGCGCTGGAGCCCACGCTGGCGGCTGTGCTGAAGCGATCGGGTGCCACCAGCCTCGCGTATGCGTGGCTGTCACCCCGGTTCGCCTGGAGCAGCTCCTTGGCGCCGTCGGGGGTCACTCTCGTCGTAGACATTACGGGTCAGCGGCTCAGGGTGCGTGCGCACGCACCCTGGGCAACCGGAAGCACTCTGTCGGCGCTTGAAGTCCAGCCGCCGCCCTCCCAGTCGCTACTGCAGTATCTGCCTGACGATTCTTTCCTGGTGGCCCGTTTTGCTGGACCGCCCGATCGGCTGGGCCCGATGCTTCAGAGGCTGGTGGGAAAGGCTATGGACCGAGCCTTTGACGACGTCCTGGCGAACCTCGCTCCGGGAATCATCGCCTCGCTCTCACTGTCGCCCTCGGCGGTGTTGTCCTCGATGCCCGTGCTGGATGTTCGCCAGACCAATCCCTTTCACTTCTTTCATTTTGTGGCCCTGGCCTCGGTCCGCGATCGCGAAAAGGCTCGACAGCTCCTCTCGCAATCGCCGGCACTGGGCTCGCGAATGGGGGTCAGGATCGAAGAGCGCCAGGAGCAGGGTGAGCGAATCTTTGCTTCCACCTATGCCCAGGGAGAGGGCGCTCATCTTGCGCTGGTGGGTCAGACTGCCGCGATCGGCTCGCCGCTGGAGACTTTGCTGGGCACCGTTCATCGATTGAAGTCGCCGTCCGGCGCAGCTCAAGGGCCTTTGCGCGATCCGAAGCTGCGCGCTGAGCTCGACGGGCCTGCGGCAATGGTAATCGATCTGCCTTGCCTCGCCTCGTCGATCAAAAACCTACCCACTTCGTCGTGGGGCGTCGGCGGATTCGCGATTCGGGCGGCGGCGCTGAGGTGGCTGACCGCCCTTGAAGACCTGCGCGGGTTGAGCGTCCACGTCTCCGGTTCCGAGCAGATCCTGGAGCTGGAGGTTTCCCTGCACTTCGCTGGAACATGATCTCCGCCCATTCGGTTCGAAAGACCTATCCCGATGGGCAAGGGGGAGAGGCTCGGGTACTCGACCGAGTCGACCTTGAAGTTAAGGCCGGGGAGTTCGTCGCCATTCTGGGGCGGTCCGGGAGCGGAAAATCCACCTTGCTCCATATCTTGGGCGGCCTGGACTCCGACTATCAAGGAGAAGTCCAGCTGGGCGGAACGCTGCTCTCTGGCCTTTCCGATCGCCAGCTTGCGAAGTTTCGCAACCGGCAGGTGGGTTTCGTCTTTCAGGCCTTTCATCTGTTGCCCAACCTTCGAGCGATCGACAATGTCCTGTTGCCCGCCTTCTTCTCCTCGCGCCCGGATGCGGAAGCAGACCGGCAACGCGCGCAATTGGTATTGGCGCGAGTGGGCTTGCTCGCCAAGAGCGAGCGGCTGCCGAGCCAGCTCTCGGGCGGAGAGCGGCAACGCGTGGCGATCGCCCGGGCGCTATTGCACGGCCCGAAAGTTCTGCTCTGTGACGAGCCGACCGGTAATCTGGATGAGCATACGGGAGCGGAGGTGATCGCCTTGTTTCGCGAGTTACACCGCGAGGGTTTGACGCTCCTGGCCGTCACTCACGAGGAACGGATCAGCGCGGCGGCGCAGCGAGTGCTGAAGCTGGAGGGGGGAACCCTGAGCGACCTGGGGACGGGGGGGAACGGTCATTGACGGCGCGCTCCTTGACTCGACTGGTGTTGCTCGGCATTCGCAGGGACCTGGGGGGGACGCTCTTTTCCGCGTTTGGCGTCTGCATTGGCGTGGGTTCGCTGGTCTTCTTCGTCGCCTTCGGCTTGGGCGTTGCGAGGATCATCCGCGAAAAGATCTTCCCGGTGGACAGGGCAATGGTGGAGGTGGCGCCGCCCGCGATTTCCGTCGGCTCATTCGGGACGCGCCTGGATCAGGAAAGGATCAACCGTCTGGCAGCGCTTGAAGATGTCGCTGCAGTCTACCGAAAGATGAACGTGCGGTTGCCTGCCCTGAGCCGGTATGAAGGGGCATTTTTCGGGGCTCAGCTTCGGATGCGCGTCGAGGTCCTGGCGATGGGGGTGGACGCTGCGCTGTTGGGCAAGGAAGCGCGCTTGTCGCCTTTTGCGGATCCACCCCCGGGTCAACCGATTCCCGGGATCGTCTCCACCCGCCTGTTGGAGATCTACAACAAGAGCTTCGCCCCTCCGCGCAACCTTCCGCAGCTGACGCCGACCTTGGTGCTCGGCTTTACCTTTCCAGTCGAGTTCAATAGCTCGATGATTTCAGCCCCGCTGGCAGGCGAGCCGATTCATGCCCAGGTCCAAGTGGTGGGAGCGTCGGATCACGCGATGTTAGCCGGAATTACCATCCCGTTGGAGACAGCGATTCGGATCAATCGCGCAGCCCATGTGGATGCGGACACCTTCACGGGAGCGACGCTTCTCGCCCGGAGCGTCGATCGCGTGCCGCACCTGGTCGCGGAAGTAAAGAAGATGGGCTTGAAGATCGACGACCCTGACCGGCAATACGGGGAAACGGTGGGGGTGGCGGTGATGCTGACCACTTCCGCCTTTGCGCTTCTGTCCGGCCTCATTTGCCTGCTCGCCGCCGCGAATATCGCCCATGCACTTTCGACCTCCATTGGCAGTCGGGCGAGCGAGATCGGTATCATGCGCGCGGTGGGAGGCTCTCGCGCCGATATTCGCAGCCTGATTCTTGCCGAGGCGGCGTTGATTGGCCTGGTGGGAGGAGGGGTGGGAACTTTGGGCGCGGTGCTCTTTGGAAGAGCATTGGATGCGGCATCCCAGGCCTATCTGCCTCCTTTCCCGTTCAAGCCGGAGACCTTCTTTCAATATTCCTGGGAGGTGACGGTCGGCGGTATTGCGCTGGGCGTGCTGGCGGCCCTGGTTGGGGCTTATGGACCCAGCCGCCGCGCGGCAGCAATCGATCCCGCTCAAGTCCTGGCGCAGTAAGGGAAGCCGGTGCACTTCGAGCCAATGCCTTTCGGCGATTACCTCCTGATCGAGCGGATCAGCGTCGGGGGGATGGCGGAGCTGTGGCGGGCGCGCGACGAGTCAGGCGGTTGGGTCGCGA
>Ga0099828_10002148_pt1 | contig 13510 bp, 11 predicted proteins | sample CZO8metaG_2_FD_79338 | JGI IMG/M metagenome (GOLD analysis project Ga0099828, IMG submission 79338) | Vadose zone soil microbial communities from the Eel River Critical Zone Observatory, Northern California, USA - CZOApr15con2H1.8 metaG | ecosystem: Environmental > Terrestrial > Soil > Vadose...
AGCTACCTGTGGGGTCCCCGCCGAAGGCGGGAGGGCCCGAGCACCGCAGCGGAGCGCATCTAAAAGATGCGTGAGCAGCGGAGCGCAAGCGGCAACGCGCGGATGAGCCGCCGCAGTAGCGAAAATGCTGCGTGCGGATCGGTGGATTCAGGCTTAGACCGCGGCCGGATGTGGAGGCGGGGCCCTGCTCAGCGACAATCTGTGAGGTTTGGCGACTCAACTGAGCTTGAGTGAAGTGGCAGCGGACGTCTATGAGCTCCGCCTGCCGATCCCATTCGAGGATGGGCTCGTCAACGTGTTCCTGTTCGTCGATGGCGAAGAGGTCGATCTCCTCGACTGCGGGATGAACTCCGAGGAATCGCTCGCCGCCATCCGCACTTCGCTGACCGAGGTCGGCGTGCAGCGCGTGCGCCGGCTGGTCGTGACGCACATTCACCCGGACCACTATGGTGCCGCGGGTGTCATCGCCGGCGAAGGCCGCGCCGACCTCTACCTGCACCGCCTCGAGGTGCCTCTCGTCAACCCTCGCTATGTCGAGCTGGAACACCTGGTCAAGGAGGTTCGGACTTATCTCCTTGTCAATGGCGTGCCAGAAGAGGACTCGGAAATTCTCAGCAACTCACAGCGTGCGTTGAGTCAGATGGTCAAGACGACCGAGCCCGCCATGCAGCTCGACGGCGCCGAAACGCTGCAGATGGGCCGGATGCAGCTGCGCGTCGAGTGGACGCCGGGACACTCGCCGGGCCATATCTGCCTCTACGAAGCCGAGCGGAAGCTTCTGTTTGCCGGCGACCACATGCTGCCGGATCTCACACCCAACATCGGCCTGCACCCTCAGAGCACACCGGATCCGCTCCACGAGTACCTCGCCGGTCTGCGAAGGCTTGCCGCCTACAGGCCGAGCCTGGTGTTTCCCGCTCATGGCCGCCCGTTCACCGACGCTGATGCGCGCGTGGCGACGTTGGCCGCCCACCATCAGCGGCGAATGGACCAGATCCTTGGCGTCGTGGCCGATGGTGAGCTGAGCGCCTGGCAGGTCGCGCTCGAGCTGTGGGGCCCACGCCAGGAGCTCTATGAGAAGCGGCTGGCCCTCCAGGAAGGATTGGCCCACCTGCAGGCGCTGGCGGTCGAGGGCCTGCTGCAAAAGCACGTGACGCCAACGTCCGTGCGCTGGCGCCGATCCCCCAGCCGCGCTGCGGCCCTCAAGCCAAACACCCTTTGAGCAGGAGTCGACCGCCGGCTGTCTAGCGCCTGGCTGAGGTAGCGGCGGCGCGTTTGATGCCGAGCGGGAAAAGGTCGGCCGGGTAGCAGCCGACTCCGACGACGCCGGGACCAGCGTGCGCACCGACGACTGGGCCGAGCGGCTGGACCATGAGCGTTTCGGCGATGGGCTCCAGCTCCCGACCCACTCGCTCCGCGTCGACCTCGGCGCTGGCGTGTCCGACGATGATGCAGACCCCACTGCCTCGGTCGACCTGGCGCGTTAGCTCGACGATGCGGTTGAGGGCACGGTCGAATGTGCGCACCCGCTCGAGCGGGGTCACCAGTCCGTCTCTTATGCACAGGACCGGCTTCACCTGAAGGACCGACCCAAGCAGAGCGCTAGCGCGACCGATGCGACCGCCGCGGCGCAGGAATTCGAGCGTGGCGACAGAGAAGAACGTGTGCAGATGCGGCCTCATGGACTCGACCTTCTCGACGATCGCTCGCGCATCAGCACCGCTGTCGGCGAGAGCCGCGGCGGCGAGGGTCACGAGACCGAGGGACATCGACACCACTTGCGAATCGACCACATGCACGCGCTTGGGCTCGGTCATGTCCGCGCCCTGGACCGCGGAGGCGAATGTCCCGCTCAACTTTTCCGAGATGTGGATCGATACGACCTCGTCGTGGTTTTCGAGCAGCGCTGCGTACGTTTTCGCGAAGCGGCCTGGAGAGGGCTGCGAGGTCGTGGGGTGAGTGGTCGCGTCCGGCAGCCGGCGATAGAACTGCTCAGAAGTGATGTCGACGCCATCGAGGAAGCTCTGTTCATCCAGGTTTAGAGTGAGCGGGACGAGCGAAATCGACCTGGTTGCGGCGAGGATCGGGGGGAGATCTGCTGTGGAGTCGCTGACGATGGCGACGGTGCGCTTGCTCACGTGGGGAGAACTCCTTCATGGCGCCCGCCGGGGCGCAGATTCCGTGCGGCGTCGACCAGGGAGGAGAGCGACTGATCCGAGGCGCGACCGGCCTCTTCCAGCACAGCGTTGAAGCGCGTGCCCGCGGCCGCCATCCGCGATGCCAGCCTCGTCGAGCCAAGCCTGGCCAGAACGGAGCCCAGGGCCATCGCACAGACTGCCTGAAGCTTGGGCAGCGGCATCGAGCCGCCCTCGAGGACTGCGCTCGCCGCCACACCCGCCTGCCGGCCCGCGGCTTCCAGCCGGCTCAGCCAGAACCCGAGCTGGTACCCGAGGTCGGCGCTGGCCTCGGCGAGGAAAGTGCGGGAGGCGGCGGCCTCATCGCCGATGACCGCGAACCGCTCGAACGCGGCGCGGACGTGCCGCTCGACGTCGTCCTGGGACGGACCAGCCGGCCCCGCGCGCGGAAGGAACAGGATCCGGCTTCGCCCTCCCATCGGGTTCTTCTCAGGTCGCGATGACCGCCTCGTCACCAGGCCGAGGTTCTCGAGCTCGCGCAGGAGCCCATAGGCGGTCCAGGCCGAGATACGCATGCGAGCGCCGACCAGGGAGTAGTGAACCGCCTCGCCGGCCTGGGCGCTCAGCCGCTGCAGCGCTTCCAAAGCCTCCAGGCGACGTGCGGTCAGCCTGGAATGAAACCCCCACCCCTGCCCCTCCCCCCGCGAGGGGGAGGGTAATTGCGTACCTGAACCGAAAGTGCCCAAGAACCTAAAAAACCCGCCGCCATCATAAACGCCACCCTGTGGGGAGGAGCAGGGTGGGGATAGGCGGCACCGCCGCCGGATTAACTGATCTCGGTCTCGTCGGGGCCCCTGGCGGCGTGGCGGCGGAACATGCGTCGTTCGACAGGTCTGATCAAAACGAGCGTAACCATTACGAGCACCGTGGTGAAGATGGCGGTCACGTAGAACCCAAAACCGACCGCCATCCCGATCGCGGCCACGACCCAGATCGAAGCCGCGGTGGTGAGGCCCCTGACCTCATTGCCCTGGCGGAGGATGCTGCCGGCGCCGAGGAAGCCAACACCCGTCACGATCTGCGCCGCGATCCGAGTCGGGTCCATGCCGAACACCGTCAGAACACCCAGCGCCGTAAAAAGGCAGGAGCCGACCCCGACGAGCGCCATGGTTCGGATCCCGGCCGGGTGACCGTGGAATTCGCGCTCGGCCCCGATGGCGACGGCGAGAACCGTGGTGACGAAGAGCCTGAGGGCTAGTTCGACGTCCCCGCCGGCGAAGTGCTGCAGGGCGTCAGCCCCGGCCCGGCCGGCCTCCGGGCTCATCCTTTCGGCCTGGCTCGTCCGGCCGGTCGCCAGGCGTGCGTTCGTCCGGCAGATCCGGGAGGTCGAGGCTGTTCACGAAGTCCCGGAACACCGCCAGTCGCTCCTCGTCGATGATCGTCGTGCCTTTCTCCTTGTCCTCGCCGCCCTCGTCGGCCTCCGGGATGATGCCGGCCGTATCCATCACCTCGGCGGCGACAAAGATCGGGCACTCGACGCGGACGGCAAGCGCGATCGCGTCCGAAGGCCGCGCGTCGAAATCGAGCTCGCGGCCGTCCTGTTTCACATAGAGGCGGGCGTAGAACACCTGATCCGCGAGGCGCGTGACCACGATGCGCTTGATGCTCACCCCGAGGTCGCCGAAAGCGCTCGCCATGAGGTCGTGCGTGAGGGGCCGTCCCAGCGAGTTGCCCGAGATCTTAGTCGCGATCGCCTGCGCCTCGGAGGAGCCGATCCAGATCGGCAGGTACCGGTCGGCCTCCTTCTCCTTGAGGATCACGAGGTGCTGCGCGGTGGGCATGTGGATCCTGATGGAGTCGACCGAGACCTCGATGAGGTTTTTCATCCTCGAGCCCATTCTAGCTCTGGGACCTGGGAACTCATCCTCGCTCCAGCCCGGCGCCTGGGTGTGGCATCAACCCTCCCCTACGACCGGGGCCCCCGCGACGAGGTCGCCGGAGGGGGCGGGGTGGGGGCTGCTTTAATTCGAACGTGGCGAAGGGGCGGCGCGGACGGCTGGTTCTGATCGATGCCCACAGCCTGATCTACCGCGCTTTTTTTGCGCTGCCGCCGATGAGCACCTCCAGCGGCGAGGTGACCAACGCGGTCTATGGGTTCACCTCGATGCTCGCCATCGTGCTGGCGTCTCGTCCTGAGTACGCCGCGGGCGCTTTCGACCTCGCCGCCCCCACCTTCAGACAAAAGGAATACGACGAGTACAAGGCCGGGCGGCGCGCGATGCCCGACGACCTGCGTCCGCAGATCGAGAAGGTACGTGAGGTCCTCGACGGTTTCTCGATTCCCATCTACAGCGTCCCGGGCTTTGAAGCCGACGACGTCATCGGCACCCTGGCGCGGATCGCTGAGGAGCGCGGCCACGCGGTCACTATCGTGTCCGGTGACCTCGACTGCCTTCAGCTGGTCTCCGAATCGGTGGAGGCGCTGGTGCCGAGACGCGGCATCACGGACACTTTCGTCTACGGCCCGGACCAGGTCCGCCAGCGCTACGGCTTCGAGCCCGCGCAGCTGATCGATTTCAAGGCACTGCGTGGCGACACGTCGGACAACATCCCAGGTGTGCCCGGGGTCGGCGACAAGACCGCCGGCAAGCTGGTGCAGGACTTCGGCTCGGTGGAAGCGCTTCTCGACCGCGTGGAGGAGCTGCCGAACGGACGGCTGAAAGAATCGATCAAGGCCAACGCGGACAAGATCCGGCTGGGCAAGCGCATGGTGACTATCGTTCGCGACGTGCCGGTTGAGCTCGACCTCGAACGGTCACGCTGGACGAGGTACGACTACGACAGGGTCCGCGCCGTCTTCGACCGCCTGGAGTTCCGTCAGCTGCTCAGCCGGTTTCCGCCGCCGGACCAGGTGCCGGTTCAGCCCAGCCTCACCTTCGAGGCCGCTCCTGCGCCCGCGGGACTGCGGATGGTGGAGGACGCGGCAGAAGCGGCGAGCCTGCTCGCTGATCGCACTGACGTTGGCGTGTTTGCTTTCACCGAGGGTGCAGGCCGCGCCGCTCGCGTCTGCGGCATCGGGGTGTCGACAGGACAACAGACCTTCTTCGCCGCCAACACGGAGGCGATGGACACGGTAGCCACCGTGCTGGCGGACCGGTCTCTGTCGGGTCATGACGCCAAGGAGACGGAGCTGGCTCTGCGCGCCATGGGCGGCGGGAAGCGTCAGTGGGTCTTCAGCACTTTCCTCGCTGCTTACCTGCTCGGCGCGGGGTCACGCGATCCGCGCCTGGAGGACCTCGCCCGCGAGTTTCTCGATGTCCAGCTGATGAGCACGGAGCAGCTGCTCGGCACAGGGCGCAGCGCGCGCAAACCATCCGATGTGCCGGCCTCCGAGGCTGCCGAGTTCGCCGCCCGTCGCGCCGAGGCGATCCTCAACCTCCGGCCCCGGCTCGAGGCCGAGATGCGCAACCTCGGGGTTGACTTCCTGTTCCATGAGATCGAGCTGCCATTGGCCACGGTGTTGGCCGACATGGAATCGGAGGGCGTCGCCATTGACGTGCCGTACCTCAAGCAGATGCAGGAGGAGCTTGCGCAGCAGCTGGCGGCCATCGAGTCCGAAGTCGAACAGGTAGCCGGCGAGAAGTTCAACCTCAACGCGCCTCAGCAGCTGGCGAAGGTGCTGTTCGAGGACCTGCGCCTACCAGTCGGCAAGCGCACCAAGACCGGCTACTCGACGGATGCCGACACGCTGGAGGCCCTGCGGGACAAGCATCCGATCGTCGGCCTGATCCTCGAGCACCGCCAGCTCTCGAAGCTCAAGTCCACCTACGTCGACGCCTTGCCGCAGTTGGTCGACCCCTTGACCGGGCGGGTGCACACGTCCTTCGGCCAGGCGAGCACTGCCACGGGCCGGCTTGCGTCCTCCAACCCAAACCTCATGAACATCCCCATCCGCACCGAGCTGGGCCAGCGCATCCGGCGGGCCTTCAAGGCCAGCCGGCCCGGTCACGTGATGGTGTCGGCCGACTACTCGCAGATTGAGCTGCGCATCGCCGCGCACTTGAGTGGGGACGAGAAGCTTCTGGGCGCCTTCGCTGCGGGTCAGGACATTCACACCGCCACCGCGGCGGCGGTGTTCAAGGTCCCCATCGATGCTGTCGACCCGAGTCAACGTCGCCTAGCCAAAGTCGCCAACTTCGGATCGATCTACGGCCAGGGCGAGTACGGCCTTTCTCAGCAGCTCGGGATCACCGGCGATGTCGCTCGGGAGTTCCTCGCTCAATACTGGGCCACCTACTCGCGGCTGAGGGAGTACCTCGACGGGGTGCGGCGCAAGGCGCGGGAAGAGGGTTTCGTCGTGAGCGCAACGGGTAGGCGCCGGGCAATACCGGACCTGCGCTCGCCCAACTACCAGCTGCGCAGCGCGGCCGAGCGAATGGCGATCAACTTTCCCATGCAGTCCCTCGCCGCCGACATCATCAAGATCGCGATGGTGCGTCTCCATCGCGAGATCGAAGCCGACCACATCGAGGGCCGGATGCTGCTGCAGGTGCACGACGAGCTGCTGTTCGAGGTTCCGGAGCACGAGGTGGATCGATTCGCGGAAACCGTGCCACGCATCATGACCGGCGCGTACGAGCTCGAGACGGGTATCGAGGTCGAGACCAAGGTCGGCTCGAACTGGGCCGACATGAGAAAGCTGGCGGTGGTGCGTGCCTGAGCTGCCTGAGGTCGAGACGATCGCCGCCGACCTGCGGCCGCACCTCGTCAACCGGACCATCGTTCGCTGCGAGCTGCGTTTTCCACCGATCGTTCGCTATCCCGAGCCGGAATCGTTCGTGGACGCGATCAGCGGTGCGCGCATCCGCGCGGTCAAAAGGCGGGGCAAGTTCATCCTCATGCCCCTCGACTCGGATCGACTGTTCGTGGTGCATCTCGGCATGACCGGCCAGCTAAGGCTTGTGGATCCGTCCACGCCGGCGCCGGTCCACACGCACGCGATCTTCGAGCTCGAAGACGGGCGCGAGCTGCGGTATCGCGATCCTCGCCGCTTCGGCCGCCTGCTCGTGGGTACCGAGGCCGAGCTGCTCGCATCTGGTGCCCTGCCGCGCCTCGGGCCGGAGCCGATCGACCCCGCGTTTGGCGCCGACGATCTCTACCAGCGCTTGCGGCGGCGACGAGCGTCGTTGAAAGCCGTGCTGCTAGACCAATCGACGATCGCGGGCGTCGGCAACATCTATGCCGACGAGTCTCTCCATCGGGCCCGTCTCCGACCCGACCGCGCGGCCGGGGGACTGAGCCGGGCATCGGTTTCACGCCTTCACGAGTCGCTGCGCGACGCGCTGCAGCTCGCGATTCGCAACCGGGGCAGTTCTGTCGACACCTATCGCGATGCCTGGGGCGAGACGGGCCTGCAGCAGGAAGAGCTGCACGTCTACGGTCGCGGCGGGGAACCGTGCCTCAATTGCGGCCGGCCGCTCTCGGTGATCAGAATCGCCGGCCGCAGCTCGGTCTTCTGCCGCCGTTGTCAGCGTTAGTAACCCGACTCGTAGCCATCGCGGCCCTGAGCGCCGCCTTCGTCGTGCTGACGATCGCCGTGGCTGCGGGGCTGCTTGCGTCCCTCGACCAGCAGGTGCTGCAGGCGATGTCCAGCGCCTGGCGCGAGCCGCTGCACCCACTGTTTCAGGGCATCGCCGAGCTCGGTGGTTTGGAGCTCACGTCTCTTCTGATGATCGCGCTGGTCGCCTACCTGCTTCGCGAAGGTTTCGGCGCCGACGCTTGGGTGCTCATGGCATTCATCGCGGCCGAGGTCCTCGAGACGCTCTATAAGGCGAACCTTCACCACGTTGGTCCACCGCGATCGGTCTCGCATGCCGACGGCCCGAGCGTCACGGAATTACTTGTCGACAGCGGAGCTCTCGGGAACAGCTTCCCCAGCGGCCACATGGTCCGCGCCGTCGTCGTATACGGCCTGCTCGCGTTCGCGATCCGGCGCCTGAGCCCCTCGCGCACCCTGCGCGCGCTGGCGATCCCTGTGGCTGTGGCCATCGTCGCCGTCTTGGCGTTCGACCGCCTTTACCTCGACGTGCACTGGGAATCGGACGTGATCGGCGGGCTGCTGCTGGGGGCCATCGCTCTCGTCAGCGCCACGGTATGGCTCGACCGCCCGTTACAAGCGGACAATGGAAGACGCTGATGGTTGATCGCCCCGCCCTGATCATGGTGACCGCGGGCGGCCGAGACGAAGCCGAGCGGTTGGGAGAGGGCCTCGTCGTCGAACGCCTGGCAGCATGCTGCTCGGTGGTGCCCACGATCCGATCCTTCTATTACTGGGAGGGTCAGCTCAAGCGAGAGCACGAGGCGCTCCTGCTGATCAAGACTGTCGAATCCCGCTTGGCGGCCGTACAGGACTACGTCCGCTCTCATCACTCCTACGAGGTACCTGAGTTCCTCCAGATCCAGATCGAAGGCGGCTCCCCCGCCTACCTTCACTGGGTTGCCGAGCAGTTTCATGAACCGCGGCACTGATTGTTAAGTCACCACTTAGACTTGGGATCAGGGTGGCGACGGCACTCGAGGATCGTGGGGGTGATCGCGGCGGACCGGGCGGCAGACGCCGGCGCCGCCGGCGCTCGGGGGCCTGGGCCGACCCGGGTCTAAGCGTCCCGGCGCCGGATTCACCTCCGGCCGAGCTGCCGGAGCCGGAGCCTGAGCCTGAGGTTGTGCGCCCTTTGGCAGCCACCCCACTGCCCGCCCCGCCCAGGCGGGGCAGGACGCGGCGCGCACGAGCAGCTCAGCCGGTGGCGGCCGCCGTCACCGTCACCGTCTCCGTCCCGGCGCCGGCAGTCGAGCGGCGTCCCGCGTACTTCCCAGACCTGCTGGGTCAGGCAGTCGGCTTGCGGCTCGACGCGGTGACCCGGGAGTTCGGCGACCGCGACGTCCGGACAACGGCCCTGGCGGAAGTTTCTTTGGAGATCGGTCCTGGAGAGTTCGTGTCGGTGGTCGGACCGTCCGGATGCGGCAAGACCACCCTCCTGTCACTGATCGGCGGCCTCGACCAGCCGACCTCCGGCCACGTCTATGCGGCCGGCCTGCCCCTGGATCAACTTCCCGAGGCCGATCTCGCCGACTACCGACTCCAACGGGTCGGCACGATCTTCCAGACCTTCAACCTGGTGCCGTCGATGACTGTGGAGGACAACGTGGCCCTGCCGCTGGCGCTGGCTGGAGTCGAGCCGGGGGAGCGCCGATCGCGGGCGCGGCGGCTGCTCGAGCTGGTCGGACTTTCAGGCCGTGCGCGGAGTCGCGTCAACCGGCTGTCGGGCGGCGAGCAGCAGAAGGTGGCGGTGGCCAGGGCGCTTGCCAACCGGCCTGGGCTCATCCTCGCCGACGAGCCCTCCGGGAGCCTCGATTCCAGCGCTGGTGAGGTGATCCTCGGCCTCCTCGAAGAGCTCAACCGGCGCGGCGCCACCGTGCTGCTGGTCACCCACGACCCGCAGGTGGCGCGGCGCGCGCATCGTGTCGTGAGGATGATCGACGGCCGGGCGATCGAGGTTGGCGTCGGCGGTAGAAATGTCCGCAACCAAGACCCGGTCGACCCGCCGACCCGATTGCACTGGCGAGACACGCTGCTGATGGGTCTGGCCACCAGCGGGCGGCGGCCTCTGCGGACCGTCCTGACGACCGCCGGCGTTGCCATCGGGATCGCCGCCATGAGCTTGATAGTGGCCGTGGCCGGCGGCCTTGCGACTGCGCTCAGCTCCCCGGCGCTCGCGCGGAGCCAGCTGCACCAGGTGGCCGTCCTCCCGGCCGCCGATGCCGGCAACAAGGCATTCGATGCCCCCACCCTTGACATCTTGAGCAACCTTCCGCATGTGACCGACTCTTGGGGTGAGGTCGCTCTGAGCGGGAAGTTCAGCGTCGACTCCGCGCCCGACGTGACGTCAGGCGGCGCCCTCGTTTCGCTGCCTCCTCTCGCGTCGATGGGGTCGCCGCCTACCCTTACTTATGGGCGGCTGCCCCGGACCGACTCCTCGGGCGAGTTCCTTCTGACCGACGCGACGGCGATCGCCCTGGGCTTCGCTTACCCAGCCAGTGCGCTGGGCAAGACGATCGATTTCAGCGCTGCTGGTGGAGGGTTGGCGCTGCCGGGGTCCGCGTCCGAACCGGTGCCGAAGGCACTGACGCTGAAGTTGAAGGTCATCGGTATCGTGGCGAGCCAGGCGATGCCGGCCGGGGCAGCCGGCGGTCTGGCTCCGTATGCGGTCACCGACGCTTACTGGAAGAGCGTCGCGAAGGTCAGCTCATGGAAGGAGGGCGAGTTCATGGGTGTGACGCTCCTGGCCGACTCTGGCGCGACCGTGGACGGCCTGCGGGACAGGGTCAAGGCCCTGGGCTTCCAGGCGCAGACCTTCGGCGACCAGTTCCGGGGCTTCGAGCAGCTGCTGGGCCGGCTCCAGGTGGCGCTGCTCGGGCTGGCCGTCGTGGCGCTTCTGCTTGCCGGCCTTGGCATCGCCAACACGATGTACACGGCGGAGCTGGAGCGGACCAAGGAGGTCGGCGTGCTCAAGGCCGTCGGCGCGCGCTCGCGCGACGTGCTCCTTCTGTTCGTGGCTGAGGCGGCCGTCATCGGACTGGTGGGTGGGGTGCTTGGCGCGCTCGTGGCGGTGGTCCTGGCGCGGCTGGGGAATGTTGCCGTTGATTACCTCGCGCAGGGGACGGTGGGGGGTGGCCTCGACGTGTTCCGGCAAGATCTGCTGGCAGCCGTCGGCGCCATCGCACTGGCGATCGTGCTGAGCACGGCCAGCGGCCTGCTGCCCGCGCTGCGCGCGGCCCGCCAGGACCCGGTAACGGCACTCCGTTACGAATAGCCCGCCAGGCGTCGGCGCATGAAGGCCTCCACCTACCCACTGCTGGACGCCGCCGAAGCGGCCGAGATGGTGCTGGACCGCACCCCGGTGCTGGCCGTGGAGCAGGTGACCCTGGCGGATGCCCCCGGAAGGGTGCTGGCCGAGGATGTGATCGCACCCGCTTCGCTGCCGCCGTTCCCGGCCAGTGCTGTAGATGGCTACGCGGTGCGAGCCGCCGACGCCGGCGGGACGCTGCGGGTGCTGGGTGAGTCGGCCGCGGGCAGGCCGCTGGCGGCTTTCGTTGGGCCCGGCACTGCGGCGCGCATCTTGACCGGGGGCGTCGTCCCGGACGGCGCGGACTGCGTGGTCATGATCGAAGACGTTCGCGTCGACGGGGAGGTGGTCACGGTTCCGGATCACCTGCGGGCTGGAACCAACTTCCACGCGCCGGGCGCAGACGTGCGGGCGGGCGAGCATGTTCTCGCCCGCGGCACACAGCTCGGCCCGGCGGAGCTGGGCCTCGTGGCATCGCTCGGTCTGGCAAGGGTGGCGGTGCACCGCCGGCCTTCGGTCGCCTTGATGTCAACCGGCGACGAGCTGGTCGAGGCGGGGAAGGCAGCGGGGCGGGGCCAGATCCCCGACTCCAACCGCTGGGCGCTGCTCGCGGCATTGCTTGAAGCCGGGGCTGTGGTGCGGCTGCTCGGCATCGCGCCGGACCAGCCGGAGGCGCTCCGGGAGCTCGTCGCGGACGCGCTTGCTGAGGCCGACGTGCTGGTGACCTCGGGTGGCGTCTCGGTGGGTACGCATGACCTGGTCAAGCCGCTGCTCGAGTCGCTGGGAACCGTGCACATCGGGCGGGTGAAGCTCAAGCCGGGCAAGCCCTTCACGTTCGCCACCCTGTCTTCCCTCCCCCCCTCGGGGGAAGGGCTTGGGAGAGTGGCTGAAGCCAGGTTGGCATTCGGACTGCCGGGCTTCCCCGTTTCATCGCTCGTCACCTTCGAGGTGTTTGTCCGCCCCGCGCTGCGCAAGATGCAGGGGTTTGCCAAGGTGCAGCGACCCACGCTGCCCGTCAGGCTCGGCTATGACGCGCGGGCGAGCGCCGATCGGACCGAGTACCAGCGGGTCACGCTGCGGCGCGATGGGCAGGAATTCGTTGCTGAGACTACTGGTTCGCAGTCCTCGTCGCGCCTCATGTCGCTCGCGGGCGCCCACGCGTTGGTGCGCATCCCACCGGGGGACCAGGGAATCAAGGCGGGAGAGGTCGTCGACGCGATCATCCTGGCGCTGCCGTAGACGAGAGTATAGTGCTCCGACGAACGTCCGTTCGCCTTAGAATTAGAGGCTCCCATGCCCTCCCGCTTTCGTGTCGACGCACCCTTCAAGCCGGCCGGGGACCAGCCGCAGGCCATCGAACAGCTCGTCGAGGGCACCGTCGCGGGCCTGGCCCAGCAGGTCCTTCTCGGCGTGACCGGGAGCGGCAAGACCAATGTCATGGCCTGGGCCGTGGAGCAGCTCCAGCGGCCGATCCTCGTCCTGAGCCCCAACAAGACGCTGGCCGCCCAGCTGTGCGCAGAGTTCCGCCGCCTGCTGCCTGACAATGCCGTCGAGTACTTCGTCAGCTACTACGACTACTACCAACCCGAGGCCTACATCGCGCGCACCGACACCTACATCGAGAAGGACTCGAGCCGGAACGATGAGATCGATCGGATGCGACACTCCACCACCCAGTCGCTGATGACCCGGCGCGACGTGCTCGTGGTCGCCAGCATCAGCTGCATCTACGGCATCGGCTCGGTCGAGGACTATATGGGCGAGTCGCTGGCGGTCAAGAAAGGCCAGTCCATCCGCCGCGAGGTCTTCCTGCGCAAGCTCACCGAGATGTTGTACGAACGCAACGACTATGACCTGGCCAGGCTGCGCTTCCGAGTCAGGGGCGATGTCGTAGACCTCGTGCCGGCCAACGAGGAGAAGGTCTTTAGAGTCGAGTTTTTCGGGGACGAGATCGAGCGCATCCAGGAGCTGGACGCGGTGACCGGCGAGATCCTCGGCCCGCGCGACGAGTTCACCATCTTCCCGGCGTCGCACTACGTGACGCCGGCCGACAAGCTGCGGCTGGCCATCGTGGACATCGAAACCGAGCTGGAAGAGCGCTGCAAGTGGTTCGAGGATCACGGCCGGCTGCTGGAGGCGCAGCGCCTGCGCCAGCGCACGAATTTCGACCTCGAGATGCTGCGTGAGACAGGCACCTGCGCCGGCATCGAGAACTACTCGAGGCACCTGACGCGGCGCCAGGCCGGCGAGGCGCCGTACACGCTGATGGACTTCCTGCCCGACGACACGTTGATCTTCGTCGACGAGTCCCACGTAGCGGTCCCACAGATCGGAGGCATGCTCGGTGGCGATCGCTCGCGCAAGGCGGCACTCGTCGAGTACGGGTTCCGGCTGCCGAGCGCGTTCGACAATCGGCCGCTGAGCTTCGACGAGTGGGAGGAGCGGGCGAAGAACGTGGTGTACGTCTCTGCG
>Ga0099828_10002150_pt1 | contig 13507 bp, 11 predicted proteins | sample CZO8metaG_2_FD_79338 | JGI IMG/M metagenome (GOLD analysis project Ga0099828, IMG submission 79338) | Vadose zone soil microbial communities from the Eel River Critical Zone Observatory, Northern California, USA - CZOApr15con2H1.8 metaG | ecosystem: Environmental > Terrestrial > Soil > Vadose...
ATGAGGTCGACGATGTACTGGCCGGCCGCCCGCTCCCGCTCGATGCGCGCGCTAACGTCGCCTGGATTGCCACCCAGGTACTCCACGTCGATGCCGAAGCGATCCTTGAAGCCGGTGGTGATGACCTGCCGGGCGCGCGGGTCTGGCGAACCAGCCACGACGACCTTACCCTCGCGCTTGCCGGCGGCAACCAGATCGTCCCAGCTGCCTGACTTGGCCTCCGCACTGCCTTTGGCGCTTGCCGGGCCGGATCCTGAGGATGCCCCACCGCAGGCCGACAAAGCCAGCCCAAGAAGGGCCAACCCGCTGCTTCGCAGCATCGACCGGCGGCTGATCTCGACCCGATTCGTTATGTCCAGTGGCACGCCCTAGCCGCCGCCCTGCTTGACCGGCATGAGCACTGGCTCGAGGCCGCGCAACCGGCATTCGCGGTAGAACTCCTCGCGGATCTCCGGGTCTTCGTGGTCGTATTTAACCAGCTCGGTCTTATGTGCTTCCGGTCCGCCTTCGCCAGCGCCGTACTTCGAGAAGCCGCCGCCCCTGAAAGCAAATTGTCGCAGCGGCTCGGGATTGGGGTTCCTGTGCTGGTGGTACACCAGTCACCTGGCGGCGATTCATCCTGACGGCGCTAGGCCTAGGCAGGTTGCCAGTAAGCGAAGGCGAGACCGGTGACGGAGTGGTAAGCGGGTATGTAGTCCACGACCTTGGCCCTCACGCCGGCAAAGGCCCCGGCGACGGCGAGCCACGAGCGGATCTCGCCGGTACCGCCGCTGAGCGTCGCTGACTCGAAACCGAACAGATGCTCAAGCGGCGGCAGGTCGGCGTCTGCCAGTCGATCCAGGAACCAATGGTCTAGCGGCTCGTCGATCCAGCCAGCGCGCGGGCCCCTGGGATCATGAGAGAGCCCGCCTGAGCCAAGGATGGCAATGCGCTCGGGCCGGCTGGCGAGGATCTCCGACAGCGCCTGCCCCAATTCCAGGCATCGCTTCGCGCTGGGGAGCGGCGGATGATAGGCGTTCACGAACATGATCACTGTCGGGATGTGTCGTTCGGCCACCCCCAGCACGTTGGAGGGCCGCATGAACGCGTGGCCCAGGCCCGCGGCTGGGCGGCCCATCGGACAAAGCTCCTCTAGATAGGCGAAGTCGAAGCCTCGGGCAACCAGACTAGCCAGGAGCGAGCGCGACAGCTCGGCATCGCACTTGAGCGTGATGTGGCCTTGGTCCAGCGGCTGACCTAGAAGGCCCAGGTTGGTCGTACCGGCGACCTCCTCGCCTACAAACAGTGCAAAGGCCGGCACGAACGCTTTCGAGAACACCTCCGTCTGATCGTCGCCCACGATGATCAGGGCGTCGGGCTGGTAGGCCTCCAGCTGAGCGCGGAGGGTGGCGAAGTTACGCTGGATGCGATCAACGTAGCCCGCCAGCACCTCGCCAGTCTCTAGCTGCAACGCGGGAGGCTGCGGCACGCCAGGCGTCAGCACCTGGTGCAGTTTGGGCCAATCCTCAGCCTTGGCGAACATCGACGGCGCATGTGACGTTGCTAAACCCAGGCCCAGCGGCATGGCGCTCATGCTATCATCCGCCGGGCTCAGTGGACGTGCTCCGTTTAGGCTTTGCCGGGCTTGGCGAAGCGGCCACCCTTGTACTGCCCGAGATCAAGCAGCTGCCCTACATCCGTGTGACCGCCGCGGCCGATGTGCGGGCGCCGGCGTTGGAACGCTTCGAGTCGGAGTTCAAGGGCGAGACCTTCCGCACCGTGGAGGAGCTGTGCGCCAGTCGGAACGTGGACGCCATCTACGTGGCCACTCCGCACGAGCTGCACCCTGAGCACACTATGTTAGCCCTCGAGAGCGGCAAGCACGTGATCGTCGAAAAGCCTATGGCCCTGTGCGTGGCAGACGCGGAGAAGATGAATCAGACCGCTGAGCGTTGTGGCGTGAAGCTGCTGTGCGGGCACACCAAGAGCTTCGACCCGCCCATCCGTAAGATGCGTTCGCTCATCCGTGAGGGGCGTATCGGCAGGCTGCGGATGATCAATACCTGGAACTACAACGACTTCATGGTTCGGCCCTATCCGGATCGGGAGATGGAGGTGAGCCGGGGCGTAGTCCTCAACCAGGGCCCACACCAGGTGGACATCGTGCGACTGCTCGGTGGGGGCATGGTGCGCAGCGTTCGGGCCATGACCGGCACCTGGGATGAGACCCGGCCTGAGGGCGCGTACAGCTGCTACCTTGAATTCGAGGACGGCGCGCCGGCCACGATCATCTTCAGCAGCTATGGCTACTTCGACACCGCAGAGCTGACCTGGTGGCTCGGGGAGGCAAGCTATCCCGGCCGCAACCAGGACTCGCGGCGGGCGTTCAACCGCATTCGCGGGCCCGGTCTCGAGCGGCGGCTGGAGGAGCTCAAGGAGGGCGTGCGTTACGGCGAGCGGCGACCGGAGGGCGGCCCGTCAGCCCACGGCTGGGGCTCGAGCGACTTCAGCCATGCCAAAGGCCATCAGCGCTTCTATGGTCTAACGATCGTCAGCGGCGACAAAGGCGAGATGCGCCAGTCCCAAGATGGCATCCTGCTGTATGGAGACGAGTCCGTGGAAGAGATCCCCGTGGGCGAGGGGCTGTTCGGGCGGCAAGCCGAGGTCACCGAACTGTACAACGCCGTAGTCCACGGCCGGCACATGTTCCACGATGGTCGTTGGGGCGAGGCCACGCTAGAGGTGTGCTTGGGCATGCTGCAATCGGCCGCGGAACGAAAGGAGATCATGATGAGCCACCAGGTGCCGGTTGGCGACTAGTTCCCTCTCCCTCTGGGAGAGGGCTAGGGAGAGGGTCTGCCTAATGCTCCTAGCCGGGGTTCTGGCTGCCTGTGGAGCAGGCGCTCCAGCCAGCCAACCGACGTCAGCCAAGGCGTCCCAAGCCTCGCCGGCGGCGAGCGGCGCATGGGAGCAGCTGCTCGCTGAGGCCCGCAAGGAAGGGACGGCCGTAACCATCGCGCCGCCCTTCCCGGCGCTGCGCCAAGCCTATACGGAGCAGTTCAAAAAGGACACCGGCATCGAGCTCGAATACCTGGGACTACCGACCAATGAGGGCTCCGCACGCGCCGAGCGTGAGGCCATCGCCGGCAAACCATCCATGGATGTGCTGGTAGGTGGCGGCAGTGAAGTGCTGACGCTAGTGCCCAAGGGCCTCCTCCAACCGATTGCCCCGATGCTGGCCATGCCCGAGGTTGCAGACCGGTCCAAGTGGCAGGATGGCAAGCTGATGTACATGGACAAGGAGCAGCAGTTCATGCTGCGCACAGCGTCCACTGTCTACGGCGGGCTGCTCGTAAACACCAAGCTGGTCCCCCAAGGGAGCATCGGCTCGTGGAATGACCTGCTCAAGCCGGAATGGCAGGGCAAGATCATCTCCTTTAACCCGCGCTCCCCCGGCCCAGGAGCCGGCGAGGCCAGCAACCTGCTCTCCCGGCTGGGAGCCGACTACGTCAGCAAGCTCTACCTCGGCCAGAAAATCGCCTACAGCTCGGACGAGCGGGCGGTGGTCGAGGGCGTGGCGCGCGGCACGTATGCCATGGCTCTGGCCTCTGCATTTCAATTTGTCGAGCAGCTCAAGAAAGAGGGCTTTCCGCTCGACATGATCTTTCCCGAGGGTGCGCCCGGCTACCTGTCAGGCGGCTACAGCGTGGTCAAGGTGCCCAAGGGCGCTCCACATCCCAAAGCGGGAGCGGTATTCGTCAACTGGTTTGCCGGACGCGCCGCGCAAGAGATGTACAGCAAGATCGTGCTGGAGGCCAGCCGCCGCGTAGACGTCGACAAAAGCGTGGTTCCCGGTTACATCCAGCCCAAACCGGGTGTGGACTACCTCGACCAGTACAGTTTCGAGTGGTACACCGGCAGCCGCAAGGAGGCGCTGGACAAAGTAGCAGAAATCTTAGGGCGTTAGGAGCCAAGTCGTGGCTTACTTCCGTGACCTCCGAGGTTTCCTGGACGATCTCGAGTCCAGGGGCATGCTTTATCGGTTCAAGGAGCCGATCGACAAGGATCGCGAGCTCCTGCCTCTGATGCGGGTGCAGCTGCGCGGCCTGCCCGATGCCGATCGCAAGGTGCTGCTGTTCGAGGATGTCCGTTCGGCCGCGGGCCAGCGCTACGACATGCGCGTGGTTGGCGGCGTTTACGGCCTGACCGAAGAGGTCGTGGCGCTTGGCATGGGCTGCGCTTCGACGAGCGAGATGCTCGAGCGCTGGCACCTCGCGCTGGAGCGGCCCCTCCCCCCCAAGCTGGTGGACAGCGGCCCCGCGCACGAGGTGGTTCACCTCGGCGAGGAGCTGCAGAACTTGGGTCTCGACGAGATTCCGGTTCCGCTGGAGGATCCCGGATTCAGCCAGGTGATCCGCACCGGGCTGCCTATGATTACGCGCGATCCCGAGACCGGCATCACCAACGTGGGCACCTACAACGGCTTCCTACGAGATCGCACGCGGCTCGTGGCCGCCATCGGCGGAGGCCACGACGCGATGCGCTACCACTGGCAAGCTGCCCGCCGGCAGCATGGGGACATGCCGCTGGCGATCGTCATCGGAGCCACGCCCAACGTGATGCTGGTGGGCTCGGCGCCCATTCCGTACGGGATCGATGAGCTGGGCGTGGCGGGCGCCATGGTCGGTGAGCCGCTCGAAGTCGTGGCTTGCAAGACGGTGCCGCTCGAGGTGCCTGCCAACGCTGAGATCGTGATCGAGGGTCTGGTGTCGACCGAGGTACTGGAGCCCCGCCTGGCGTTCGGCGAATATCCCGGCTACCTCAACATGGAGCGCAACAATCGGCCGATCATGCGCGTGACGGCCATAACCCACCGCAAGCAGGCGCTGTTCACGCCGGTGCTGGTAGGCTTCCCGCCCAGCGACACCAACGCGGTGTGGGGCGCGGCCAACGCGGGAGTCCTGTACCATCGGCTGCGCTACGAGCGGCGGCTGCCGATCGAGGAGGTGTTCTTCCCACAGATGGGCGGCGGCAACGATTTCTGCCTGGTTCGCATGAGAGATGGCGGAGGCGATCGGGCACCGGACGTCCTCCAGGCAGCCGCGCAGCTCCACAGGGGCATCAAGTACGCTGTCGCCGTCGATCACGACGTCGACATTCGCGACCCCGAGCTGGTCATTTGGGCCCTGTCGTTCCGAGTGAACCCCGAGCGCGATCTCAAGGTCCAGGGCGGCCGCTCGGCCGGCCTGGACCCGTCGAGCGGCCCCACCGGCTCGTCGAAGGGCAAGATGGAGACGGCCGATCCCAAGCGCGAGTACTTCCAGGTGCTAATCGACGCCACCGCTAAGGGCGCTTACCCGCCCGTAGCGCTGCCCGCCCGCCCATACATGGAGCGCGCCATCGAGATCTGGCGACGCCAGCCTGGTCTAGCTGAGCCGCACCCGCGCCACCCATGGCACGGATACGCACTCGGCTTCTGGAGCGAGGAGGATCAGCGCCTAGCCGATCTCATGGTCGAGGGCGATTACAAGGCCGTGGGCCGCATCGCGGCCGAGCTCCAGGTGAAGACCGACGAGGTCTTAGGGCCAGTTCGCTGACCGGCCCCTTTGTCATGCCGAACGACGTGAGGCATCCGTATCCGCAGGCGCGGATTCCTCGCTTCGCTCGGCATGACAAAGGGGGCTAAAAGAAGATCGATACCGCGCGGGGCAAGACGGGGCGGGCCATGTGGATGGTGCGGTGCGCGATCTTCCAGTTGCTCAGCGTGCCGCGCAGGCGATCCTCGCGGCGTCCGATGAAATAGACTTCGTCCACGTCGTGCACCTGGTAGACCCAGAACGTAGACCCGACTTCGACCTCGTCGTCTTGCGCATGGAGCACACGCACGTTGGAGATCACGCGCTGGGTCACGGAAGGGGGCGTCTCCACGTGCGCCAATCCGGTATCCAGCCGTTTCACCCGCATCTGCAGTGAGCCCTTGTCCTCGTTGAACAAGTGGTAGGCGGGCCCGCCGTGGTCTCCGCCACCATTGGCAGCCGGCTGTCCCTGGACGGACTCGTGAATGGGCGCCACATAGCGCACATCGTCGGCGAACAGGTCCAGCCACTCGTGAAAGCGGTGCTGGTCCAGCAGCTCGGCTTCGAGATATAGGAAGTCGGCGACGTCCTGAGTAAGTGCCAGGCGGTCCAGCGCCTCAGCCGAGGGCATGGCTAGCCGCGCCGCATCAGCTCGCACCAGTGCCGGTAGAACTGGCGCTGGGCAACCTCTGAGATCTCGGGCGTGATGTAGCCCGGCAGCCCGCCCGCCTGCCACTGGCCCTGATCCGGGTAGCCATCCTCCACGTCAATGCCCATTGAGTAGTTGAAGGCATACCGCTGCGAAATGGGTGTCTTGAGGTTGTCCCCGATGCGGTGGAAGTTCTCGTAGTCGTCTGGCGCCACGAGGCCACCGCCAGATTGGCGCTCCATGAGGACAAACGCAGCGTGCTTCTTCACGACCATAGGAGCATCTTTCTCTAACGCGCACCACTGCCAGACCTCGGTACGGTACGGGCCTTTAGGATGCCAGCTGATCAGGCCGCGGCCATAGAGCGCGCTGCCCGTGCCGATCGTGGAGAAGTTGGGAAATATGTTGCCATTGTGATAGCTGTAAGGCTGACCTTCACAGTCCTTGATCAGCTCGCCTAAGCGGCGGTGCCGTTCCTTAACCCACTCCACGGCTTCGGGGCCGAGGCGCTCGGCCTGACTCAGATCCTGATGGTAGGAGGCCACGCCCAACTTCAGCTCGCCGGCGGCGTGGACGGCTCCACGACTGTAGCCGGCCACGGCCCCCAAGGCGATGTCCTTCTCAGCCTGGGCCTGCTGCTGCACGCTCGGCGCGCTGGCGATGCGCTGATCGTCCTGGTTCCCTGCGGCCAGCAACTTCAGGACCGACGCGTGCGTGACGGGGAAGTGGTACTCGTCGCTGCCGAAATTCTCCGCCAGCAGCTTCCAGTTGACGGGCATCAGGTAGCGCTCGCGACCGGGCAAGACCTCAAGCCCGCCGAGGTGCGGCACCGTCAGGAATCGGTCGAGATACCAGCGCATGTCGCCCAGGAACTCGTCGAGCGACTCATCGGGCTCCCAGCAGGCGAAGATAAGCCCGCCGTAAGTGGCCACCTTGGCCTCGGCCAGTCCATGGCTGGCCTTGTCCAGCCGGCCGTAGTACACGTCGTCCAGCATTGGGACACCGATAAGGGAGCCGTCGAGCCCGTAGGACCAGCCGTGATAGCTGCAGGTGAAGTTGCGGGAGGTGCCGCGATCGAACAGGCACACCTTGTTGCCGCGATGGCGGCACTTGTTGAGCAGCACGTGAACCTTGCCTGCCTGATCCCGGACCACGATGACGGCGTCTTCGCCCATGAAGTTGACGAGGTAGTTGCCCGGCTCTGGCACCATGGTCTCGTGGCCGACAAACAGCCATGAGCGCGCGAATACACGTTCCAATTCGAGGCGGTAGACTTCCGCATCGGCGAAGACGCGGTTGTCGATGTAGCCACGCTCGAGATCGACCAAGCCGGCGACCGGATCTGATGCTGTTACGATGGCCATCTCATCCCTCGCTTTATGCTGCCTAAAAGAGTAGCCTGCTGGTAGGGAGCGCCAGTATACTACGGCCTATTCGGCCGACGGCGTAGTCGCCGAAGGAGGGAGATGGATCACTTGAGCACAGCGGGACGAACGACATTCCTCATGGCGGCACTGCTGCTGGCCGGCTGCGGCGGGACGGCCGCTCCATCACCCGCTGCGCCAGCCTCCAGCGCTCCTGCCAAACCGACCTCCGCCGCGCCCACGACCGCCGCTGCAAGCGCGGCCTCGGCAAAGCCGGCCGCGTCTGGGGAAGCCAAGCCAGCTGCGGCGGCCTCCGCCAAGCCGGCAGCATCGGCCAGGGCCACGAGCTGGGAGCAGCTGTTGGCAGCCGGCCGTAAAGACGGCACGGTCGTCGTCGGTGGGCCACCGTTCGCCTCGCTGCGCGAGGCATACAACACGCAGTTCAAAAAGGACACCGGCATCGATCTGCAGTACGTCGCCTTGCCGACGTCGGAGCTGAGCACCCGCGCCGAACGCGAAGCGGAAGCCGGCAAATCGACTATGGACGTGCTTCAGAGCGGCGGCAGCGAGATCTACACCATGCTGCCGAAGAACCTGTTAGAGCCGCTCGCGCCCAACCTGCTCATGCCCGAGGTCATCGACGCAAAGCAATGGAAAGGCGACCAGGGCGTCAAATGGATGGACCAGCAGAAGCAGTATGTGGCTGTCGGCAGCAGCTGGGTCATGACCGACCTGTTCATCAATACGCAGACGGTCCCGCCGGGCAGCATCGGCTCCTGGAAGGATCTGCTCGATCCGAAATGGAAGGGCAAGATCATCTCGCAGGATGCCCGGGCCGGAGGGCCCGGACAGGCCGTGGCTCGCTACGTGCTGGCCAAGTTTGGCGACAAGTTCGTGGTCGATCTTTACAAGGGGCAAGAGGTCGTCTTGGTCGCCGATCAGCGGCAGGTGGCTGAGGGCGTCGCCAGAGGAACGTATCCGATTGGTCTGGCACCTGTTCAGGCGGATGTGGAGCAGTTCCGCAAGGCTAGTCTGCCGATAGCGCGCGAATTTCCAAAGGACGGCCCCGGCAGCCTGGTGGGCGGCTTCAGCGGGGTCAAGATCCCCAAGGCAATTGCCCATCCGGACGCGGCCGCGGTGTTCATCAACTGGTACCTGAGCAAGAACGGGCAGACGGCCTACAGCCAGGCGCTGTTAGAGCCCAGTCTGCGGAAAGACGTCAGCACCGAAGGCATGCCGCCGTACGTGATCCCCAACCCCAACGTGCAATACGACATTGACCAGTACTCCTACGACTTCTACATCAACAGCGCGCCCAAGATGGGCGCTCAATTGAGGGAGCTTCTCGGCCGCTAGCAAAGGCCGCCTTTTGTCATGCTAAGCGAAGCGAAGCATCCGCTACCTGTGCCAGCGGATTCCTCGTCTGCGGCTCAGAATGATAAAGAGCCCGTAGGGCGGCTCGCGTCTCCGCTGCCCGGAGTGCACATCCCAACGCGGGTAATTTTTGGCCTGGCGATCGTAGCCGCGGTGACGATCTTCACCGTGCTGCCGGCGGGATTCGTGTTCATCGGCAGCTTCAACACCGCAGGCACAGGCCAGGCGTGGAGCTGGGGCTTCGGCGCTTGGTATCAGGCGTTCACCACGCCACGCACGCTGCAATCCATCGGCGCGAGCTTCCTGCTCGCGCTGAGAGCGCCCATCGCCGTCATCATCGGGTTCTTCATTTCGTGGCTGCTGGTGCGGGTCAAGATACCGGGCAAGTCATTCATCGAGTTCGCCCTTTGGGCCTCGTTCTTTCTGCCAGGGCTACCCATTGCCATGGGCTGGATACTGCTGCTGGATCCGAAGTTCGGGCTCATCAATGAGGCCTTGAAGCACCTACCGTTCGTCCACGGTCCGGTGTTCAACATCTACTCCATAGCCGGCATCCTGTGGGTCCAGCTGACGCTCACGACAGTCCCGGTCATGGTCATCCTCTTGGCGCCGGCCTTGCGCCAGCTCGACTCCTCCTTCGAGCAGTCGGCCCGCATGTGCGGCGCGGGGCATCTGCAAACGCTGCGGCGCATTGTCGTGCCTATGCTGGCGCCGGCGCTGCTTACGGCGCTGGTGTTTGGGCTCATACGCGGGCTCGAAACATTCGAGATCGAGCAACTGTTAGGCATCCCCGCCGGCATCTACGTCTACGCTACGCGCATCTACGACCTGATGAACGTGCAGCCACCGCAGTTCCCGCAGGCCATGGCGCTGAGCACGTTCTTCCTGCTGGTGCTGTTCCTGCTGGCGCTCGTCTACCAGCTGTACACCGAGAAGCGCATGTACGCCACCATCACTGGCCGTGGCGTGATGTTCACAGCGACGTACTCGGGCAGATGGCGCTACCTGGCGACGGCGTTCTGCGCGCTGTACCTCTGTGCCGGCATCGTGCTGCCCCTGAGCCTGCTGGTGCTGGGCTCATTCATGCGGCTGTTCGGCTTCTTCAGCGTCCCCAACCCCTATACCACCGAGCAATGGGCTCGGGTGTTCCGTGACCCGGTGTTCATGCTGGCGCTGCGCAACTCCATGTTCCTGGGCTTGAGCGTGGCCCTGCTCGGCCTGCTGCTTTATGGCTTGATTGCCTACGTGATCGTGCGCTCGCGCCTGGCTGGACGGCGCACCCTCAGCCTGCTCGTCTGGCTGCCCTGGGCGGTGCCCGGCATTCTGCTTGGCGTGGCTCTGCTGTGGCTGATGTTGACCGTGCCGGGGCTTACTTTGCTGTACGGCACTATGGGGGCGCTCGTCCTGGCCCTGCTGATTCAGAGCATGCCCTTTGGCGTACAGCTGCTGAGGACTGCCTTGGGCCAGGTCTCCACCGAGCTGGAGCAAGCCGCCCGAGCGTGCGGGGCGAGTTGGATTCTGACCTACCGCCGCGTGGTCCTGCCGCTGATTGCGCCGATGCTCATCAGCGTGGCCGTGTTGACATTCATCGGCGTGCTGCGCGACATCAGCACCACCGTCCTGCTGGCCGGAGCGTCAACGCGCCCGCTGGCGCTGCTGATGCTCGAGTTCGCGCGCGGCGGGAACATGGAAGCCGCCTCCGTGGTGGGTCTCATTCTCAGCATGCTGGCCATCTTGGTGGCCCTGTTTGCCCGCCGCCTGGGCCTTCAGTTCCGCTCCGAGGTTGCCTAGCCTATTTCCTAGCGGGGGAACCACTCCTTAACCTTGGCTTCGGCATCGACCCGGTACTTGAAATGGAAGTCCGGGTCGTAGCCATCGACGTACTTCACGCCCGGCTTGGGGATGACGTACTCGGGCACCTGATGGGGCACGTCCGTGCGCAGGCTGGTCTCCATCATCGTGCGCTCGTACATGTCCTGGGCCTCTTTGGATAGGAACCAATTCAGGAACACCGAGCCGGCGTTTGGATGAGGGCTGTTCTTGATTTTGAGCATCACGCTGAAGCCGCCCAGCGTGGTGCCCGGACCGTCCTCAGGGAAAACGCGCTCGATCGGCACGCCCGACTTGCGCAGCGGCTCAACGGTGGTTTGCACCAGCGACATGCCAATCGGGAAGCCGCCCTGGCCGACCGAGTTGGCCAGTTGCTGGTAATCGGCATTGAAGGCCACCTGCTGGCCGGCATACAGGTCCTTGGAGAAGCCCTCCCCGAACAGGCTGTAGACGTAGGCCAAGGTCGCTCCGCCGGCTCCCGGCACGCGCGGGTCGTGCGAAGTGATCTTGCCTTTGTACTCCGGCTTCAGCAGGTCCTTCCAGGACTTGATGGCGCTGGGTTGAACCATCTTCGAGTTGACGAACAAGTCGGTCATGATCCAGTCGGCCCCCTGGATGCCGCAGGCCATGTTGGGAGGCATCTTGGGGCTTGGCTTGAGCAAGCGCGGCGCGCCATCGCGCCAGACCGAAGGCTGCAAGATGTCGGGATCGACGAGTGAGCCGGAGACATCCTCGATCATGCCGTCCTCGGCCAAGCTCCAGCAGCTTGGTGAGCCGGTCAAGTAGACGTCGACGCTTGGCTTGCCAGCTTGGGCCTCGCGTTGTATGCGCACCAACGCCTCGCCCGGGGCTGCACCCAGATATTCGACTTCGACGCCGTGCGTCTTCTTGAAGCCCTCCGTGAAGCCTTGCCGCAGACCTGGGAAGCCGGGTCCCATGACCACGACCTTGCCTTCCTTCTTCGCGCCATCTTTCAAGGTGGCCCACTGCTGCGGATTGGGTTGCAGCTTGGCCGTGAGCGGCTGCCCCAAGCCGGCCGCGGCTGGCTTGGCTGCGGTGCTTGGCGCACCGGAGCCGCTGGCCACGGGTTTGGCTGAAGCGCTCGCGGCGCTGGCCGCCGGCTTCGCCAAGGCCGGAGCGCTGGTTGTCGCCGAGGGGCCTCCGGTCGAGCCACAAGCGACCAGCGCCAGCATGGGAATGATCAGCGGGAAGTTAGGGATGCGCATCGTCTCCCACGACACCTCTCTCAAAAGAATGCCGGCAGTGTACCAGGCAGCAATCCTGGTACCCTCATCGCCATGCTGACCGCCGAACAGAACGAGCTTCTGACGAGAGTGGGGCCGGGCACGCCAATGGGCGGCCTGCTGCGGCGCTACTGGCATCCCATCGCGCCCGCTGGCGAGCTGCGCGAAAAGCCCGTCAAGCCCGTGAGACTCCTGGGCGAGGACCTAGTGCTGTTTCGGGACAAGCAAGGCCGGCTGGGCCTCGTGGGCGAGCGCTGCGCCCACCGGCTCGTCCGCCTGGAGTTCGGCTACCCGGTCGACGAAGGCATCCGCTGCCCCTATCACGGCTGGACGTATGACACGGCAGGCCAGTGCGTAGCGCAGCCGGCGGAGCCACCGGAAAGCAGCTTTAAGGACAAGGTTCGCATCAAGGCTTATCCGGTCCAGGAGCTAGCCGGGCTAGTGTTCGCCTATCTTGGTCCCGAGCGTGCGCCGCTGCTGTCTCGCTGGGAGCCGCTCGTGTTGGACGAGCTCGATCGTGAGCTGTACTTCATGACCGTGCCATGCAACTGGCTGCAGGGCATGGAGAACTCACCGGACTGGACGCACGTGGAATGGCTTCACGGCCATTTCGCCCAGTATGTCCTGGAAAGCCGCGGCGTCGCAAAGGACGATCCCGCCTACAAGTTCACGCTGCCGTTCACACGCCACGTCGTCGAGACGCGCAATGACCAGTTCGAGTACGGCCTGCTGCGGCGTGTGCTGACCGAAGGCGCTACCAAAGAGGACGACCCGTGGAGCGTGGGGCAGCCCGTCATCATACCGAATATCAACGTCATCTCCGCCGTGTCCAGCAGCGACATCACGGTCATCTGGCGAACGCCGGTCGACGACACCCATCTCATCCAGTGGGATCTGCGCTGCTTCCATCGGGACTCCCCTAACGGAGATGTGCCCTACCACGAGATGCTGCCCACCGACGAGCATGGCCGATGGAACCTGGAGGTGGTGCGCATCCAGGACTACATGATCTATGCGGCCCAGGGCGAGATTGTCGACCGCACCGAGGAGCGGCTAGGCGCGTCCGACCAGGGCGTGATCCTGTTCCGTCAAATGCTCCTGGACCAGCTCGACGTCGTCAAACGCAGCGAGGACCCGATGAACGTCTTCCGCGATCCGGCGGCCAACGTGTCCGTTCCGGTGCCGGTTATCAACCGGCAGTACCGCGAGCGCGCCGGGTATGCCTAAGCGCGGCTAGGAACTCCAGCAAGTGCGTGGCGCTGTTTCCCGCTAAAAAGCCTCCTCAACTCGTGAGGCGAGAAACGAGCGGCCCAGTCCGGCCAGTCCACCGAGGATAACGGCCAGCAGGATCGACAGCGCGGCCGCGCCTGGCAGGTCCGGCTGGCGCCACAGTTTCCAGATCAGCGCCGCCAACACGACGTTGCCGGTGGTGCCCAGCATGAGTGGGAAGGTGAAATCACGCATGCTGTGGACGGCCACCCACACCCAGCC
>Ga0099828_10002153_pt1 | contig 13501 bp, 10 predicted proteins | sample CZO8metaG_2_FD_79338 | JGI IMG/M metagenome (GOLD analysis project Ga0099828, IMG submission 79338) | Vadose zone soil microbial communities from the Eel River Critical Zone Observatory, Northern California, USA - CZOApr15con2H1.8 metaG | ecosystem: Environmental > Terrestrial > Soil > Vadose...
AAAAACCAGGGGATTTATCGCCCGGTGGTCGGAGTATTGGCGCCGTCCGTCTCCCCTGTACAGCCGCTTATCTTACCATTTGTCGGCCAAAATAAGCCCCTTGCTAACCACGGCAATTGTGGCTTTACCCTCCTAGAACTAATGACGGCTTTGGTTGTTGCGGCGACTCTAATCGCCATTGCGGTCCCTAGCATGAGTTCTTTTATTCAAAACAACCGTATTGTTACCCAAACTAATGACTTGGTGGCAGATCTTAACTTTGCACGCAGCGAGGCCGTTAAACGTTCCACAACCATTGGGATCTGCAAGTCTTCCGATGCCACGACCTGCAATACTGCAGGAAATAATTGGGCAATTGGCCGAATTATATTCGTAGATCTGAATGCGAATGGCGTTGTGGACGCAGGCGAAAGTATATTACGCGTGCGGGAGAAGTTAGATGGAGGCAATACATTAAATGCAGGCGGCAATTTAGCCGGCAATTTAACTACTAACTTTCTAGTTTTTACAAAAACGGGAATTACCAACCTTACTATTGTTCCTACAAACTTACGCGCAAATGAATTTGCTCTGTGCGACCAACGGGGCTCGGTACAAGGCCGTTCAATAAAGCTTGAAATTACTGGACGGGCAACAATTGCAAAACCCCCGCAGGATTGTTCCCCCCCATGAAAACGTTACGGCAAAAGCTATCTTTGCGCGTGAAACCGCAGATGGGATTTACTCTAATCGAGGTATTAGTCGCGCTACTCGTCCTATCTGTCGGTCTTCTTGGCCTCGCCATGCTACAGGTCCAAGGGATGAAGTTTAATAGTGATGCTTACTTTCGCACTCAAGCCACCATTTTGGCCTACGATATGATAGATCGCATGCGCGCCAATCACGTAGCGGCGGGGACGGGTGCCTACGATCTTGCGACTGCCACTGACGTCAATAATAGACTCAGCACGTATAACGCTTGCATAGCTTCATCCTGCAACTGCGACGCCTCTGCCTGTTCTAGTTCAACTGATGAGGCCACTTATGATATTGGCAAATGGTACGCAGCCCAGGATAGTTTGCTTCCCGGCTCCGCCATTAATCGATCGACCATCAAAAGGGTTGGAAACCAGTATACGATCACTATACGGTGGTGGGAGCGCGAATTGCCAATAACCCAAACCTGGGTAGTAATACTATGAATCGCTTAACCAGCAAGATCGATCGTGCCAGGGGATTCAGCTTGATTGAGCTGATGGTGGCTATGGTAATTGGCTTACTGATTCTCGCCGCCGTTTCCACCATCCTGGTCAACAGCAAAAAAAACTATACAACCCAAGACAGCCTCGCCCGTCTGCAAGAGAACGCGCGTTTTACTATCCAGTTCCTCACCCGTGATATCCGCATGGCCGGGTATTATGGCTGCGGGCATGATATTACTAAAATCGCAACTCATTTAAATTCAGGGAGTGGATTTTCATTTGACTTCAATAATCCATTAATTGGATTTGATAATATCAATACCGCATGGTACCCCGCTGGCACTAGTCCGGTTCTCAATCCGCCAATGGCGCCTAATACGGATGCTATTGCTATTCGGCTTCTAGATACCAGCAGTCAAATTCAGCTGACTAGCAGCATGCCACAACCTTCATCAGATCTAAAACTTAGCTCGATTGCCGGTCTTAACGTCGGCGATATCCTCATGCTTACAGATTGCAGTGGCGCCGATCTTTTTCAGATTACCAATATGAATAGCAGCAATTTGAACGTTGTGCATAACACAGGTACCGGCACGCCAGGCAATGCCGGCAAAATGAGCAAACCATATTCACCGCCAGCATCAGTAATGAAATTCAACACCTTGGTTTATTACATTGGTATAAGCCCGACCACCAGCTCGCTAACCCTGTATCGGCAGTTACTGGTGACCGACCCTACCTCGAACATCCCAGCGCCACAATCCCAGGAGCTGGTCGAGGGCATAGAAAATCTACAAATCCTGTACGGGAAGGATACTACTGGTGACCGGGTAGCCGATATTTATCTTAAAGCAGGAGATGTTGGCTTACAAAGCGCAGCCGATTGGGGCAACGTGGTCGCCGTGCGTATCGGTATCTTGGCGAGCACTTTGGCTAATAGTTCCGTACCCGGAGGAAATGATAAACAGTTCGGCACGGAGGTCGATACCAAATCCTATACGGTTAACGGCTATCCAGTACCGGCTGCAAATGATCGGCGTCAGCGGCGGGTATTTACCACGACTATCATACCGAGAAACCTCCAATGAACAGCATGATTTACCCTTGCATATCCAAGAAAATTACGTCGCCCTTAGGTCGAGAGAGTGGCACTGCACTCGTTATGGCGATGGTGATTCTACTTATTCTAACCATTATTGGCGTTACTGCGCTAAACACGACCTCTTTAGAAGCGAAGATGGCGGGGAATATTCAGGACACCAATTTTGCGTTTGAGGCCGCGGAATCCGGCCTAGCCAGCAGTAATGGTGCGACCTTAGATCTTTTTAACCCGGTATACACGCCAGGGCCAACGGCAGGAGCAACCCTCGGTTTAGGCAGGGCCAGTGTGAGTGTAGTCACTACTTTTAAGGCGTTTGCACCGATAAAACGCACCAATAACACAAATAATATGTACGGCATAGGATTCAGCGCTGCAAATTTTGATCAGGTAAGTACAGGTCAAGTAGCGGCATCTAATGCGACCGTCGTTATTCACCAAGGCACCTTGCAAATTGTCCCGGGCCAAAACAACTAGGTAGATTAATTATGAACCCAACTCGCTTATGGTTTGCTGTTTCTCTGAGCATTATTTTTGGAGTCTCAGGTATCGGATTTGCAGACGACACCGATATCTATCTTACTCCTTCCTCCGTGTCTCGCGATGATTCGCCGAATGTGCTTCTCGTTATCGATAATTCGGGAAGTATGAACGATACGGTTATTTCATCAACAGCATACGACCCGGCTACTACTTATACCTATGGTGGATCGGGAACTGCTTTTGATCCCACTAAAATATACTGGATAAAGTCGAGCCAGTCGCTGCCTGCCTCCAGTACGACTTATCCCGGCCAATTGTTCGCCATTGCCAACAATCATTGCGGCAGTTCAACCGTGCCCAATGCATACAACGCTGCTGACACAAACGGCACTTACACCGTAAGAGCGGCCAGTTGGAAAACAGCCAATGGCTGGACAGCGCTTAACACCTCCGACCTTGTAGTCGAGTGTCAAGCCGACAACCCGGCAGATGCATCGGGTACCTTTGCGAGAAAAAGCCCAGGCGGCGGTGGTGCGCCTGTAACGATGTATACGAGTACCTCAAATCAAGCACTGACTTGGACCAGCGGCATGCAAACCACCATGTATAGCGGCAATTATTTGAATTTCAAGAGTATTCCCACGGCGGCGCCACAATCAAAAATATCCATTGTGCAGACGGTGGTAAACAACCTTATTGACTCTAATCCGAATGTGCGATTTGGCTTAATGACATTTAATTTTGATGGTGGAGATGGACCCACCGACGATAATGGCGGCCGGGTCGTATTTAAAATAAGCGATATGAATGCAACTAACCGCGCTCAGCTCCATACTATTGTCAATAGCTTAACCGCCAGTACCTGGACGCCGTTAGCGGAAACCCTGTATGAGGCTTCTCTCTACCTCCGGGGTCAAGCCGTTCATTACGGCAATAGCACCAATCCTACAGCACCCGCGGCCGATACCACCGCGCAAAGCGGCGGTAACTATATCTCGCCGTTTAACTTCTCTTGCCAACAAGCCTACATTATATATCTTACGGACGGCGATCCAACCAATGATAGTAATGCCGATTCCTTAATCGATGCTCTGCCGGGCATCGGCACCCCGACCGTCGTAGACCTTTTTGATGCAAGCCACAAAGACAGATTATCGGTACTCGCCGGCTGGATGTACAACAATGATCTCAATGCCAGCCTAACTGGCGTACAGCGCGCGGTTACCTACACGGTCGGCTTTAATGCCGGCAGCGGCATTTCCACCCAAGGACTGACTTTGCTTCAGAATACCGCTACGGCTGGTCATGGCATTTTCTATGCCGCAACCAATGGCGATGAAATATCGAATGCGCTACAGGGCGCCATAATAGACATCCAACAGACTACCAGCTCGTTTGCCGCCCCCGCCCTTTCGGTGAACGCTTTTAACAGATTGTTTAATCGCGATGACGTTTACTTTGCGATGTTCAAACCCTCCACCACCGCAGAATGGGATGGTAATATTAAGAAATTCAAACTCAATACAACCGGCGACATTATTGATGCAAATGGCGTGTTGGCAATTGACCCGGCGACTCAACGCATAAAGGATACAGCGCAGAGTTTCTGGAGCACGGTTGCGGATGGCGGCACCGTCACAACCGGCGGCGCGGGCTCGCTGATCCCCGCGCCCGGTTCGCGCACGGTTTATACCTACACCGGCACCTACCCCATCGTCTCGCCGGTAGACTTATCCTCTGCGTCCAATCTTCTAGTCGATGCAAATACGGCGATAACCGCCACTATGCTGGGATTACCGGCTACAGCTACCGCGACAGATCGGACCGACTTAATTAATTGGATACGCGGCCAGGATAGCTACGATCATAATCTGAATGGCTCGACAACAGATACGCGCTGGGCCTTTAGCGATCCCTTACACAGCCGGCCGGTCGCGATAACCTTCGGCGGCACTAATACCAACCCCATCATTAAACTGTTTGTCGGTACCAATGACGGTGTCGTGCATATGATCAACGACAAGACCGGGGTGGAGGAATGGGCCTTTATTCCGCCGGAGCTGTTCTCAATGCAATTCACTCTCTCGCAGGACGGTTTCGGCAATCATCCTTATGGTATGGACGGTACTGCCACATTCTGGATTCAGGACAACAATAACAATGGCATTATCGAGCCCGGTTTGGGTGATAAAATTTATATGTTTATCGGCATGCGCCGTGGCGGCCGCAATATCTACGCCTTCGACGTTACGCCGGCCGCGACATTAACCGATCCGGCGGCAGCCGGAGGCATCGTGCCGAAACTGCTTTGGGTTATACGTGGCGGCGTAGATACCGATTATTTGCAACTGGGATATACCTGGTCAAAACCGGCGGTAACGCAAATCCGCGTGGCCTGTTCGGGTACTGGCTGCAATGCAGGAGACAGTGTCGCCAAAACCGTCTTACTTTTCGGCGGCGGTTATGATCCGCACCAAGACTCCGCTATTCCCGCCGGACCGGATTACGCCCCGCCACAACAAGGCATGGGTAATGCGATCTACATCGTCGACCCGGCCACGGGACAAAGGCTATGGTGGGCAAGCGGCGGCCCGGATTCAGCGGCCGTCAATCCAACACTAACGTTGACCAATATGAGCTACAGCATCCCCGCTGATTTAGCTTTGATCGATACCAATGGGGACGGCGCGACCGACCGCATTTCCGCGGCCGATACCGGCGGGCAGATCTGGCGCATCGATTTAGCATCGACCTTAAGCTTAAACACGAATGCCGGCAGCCGCGGTTATATTTTCGCGGATATCTCCTGCCCGGCAGGCACAAGACCGCCCTGCACCGGAACCGCGGTTCAGGATCGGCGTAAATTCTTTTATCCGCCCGATTATGTGCAGGTTACCGATTCCGATTTTTCATTAACCGCAAGTTACGACCTGCTCACTATCGCAAGCGGCGATCGCGAGGATCCTTTGGATCAGTTAACGGTTGGCGCTATCCCGAGCGTCGCCCCGGTCTATAATCGGATTTATGCCTTCCGCGATTACAACATCAATAGTTACGCAGGGACTACGGTTGCCCTGCCCTCGCCATTACAGGAGGCCAGCCTGTTCGATGCAACCGCGGACATATTGCAAAGTACGACCAACTTAGGCTACACCGCCGCTGTCAGCAGCATCAAAGCTGCGAGTGGCTGGCGTGTTGACCTGAAAGAACCCGGCACTACCGCACCTGCCGGCGCACCTGCCTTCTGGCCATGGGTTGGAGAAAAAGGCCTGGCAAAAACTACTATCTACCAAGGCGCCGTTTATGTAACAACCTACACGCCACCTAGCAATGCCACCTCTCAACTGACCTGTTCAAGGGATGACGGATTAGGCAAACTGTATGCGCTAAATACACTCAACGCCGACGCCGTCTACGACTACAACCAAAGCGGTGGTAGCCTAACCGTGGAAGATCGACAGGTCACTCTAGGCGGCGGTATTCCGTCTGAACTGGTAGTTGTGATCCGCGACTCCGGCGTCACCGGGTTAGTAGGAACAAGCGGCGGCGCCGCAAAGCCCGCCGGCATTCCTGGAGGTTCGCCAAGGTCTAAGACTTACTGGTATCAGGAATAGCAAATGTGGATGATCCCCCTGCCGCTTTCAGGCAGGGAGGTATTTCGATAAAATTTATTAAATGCAGTTAAGATAAAATCAGGATAATTAATAAAGAGGACAGGCGATGAACTTTTTAACAACAAAGATAACCAGTATCTATAACGAAAAAGGTTTTACTCTAACGGAGTTATTAATTGTGGTAGCCATTATCGGCATATTGACACTTATCGCCTATCCCACTTATCAAAGCCAAATGCTTAAAACAAGACGCAGCGACGCCAAAATCGCCTTGACCGAGATCGCGAACCGGGAGGAAAAATTCTTTTCAAACAGCGATTCGCCGCATTACACGGGAACCATCCTGAGTTCGCCACCGGTACCCCCCAATCCTCCGACCGGGCTTGGTTATACTTCCACTCTCTCACCTCAAAGTTATTACACCCTCAGCATCGCCGCGGGCACTACAGGCAATCTCACTACCAGTTTTGTCGCCACCGCAAAAGCTGCAGCGACTGGGGCGCAAGCGGGTGACACCACATGTTCAACAATGACTATTGATAACACAGGAACGAAGGCACCATTAAGCGGCTGTTGGTAATGTATTTAGGGAACCTCTGAAAAAGTCATCCCTGACATTTTTCAGAGACGAAAAACGAAAAGTGGCCGCTCTTGCGCATCCTTGCGCTCGGCCGTGCCCTCCGTCCCGCCTCCCGCGGCATTACTACTTCCCTGTAGGGCACGGCATTCATGCATCCGTGCACAGCATGATTTTCGTTTTTCTTCATTTTTCAATTACTTGCGTAATTGAAAAATCCGTCAGGAGCGGATTTTCGCGTTAGCCCCGTAGGGGCTTGGCGCAGGGATGCGTCAAGCAAAAATGGCGGCACATCCTTATGCCGCAGGAACCTCTGACTTAATCAGAGGTTCCTTAGATTAATTTTTTGCTTGAAGAGATTTTGGTATAGGAAAAACCACGTGTTCAGGCTTGCCCGCGCGCTCTTGCACAACTTCAGCGCCCCAGGTTCGTAACCGCTCAACGACGCGTTGAACCAAAACTTCGGGCGCCGAGGCACCCGCGGTTAACCCAATCTTTTCCACATTATGCAGCCATTCCCGCTGAAGATCGTCGGGCCCGTCAACCATATACGCGCGGGCGCCTTGCGCCTGCGCCACTTCTCGCAGGCGATTGGAATTGGAGCTGTTAGGCGAGCCGACGACCAGTATCACCTCACAGCGGCGCGCTAAGTCCTTCACCGCATCCTGCCGGTTCTGAGTGGCATAACAAATATCATCCTTACGCGGCCCTTTGATTTTTGGAAAACGCGCACGCAAGGCATCAATAACCCGCGCGGTATCATCCATGGACAACGTGGTCTGGGTAACAAAAGCAAGATTAGCGGGATTTTGCACTTGCAGGGTCACCACGTCTTCCGGCGTTTCGACCAAGTACATGCCGCCATCAACCTGCCCCATCGTCCCCTCCACCTCCGGGTGCCCGGCATGGCCGATAAGAATGCATTCCGTATTAGTTTTGCGGTAGCGGACAACCTCCATATGCACCTTCGTCACCAACGGACAAGTGGCGTCAAACACCTTAAGGCCGCGCCCGTGCGCCTGCGTGCGCACCGCATTCGAAACCCCGTGGGCGCTGAAAATCACGATCGAGTCATCCGGCACGTCGTCCAGCTCTTCCACGAATACCGCGCCGGCGGCGCGCAATTGCTCGACCACGAAGCGATTATGCACCACCTCATGGCGCACATAGACCGGCGCGCCGAACAGGTCCAACGCGCGTTCAACAATCTCAATGGCGCGGTCGACACCGGCGCAAAAACCGCGTGGATTGGCGAGAAAAACGTGCATGGTCAGGATCTCAAAGGGAGGCTTATTATGACGCTATTCATCTACCCGGTCTATGCCGCTATACAAATCAATCACGCCTGCTTTTTACGGAGTCCAATTCCCAATGCATCCAACAGCAAAAAAACCGCACCGGTGCTGATTGCCGCATCAGCGATGTTGAAAGCGTACCAATGCCAGGCGCCAAAATGAAAATCGATAAAATCCACCACATATCCAAAACGCAAACGATCCAGCAGATTGCCCACGGCGCCGCCTAAAATCATCATGAGTGCTATTGCTGTTTGAATATCATTCATACCCAAACGGCGAATAATAAAAAAAATAATAACGGAAACAGCGGTAGCAATAACGATGAAGAATATATTTTGCCAACCGCCGGCGTTGCTTAAAAAGCTAAATGCCGCACCGGAATTATAGAGCAATGTAAAGCTTAAGAAAGAAGTAACCGGAACCTCGACATGATAGACCAAATTTTTGATCGCCATATACTTCGTCAACTGATCCAAAATAAATACCAACAGCGTGATCCAGGATAACCTAAACATCAGGCGTACTCCCGGATTTCGCCGTTGCCAGTGACATTTTCCACGCAGCGTGCGCAGATTTGTGGATGTTTGTCATCCGCACCGACATCGGCGCGATGATGCCAACAGCGAATGCACTTGACATGGGTGGAGACCTTAACCCTAATCCAAAGATGATGGGCAGGGATTACCGCCTGTATTGCATCGCTGGGATGATCAGTTTCTGCGTGCACATGCACGTAAGACGTAATAAAAGCGAAACGCAGCTCGTCGTCCAGCACGTTGAGTTGCCCATATAATTCCGGATCACAATATAATTCCACCTCAGCATCGAGCGAGGAACCGATTTCCCCGGCCACACGCAGTTTCTCCAATTCACGCGAAACCTGTTCGCGCGCGGCGAGTACGGTATTCCAAAATTCATCGGTAGTGTCCCGAGTTCCCGGTGGGGTTTTTACCACAGGGAATTCATGCCAAATCGCAAACAATACGTTCTCGGCCCGTTGCCCCGGCATAAATTGCCAGATCTCATCAGCGGTAAAACTCAAGATCGGCGCTATCCAGCGCACCAACGCCTCCAGAATATGAAACATTGCCGTTTGCGCCGAACGACGCGCACGGCTGTCGGGTTTTGTCGTATAAAGCCGGTCCTTAAGCACATCTAAATAAAAGCTGCCTAACTCAACCGAGCAAAATTGATGCACCTTTTGATAGATCAGGTGAAAGCTGAAATTTTCATACGCTTGTTGAATTTCTTCCTGTAAGCGATCTGCCTGCTGCACCGCCCACTGATCCAGCGCCAACATATTCTCAAAACGCACAGAATTTATCGCTGGATCAAAACCAGTCAGATTACCCAATAGATAACGCGCGGTGTTGCGGATACGCCGGTAAGAATCGGCCATGCGCGTCAGAATTTCCTGAGAAAGCGATAACTCGCCGGAATAATCGGTGGAGGCCACCCAAAGCCTGAGAATATCGGCCCCTAATGTGTCCATTACCTTCTGCGGCGGGGTGTCATTGCCCCCGGATTTGCTCATCTTATGGCCGTGACTATCGACGACAAACCCGTGGGTTAAAAGCGCGTCGTAAGGTGCCTTACCGTTAATCGCGCAGCCGGTTAGCAACGAGGACTGAAACCAACCCCGGTGCTGATCCGAGCCTTCTAAGTAAAGAATCGGGTTAGGGTTTGAATTGGAGGGTTTGAGATCAGCGCGCTGGCTAAGAATGGTGTCGTGGGTGGTGCCGGAATCAAACCACACATCCAGGGTATCGGTGACTTTACGATACAGCGCCGCCTCATCACCTAATAGCTCGCGCGCATCCAGGCTAAACCAGGCTTCAATGCCCTGCTGCTCCACGCGCTTTGCGGCCAGCTCTAACAGCTCCAGCGTGCGCGGGTGCAGCTCCCCGGTTTCTTTATGTACAAAAAATGCCATGGGCACGCCCCAGTTGCGCTGGCGCGACACGCACCAGTCCGGGCGGTTTCGGATCATGCCTTCCAGGCGGGCGCGCCCCCACGCGGGGAAAAATTCGGTCGCATTCGCAGCGGCCAGGGCGATCTCGCGCAACGTCGGCGAGGCGGGACTAGTCTTGTTTTCCATACCGATAAACCATTGGTGGGTAGCGCGGAAGATGAGCGGTGTCTTATGCCGCCAACAATGGGGGTAGCTGTGACGCAAAGCCTCGACATGGATTAAGGCGCCGCGTGATTTGAGTACTTCGATCACATGGTCGTTGGCCTTGAACACGTGCTCGCCGGCGAATAAATCCGTCCCAGGCAGGAATTTCCCGTCACCACCGACCGGGTTATACACCGGCAACCCATAACGCGAACCGACGACATAGTCATCCTGACCATGGCCGGGAGCGATGTGCACCGCACCGGTGCCGGAATCCATGGTGACAAAATCGGCCAATACGATCGGCGCCTCGCGCGCATAGAAGGGGTGTTGCAGCTTAACGCCTGCGAGATTGCTGCCCTGACAGGTCGCTAACACATGATAGCTGTCGACGCCATAGCGCAGCATGGTGTCTTTTAACAGCGCCTCCGCCAGCAATAACCGCTCCGGCCCATGCTCGCCGTCGCCCTGGACCAAGGCATAGGTTTCTTGCGGGTTGAGCGCGACCGCCTGGTTGGCCGGCAAGGTCCACGGCGTGGTGGTCCAGATCGGCACCGCGATCGGCCCTCTTCCAATATGCTCCGGCACATGTTGGCACTGGGCGAACAACGCGGCGTCATCCAAGACCGTAAAGCGCACGTCAATCGCAGGCGAGGTTCTGTCTTCATACTCCACTTCCGCTTCCGCCAAAGCGGAACCGCAATCCACGCACCAGTGTACCGGCTTGCTGCCCTGATAAAGATAACCCTGCTTATAGATCTTGCCCAGCGCCCGGATGATATCCGCTTCCGTTTTGAAATCCATGGTGAGATAGGGATGATCCCAATCCCCCACTACGCCGAGGCGGATAAAATCCGCTTTCTGGCGCTCGATTTGGGTCTCGGCAAAGGCGCGGCATAGTTGCCGGAATTGCGCCGGCGGGATATTTTTGCCATGCAACTTTTCCACCTGATGCTCGATCGGCAGGCCATGGCAATCCCAGCCCGGCACATAGGGCGCATCGAAACCGCTTAAGGTTTTGGACTTAACAATAATATCCTTCAACACTTTATTTACCGCATGGCCGATATGGATGTCGCCATTGGCATAGGGCGGGCCGTCATGCAGGATATATCTTGGCCGGCCCGTGCTCGCCTCGCGTAACCTGGCATACAACTTCATCGCCTGCCAACGCGCAAGAATTTTGGGCTCGCGCGCGGCGAGGTTGGCCTTCATCGGAAAATCGGTATGCGGCAAATTCAAGGTATTTTTATAATCGTTTTCGCTCATTGCTTAGATCTTGTGGGCACGTAACCAAGTTTGCGCTTCTTCTATATCATCAAAAATGCGCCGTTTTAGTTCTTCGACGGAAGCAAAACGTTGTTCATCGCGTAATTTACGCAAAAACCGCACTTCGACATCACGCCGGTAAATTTCCCGGGCAAAATTAAATAAATGTACTTCCAACGAGCTGCGCATCCCATCGACGGTGGGACGTGTACCGATATTCGCCACACCGGGAAGCGGCCCAGGTTCAAGTCCAACTACCTCCACCACGTACACGCCTTTAAGCGGAGCGGTTCTGCGTTGCAGAGAGATGTTCGCCGTTGGCACACCAATCATGCGGCCGCGCTTGTCGCCGTGAATTACGCGTCCGCTTATTGCGTAAGGCCGACCCAATAATTTCCCGGCGGAACCGAAATCGCCGGCCGCGAGTAGCCGGCGGATACGGGTGCTGCTTACCCGTTGTCCATCAATATTCACCGTCCGCATGGGCGCTACGTCGAAATGGTATTCCTGGCCGGCCTGTTGCAATAAAGCGAAATCGCCTTGCCGATTTTTTCCAAAATGGAAATCGTCGCCGACAACCAGGTAACGCACCCCTAAATTATTCACTAAGATGCGACGGATAAACTCACTCGCCGACATATCTGCCAAGCGCGCATTAAATCGCAGGCAAAGCACGCGGTCTACTCCGCAGCGCCGTAAGAAATGAAATTTTTCCCGGAACCGAGTCAGCCGTGCCACCGCTTCGGTCGGCTGAAAAAACTCCTGGGGCTGCGGCTCAAACAACATCACCGCTGCCTGCAACCGGAACTCGCGTGCCTTTTCTATCAATTGGCCGATAACCGCCTGATGGCCGCGATGCATGCCGTCAAAATTGCCGATCGTGGCCACGCAACCACGATGGTGCGGCTTCAGGTTATGCAATCCACGTATTAATTCGATCACTTTGTGCGCCTGGTTAAAAACGCACAAGATTACCGTCTTGACCTGATCTGGTCCAGCAATGAAACAATGAAAAGGGGGCTAAGGCTGCGTGCTTAACAGGCCCAATCGGGATCGAACTCCTCAATCACTTCACGCAACGGGCGTCTGCCGGGATAACCTTCATGATAACCATGGTAGTGGGCCAGTTTTAATTCGGGAAATTTCCAGCACACATAGCCGTCGCCGGTATCGAAATCCACCAGCCATAAGCCTTTAACCACCAATCCCAGGCGCTCCATTTTGGCGACCCAGCGCCTGACGATGATCTCATATTGTTTTTCCACATCACGAATAAGCGGATTGCTGGGGATCATGGCTTCAAGATTATGCCGTACCGGTTCAAGTTCAGCATAGGCCGCTTGCGTGATTTTGCGTACGAGCGGAAACAGCGCCTGCGCCTCGGAAAGAGTAAAGATACGCGGATCATCGCGCGCTACGATCTGATGGATCTTCGCCATGTTTACGCGTCCTCTTTGAAGCCAATTGGCTTAAGCAGTAATTCTCGCAATTTCACACCCAAAAAAATCATCGCGGTAGTGTAAATAAGCATACCAATAATAATCCAAAAGGCTAGCCGGGTTACCCGCTCGCCGGCGGAGGCATTTAACCACGTGGCGGTATCAGCGCCCTCCCACCAAAGAACTATCCCCATCAGGGCGCTGGCCAGTATGATTTTGCCTAACAACGCGCTCCAGCCCGGCAGTGGAATAAAGACACTCTGTCTGCGCAAGCCTTGAAACAATAAACCGGCATTAACCATGGCCGCCAACGAAGTGGCTAACGCCAAACCGCCGTGGGCAAGAGGAAATACCAGCAACAAGCTTATGACGATATTGACCACTATGGCAATAATGCCGATGCGCACCGGCGTTTTCATGTCCTG
>Ga0099828_10002155_pt1 | contig 13494 bp, 9 predicted proteins | sample CZO8metaG_2_FD_79338 | JGI IMG/M metagenome (GOLD analysis project Ga0099828, IMG submission 79338) | Vadose zone soil microbial communities from the Eel River Critical Zone Observatory, Northern California, USA - CZOApr15con2H1.8 metaG | ecosystem: Environmental > Terrestrial > Soil > Vadose...
CCTGGGGTGCGCCCCCGCTGGCGCGGGCTAGGAAGATCGTGCGCGTCTTGAAGCTGTTCGACTGCCGGTCATAAGTCAGGTGTGCGGAGTCTGTCCACGCCAAGCCGTTATATTCTCCCGGCGTGTCGATGATCGCGGATTTGCCTCCGACCGCAGGCACCACATACAGCTGGCCAGGGGCGTATTCGAATACTGCGTAGATCAGCTTCTCGCCAGAATAGGACGGCGATTCATCGTGGCGAATGATCTTGCTGCCTCCAATGTAGGCGATCTGCGAGCCATCCGGCGACCACAGGAGGCTGAAGATGCTCTCGTCATCGTGAGCGATTTTGGATTCGGAGCCGTCGCTCATAGAACGAATAATCAGGTCGCCGCCGCGCTGCACTTCACCCGCGCTTCCGGCGCGGACAAACGCCAGTCGAGTGCCATTGGGGGATAGCGAGAACTCGACCTCGGCAGCCGGCGTGGTCCAGACCGCCCGTGCGCCTCCACCATTGGCCGCCACCTGCCACAAATCAGCCCCGCGAGAAAAATAGACTGTGCTGCCATCTTTACTCCAGAAAACGTCGGTGACTTTGCCGTCGGGGAAAGAAGTGAGTGCGACCGGAGCGCCGCTGCCGCCGGCGTTGACCAGATACAGATTCACGATGTCGGCGCGGTCCCAAAGAAACACGATCCGCTTGCCATCCGGTGACCAAACCGGGTTTGACGGATGCTTGATGTCAATCAGGTTCTCAATGGTGAGAGGATGTGCGGTTGGAGTCTGGGCCGCACTCATTCCCGCGCACAGCAAGCACGCCAATATAGCGCACCCATGCCACAGTCTTAATCTGAACATGACGCCCCCAAGAATGAAAAAGGCGGATGGAATCTTGACATCCGCCTCACACCGATCGGCGCGCAATGAAAGACCGCAAGCGCTAGAAGTTCACCTTAAGACCAAACCTTGCCAGGAAAGGGTTGATGGTGTTGAACGGGCGCAAGTAGTTCCCACCAAACGTTTGGGCCCGGGAAGTGACGGTCTGTGCGTTCGTCAAGTTGAACAGGTCAACCATGGGCTCAACGTGGATGCGATCCCGGAACACGAATTCGCGCGCAAAGCGTATGTTCAGCAGGTTCACACTGGGTAGGCGCAGCGTGCCCGCAGGCTGCAGGATGACCGTCGTTGAAAACTGCTGAAGCTCCGGGCCCGAAAAAACCTCTAGCGGCTGGAACGGAAAACCGGTGTAGTGTTGGAAATTCACGCTGGATTTGAACTTCCAGGGCAACTCATAGCTGCTATCTACCTTGAAGACATAGGTTGCGTCGTTGTTGAGGTAGTTGTTGTGGCGATTGATGTCGCGGTTGGGATCGTTAAAGTCGTCGCCAAAAATGGCATCATCGGATGCGCCAGGGCAGCAAAATACGCCCTTCTGCCGCTGGATGGTGAATCCGGCCAGCAACTGCCAACGGTGAGACATGCGCTTGATGGCGTCAAACTCGATGCCATGATAGTGGTTGTCGTCCAGTTCCGGAATGTTGGTCAGCAAAATGTTGGGTGCTGGAGGGGCGGTATTGAGTGTGAACAACGTGATGGGCTGGCCCGTAACACCGTTAACGATCGGCGCCCCGTTCAGAGTTGAGATGGGTGAGTAATCCGATTTCGGCTGGGCCAGATTCCTGAGGCCAACTAGGTTTTTCTTTGTCCGGTAGTAGTACGCAGCGCTGACGCTCAAGTCCCCCCACAACTGTTTCTCAAAGGTAGCGCTGACCTCGTCCGAATAGGGGCGGCTCAACTTGGGATCAATGTGGGTGCTGACGCCGCCGGATGCGGAAATAAAGTTTGCCGGGTCCTTCCATTCACTGACCTGCGGGATACCATCTCCGTTCGTGTCTTTCCAACTGTATGTTCGAGTGGCTAACCCGACGGGATTCACCTGGTCAACCAGGCCAGTGCCCTCCATTTTGTAGTAGCGACCGTAACCGATTCGCAAGACAGAAGTACCCTTGCCCGTAAGGTCGACCGCCAGGCCCAGGCGCGGCGAGATGGTGTTCCAGGAGATCAGGTTACCCGAGGCAGGGACCGTGGTCGGTGGGAACAAATCCGGGAAAGTCAGATTGGGGTCGCTGACCTCCTTTGGGTAAAAGCTGGTAAATCGATCGTAACGTAAACCCAGATTCAAGGTGAAGCGCCGTTTGAGCGTCCATGCGTCCTGCAAATAGGCACTGGTGTCGTGAAAATATGTTTTAAAGCTGACCGGCGTGCCGTACGCGACGACCTGGAACGGCACGCCACTCTTGTATTGCGCGTTAATGCCCTGATTAACGTTGTAAATCGATGGGTTGTAGTTGTCGCCCAATTCAAAACCAAACTTGAAGTTGTGAGTACCCGCCAGAGAGCCCTTGTAATAGGAAGCGCCAGCCGAGAATTTGAGCACCCATGCAGGATTGACGAAGGATTGCGGAGCGGCTCCGGTTTCGGTTGAAAGGTCTACATCCTGCCGTGTGAAGTCGTTAGGCCCGACCGTCGGCTGGTAGCCCAGCGGGAATACCTCCTTGTTATATCCCGCACGGACCTCGAGCAGAAAATTGTTTGAAATCTGGCTGGTCCAGAGCGCCTGCAAAATGTAGGCAGGCTCGATCTGTAACCAGCTTGCTTCCTTGCTGACGAACGCGTAAGTCGTGTCCCGTCGGAAAAAGCGGTTCTGCGAATTATAAAGCCAGACCAAACCGACGCGGTTCTTCTGCCCGAGCTGCCAGTCGCTCCGTAGAGCCGTATTGGTCTGGTGGTTGATGTCCGGCGCGGGGTTGCCGGCCTGATCTACCACCGAAAGGATGCTCAGGTCGACGTCGTAACGTCGATACGATCCATATAGCCACCACTTGTCTTTGACGATCGGACCGCCAAGGCCAATGGTGGTGTCGCGATCCAGAAAAATCGGGGAGGCTGCCGGCACAGGTGCCCCACTGAAGGTGGGTGCGCTCGGGCTGGCCTGGGTGGCCGCAGTCGCATAGTACATGGCGGCCTGTCCGTGCAGGGTGTTCGATCCCGACTTGGTTACCATATTCATGTACACGCCACCGATGGAAACCGACGACGGAGCGTTATCCGCCACCACCTGGAATTCTTCAAACGAGTCGTGATCGGTGTAAAACTGGGTATAGCCGCCGTTCGCACCCGGCCAGTTCAGGTCGAGACCGTTGAAACTGAAAACCTGTTCAGCGGGTGTGCTGCCGTGCACCTGCATGGCAGACTGCTGCATGCTCTGATTGCCGCCGACGTCGAACGTAGTTGAAGTTACGCCCGGCATCTGTGCAACGGTGGACCACGGGTCGCGACCGGCAGGAATGTCCTGCAGCAACTGCTGGGTGAAGGTTGTCGCGGTTTGGATGGTTTGGACGTCCACCACGGGCTCTCCCATGACCGTGACGGTTTGCTGCACCTGGCCCACCTGAAGGCGGGAATTCACTGTGGCCGTGAAACCTGCGTTGATCACGATGCCGGTCTGGCGCAAAGTCTGAAAGCCCTGCGCTGAAGTGGTCAGCTCATAGGTCCCGGGCGGCAGAAGATCGAACAGGTAGCTGCCATCAGCCTGGGCGGGCGAGGTGCGATCCGCCATTAACGCGGCCCCTTTGACTGTAATGGATGCGTTAGCGACGGATGCACCCGAAGCATCCGTGACCACACCCGCGATCTTACCTGTGGTGGAAACTTGAGCTTGAAGCAAGCTCGAGCACGCGACGGCCAACCACACCGCCAAAGAAATTCTGAACCCAAGCCGTGTCACAAAAGGCCAGTAGCTGCACGTCATCGGAACCCCCTCCGAACCGGCAAAACTGTCTTTCGAGAATCGGATACTTTATACAGTAGGTTTGAATATACTTGTCAAGACAAAAACAGATCTCCACGAAACCCCTTGCAACTATCCGTGTTTACAGCAGGTTAACTGGCCCGTGAAGCCAATACGGGTGCGTTCGCTTCGCGTGTCACACGCCCGTCGATCATGCGCCAGATGCCCAGAGGATTCGCGTCCTTCAGTTCCTCCGGCAACACCTCGTCCGGGAAAGATTGATAGCAGACCGGGCGCGCGAAACGAAGAATGGCCAGGCTCCCAACGGAGGTAGTCCGACCATCCGAAGTTGCCGGGTAGGGGCCACCATGCACCATCGCGTCACTTACTTCAACTCCAGTTGGAAAACCATTGAACACGAGACGCCCGACCTTGTGTTCCAGAATCCCGACCAAATCGGCGTACTCGCGCAAATCCTGTTCCGTGCCGAGGATGGTCGCGGTCAGATGTCCTTCCAGTCCGCGCGCAATTTCCAGCAACTGCTCTCGACTCGAGTTCTGGACGAGGAGGGTTGTCGGACCGAAGATTTCGCCGTCGAGTCCCGAACTCGCCAAGAACGACCTCGCATCCGTTTCAAAAACGACTGCGCCGACGGGAAGTCCTGCGCCAGCGCCCGCGTTTACCGCCTCGGCGACAGGCTTCACCGTGGCTTGTTTCTTGCGCCCCGCGATGGCGGATAAATAAGACGACCGGATACCCGGGGTCAACAAGCGGAATTCTGCCGATCCCGACACCAACTCCTGCAACTTCTTCCCGAAGCTGTGGGCGGCAGAGTCGGCCGGCAGGAAGACCATCCCTGGCTTGGTGCAAAACTGTCCGGCGCCCAAAGTGAATGAAGCGAACAATCCGGACGCGAGGCTATCGCCGCGCTCTCGCAGCGCACCCGGAAGCACAAACACCGGGTTCGTGCTGCTCATTTCGGCGAAGACAGGGATCGGCTCCGGACGCGCGGCTGCCAGATCCATCAATGCTTTTCCGCCTCCATGCGATCCCGTGAAGGCCACGGCCTTCACTCGAGGATGTTTTGCCAGTGCAATCCCGATCTGCATGCCTCTGTCGAACAACAAGGAGAAGACACCTTCGGGCAGACCACTCTCACGCACGCTTGCCCGGATGGCCAGTCCCACCAGTTCGCTGGTGCCAGGATGCGCAGGGTGGGCCTTGACGATCACCGGATTCCCTGCCGCCAGCGCGGAGGCTGTATCTCCTCCAGCGACTGAAAACGCAAGCGGGAAGTTGCTGGCGCCAAACACTGCAACCGGCCCGAGTGGACGCAGCATGGAGCGAATATCGGGTCTGGGAGCGGGCTTGCGGTCAGGTTGAGCCCGGTCAATGCGGGCCCCGGTCCACGAGCCTTCCTCCACTACCTGCGCAAAAAGACGAAGCTGGCCGCACGTACGCCCCGTCTCCCCTTGCAGGCGTGGCGTGGGTAAGGCTGTTTCCAGGTGCGCCCGTTCGACCAAATCCTCGGTGAGGACTTCGATGTTGGCCGCGATCTTGCGAAGGAACGCGCCTCTTTCCCGTCCCGATACGCGCCCGTAAATCGTGGACGCCTGAAACGCAAGCTGTGCCGCCAACTCAACTTCCGCGGGAGTGGCGCCCGAATAACCTGGCTCTAGTGGTTGTCCACTGGCCGGACCGATTCCGTAGAAGTGTTCTGACGCCTCGACGCCTTCCCGAAAGCCGATGATTGATCGCCCCAGTAATTTCGCCATATTCTCCAGACTACTTTGCGTTGGGCAATGCGTAAACACCCACAGGTTGCGGGCGTGTGCGCAGCGCGCCCCGAATAACTTTTCGCGCTTGTTCCAGCTCTTGACCGACCAGTTCCAGGCGCGGCGGACGCACCCGCGTGTTGCCCATTCCAACCTCAGCCTGCACCAGCTTGATGAGTTGCACGAAGTTGTAAACCGTGTCCATACGAAGCAATGGGAGGAACCAGCGGTACAGCTCGAAAGCTTTGTCGGCCTCTCCCTGAATTCCAAGGTTCAGGAGATCAACGGACTCGCGGGGCAGCGCGTTGGTCAGGCCGGCGACCCAGCCAGTGGCCCCCACGCCGATCGCCTCGAGTATGGCATCGTCCACGCCCACAGAAATCTCCAGCCGGCGGTCGACCAAAGCCCGTATCGCCGACACCCGGCGGGCATCCGTGCTCGATTCTTTTACGGCTTCGAAGTTGTCATGTTCCGCCGCCAGTTCGCTGATTTGCTCGGGCAGGAAGTCGGTGCCGTACGCGATCGGATTGTTGTACAACATGCAGGGCAGCGACGTAGCCCGGAATACCGCCGCCATGTGGGTTTTCATTTCCCGCCAGTCGCCCTTGTACACGTAGGGAGGCAACACCATTAAGCCCCCGCAGCCTCGGTCGACCGCCGCCTTCGCGAGGGCCACGGCTTCCCAGGTCGTCAAAGCTGAGATGGAAGCGACCACCGGTCCGCCACCCTTGACCGCACGAACGCAGGTCTGCAGGACGTCCAGCTTCTCGTCAAAAGACAAGGTCGCACCCTCGCCCAGCGATCCCAGTGCGACAATCCCCGAGCATCCATTGTCCAGCAGCCAGCGGCAATGTTCTGCCATGAAGCCGTGGTCGATGAGAAGATCCTCGGTGAAGCAGGTTGTTATGGCAGGCATCACGCCTTTCCAGCTCATTGGCACCCTCCTGTAATCTCTTGGTGCTCCAGTTCCGGGCCGCTCACCGCCATGGCCAGGCCTTCCACGCGAGCGGGAAAGATGGGAGGCCGCACCGAATCCGGGTTCCACTTGAAAAGAAATCGGGTGGCGGGACCGCACACGCGGCCCTGGCAAGACCCCATGCCGCAGCGCGTCTGCAATTTCGCAGCGCGCCAGTCCGGATACGAGCGCAGACGGGAATGGGGCACGTCTTCGCACCGACAAACCACGGTTTCGGCGGAAGGCAAATCGCGCAATTCAGGACGCAATTGGAAGGTATCCTCGAGCGCGGCGGCAAATTTCTTCAGCTTGCGTCGTTCCGCAAAAAGTTCGCGGGCCTGTGTCGAACGTCCTCGCGAAGCCAGGCCGGCAATCTGACCTTCCACCAGAGCCAGTTCAACCCCGCCAATACCCGTGGGTTCGCCGGCGCAGAATACTCCGGGGACAGTGGTCCGCTGAAATTCGTCGACGCGCACGTAGCCGTCCTCGACCTGGCAACCTGTGAGGGCCGCGAGTTCCGTGTTGGGCACGAGATGAAACCCGCAAGCCAGGTAATCGCAGGCCACAGTTTCAGCCTTCCCGCGCCGCAAGATGGTAACTCCCTCGAGCGCTTCTTTTCCGTGCGCGGCAACCGGCCAACTGCTGCTCGCGAATGGCACTCCCGCTAGTTCCTTCATTAACTGTAGACCCTGAATGATCTTCGACAGTTGCCCTGCTAGTGCAAGACCAAAGCGCGCCAGGCTGCTCCAGGAGGTTTGCTCGCAAAGTATCGGGATTTCCGCACCATGCTTGCGCAAACCGGCCGCGACCGCCAGCAACAGCGGCCCGGTACCGGCCACCACTACGCGTTTGCCGCGGATGGAAAGGCCGCTCTTCACCATCGCTTGCAGGCCGCCCGCACCCATCACATTGGGTAAGGTCCAGCCCGGAAACGGCAGAAATCCTTCTCGTGCGCCCGTTGCCAGAATCAGCTTGTCGTAGCGCAGTTCGCAAATCTCGTCTTTCGTTTCCGCTAGCAGTACGCCCGTTTCCGGCTGGTGAAAGACGCGCACGCCGCACAGCTTCACCACCTGCGCAGCCTGCAATCGCTCCATCCACCCCGCCGCCTGCGGGTTACCGCCTTCGACTCCACCGCGCCAGATTTGCCCACCCGGGCTGAAATTGTCATCCACTAGGCCCACATGCACGCCGCTCTCTCCCGCTCGCGCGGCGGCGGCCATTCCGGCCGGGCCCGCACCCACCACCAGGACCTCGAATTTCTGGCGCGCACTGCTACTCATTGGTAGTCACTTTCATTCCCGATTCGCACAGGATCTGGCAAGTGCGGCAATGCGATATTCCATTGATCGTCATGCGACACTCGAAGCAGATACCCATTCCGCACAGCGGCCCGCGCGGCGTCCCGGTTACTGAGATGCGGCAAGGCTGTCCTGCCTGCATGGCCGCAACCGCCACCGTCGTGCCCAGCGCCACTTCGACGGAGACGCCGTTAACCGTCAATGCCACAGCGCTAGGCATGGACGTGCTCCTGAGCGCTTCTTGAGGGCAGGTAGGGCTCAATCGGGATCTCAGGTTTGGCGCCCGTCATTTGATCCACCAGGATCCGCGCCGTTCCCAGAGAAGTAGTGATGCCAAGCCCCTCGTGTCCCGTAGCCAACCACACGGACTTGTCACCTGGCCAGGGTCCGATCAGTGGCAACTTGTCGGGGGTCGCCGCTCGAAAGCCGGTCCACACGCGTACTGCCGACATTTGCCCCAGGCCCGGCATGTATTCCTGCGCCCGCTGCAGCATGCGGACCAGCATAGGATGATCCACTTCTTTGTGCTCGGCACCATACTGCCGCGAAGACCCGATCAACAACTGCCCGGTGCGCCGAGGCTGCACGTTGAAGGCGACTGAGTCGCTGCTCACCGAATGCGCGCTTTTCAAATACCCGAGTTCCACTAACTGATGGCGCACAAATCCCGGGTAGCGTTCGGTGATCACCAGGTGTCCCTTCCGCTTCTTGATCGCAAGTCCGGGAGTAAGGTCTGGCGCGGACGCTCCCGCTGCGTTCACCACGATGTCCGCCCGTATCTCCGAGCCATCCCGGAGTGCGACCCGGCTCTCTCCGATATGCCCAACCGAAACCCCGAACTGAAGCCTAGCTCCACGTTCCTGCGCGCGCTGCGTAAAAAAGCGGGCCGCGCACGGGGGATACAGCACACCATCCTCGGGGACCAACAAGCCGCCCTTCATTCCTGAACGCAGATTCGGTTCGAGAGTCCGCAGCAGCCTCTCATCGAGCACATCCGCGGTGACCCCACGTTCGCCATAGTAGTCGCGTTTGCGCTCCACTTCCTGCATCTCTTCATCGTCGGCCGCCACCCAAACCGTGCCACACTGTTCGTACTCGACGTCGTCCGGTAATTCGGATCTAAGCTCCTGCCACAATCTCTGTGAATAACGAGTCAGCGCGAACTGCGCTTCGGAGTCGTCCATGGCGACGATGTGCCCCATGCCTGCCGCCGTTGTGCCCGCTCCAGTAGTGTCGCGATCCACCATGACGACCCGCAGCCCACGTCGAGCGCTCTCGTAAGCACAGGCGGCGCCGACAATGCCCGCACCCACGATAGCGACATCATAGATCGCGACATCATGAGCGCCTGCGCTCATCCGCGAATCCCCATACACAGAGGATCGCGAGGATCGAGCACGAGATCTGATTCTGCATTCACGAATGCCGATCCCTTGATACTGGGATACAGTTTGCCGTCTCTTACCGCGACCGTTCCTTCGAACATGCTGCCCACAATGCTTTCCTGTTTCCAGACTTGGCCTTCGCGCAGCTTCCCATCCGCGTACAGACACGCCAACTTCGCACTGGTGCCTGTGCCGCACGGCGAGCGGTCGTAGGTCTTGCCCGGGCAGAGCACAAAATTCTTGCTGTTTACTCCCGGTTTGTTCGACGGGGGGAAGAGCTCAATGTGATCAATCTCCTTCCCATCGTCGCCCGCAATTCCATTTTCGCGGAGCGCTTTGCGGATTGCCCAGGTGAAGTCGGTCAACTCGTCTACATTGCCCAGCTTCAAATCCATCTTGTGGTCTTGCACCAGGAAGAACCAGTTCCCGGCCCAGGCCACGTCGCCGCGCACCTGGCCATGGCCGGGAACGTTCACCGCCACGCCGGCTGCACTTCGGTAGCTCGCAACGTTGTTGACGGTCACTTCGCCGCTCTCGTGCAGGACCGCGCTGACCTCGCCCACGCTCGTCTCGATGCGGTGCACTCCGGGACGAACGCGTCCCAGATACGCCAGGCTTACTATCAGACCGATCGTGCCGTGGCCGCACATGCCCAGATATCCAACGTTGTTGAAGAAGATGACTCCCGCAGCGCATGTCCGGTCTACCGGTTCACATAACAGAGCCCCGACGATCACGTCCGACCCGCGAGGCTCGTTCACGACCGCGGATCGAAAGCTATCGTATTGGGAGCGAAAGCGTTCCTGCCGTTCCGCCAAGGGACCGGTGCCCAGGTCGGGACCACCGCTCACCACCAATCGTGTAGGCTCGCCCCCGGTGTGGGAATCAATGACCCGGATCCGCTGGCCTTCCTTCACAGTCATCCATCTGGTATTTCGCCCTCCAGGCAAGAATGCCCATTGGTATCAGAGTTTGACGCCTCCTTTAATTCAATATCCGATTTCAATATTCGATAGGCGCTGCCGTATTTTATGGATACAATATGCAATCGTCAAACCAATTCTCCAATCAGGTAGCCTTTTGACCGATGAACTCACGCCCTCGGATCCGGAGCCGCTCTCACCCGAACACCGTAACTTCTCTCGTGGCTTAGGTTTATTCGATTCTGTGATGCTGGTTGTGGGTGCAATGATCGGCTCCGGCATCTTTATTGTTCCGGCCGAAATGTCCCGCCAGATCGGAAGCGCGGGGTGGCTGCTGGTCGCCTGGGTGGTTGCCGGCGCTCTGACCATTGCCGGCGCGCTGTCTTACGGTGAGTTGTCGGCCATGATGCCTCACGCCGGCGGCATGTATGTCTACCTGCGCGAGGCCTATTCTCCGCTCGCAGGTTTTCTTTACGGCTGGACCTTGTTCTCTGTCATCGAGACGGGGACCATCGCCGCGGTTGCTGTCGCCTTCGCCCGCTTCTCCGGCGTGCTGTTCCCGACGATTTCAGAGGAATACTATCTTCTCCGGCCGGTTAACATCTCGAGTCACTATGCGATTTCTCTCTCGACCGCGCAATTGCTGGCCATTGGTGTAATAGCCTTTCTTACACTGAGTAACACGCTGGGACTGCGTTACGGCAAGCTGATCCAGAATGTTTTTACGGTCGCTAAAACGGGCGCCTTGAGTGCACTTATTTTGCTGGGTATCTTAGTGGGAGGCAATTCGGCCGCGTTGCACGCTAACTTCAGCCGTCCCTGGCACACACCCGGGTTTGATTCGCCGGCCGGGACCGGGATGGTCGCCGTCTGGGGCCTGTTCACTGCCATCTGCCTGAGCCAAACCGGGTCATTGTTCTCCGCTGACTCCTGGCACAACATTGCTTTCGCTGCGGGCGAAGTGAAGCAACCAGAGCGCAACGTCACGCGCGCCATGGTCATCGGCACCATCGTTGTGATCACGCTTTATATTCTTGCCAACGTCGCGTATCTCTTCACCCTCCCCTTGCAGGCCATTCAAAGCGCGCCCTCCGATCGCGTGGGAACTGCCACTCTCAATGCAATTTTTCCCGGAATCGGAGTTACGGTCATGGCCGCCGCTATCATGGTTTCTACCTTCGGGACCATCAACGCGCTGACCCTGACCGGGGCTCGCGTGTACTACGCCATGGCGCGACAGAAACTTTTCTTCGCCTTCGCCGGCAAGTTGAACGCAGCGCACGTGCCTGCCTCATCTCTGGCGCTGCAAGGATTGTGGGCCGCCTGTCTGCTGTTGCCGCGTACTTACGATCCTGCCACTCGACTCTGGGGCAACCTCTATAACAGTCTGCTGGAATATGTGATATCTGCGGCTTTGATTTTTTATGTCCTCACCGTGGCGGGAGTCTTCCGGTTGCGAATCGTCCGGCCCGATGCGGAGCGGCCTCATCGCACATTCGGATATCCGATGGTGCCCGGCCTCTATATCCTTGCCGCCAGTGCGATTCTTTTCGTTCTGTTCGCTTACCGGCCCGCAACCACGTGGCCCGGCTTGCTCATCGTGGTATTGGGGATTCCCATCTACTTCGGACTGCGTGGTAGAGCTGGGCGCACGCAGGAGACGCTTTGATGTCATGACCGGCACCGCGCTGGTGGACGGTCGAGACCCTACATCTTTGAGTGTTATGTTGAAAAGATTTCCAGAAGATCGCACGGAGCCACCTCAATGGATCAGGCACTGGGGCTACACCGAAGCCGGGGAAAAGTTTCTTAGTGTCCTCTTTTGCTGGCTGTGATTTGTTTGTGCGCGCCGGGCCTCGCCGCAGAACCGCAGTCGGATGCGAAGCCCCTGCAGCAGCTCGCCAGTGACTTCTGGGCGTGGCGGATGCGCTACCAGCCCTTTTCTGCCGATGATATTCCGCGGGTCGAGCATCGTAAGCGACTGCCGAGCGCGGAAGAAGCCTCGTCACCGCCGGAATCCGCGCAAGACACGAAACAGTGAGCTATCAATTTGTGCGCAGTGCAACGCCCTATTGAGGAGACGAATTCAGGTGCGAGAAACGGGTTCCGCGATGTCACGACAGAAAACTGACCAAGTCCTATGCTCCACAGTTCTGAGCAAGCACGCGCTTCCAGCGCTACGCCCGATCGTCACCTTGATTGTGGTCCTGGGGGTGAGCGCATCGGTTTGGGCACAGAACGCCGCCCTCAACGAGACCTTGCGTCAGCAGTTTGTCGAACAGGCGTTTGCCATCAAGTCATTCGGGCCGGCACGCTGGCTGAGCGGCGGACAGGCCTATACCACGGTGGAGGCATCCCCGGCGGCCGCCAAAGTCAAAGAGATCGTACGCTACGACTCTGCCACAGGACAGCGCGAAGTACTAGTGTCAGCCCAGCAATTGACGCCTTCCGGCGAAAAGAAGCCGCTGATGATCGAGGACTACTCGTGGTCGGCCGACCTGAACCGGCTGTTGATCTTTACCAACTCGAAGCGGGTGTGGCGTGCCAACACCCGCGGTGACTACTGGGTGCTCGACCGCAAGGCCGGAAGTCTTCGCCAACTTGCCGCTGGGGGGCCCCCGTCCAGCTTGATGTTTGCCCAGTTCTCACCCGACGGCAGCAAGGTCGCCTACGTGCGTTTCAACAACGTCTCCGTCCAAGATCTCGCGAGCTGGCGCACCTGGCAGGTCACCACGGATGGCTCGGAAAAAGTGATCAACGGCACTTCCGATTGGGTGTACGAAGAAGAATTCGGAATTAGGGATGGCTATCGCTGGAGTCCGGACGGCACGCGCATTGCGTATTGGCAGTTCGACACCAGTAAGGTCGAGAAATTTTCCTTGATCTACGACACTGGCGCTCCTTACCAGCCTCTCACGAACATTCCGTATCCCGAATTCGGCGTGTACCCGACGGTGCGGCCGATTCCCTATCCAGAGCCGGGCACGGAGAATTCTGCTGCCCGCATCGGCGTGGTGCCGGCGGTGGGCGGAGAAACCCGCTGGATGCAGGTTCCGGGCTACGCCGACCGGAACTACATTTCCCGCATGGAATGGGCGGGAGACTCCGACTCGCTGGTCCTCCAGCATTTGAACCGGCTGCAGAATACCAACGACGTTTTGCTGGCCGACGTCAGGACCGGCGACCTACAAAACGTCTACCAGGACCAGGACAAAGCCTGGGTGGATGTGGTCGAGCATCTAAAGTGGATTCACGGGGGCAAAGACTTCCTTTGGATCAGCGAGCACGACGGCTGGCGTCACGTCTACGTGATTTCGAGAGACGGCAAACGGATAACGCTGGCAACTCCGGGCGCGTTCGATGTAATCGATCTCCTCGGTGTCGATCC
>Ga0099828_10002156_pt1 | contig 13493 bp, 11 predicted proteins | sample CZO8metaG_2_FD_79338 | JGI IMG/M metagenome (GOLD analysis project Ga0099828, IMG submission 79338) | Vadose zone soil microbial communities from the Eel River Critical Zone Observatory, Northern California, USA - CZOApr15con2H1.8 metaG | ecosystem: Environmental > Terrestrial > Soil > Vadose...
GCGCTACCTGTTCACCAGCTTTGCGGGAGGTCGTTCCCAAAGCGAGCACCCCCGGCTCACCGACCGGCCGCTGTCGGCTAAATCCATCTGGCAGCTGGTCAAGCGGTGCGGGGCAGCGGTTGGCCTGGTCGATCAAGAGACGCTGCAAGGAACCATCAAACCCCACGATTTCCGCAGATTTGTGGGCAAGCGGCTGATCAAGACGCGCGGCGTGAAGCAGGCGCAGGTGGTGCTGGGGCACAAACATCCCTCAACGACCCTGCACGCCTATGACATCGAAGAGCCCGATCAGGGAGCCACCAACCACCTCTTCTAACACGAGCATCCACTGCCCTCCTCATATGTAAATTTTGGAATTCTCAGGCTGATGGCCACTTTGGGGGCTTCCAGGTCGCTTGCCGACAAGGAAAAGCAGGCGCTTTCTCATGTCTTAGCCTCCCCTCCGCAGAAGAAGCAGGCAGGAAGCCCCCAAAGTGGCCATCAGCCTGAGAATTCCAAAATTTACATAATAGGCCTGATCGACCTACCAAATCTGCTCTCTGGTTAACTGAGCTAGTGATACAACGCGTATTGGTGATTTTCTCAAGTAAGGGGAGAGTAACTCCTGGCTTACCACAATGAGCGGCTCAACTCTCCATCTGCTCGCTCTACCAGCCCCATCCAGCCGTAACCAGGCTAAAATCTCTTCTTTGTGTCTATGAACCCAATCGGTCCTCTTCTCTATCATCGACTTCTCGCTATGCTTTCCCTGGAAAAGCTTTTTAAGCTCGTAATCCATTTCATGCGGCATACGTGCAGCGGCGAAATCCTTGCACTCTAGAACACCCAGCCGCCGCTTCTTCGGGTCAGCTACCAGTACGTCAATATCACCAGGTACCTTGAGCTTGCCGATCTTCTCCACACGTGTTCGCACAGCCAGGTCTGGATTTCGCTCCAGCACATCTGCCACTACATCATTGAACGCCTCGCCTTGCTGATGAAGGATGCTACCCATTATTTTGCGCATCTCGCTACTTTGTGCCTGAAGCCGCCCTGCAAGACAGAAGTGAATGAGGTAAAGGACCGCCTTGTAGAGATGGCGATTGCCCCAGAGAATCTCTATCGTTTCGCCGCGTTTCCTGTAGACAAAGGGACGGCGTATGTAAGAAAGCAGCCGATTGTTTCTCCACGGATAGGTGTCTTCCTTCCGGTACGGTGGGGGAGGATTGAGAAAGTCTGGAATGGGAACGAGCGTAAGGAGATCAAGCACGTGGCTTATCTGCTCTCTTGACCAGCCCAGCTCTTTAACCAAACGATCAACGAAGTCACTTAACTCGAGGCGGGCAAAAGCGGGGTCGAGGTCTTCGCTGATAGTAAAGGCTCCCACCGCAAATCTCTGCAAATCTGAGAGTGAGCAACCGAATTCTACTTGCGCAGCCGCGTCTAATTTGCTCCACATCTCTGTGTCTTCAGCATGACTCTCGTTTTCCTGCCAATGGTGAGCGAACGCTTCTGTTACTCGCCTAATTTCGCTTACTGCCAAATTGGGGAAGTAGTTCGCACGCGCCTTTTCATATTGCTCTCGATCCACATTGAGCCTGCCTGAGGGGAGCATCGCCAGATTAATATCGGCCAGTTGGAAATGAATCAAATCGCTGGTAAACCCAAATCTGATAATAAGCGATGCCAGTGCCTGGAGGCGGTCATAAACGCTCAAACTAATAGGCCTCTCCCCTTGAGGCGGACAAGCAACAACATACTCGATGGCAAAGCGGCTTGCCGTAGCAGCATTGGCCCTCTCTGGAAGTTCCTCACTTAACCGATGAACCATTTCTGTCTCGGAACTGAAGCAAGCGATTTGTGTTGGAATGGTCAGTTCGCGAAATGATGACTCTCGTGTAATAGCTTCCTGATAGGCGATTAAGAACTCCAATAGATTTTCAGGGTTGAGTGAAACAACGAGATCGACAAGTTCCCGATAATAAAATAGAACCGCTTTGCTAAGGACGGCTGTACGCTGATCCCCAGGAATAAACCCCGGTTCTTGATGTTCAACTGCTCTCAAATAGTCTCCAAGCTCGTCCAGAAGTTCGTTCTCGTCTGCTTCCTGCACTTTGCGGTAAGGTGGAAGGCCTCGTGGGTCAAGATCGGGCTCAGCATTCACGTTGAAGTAGACGAGCATTTTCTTTATGCCAAGCGGGGCGTGACGATCCAAGATTTGTCCAATCGCGCTATCAGAGAGTTCGTCCTGTCTGGAGATAGGTAATAGTTCTCTCAGACCACTCAGGAGAAGCTGCATCAACCTGCGCTCACCGCTATTATCAGCGGTCGCAAAAAGTGAGCGTGAAGAGGAACGCAGGGTGAGAGAGATCACGCTGTTTGCCGAATCAACGTCGAGATCGATGGGTGCCTCGTTCGCAGGCATTACCTTCTCCTCCGCCCGATACCAGAACTCGTCCGGAAGGAGGGAGAGCTGGACGAGGATGTTGGAGTGGTTAGGGATGAGAGATTGTATGGGTGAACGTAGTGAGGGGGTACACTGCCAGAACCAGTAAGCAATGGCATGCGCAAAAAGGGCGTAAAGGTCGCTCAGGCTCTGCTGCTCGTCTTCCGGAGCCAGTCCGGTGATCCAGACCGGCAACGGCAACCCCTCCACAAGGCAAGCGGATTGCCGACCGGGGTGGCTGAGCGGAACATATATGGGGATCGCGCGCGTGCCGTAGAGCGTAATCACGTCAATGACAAAATTGGGGAGGTACGATCGCACAGCATGCCAATCATATTGGTGCAAGACTTCTTGATGTAATTCACCTGCGCCCCCTGGAAGTATGTTAATTATGGCTGGGTACTCTAGGCTGGGAATATAGTAACTATACCCATTTTTCCGATACAGAAAGAACTCGTTTAATTCACCCATCGCAATCAAGTGCGCCTTTTCCCTAACTTGCCAGGACATGCGCGCAAACTTCCACAGCGTCAGTGGTTCACCGGCTTCGATAAACGCAATGGTCTGCAGCTCTGATGCTGCAAAGCTGAGCTTCAAGGAAGAGAGCAATATTTCTAACCCCCCATAGTTCCAGAAAACTGCTCGCCCGATTTGCTGGATCAGGATTAGAAACAGGACATCATTGGGAGGGGAGGACATATTGAAGGCTGCTTCTTCGACCGCCTGGATATGCTCAATTAACTCAGTCTTCACCTGTTGGAATGGCCATTTGCCGAATGCCGAGTTCAGATTATATCTCTCTAACGAATCCGTTATCAGTATTGCATAGATGAGCTTGTCGGTATCCAGGTTGAAGAAGAAGCCCTGGCAGTAGGGAATACCGGGAGGATCAGGTCGAGGAAGCGGAAGCGCTCTATTTCCAAGGTAACCAAGCGACTCAGCCACGGTATTCCATACGGTAGCATGGTATCGCTTTGCCAATTCTTCCTCAACATGATGCTCGAACGCGAGTCGGATCAACGCGTGTCGGGCCGCCACAAGCAGCATGCCTGGGATGGCGACGATGAGTTGATCGCCCGCCAGGACGATGGGATGGGTTTGCAAGTCGCCCCTATCGATTTGGTAGTCGGCGATAGAAGCTTCACCCAGGGGAACGATAAGCTGATCGAGAGTAGTGGTCGGTAAATGTCGCTCAGTCAGGAGGTGGTCAAGTTCCGCTCGGCTGAAGGAGATGGCCTGCTTTAACTGGCTGAGGCGACGACTAGCAGGGATCATGACGTCGCCGGTTCTTCCCCTGAAGATAGGCATCACTCCTCGGCCAAGTCCGGCGCGCAATGCTATCTCATTGCTTAATACCAAAACAGCCGCAAGGAGCGCATATGCCTTACCGACAAAGTCCGAATTTGAAAGCGGTTCGGGGTACAAGAACAGGGCAGTCGAGAGGTGGCGCAAGATAAAAGTTGAGTCATCGACATGGCCAGGGAAAACGATGAACATGCCGCCGTGAAAAGTGAATGCTTCGGTAAAGGCGTTATCGCAGGGATCCTCATGCGAGGCGACTGCTCCCTGGCCTAACGGTTCGGCATTGGTAATTTGCTTGAGGCGATGAAGGCTAATAGACGGTTTGCTGGACTCCTCGTCTAAAGATGCTGCTACATGGGCAAATGCCTCGAGACGGATGGCTCTATCTGCATTCTCGGGAAGCAACTGTAAGGCTGCCACATCTGCAAGTAAGTCGCCAGGGTCGTATGGAGAGAGCCGCTCAACAAGTTCCAGGAGAATACCTGCACTGAGCCGCCCCGCTTCGTCGATCGCTTCAAAATCCATCATCAGCTCGGTCTCTCTTTTCTGCTTTACAATCTATCCCTGCCCCGATTTTGGTTGACAGAGCAGATACTAGTATAGGCATGAATGGACAGTTCTGCAACTCTTAAATACCGCGAAGACAGAAAGAGGTTTTAGGGGGCTTGTACCTGTAAATTTTGGAACTCCCAGGCTCATGACCACTCCGCATGACGTTTCAAGAGTGGCCATGAGCCTGGGAGTTCCAAAGACACCATGCGCCGCAGGTGGTAATAAGCGTGTAGAGTGAACAGATTTTGAGGCGAAAAGTGAGCAGCACAACCATGAACCGCTTGAGAAACCGCTCCACATCTGGGGCATTGGCATGGAATGTTGTAAATAACCCGCTCACATCTTCGGGCAACAACGCGAGATAGGGCGCGGGCACTCTCGACCATTCCTCGGAGCTTCCATCAGAGGGGTAGGGTTTGCGTATGGTTGACAGAGCCGCATTCTCCTACCTCTCCATGTCGAGTCTTTAAGGCTCTAGCCGGGGAAATCCGCCGGGAGCCCGTGCATGCCGAGGGTGAGCGAGAGCTCGCCGCCGTGGTGCAGGTCATGCTCCATCACATGCCAGACGACCCAGGCGCGTGACACGTCAACTTGTTTGCCGTCCCAGTCGTCGGGGAAGGTGTGTCGCATCTCGTCGGGACTCCAGCGGGCCAGGCAATCGGTCATGAATTGCCAGGTGCGGTCGAGGGCCTGCACCAGCTCGGCGGCGGTTGGGATGGGCGCCCCCAGCTTCAGCGCAACCTCGTTCCAACCCGCATACCCCTTCATCTCCGAGCCTCCGTCCTCGCCCAGGAAATCGGTGAACCAGTAGACACGGCAGCCGATGATGTGCAGGGCAGTCTCGCCGATGGAGCGCAGGTGAGGTGCGGCGCGCAGTTCAAGCTGCGAGGCTTTGAGTGGCGCGAGCGCCCCTTTGATGTGATCCTGGTACGCTTTCCAGAAGGTGTAGAACGTCGTGAGCGTGAAATTGTCTTCAGCCATGTGTCGTATCTCCTTGATAAAAAGGGAGAAGAGAAATCGGTTGTTCAGCCATAGAGTGTGGTCCTTTCTGCTTCTTTTCTCACAGTGTCCATCCGCGCGATTCTGTGGGCCGTTTCTGTCTCCCTCTTCGGGCCAAGGTGATGCCTCTTGACCCGCAGAAGTGTACAGAACTCTCCCACAGAATCGCGCGGATGGACAGGTTTGTTCAAGCCGATTGATCGCGTAACGCAACCAGTTCAGGATCGCTCTTTGACTGCTCTTTGAGATCAGGAGCGAGGGTCAACGCTTCCTGTAAGCGAGCGGCAGCTTGCTCCAACTGGTTCTGCTGCGCGTAAAAGCAGGCCAGATTATAGAGGAACCACCCTTTCACCCATGCTGGCACCTCAGCCTGAATGACTCTGTTGGCGTACTTCTCACGGATCTCAATCGCCCGCGGCAGGTCGTGACGGTCGGAATAGTACTGCACGAGATGCTCCTGGTCGTGCTCGTAACAACTGCCCAGGAAGGCTGTATACAGCGGCTTTCCTCCGGTAATCGAAGCGAAGCGATGGGAGACCGTCAGATCTTCTTCGCTCAGTCGCTCAATCAACGTGATGAGTTCGGCGTAGACCCGCTCAGATTCCGCGTGAAGAGCTGACCAGGGGCGAAGCTTGTGCTTCTCAAAAACCATCGAGTTAAGCTGGTCGTCGCTTTCTTCGCTCGGCGGGATCTCCTGATGCTGCAGAATGGCAGTTACCTTCAGGATGAGGTCCTGATGCCAGAACGTCCGATGAGCCACGTGATCTTTGGCAGACCAGCGTTCCGGCGTCCCAATAGCAGTACGTTCGGTCTCGCCCAGCTCCTGCAAAAACGCTTCTTCATCGAGATGGCCCTGCTGCAAGAGGTCGAGGACGAGGGTCTTCAAAGGCTGTGCGGTCATGGAAGTCTCCTTTCCTATGCTATGCGCGTAACGACAAATTCTCTCTTGAGAGTATCTCACGAAAAGCGGTCAAATTTGGCCCGCATTTTTGCTCTTGATGAGAAGACACGGAAAGGCACTTCCTTCTTTGACTGAGTATGGAAATCCGCGCGATTCTGTGGGCCGTTTCTGTCTCCCTCTTCGGGCCAAGGTGATGCGCTCCGTACCCGCAGAATCGCGCGGATGGACAGCCATTCGTCTTTAACTGCCAACAACATTCCAGACCGAATCAATTCGTGCCCACCGTCGGGAAGTCGTCGGAGTCCGCGTTTTGCGTTTGTCATGAGGTGAGAACCGCAAGACGCCACGGCGCGGTTCTAGGGTGCGCGTTCTTGCACAATCGGGGCATTCCACGAGCGCAATGCCACTCTCCAGAAAACGCTGGAGTTCGATGGGAACCACCCCGGAAAATGTGCATTTGGTCAGGTTGGAGGATTGCTTCTGATCTCCCACGACATCGGGGCTGGTCACCTGCTCGTTTTGAGCAGAGAGGGCCTGCGTCGAGTTCTCAGGCGGGATATTCGGGGAGGAGACGGGTTCTGCTTCCATTCCACGTACCCGTTCTTGTGGAGCGGACTCCGATTGAGGGGCGTCTAGGCTTGGCCCGGTTCCATCAATAATCCGAAGCGTATTCCGGCGCAGCACGAGGAGTGAAGCTGCGGCCTGAAGTGTCTCTGCCCGCACATCGGTTTCTCCGGCCTGATAGGTCCATTCCAGGGCAGTGGTGACGAGCTTCATCAGATAATCCATTGCTACCCGGCCACTGTTGGTGGGATCAAGGACCGGCCCTGTCAGCCAGGTATAGATGGCTCCTGACCACTGGCGCAAGTTGAGCTGCGGAAAGGGTTCACGGTACTCTGTTTCCAGGGCCGCCAGGATCTCGCGCACTTCTTCGCTGGTGTGTCCTGCGATCCGACAGAACGGTTCGAGTTTGTCGAGGCGGCGGCGGAATTGCAGCCACATGGTCTCAGGCTGATCGAAAATTTCCTTTAAGGGGATCGTGTTCCCTCGCCCGGCAGCAACCAGGCACAAGCCAAGTGGATACCCGTAGTGCAAACGCCCCTGGTCCGTCAGTTCCTTGATGAACATGAGGTGCTCCAAGGAAAGATCATGAGCATCATCCACAATCAGCAACTTCGTCCCAAACTGGACCATCGACCCCATAAGCGTGGGTTTCCGCTCACTCCACCGCCCTCGAAGCTTCAGCCCCAGAGCCGCGAACAGTTGATTGCCGATGGCTTGCTCGCTTTCATTGTTTTTCGGAGCGGTCACCGCCAGAATTGCAGGGGCACCTGTCACTCGGACCATGTCGCGGATACCCATGGTCTTGCCGCTGCCTGGATCAGCGACGATGACATGCCAACTTCGCCTGTGCAGGGCAGAACGTATCATCGCTTGGAATCGGCGTTCAAAGGCGGTTTCCACAAAAATTTCCTTCCCAAAGAGGGGATGAGTCATGGCAAAGGCTCCTCTCGCAGGGTGCGAATACGTAGCGCACGGACTGGACGATCAGGATCGGCATCTGGGACGGCAGGCGGCAGTTTCGGCTGTGCTGGTTTCTTAGACTCCACGCTCGCTAACTGTTCGAGGACCTCGGCTGGATGAATATCCTGACGCTCGCGGTCCCATTGACGGCTGTGCTCGACTTGATGAATCTCTGCACTTCGGCGTTTGCGTGCTTGCCCCGCTTCGTCCTGGGTACGGGCGCGAGCCTCGCGTCCTTGCTCGCGGGCGACCCTGGCTTGTATCTCGTCGTGTTTGCGCATCGCTCTGGCTTCCCATTCACTGACGCGACTTCCCATGAACTGGGTGCAGTAGGCTTCCCCAACGTAGCTTCCCTCCACGAATTTCTTCTAGTTGATATCAAAATATCCAATATTTCTTCACATTAAGCAGAAAAGAGCGGTTTTCTCCCTCTGTTTTGAACATCCAGCAAAAATCATCTCCACCAGGACACAGTGTCAGGACACCGATGAGATGAGACACCAGGAAAAATCTAGCCCATCTTTCTCACACCTCTGGACAGTGTGTCAGGACACAGCGTATGCTCTTGGAAATATCTCTGACAAAAATGAGGACGTGAAATGGTCGAAGATGAATATGCCAATATCCAGGAGGCCGCGCGCCGATGTGGGGTGAGCGGCAAAACCATTCAACGCGCCATCCAGGCAGGCAAACTACCTGCTCAGTACCCGAAAACAAACCAATGTAAAATCGCCATCAGTGCTCTGGAAACCTTCCGACCAGGACAGGTGTCAGGACATGCTCCAAATCCAGCAGATCTAGAGAGCCGCATTGTTACGTTAGAACGTCGCCTCTCTGAGATGGAACTCCTGGTAGAACAGTTGCAACGCGAGCGGCAAGATATTCTGCTGGAAACGAAGAGAAGGGCTGGCACAACAAAACCTCGTGCCTCGCAATCTCGTCCGTCCACAGAGGACACACTCCTTTCTGAAGGACTCGTGCTCTTGCAAGCGTTTGTCGCACTGCATGCCGTCTCATCGAACGAAGCAGAGAAACGGTGGAAAGCGGGTTTCATTCATGTCGTCAAGCAATCCGAGGGGGGAGGCAAACGGCGTCAGATCATCGCCCTTGATGAGCAAGGACGCCGTGACTTCTGGGTGCAATTTCACGCTACCCCTGGTTTTCAGTCCTGTGATCAGTGCCCGCATCCAGTACCAGGGCAGGTGTCCGGACAGTGATCGTGTTCTTGAGAAATGCGAAGGAGGTTCGTATCACGGCTGTGGTCCATGTTCCTCTCGTTGTAAAGAGGTACGAAACCGCTCCATGAACGCCAGATACTCAGCGACCTGTGCTTCCAGTTTGGCGATCTTGACACTGCACTGCATGTGCTCCTGCAGCAGCTTTCGATAGCGCTGCTCTAGCTCCGTACGTTGAGTCTGCGCCTGCTGCTCGACCTTGGTTCGTTCGGCCTGTGCCTGCTTCCTGGCTTCGTCACGTTCAGCACGAGCCTCATGCAAGAGTTGGACCAGGCGTGGCCGTTTGTAGTCCAGCAACGGATCACGTGGCGAAGCCGTGGCAGCATAAAGGGCGTCTCGGACCCTCCCTTTCTTCCGTTTTGAGCCACGGCTGGCAGGTTGACGTTTCGCCTGCTCTTGCTCTCGTTTCTTGCGCAGATGCGTACTGTGCTGCTGGAAGAGCTGAAATGCTTCCCTGTTGCGGTAGTAGGCCATGTAATCCAGACCACTCACTTCTCTGATGGTAAATGTGGTGACTGGGCGTCCATCGGCTTCAAGCTCGGCAATCGCTCTGGTTAGCCGATCCACCGTTTCCTGTTTCTGAGCTGCTGCATGTGTACGTAGGTGTGCATATGGATCGTCGGAAGATGACAGTTGTGCTGTCACTGGTCCTCTCCTTCCTCTTCTTGTACAGGTGGAAGGGTGTCCGCAAACGGGAGATAGCCGCCATCCTGACGGGTTTGGATTTGGATCTCCATCATCCGCATCATGTCATCAAGATACTGGACCACCTTGCGAGCCTCCTGCGCATCAACCACATGCCCCTGGTCATCGTGCATCTTGGCTTGTAGCACATAGAATCTTCGCCAGATTTTCGCTTTGGGCAAATTACTGTAATGAGGGACAAGATATTGGCAATTCGCACAGATCCCTCGATTGCCAGGACGAACGCAGATACCTGCACTGCAAAAACCGAGCACGGTTGGCCCAATCATGCCCCATTGCTCAAAGATACGACGTAAAGCGGCTTCCTTCTGCTCAATCGTAGAGAGGTCTGGCACGTGGAGATAGGAACGTCCTTGCTCGAAATAAAGCTGAGATTGTACATCTGAGAGGAGGGCTAGCAGCTGGCTGATCGGCAAGCGGCTGTAATAGGCTGTGGCTTCAGAAACGGTAAGAGCCCGTGCTGAATCAGGCAGTGTCACACGATGGTGTAAGAGATAGGCGACTGCTTCTGCCGGGATGTTCTGAACCGTTCGGGCATGGGTCGCCAGCACATGCCGGAGGAGGTGAGCGGCAACACGGATGGGCTCTCCTGCCCTTGTGGTAAGGGTGAGGCCATGAAAGAGGAAACGGAGCAGAGCTGCAATGTCTTGCGTAGAGAGAAGGCCGATTCGTCTATCCTCCGATGCCGCCCACTGAAAGAAGTAGGGTTCAGGCAATAAGTCTTCTGCCTTGTGGTTGTGAATGTTCGGATGAACAATGGGGATGGTACCGCCATGGGTTGCTTGCAGCAACTCCGCTATCTCTTTCAAGAGGCGTACTGCCATGTCACTGATGAGAAAAAACTGCCGCTCACTTTCATGTGTGTAACCTTTGGGCAAGAGCTTCTGCACGCAGAGGCCAATTTGTCGGCCCGTCGGCTGCTGATTTTTCAGTTCATCGACGGCGATGGTCTCAAAGCGGGAAGCACTGACCTGAAGCAATTCAGTTGCACGGCTTCCATTGGTGAGAGAAAGTGTTGCCAGAGCCGTGGCAAAGAGCACCCCTCTGTAGAGCGACTCAGGTTCAAAGAGCACTGCTCCAGAGGTCTTCCTGGCCCATGCTAACCAGGTTGCGTCACTACCTGCAGGGGTCAAGAGTGCCGGGCGGGTAACAACAAATCCCCCTCGACCACGCTTCCCCCCAAGGAGTCGTTGTTCGATAAGATCGCCGCACCAGAGCAGGTCACTGGAAGCTCCTTCGTACTGTAAGAAGTAACCATTACGCTCAGGCGCATAGGCTTCTACTTGTTTTTTCCAAGAAGAGCGTATGTGACGGCCGCACTGCTTCAGATGGGCTTTGACCCAACTCGTTCGGTTCCACAGCGTGAACGAGAGTGTCACCTCCCGTTCAATGAGCCTGACCTCGGCAAGCGTCGTTGCCTGCTCAGATACGGAAAACTGCCGATCTACGTACTCAAACTGATAGGGCAATTCGATCTCCCCTGCAAGAGCACGATCTCGCTGCCTACGAAACTCCTTGACCAGGCGTTCTGCCGCCTGCTTGCGCAGTTGAGCAAGCTCGACGAGCAAGGGGAACAGAGGAAGAACCACATCCGATTGTTCTCTGCGCCTATCCTGGGAAGCTTTGACAACCGCTTTTTGCTGTGCCTGTTTGTCCAGAAACCCACGGGGGAGCGGTGGCAGTAGATAGGGTTTCCATATTACCTGTTGTCGTTCCGTCAGTCCTTCCAAGTAGAAACGCAAATGCACGGAAGCAAGCGTATCGTAGTGCGTGAGATTTTTCAGCTCACCCGGAGAGATCATCCGATCTTTGACAAAATCCTCCCAGATCGCACGCTTGCGAAGCTCACTGAGGGTCGTCACACCATAGTGGCTACGTAGTTGCTGAAGCAACTTGTTGAGAGCACAACAATGGCTGTACAACACCTTTGATTTCTTTAGCGCATCCATCGCACAACCAGTTGCCAGCGTAATAGGGATCGCATCAGGGCAGTCTGCAACAGTCCGAATGAGATAGCCCATTACCTGACTTGGCATGTGTTCCCAACGAATACCCGGTGCCTCATGCAGAATCTTGGGAAGCCACGCCAAAAAAGCGTTGATGTGCGCTTCTCGTTCCCCTGGATTACTAAAATTCAACAGTGCAGTGCGATCTCGTTGCTCCGTTGCAACATCTACCGTGTGTCTTTCTTCGGTGGACTTCATTTCCATCTTCCTCTTCATCCATCTTCCTAGTGGTCTCAGGAGTGTTGATCCAGGCTCTTGATCCAATCTAACGTCTCTGGATCGTGCATCCATACGATTTCCGTGTCCTGGCTCAGGGACCGTTCTTGTCGTGCTAAAGCCGGAGCTTCATGCTTCTTCGGAGGATGTGTCGCTGCAGGGAGTTCACTGGCATAACGGCGCTGTGAGAGATCCTTTTGATAGCCAGCGAGCGTGGATAAGGCTGATTCTCCCTGACGGCTTTGATCATAGATGTCAATTGTCCGAGCACTCCGCCATCCCATGATCATGAGACCAAAGGCTTCTCGCTCTTGGAGGTATTTGTCGGAATCAAACTGCTCTGTGCCTGCTCCACACGCTAGTTTAAGCCTGATGAGGTATTCTGTCACGAAAAGGTGCCGCAAATCATGTGGTGAAAATCGTACGGGGCACTTGCCCTGCAAGGGGGTGTAGTGGCGATACCAATGCCAGTAAAAACTCTTCAGTGAGTAGGCTGTCTTCCGTTCTGTCAGAAACAGTGGCTCATGGGAGGCAACGTCTGCGAGACGCGTGCGTCCGTGTGGATCATGGAGCGGTCTCACTTGCTCAAGGTACACGTTGAGCGCCTGCTGAACGTTGGGGTTCTCTTGAAAGTAGATCGTTTTGATCTCGCGTCCATAACTGCCTTTGTTCATCACCTGCGCCTGGCCAGCAACTCCCTCGTTTTGATAGCCACCCACCGTCATCAGGACGATCTCATGGAGCCTGGCCCCCGTATTTTGCAGCAACTCCAGCACCGCTTTCTCGCGGGCAGAAACCTGTGGGCTATCCAACAGAGCATCGATGACCTCATGCATTCCTTTGCGCACATCAGCGAGTTCTTTGCGCAGGTTAGGCTTCCATTCCTGTGGCTGATGCTGACGAATGAAGGCAGTAGGACGCCTTCGCGATTGCGCGTGGGTTTCTTCTCGTGTTCCGGCGTGATCGGGCGCACCACGATTCGCCAATGCACGTTCCTGTTCACGTTTGAGAGCAACCAGCACCTCCGAGGAGAGTGGATTTGGAAAAGGGTACAGCCCCTCGTCTTTCATGACAAGGTAGAAGTCCCGCAGAGCCGCTCGCATGACACGGAGCGTACTCTCTTGCAAGGGTGTCTCACGAGTTGAGCTCACCTCAAAGCCATCCCGGTCCCTTTGGGGATGGATCTTGCAGCCCAGGCGGTCGCGATGAAACGCGATCAAGACCCGGCGTAACTGCTCCGGTGGGGCATTCCAAGGGCATCCATCCTCCACAAGAAACGTGAAATACGGTAGTAAACAAGCGAGATAGGTACTCCTTGTGCTTGCTGGCCCTTGCTCTTTACGCAGGCGATACCACTCGGTAAGCGGGACAATGATTCGATCATACTGATCCAGAAAGATGAGGTCATAGGGGTCACCTGATTGACCACGGACTCGACGAATCCGCGAGAGCATTGTCAACTGCTGTTCCTGAGAGGATGCTGTTTGCATGATATATATCCTTCCACTTGCCACATATCCACCAGATAACGTTACTATTAACAATACAACAGGAGAGGGTTGTTGTAAACAAAGAGGGAAAGAGGTCCTAGAGCATCTTCTATCACTAGCATTAACTTGTTAGAGGTA
>Ga0099828_10002157_pt1 | contig 13491 bp, 14 predicted proteins | sample CZO8metaG_2_FD_79338 | JGI IMG/M metagenome (GOLD analysis project Ga0099828, IMG submission 79338) | Vadose zone soil microbial communities from the Eel River Critical Zone Observatory, Northern California, USA - CZOApr15con2H1.8 metaG | ecosystem: Environmental > Terrestrial > Soil > Vadose...
GTGCTCGACGTCAGCGGCGCCCGGATCGGTGGCGACGCGATTCTCGTCACGGACTCGGGCCCCGGCCGGGCGCGCCACGTGTTGATCGACGCGAGCGACCGCGGTGATGCGGTCGTCGCCCTGCTGCAGCGCTTCCGCGTCGATACCCTCGCCGCTGTCATCCTCTCGCATCCGCACGCGGACCATTACGGCGGGCTCCCGGACGTGCTGCGGCGCTTCCCGGTCCGCGCCTTCGCCTACGGCGGCACGCCTCGCGCCGCCGCGAGCTACCGCGCGCTGCTGCGGGATCTCGCGTCCAGGAACATTCCCGTCGTCACCGTGGACACGGGAGTCCGCCGCCTCACGCTCGGCGCGGGGCCGGACAGCGTCACCCTGGTGCTGTTCGCGCCCAGTCCGGCCTGCCGCTCGCTCCCCGGCTCGGCGCCCGGAGATGCCGTCAACAACTGCTCCGTGGGCGTGCGGATCGAGCGCCGCGGCTTCGCCATGCTCCTCCCCGGCGACGCTCAGGAGGCGGAGCAGGGCTGGTGGATGATGGTGCATCCCGCGCTGCTCCGAGCGGACGTGCTGAAGGCGGGGCACCACGGCTCGAGCAACGGCACCAACCCCGTGCTGCTGGACGTCGTGCGGCCCAAGGCCGTCGTCATCAGCGCGAACGGCCGGCAGCACCCATTCGCCGGCGTGCTCGCGCTGCTCGCCGCCCGCGGCATTCCCACCTACTGTACCGCCGACGCCGGCACGATTACCGTTCGCGTGCCGCGCGCCGGCGGCTGGACCATCAGCACGGAGCGCGCGGCCGCGTGCCACGCCCGGACGATGAGGTAACCCCATGCCCGAAACCCACCGGTTCATCATCGATCGTCACGAGGGAGACCTGGCCGTGGTCGAAGTCGACGGCGGGTCGTTGCTCGACGTTCCCCGCTGGCTGCTGCCGCACGCGGCGCGCCCGGACGACGTGCTCGGCGTGACCGTGGAAGTGGGCCCCGAGCGCACCGTCGTCACGATCGTCCGGGACGCCGAGGCGAGCGCCCGCGCCCGGGCCGAGGCGGAGGACGCAGTGGCGCGTCTCAAGCGCCGGGACCCGGGCGGGGACCTGCGGCTGTGACGGCGCCCGTCGCGCATCGCGTCCTGGTGGTGGACGACGAGCCCGATATCACCGCGCTCGTCGCCTATCATCTCGCCAAAGCGGGCTACCGGGTCGCCACGTCCGGCAACGGCCGCGAGGCGTTGCGCGCGGCCCGTGAGGAGCGGCCCGACCTCGTCGTGCTCGACCTGATGCTGCCGGGCCTGTCCGGGTACGACGTGCTCGCCGAGCTGCGCCGCCGGGAGGAGACGAAGGACATCGGAGTGATTCTGCTGACGGCCCGCAAGGAGGAGCCGGACCGCGTCAAGGGGCTCGCGCTCGGGGCGGACGACTACCTCCCCAAGCCGTTCTCGCCGCAGGAGCTGGTGCTGCGCGTGAGCGCGGTGCTGCGTCGCCTCGCCGCGCCCGCGGTCGCGACGGGCGGGCTCGTGACGGCGGGGCCGATCGCCCTCGACAAGACCGCCCACCGCGTGACCGTGCACGGGAGCGAGGTCGAGCTCACCGCGACGGAGTTCAAGCTGCTGAAGACGCTGCTGGAGCGGGAAGGCCGGGTCCAGACCCGGGTCCAGCTGCTCGACACGGTGTGGCAGGCGCAGCCCGACATCCAGACGCGCACGGTCGACATGCACGTCCAACGGCTGCGGCAGAAGCTCGGCAAGGCGGGCGATGCGATCGAGACCGTGCGGGGGGTGGGCTACCGCTTCCGGGCGCCGAAGCCGGGCCCGCGGAGGCGCGGGTGAGGCTCGGGGCCCGCCTGTTCACGGGCGGCTGCCTGCTGCTCGCCGCCACGGTGGCGGGCCTCATTCTCGCGGCTGACTCGCAGCTGAAGCGCCAGCTCGAGGACGAGATCGCCGCCGGCCTGGAGCGCGAGGCGCGCCTCGTGGCCGCCTTGCTCCCCGCCGACTCGCTCCGCTGGCCCGAGGTCGCGCGCGAGCTCGGCGCCCGCATCGGCCACCGGGTCACGCTCATCGATCCGAGCGGGCGGGTGCGTGGCGACACCGAGTTCGACCGCGCCACGCTGGCCCGGCTCGAGAACCATCTCGACCGGCCCGAAGTGCGCGACGCGCTCGCCCGGGGCGCGGGCCGGGCCGAGCGACTCAGTGCGTCGACCAACGAGCGGCGAATGTACGTCGCGCTGCACGGCGGACCCGCGGGCCTCGCGGTGGTGCGGTTGTCCACGACGCTCGCGGCCGTGGATGCCGAGGTCTGGAGCGTGCAGCGCGCGATCGCCGCGGCCGGCCGGGCGGCGCTCGTCGCGGCCGCCCTGCTCGCCTGGCTGCTGAGCCGCGCCGTGGCCCGGCCGCTCGAGCAGCTCGCGCACGCGGCGCAGCGGATCGCAGCGGGGGCGGAGCCCGTCTTCCCCGACTCGCGGGTTCCCGAAATCTCCGAGCACATCCTGGCGCTCCGCGCGATGCACGAGCTGCTCGCGCAGCGCTTCGCCGAGCTGCGGCGCGAGCGCGAGGAGACCCGCACCCTGATCGAGGCGATGTCGGACGGCGTCATCGCCGCGGACGCGCGCGGCGTCGTGGTGATGGCGAACGCGGAGGCGCGGCGGCTGCTCGGGTACCGGGCCTCCGACGCGCCTCCGCCCCTGGCCGAGCTGTTCCACGACAAGCCCGCGCGCGACTTCGTGCGCGCCGTGCTGGAGGGCCGCGAGCCCGAGCCGCGCGAGCTGCAGCACGAGGGGCGCTCGCTGCTCTTGTCGGGCCGCACCTTGCCCGACGGCGGGGCCCTGCTCGTGCTGCACGACGCCACCGCGCGGCGCCGCCTCGAGGCGGTGCGCCGCGACTTCGTGGCCAACGTGTCGCATGAGCTAAAGACCCACCTCACCTCGATCGTGGGCTACGCCGAGACGCTGACGGGGGAAGTAAGGGATCCCCAGGCCCGCCAGTTCGCCGCAACCATCCTCAACAACGCCCGCCGCATGCAACGACTGGTCGAGGACCTGCTCGATCTGTCGCGCATCGAGTCGGGCTACTGGCAGCCCGCGCCGCGCGCGGTGGACATCGCGGCGGCCGCACGCGAGGCGTGGGCGCCGTTCGCCGCCACGGCGCGCGACCAGGGGGTCGACTTCGCGATCGACGTTGCTCCCGAGGCCACGACGCTCACGGCGGACCCCGACGCCGTGCACGACATCCTGACGAACCTCCTCGACAATGCCCTGCGCCACACGCCCGCGGGGGGCCGGATTCGCGTGACCACGAGCCCCTGGCGCGGCGGGGTCGCCCTCGCCGTCGCGGACACCGGGACGGGCATCGCCCCCGAGCACCTGCCGCGCATCTTCGAGCGCTTTTACCGCGCCGATCCGGGCCGCGCCCGCGAGCACGGCGGCACCGGGCTCGGCCTCGCCATCGTGAAGCACCTGGCCGAAGCTCACGGCGGGCACGTCGAAGCGGACAGCGCCCTGGGACGGGGCACCACGATCGATCTCTATTTCCCTGCCGAGCCGCCAGTTACGTAATTCCCCCCTCGTTACAAGATCGTCACCGCGGCGTCGCACGCGCTTGACCGCGCCCCCAGATCGTTCCAGGCATGCGGATTGGGCTCGTCTCCGACACCTACACACCCCAGGTAAACGGGGTGACCACCGTGGTGCGGCGCATCGCCGCGCTGCTGGCCGGGCAGGGCCACGAAGTCGGCATCGTGGCGCCGCGCTACGCGGAGTTCGCCCCCTCCGATGGGGTCCCGGAGCTGCGGGTGCCGTCGGTCGCGTTCCCGCTCTATCCGGCCGTGCGGCTTTCACTGCCGCGGGCCCGCGCCGTGGCCGCCTTCTTCGACGCCTTCCGGCCGGACTTGCTCCACGTGCACACCGAGGGGCCCCTGGGCCTGATCGGACGCCGCTACGCCCTGCGGTGGCGGCTGCCGCTCGTCACGACGTTCCACACGAACTTCCCTGAATACAGCCGCCATTACGGCGCCGGCCTGCTGGAGCCGGCGATCTGGGGATTCCTGCAGTGGTTTCACCGCCCCGCCCGCGTCACCCCGGGCGAGGCCATCCGGGCCGAGCTCGAGCGCCGGGGGATCGGGCACGCCGCCGTGTGGGGGCGCGGGGTGGACACCGGCTTCTTCCACCCCGGCAAGCGGACGGCCGGCTGGCGGCGCTGGCTCGCCGGCGGCGACGACACGGTGATCGTGCTGCACGTGGGGCGTCTCGCGCCGGAGAAGAACCTGGAGGTTCTGATCGAGGCCTGGGGCACGGCCCGCAAGCTGCATGGCCAGCGCGCGACCTTCGTGGTCGCGGGAGAAGGGCCGATGGGCGAGCGGATCATCCGCCGCCTGCCCTTCGTCCGCATGCTGGGGTTCCTGCCGCGCGAGACGCTCGCGGCGCTGTACGCGAGCGCGGACGTATGCGTGCTGCCGTCGCACACGGAGACCTGCGGCCTGGTCGCGCTCGAGGCGATGGCCTCGGGGCTGCCGGTGATCGCCGCGGACGCGGGCGGCTTGCGGGAGAGCGTGCAGCACGGCGTGACGGGGCTCCTGGTCCCGCCGCACGACCCCACCGGCTACCTCGCCGCCATCGGCGAGCTCGTGGGGAGCCCGGACCGGCGGTTCGCACGCGGGGCCGCCGGGCGCGAGGCCGCGATCGCGCGCGACGTCGCGCGCGAGAACGCGGAGCTGCTGGAGCAGTACGCCGCCCTGACGACTCGCTCCAGCAGGCAGGCCGAGCCATGCGCCGCGTAGTCATCGTCCTCGCCGAAGCCTTCGCGGCGGTGCCGCCGGCGACGGTGCTGACGGCCTGATGCGCTGGATCACGCACCTGGGCGGAGCGCGCGCCTCGATCGCCTGCGGCGCGGCGCTCCTGCCCTTCGGCGGCGCCACCACTCGGCTCGGGCTCGCGATGTTGCTGGCGAACGCCCTGTCACACGTTGCCGTCCAGGCGCTGAAGCGTACGGTAGCGCGCGCGCGCCCGTGCGATGCCGGCGGCCGGCCCCTGGCGCTGGTGGAGCCGCCCGACCCTTACGCGTTCCCCTCGGGCCACGCGGCCGCCGCCACCTCGCTCGCCGTGACGGTGGCCGTGGCGCATCCGCTGCTCGCGCCCGTCACCCTGCCCCTCGCCGCGACGGTCGCCTACTCGCGCGTCGCGCTCCGGGTGCATCACGTCTCCGACGTGCTGGCCGGTGCCGCGCTCGGCCTGGCCGGCGCCGTCGCGGCCGCCGTCCTCATCTAAGCCGCGTTCAGGACGCCGCTCCTAGAGGGTACCTTCATCGAGCATGCCGACGGTCCTTTTTCTCTGCGTCGCCAACTCCGCGCGTAGCCAGATGGCGGAAGGCCTGGCGCGTACGCTCGCGCCCCAGGGCTATCGCTTCTGGAGCGCCGGCTCGGAGCCCGGCACCCTGCCCCCCCTCGCCGTGGCGGTCATGAAGGAGCAGGGGATCGACATCTCGCACCAACGCGCCAAGGGGCTCCCCGCGATCCCGCTCGGGGAAGTGAACACGATCGTGACCCTGTGCGCCGAGGAGGTCTGCCCGGTCGCCCCCGGCAATGTCCGGCGGCTGCACTGGGCGCTGCCCGATCCCGCCCGCGCCACGGGAACGGATGCGGAGCGGCTGGCCGCGTTCCGGGCGACGCGTGACGCGCTGAAGGACCTGCTCCCGACCATTTGGGAGGGATAGAACAGCCGAACCCGGGGCGCGCCGTTACCGACCTGTTACACGCCACGCGCACGAGCGTGACCTGCCCCGCGCCTTTTTCCTCGAATGCCACGACATCAGCACTCCCCACCCACTTCCAAACCAGGAGCTTGCAGGTGAGATCTCACGTGCGGCACGCCGCAGTGCTCGCAGCCGGCTTGCTGTCGCTGGCGAGCGCAGCCGCGGCCCAGGCCCCCAACATCCAGGTGCAGGGCCGCATCCAGCTGCAGTACCGCAACTCCTCCGGCGACTCGACCGGGAACTACAATACGACGCAGGTCAACAACATCTTCGAGATCCGTCGGCTCCGGATCCAGACCAATGTGCGGTTCGGCGACAACATCACCCTGGTGATCCAGCCCAGCTTCGAGATGGGGAGTCTGCGGATGCGCGACGCCTTCGTCCGCGTCGGCCTCACGCCCAACTTCGCGTTCGTGGCCGGTCAGGAGAAGTCGCCGTTCCAGCGCTACGAGCTCACCAGCTCCAACAATCTGCTCTCGATCGAGCGCGGCTTGCGGGTGCTGCGGCTCTCGGGCAAAGAGGGGTTGAACGACGTGCTCGTCCAGAACGGCTACGCCTCGCACGACCTGGGCGCGTTCTTCGAGGCCGAGAGCAAGGATCACCGCTTCTTCGCGAAGGCCGGCGTCCAAGGGGGCTCGCGCGAGAGCACGACCGACGTCAACAACGCCAAGAGCTTCTTCGCGCGGGCGACGGGCACGGCGCTCCTGAACAAGGACAACCAGCCGCAGCTGCAGCTCGGTGCCTCGTTCGGCTCGCGCGATCGCGCCATCTGCTCGAACTGTCCGGCCGGTCCGTTGCCGACGACGCCCGCCTACTACGCCGACTCGTCCAAGCGGACCAACGCGTTCGGGATCGACGCGGAGTGGGGCGGCTTCCGGCCCGGCCTCCACGTCATCGCCGACTTCGCCACAGGCGACAACGTCAAGCTCGCCAACCGCGTCAACTCCGGCCGTAACACCGCCAACCTGCGGGACAGCGCGGACTCCAACGTCGTGACGTTCCGGGGTGTCAGCCTGATCGGGGCCTACCGGGTCCTCACGACCGGCTCGGACACGCGCCTCATCAAGATCGTCGAGCCGGCGATCCGCTTCGACTACACCGACCCGAACACCAGCGTCGGCAACGATCAGGGCATTCTCATCACGCCGGTGTTGAACCTCTACTTCGCCAACAGCGTGCTGCTGCGCGCCGGCATCGATCTCTACTTCTACAAGGACGCCACGGGCGCGTCGAAGTCGGCGCGGGAGCTGAAGTTCTCGTGGCAGGCCAACTTCTAACGGAGCGCTAACGGCATGCGGAAGCTCATCCTCGCGGCGGCTCTCGGATTCGGGGCCGCCGCCCCCCCCGCTCCCCTCGCCGCTCAGGTGCGCCTGAACGGCGCGGGGGCGACGTTTCCGAACATCATCTATCAGACCTGGATCCTGACCTACAACCAGAAGTTCGACAACGTCGAGATCAACTACCAGTCGATCGGCTCGGGTGGGGGGATTCGGCAGTTCTCGGACAAGACCGTGGACTTCGGGGCCACGGACGCCCCGATGACGGACTCCGCGATCACGGCGATCAAGGGCAACGTCCTCCACATCCCGACGGTGCTGGGCGCTGTGGTGCCCACCTACAACCTCGCGGGGCTCGCCGCCCCGCTGAAGTTCTCGCCCGACGTCCTGGCGGACATCTTCCTCGGGAAGATCACGAAGTGGAACGACGCGCGGCTGGCGAGCATCAACCCGGGCACGACCCTCCCGGCCCAGGACATCCTGGTCGTGCACCGCTCCGACGGCTCCGGCACGAGCTTCATCTGGACCGACTACCTCTCGAAGGTAAGTCCCGAGTGGGACCAGCGGGTGGGCAAGGGCACGTCGGTCAACTGGCCGGTCGGGCTCGGCGGGCGGGGGAACGAGGGCGTAGCCGCGACGGTGAAGCAGACGCCGGGCGCGATCGGCTACGTCGAGCTCGGCTACGCGCTCATCAACAAGATGGGGTTCGGCCAGGTGCGGAACAAAGCCGGCACCTTCATCACGCCGACCCTCGAATCGGTCACCGCCGCGGCCGACGGCGCCATGAGCGAAATGGCGCCGACCACCGACTTCCGGGTCTCGATCACCAACCCAAGCGGCGCCCAGGCGTACCCCATCTCGAGCTTCACCTGGCTCCTGCTCCGCAAGGAATACCCGGACGCGATCAAGGCCCGCGAGCTGATCAAGTTCATCCGCTGGTCGCTCACCGACGGACAGGCGCAGGCGCCCAAGCTCGGCTACGCTCCGCTGCCCAAGGCGATGCTGCCCTGGATCGAGGCGCGGCTCAAGACGGTCAGCTAGGCAGCCCGGTAACCCTCCTTCCGGCTGCCGGCTCACCCCCCCGCACGGCGTTATTCGCCTGCGGGGGTTTTTCTTTTCACCCCCGCCCGTTACATGGCCGTGACACAGCACCGATAGTTTCCCACCGCGATGACGACGCTCCCCATCGAGCCGCTGCCCACGCCGGCACGCGATAACGCCTCCGCTCGCGACCGGAGCGGGGGGGTGCTGCGAGGGCGGAATGCCGGTGACCGGTCGTACCGCGCCGTCCTAACCGCGCTGGCGCTGGTGCTGCCCCTGCTCCTGCTCACGCTCCTCGCCGAGCTCGCGCTGAGCGCCGCGCCCGCCATCGCGCGATTCGGACCCCGCTTCCTGTGGTCGTCGACGTGGGACCCCGTCGCGCAGGTGTTCGGCGCGGCGCCGATGATCTTCGGGACCCTTGCCTCCTCGCTGCTGGCGCTCGCCCTCGCCGTGCCACTCGCCCTCGGGGTCGCGATCTTCCTCACGGAGTTCGCCCCCAAGTGGATCCGCCAGCCAATCGCGTTCCTGGTGGAGCTGCTCGCCGCCATCCCGAGTGTGGTGTACGGCCTGTGGGGGATCTTCGTGTTGATCCCCTTCCTGCGGAGCGCCGTCGTCCCGCCGCTCAAGGCCGTACTCGGCTGGACGCCGTTCCTCCAGGGCGTCTTCTACGGCAACTCGCTGCTCGCCGGGGCGATCATCCTCGCGATCATGGTCGTGCCCTACATCGCGGCGGTGTCGCGCGAGGTGCTGCTCGCGGTCCCGGCGAGCCAGCGCGAGGCCGCGCTCGGGATGGGGGCGACCCGCTGGGAGGCGGTGTGGACCGCGGTCGTCCCCTACGGCCGGGCCGGGCTCATCGGCGCCGTCATCCTCGGCCTCGGCCGCGCCCTCGGCGAGACGATGGCCGTCACCATGGTGATCGGGAATCGCCACGACATCGGGCTCTCGGTGCTCCAGCCCGCGTACACCATGGCCGCCGCCATTGCGAACGAGTTCAGCGAGGCCACGACATCGCTGTATCTGTCCGCGCTGTTCGAGGTCGGCCTCATTTTGTTCGTCATCACCGTGGTCGTGAACGGGCTCGCCCGGCTGCTGATCTGGCGCGTGGCGCGCGGCACGGCGGTGGGAAGCCGCGCCCTGTGAGCGCGCGCCGGATGCGCCGCCGCCTCACGAGCGCCCTCATGACGGGCCTCGTCGCCGCGCTGTCGTTCGCCGCGGTGCTCGCCCTCGTGCTCATCCTTGGTCACCTGGTCGCCAAGGGCGCGTCGTCGCTCGACTGGAGCTTCTTCACCAAGAACCCGGTCCCCGCGGGAGAGACGGGCGGCGGGGTTGCGAACGCCATCGTCGGCACGGGCATCATCGTGGGGCTCGCGGCGCTCATCGGACTCCCGATTGGCGTCGGCACCGGATTGTACCTCGCCGAGTACGGCTCCGGGCGTCTGGGGTGGCTGGTCCGGTTCGTGGCCGACGTGCTGAACGGGACCCCCTCCATCGTGGTCGGGATCTTCGCCTGGACCTGGCTGGTGAAGCCGATGGGCCACTTCTCCGCAGTCGCGGGGAGCGTAGCGCTCGCGGTCCTGATCATTCCGATGATCGCGCGCACCACCGAAGAGATGGTCCGCCTCGTCCCCCATTCGTTGCGCGAGGCGGCGCTCGCCCTCGGCTACCCGCGCTGGCGCACGTCGCTGCGCATCGTCGCCCGCACGGCGCTCGCCGGCATCGTGACGGGCTGCCTGGTGGGGATCGCGCGCATCGCCGGCGAGACGGCGCCCCTGCTGTTCACGGCGCTCGGCAACCTCAACTTTTCCACCAACGTGCTGCAGCCGATGCAGACCCTGTCGCTGCAGATCTACGTGTACGCGACCGGTCCGTTCGACGAGTGGCACCGCCTGGCCTGGGCGGCGGCGCTCGTGCTGCTGGCGCTCGTGCTGCTGCTCGCGCTCTCCACCCGCCGCGCAATGCGGCCACGTCATGGCAGCGCCCGCTGACGCTCGGCTGCGGCTCGAGACGGCGCGGCTGACCGCGCTGTTCGGCCCGCGCGCCGTGCTGACGGACGTGTCGATCCCGTTCCCGGCCCACACCGTGACCGCCATCATCGGGCCGTCGGGGTGCGGCAAGAGCACCCTGCTGCGGTGCCTCAACCGGATGCACGAGCTGTCGCTCGGCGGGTGGGTCACCGGTCGCGTACTGCTCGACGGTGCGGACATCTACGACGCGGGCGTCGATCCCGTGCGACTGCGGCGTCGCATCGGGATGGTGTTCCAGCGCCCGACTCCCTTCCCCACGATGTCGATCCACGAAAACGTGGCAGCCGGCCTGCGCGTGAACGGGCCGCGCACCCCGGTGGAGGTCGAGCAAGCCGTCGAGCGCGCCCTGCGGCAGGCCGCGCTGTGGGACGAGGTGCGGGACCGGCTGCGCGGCAGCGCGCTCGCGCTCTCGGGCGGCCAGCAGCAGCGCCTCTGCATCGCGCGGGCGCTCGCCCCCGAGCCGGAGGTGTTGCTGCTGGACGAGCCCACCTCCTCGCTCGACCCCGCGGGGACGCAGCGCATCGAGGAGCTGTGCCACGAGCTCAAACGCCGCTACACGATCGTGATCGTCAACAACCTCCAGCAGGCGGCGCGCGTCTCGGACTACACGGCGTTCTTCTACAACGGGGAGCTGATCGAGGTCGGGCACACCGAGGACCTGTTCACGAAGCCCGTGCAGGAGCGGACCGAGGCCTACATCACCGGGAGGTTCGGATGAGCGCGACCGCGCTTCGCAGTCCGGTCCCGGCGACCGCCGTCCCGCCGGCCTCGCTGCCGGTGCTGGACGTGCGCGCCTACAGCTTCTGGTACGGCCCCACGCAGGCGCTGTTCGACGTGAGCGTGGCCATCCCACGCCGTGCGGTGACGGCGCTGATCGGCCCGTCGGGGTGCGGCAAGACCACGTTCCTGCGCTCGATCAACCGGCTCAACGAGCTGATCCCGCTGACCCGCCACGCCGGGGACATCCTGCTCGAGGGCGTGTCGGTGTTCTCGCGCGGCACCGATCCCGTGGTGCTGCGCCGCCGCGTGGGGATGGTGTTCCAGCAGCCGAACCCGTTCCCGAAGCCGATCTTCGACAATGTCGCCTACGGGCCGCGGCTGAACGGGCTCTGCGCCGAGCGCGACATCCCCGAGCGCGTCGAGCGGGCGTTGCGCCAGGCCGCGCTGTGGGACGAGGTGAAGCACCGGCTGCGGGCGCCGGGGACAAGCCTCTCGGGCGGTCAGCAGCAGCGCCTCTGCATCGCGCGGGCGCTCGCCAACGAGCCCGACGTGCTGCTGATGGACGAGCCCTGCTCCGCCCTCGACCCCGCCGCGACGCAACGGATCGAAGAGCTGATGGTCGAGCTGAAGCGGGACTACACCATCGTCATCGTGACCCATAACATGCAGCAGGCGGCGCGGGTGTCCGATTGCACGGGCTTCTTCTACATCGGCCAGCTGGTCGAATTCGGCGACACACGCCAGGTTTTCACCCGGCCGCGGGACGAGCGGACGGAGGCCTACATCACAGGACGGTTCGGATGAGCACCAGTGCGACCCATCGCCACTTCCACGACGAGCTCTCCGAGCTCAAGTCCAAGCTGCTCACCATGTCCGCGGAGGCCCAGGCCGCCCTGGGAGGGGCGCTCGACGCGCTCCTCAAGCGGGACGCGCAGCTCGCCGCCCGCGTCATCGCGGGCGACCGCGCGATCGACGCCATGGAGCTCGAGATCGAAGAGGCCATCGTCGATCTCTTCGCCACCCAGCAGCCGATGGCGAAGGACCTGCGGCTGCTGCTCGCCGCGATGAAGATCGCGACCGACCTCGAGCGCGTGGGCGACCACGCCGTGAACATCGCCCAGTCGGCCGAGCGGCTGATCCTGACGCGGCTCGTGGCCCCGGAGCCCGAGCTCGTCGAGATGGCGCGCCAGGCGCGCGCCATGCTCTCGGGCGCGCTCGATGCGTTCGTGCGCGGGGACTCGGGGCTGGGCCGGGACATCTGCCGCCGCGACGACTCGGTCGACGCCCTGCACCACTCCGTGTTCCGCATCCTCCTCACCCACATGATGGAGGACCCCCACATCATCGGCGCCGCGATGGAGCTGTTCCTCGTGAGCCGGAACCTCGAGCGGGTGGCGGACCTGGCGACCAACATCGCGGAGGACGTCGTCTTCCTGGTCGAGGGGAAGACGATCAAGCATCACGCCGAAGGGTAAACCTGCCGCTGCTCCATCAGCTCGCGGCTCGCGAACAGCTTGATCAGGACGAGCCCCGTCACGAAGCCGCCCACGTGGGCCCAGAACGCGACGCCGCCCTGCGCCTGCGACAGCGCGCCCACCGTACCCATCAGGAGCTGCAGCAGAAACCAGTAGCCGAGGATGACGTAGGCGGGGAGTGCCACCGTGGTGATGAAGAAGCCGAGCGTGATCAGCGTGTGCACGCGCACGCGCGGGTACAGCAGCAGGTAGCCACCCAGGACGCCGCTGATCGCCCCCGACGCGCCGACCATCGGGACCGCGGAGTGCGGATCGGCCAACGCCTGGGCCGCGGCGGCCGCCGCACCGCACACGAGATAGAACACGACGAAGCGCCCGTGCCCCATCGAGTCCTCGATGTTGTTCCCGAACACCCACAGGAACCACATGTTGCCGAGCACGTGGAACCAGCCGCCGTGCATGAACATGGAAGTGAGCACGGTCCACCAGTGGGGCTCGCCCGTGGTCACGCACTGCATCCCGGGACCGAGCGGGACCGCGGTGCCCGCGGGCACCGTCCCGAGCACCTCGCCGGGTATGAGCCCTAGCTCGCACACCGAGCGGGCCAGGGGGCCCTCCGCCCCGGCGCCCTGGAGGAAAATCCAGGCTGCCAGGTTCAGGGCGATGATGCCCACGGTGACGACGGGCGTGAGGATGGTGGGATTGTCATCCTTGTAGGGGAACACGCGGGAAAGATAGACCCCTGTTCAACCCTCTGCCATATTGACACCTTTCCCCGGCACGACGCTTGCTCCCGCGACCAACGGTAGCGTGCGCGCATCAACGTTTCTTGATCGAAGGAGTGCCTCGTATGCCTGAGAAGATCATCGGCATAGACCTCGGGACGACCAACTCGGTGGTGGCGGTGATGGAGGGTGGCGATCCGGTCGTCATTCCCAACGCCGAGGGCGGCCGCACGACCCCTTCCGTGGTCGCGTTCACCAAGGACGGTGAGCGGCTCGTGGGCCAGGTGGCCAAGCGGCAGGCCGTCACCAACCCGACGAACACGGTGTTCTCGATCAAGCGCTTCATGGGCCGGCGCATGGGCGAAGTCACCGAGGAGATCAAGCGGGTTCCCTACAAGGTCGTCGCGGGGCCGAACGGTCTGGCGTCGGTCGAGATCCAGGGCAAGACGTACACGCCGCCCGAGATCTCCGCGATGATCCTCCAGAAGATGAAGCA
>Ga0099828_10002158_pt1 | contig 13491 bp, 12 predicted proteins | sample CZO8metaG_2_FD_79338 | JGI IMG/M metagenome (GOLD analysis project Ga0099828, IMG submission 79338) | Vadose zone soil microbial communities from the Eel River Critical Zone Observatory, Northern California, USA - CZOApr15con2H1.8 metaG | ecosystem: Environmental > Terrestrial > Soil > Vadose...
CCTCCGGTCGAAGTGCGCCCCGTGAAGGGACAGATCGATGACCTGCTGCACGAGATCCGCGAGCGCGCGGCGCGCAGCGAGAGGGTGCTGGTGACCACCCTGACCAAGCGCATGGCCGAAGACCTCGCCGAGTATTACAGCGAAGTGGGCGTAAAGTGCCGCTACATGCACTCGGAAATCGAGACCCTGGAGCGGGTAAAGATTCTGCGCGATCTGCGCAAGGGCGAGTTCGATGTTCTGATCGGCATCAACCTGCTGCGCGAAGGGCTGGACCTACCCGAGGTTTCGCTGGTGGCGATTCTCGATGCAGACAAAGAGGGATTCCTGCGCTCCAGCGGCTCGTTGATTCAGACCATTGGGCGCTGCGCACGCAACCTGGAGGGCAGGGCGATCCTGTATGCGGACGTCATGACCGATTCGATGAAGAAAGCCATCAATGAAACCGACCGCCGGCGTGCCATTCAGCAAGCTTATAACGAGGCCAACGGGATCACGCCGGAGTCCATCGTGCGCCCGCTGGAGATGTCGCTGGCCAGCATCATCGAGGCGGATTACACAGATCTGACAGGAACTGAGGCCGAAGGCATGCCCGAATTCAAGTCACAAGAAGAGCTCGACGCTTACATCACGAAGCTCGAGAGCGACATGCGTGAAGCCGCCAAGCGCTTTGAGTTCGAGAAGGCGGCCAAGCTGAGGGATACGATTAAGGAGTTGAGGACGAAGGAGTTTCTGTTCGCGTAAACCTTCTCGTCCTGCGACCGCCCTCGGAGGTAGAATGCAGTTATGAATGAAGAGGTTTCCGAACTGCTGAAAAAGGCACTGTCGCTACCGCCTGCGGCGCGCGCAGCGTTAGCCGGTTCCCTCCTTGAGAGTCTTGATGAAACCGTGGACCCGGGAGCGGAAGCGGCGTGGCAGGAGGAGATTGCTCGCCGGATTCAGGAATTGGATTCAGGCAAAGTAAAACCTGTGGCTTGGGCGGAAGCACGCCAACAAATCTCAGCCATCCTCAATGGCCGATAGGCGGCTCGAAATCTATCCCGCTGCACTTGCGGAATTGAAATCTGCAGTGGAGTGGTACCTGGAGCGGAGTGCGCCTGCCGCTCAAGAATTTGTTGCTGAAATAGATCGCGCCACAGCCCTAGTGATGGAGTCGCCGCGGCGTTGGCCGACCGGCGAACACGGCACCCGCAGATTTGTGCTGCAGCGGTTCCCTTTCGCACTCACCTATCGGGAAAAGAGTTCGGGCCTGCAAATCCTGGCATTTGCTCATGGTCACCGCCGCCCCGGATATTGGAAGAAACGGCTGTAGCGGATAAGCTGCAGGCACGCCTAAAGACATGTTCGGGGTGGGCCAAAGCAAAGTCAGAGTCCCCACCCTAACGTCGAAAAGCACGACGTTAGGATGGGGCACCCTCGAGAGTAGGATGGATGCGAAAGCCGGGCCACCCGCCTGTTGGTAAGCAGGATGCCACATTCATGCGCCTACAGATCTTTGTACTGACACGAATTTCGTGTTACACTATTTCAGTGTCATCCACTAAGTGTTTACGCAATGTAACCGTGACCCTGGAAGAAGACGTCGCCCGGTGGGCGCGGATCGAGGCGGCGCGCCGCGACACCAGCGTTTCCCGGTTATTGGGAGAGTTACTGAAAGAGCGCATGTCCGCCCAGGACGGTTCGGCGGCAGAGGCGGCGGAGCGGCTGTCGAGTTTCGGGAAGCGCCACAGGTTGTCTTTGCGTGGGGCCAAGATTAAGGACTTGATCAATGAAGGCCGCCGGTGAGCCGGTTTGTCCTGGACGCATCGGTCGCGTTGACCTGGTGTTTCCCCGATGAGAATGCCTCGCTGGCTCGCAGAGCTCGGGGAGGCGAACGAGAGGTCCTTTCTTCGCCTGAAGTAAGGCAGAATCCCCCGTGGTTAAGAAGAGGTTAGCGGGTGCCCCAGGTCTCGCCGGCTTTGCGAGACCTGGGAATGAGACGCAACTGAACGTGATGAAATGCAAGTCACCCGCGCCATAGAAGCAGTACAAAGCATGCGGCATGGATCGAGCGTAATTAAGTAGAACGGAAACGTCTGTGATGAATGAACCCGACTATTCCCAGGTCTCGCAAAAGCAGCGAGACCTGGGGCACCCGGCAGCCAAGACGGCGTCCTGCCTTTACTTGCTTACGGAAGATTTTCAGGCTGGTCAGAAGTTCGATGGCATCGAAGTAGTGAATCCGTTTTTGCGCGCTCCCGAGTCAGTCTTGTAAGGGGAGTCCCGAGTCTTTATCGTCCGCTTTTTGCCCCAGGCGGGTGGCCCGGATTATCGCATTCATTTTACTCTCGAGCGTGCCCCGTCCAAGCTTTGCTTGGGCGGGGGTTTTCCTCGGCTGAGCGATCCGCACGGTGGGGAGGACGCCAGCCTGCTCTCGGCGCCGCACTGTCCACCGCGATTCGATTTCCATCGCACTCGTCTCCCTCGTCGCGTAGACAGGTCCCTCAGGGGCTAAATCCCATTTCAATAGGGATCGTAGCGGCCCCCCTTCGACTTCGCTCAGGGCAGGCTCTTGAAGCCGGGCCCTCCCCAAAATCATTATTAGAAGCCGGAGGGAGTGCTTGCTGTTGGTAAGCAGGATGCCAAGCGGTTAGCGTCCCGACTTGGCCGCTGCGGCCACGGGCTTCTGGTACAACGTGTAATCGGCGTTCTTGCGGGAATTGAACGGAGCCTCAACGGCGGGAAGCTTTTCACCTTGTCCCAGGAGCAAATATCCCCCAGGTTGCAGGTAGAGATGCAGCCGCTGTACCAGGGCGGCGCGCTGAGCGGCGGAGAAGTGGGGCAGCACATCCATGCAAAAAATGCAGTCAAACTGCCCGATGTAGCCGGGTTTGGCGAGATTCATGGGCGCAAACGTGACCAGGTTGCGCACCCGAGGTTTCACCAGAAAATGTTCGCCCACCCTCGCGAAATAAGTTTGCACCAGCTGTCGCGGAGCGTGTTCGAGCGCGGTTTGCGGGTAGAGGCCGCGTTCGGCGACTTCCAGCGCCCGGCGTCGAATATCGCCAGCCACGATGTGCACATTCCAGCTGCCGCCGTTACCGTTCACCACCTCACAGACTGACATCGCGATCGAGTAAGGCTCTTCGCCCGTGGAGCAGCCCGCACTCCACATGCGCAGGCTCCGCGGATGATCCCCCGACTGGCGCGCCTGGAGGTCTGGCAGAACCACTTTGGCCAGAGACTCGAAAGCCACGGGATAGCGAAAGAAGCGGGTTTCACCGTCGAGCAAGAGCTCGGCCAGGTTTTCGCACTCCGGTTCGGAGGAGCGCAGCCGCCCCAGCAGATCATCGGTAGAACCGATACGCTGCGATTCCAGGAATTCTGATACCAGACCGGACAGAGTGTCGGTCGGCGTGTCGAGCAGCACCCCGGTTTGGCGCTCCAGGATGAGGCGGAGTTCGGACAGTTCGTGCTCCAGGATCGCGATACTCGTGAAAGGCTTGTGCATTGCTTGACACCCCAGCCGTCAAGGACCGGGGATATTTTGTTGCGCCTCTAAGAAAATCGGCGCTTTGGGGGGAGTCTTTAATTTCTGCCTGCCGCTATAAGTTGGCAGCCGCGGTCCGAGATTTCATTCTGGATTCTTTCTCCGCCTGTTTCTCGACCACGCTGAGTTCGTTTTCGATAGACGAAAAACGCTGTAGGATTTCATGCATGCGCACCGCCATGTTGCGAACGGTTTCGATCTGCGAGCGTGCCCCCGCGGAAAGAGATCCGGGCTCCAGCAGCAGCAACTCGGAGTTGCCCAGCACCGATGTGAGCGCGTTGTTCAGGGTGTGGCGCATCTCGAGCATGTAGCGGCCGAGCGTGGCTTCGCGCTCCAGCAATTTGTTGGCTTGCCCAGCACGATGAGCGCGGGTCATGGCTTCGCAACGTCGCAGAACTTCCGACGCGACCAGGACCAGTGCATCCAGCCAGCCTTCATGCTGGCGCAGCACCATAACGCGGGGTTGCGTCTCGCGTGCCTCTTGCGCGGACTGGCTCTCTTTGCATACCAGCAGCACCGGCTTCCCTGACGGTTCTAGCGTGGCCAGTACGGCCGGCAAAATTCCGGGCCGCACGATGCCCACAACGGCCAGGTCAAATATCTCCGGATCGGTTCCCCGGCAAACATCACCACTCATGAGGGTGAATGCCGGCACGCTGCGCTCGGCTTGCCAGCGGTCCATGACAGCGCGCGAAAATTCTGGGTCGTCCGAAACGATCAATGCGGTTGGCTGATCCACGATCCTCGTCTCCGTTCCCATTCGTCGCCTTAGTCCGTGCCGTCGCTTTCGGGCACAGCCGCATGAGCGGCAGAGGCGCCCTCATCCCAGTCCTGCGGGCCGCTGGCAACCTCGAATTCGGGCACTTCCGAAGCGGTCACGGCGAACTCGGCGCCGGCGGCGGCTGCGTGGGCTTGAGGAGCCACTGAGGCGGCCGGTTTGGCGGCTGCGCTCTTGGCGGTGCGTGCCAGCGCGGCATCGATTACGTTGCGGAGGTCCACCAGCAGGCGCAGTGGCTGGCCGGAGGAGTATTCGGCGTGAAACATCACCTTCCAGGAGTGGCAGATCATGCGCAGACGGACGATCGGCTCGTCACCCGAAAACTGGGCCGAACGGCAGTCGAGAGTGCTGACGCCGCGCACTTCCAGCTCCCGCAACCCATCCAGGATGGCATTGAGATCCTGATGCATCAGGCGGAAGAAGACACGCCGCATCAGGAAGCTGAAGCGGGTAAAAGCCACCATGGCCGCGGGCTGGAAGTAGTTCTCGCCCGGCTCAGCCTTGAGCTTTCTTCCCTTCTCCAGAACGCTGCTGGTGAGCAGCTCATTCAGGCTGTGACAGCGATTTGCGGCTTGGACCAACTCCTCAAGCGGTTTGAGCCAGTCCGGAACCTTTGGATCCGGCGTCCCCAGGACCGGTTCGAGCACCTGGGCCACGTACTCCGAGTCAACATCCCCATCTTCTAGGCGCGACGGAGCACAATGGGAAAAGAACTGGACCAGCAGAAAATCAATTTTGTCGCGGTCGGAGCTGGTGCGCTGCGGCTTGTGCAGATAGTGCTCCAGAAGCGTGCGCAGGCCCTCCTCGCTGGTCAGACTGGTGGTTTGGAGAAACTGCCGCAACTGATGCACCTGGATGCGCTGGTCCACCTCCAGAAACCACTGGCGGGCCTGTTCAATCGATTCCTGCGGCGGAGCATCAATGCCGGCTTCCAGGTCGCTGCAGGGCGGCAGCTCGATCACGAACTCGCGGGCCAGGGCGGCATACAAGGGGTGGAGCAGACGCGCCGCGCGCCACTCCGCGGCCGGCTCATTCGTTTGCGGTATTTCGGTCATGGTTTCACGATCCAGTTGGCAACTTCTCGTGTAAAGCGGGCGGCAACCGCGGTAGGCCCGCCGGTATATTGCAAGGCCACCACCGAAGCTTCCGCGTCCAAGGTGCCGTCAGAATTCTGCAGCCGCAACGTGTCGGCAAATTCCAGAGGCAGGGTCGAGGCGAACAACACCTCACGGGCCGTACCGAACTCGATGATCGTGCTTTCGGTGAAGGCATCGCCCTCGTTTCCGACCCGAGTCAAACGCACGGGAATGCGGACCGGGCTCGCCTCCGGGAAGAACTTCGCCAGCTTGGCGGTCGAACTTTCGCGCTTAGAGCGGGCGGTGGCTACGGCCTCTTTTGGCACGGGATACCCTCGACTTCGCTGCTCAACAGTTTCAGTCGACGCGGCCTGGGTCCCCCGGCCTGCCGGTTAGCGAGGGCCAAGGCACCCGGACCGCATCGGCGAGAGAGAATGCACGAGCGCAACCAAAGTCCGGGTTCGCGGGGGCGTACTTAAGATGTTGATTACTAAAGGAGTATGCTGAAACCGCCTTAGGCGGGATCAAGGCAGGCCAGACTTTCCGTCTCACAATGAAACAGAGTCTCAGTTGCCAGGGGCTAGTTGCCCAGTAGCCGTCCCGGTGCTCTCGTTACCGAGCACCGAAGTTGCTTACAGGATCTGTGTCGCAACTGCTGTGTCGTCCCAGAAGGGACTCGCCAGGTTCCACTCTACCTACCCCGGGCTCACGCCCGGGGCTAAATTATGCCGCCGCTACGCGGCTGTGCACGGATTCGTTCCACTTTTCGCGTGCACCCAGAGTTCCGACACAGACTCTTACAGGGGTGCTACTGCAGCGCTTGGCTGGTGGGCGGAAGCGGTGGGCGCGCGCCAATGTTGTAGCGCTTGAGCTTGCGATAGAGCGTGGCGCGGCTGATGCCAAGCTTCTTACCCGCGAGCGCTTTATCACCTTTCACCTGTTCGAATACTCGCTCAATTGTGGCGCGTTCAATATCCTCCAGGTCGGTGGATGCGAGGCCCGAAGCGGCGGAATCCGTGCCCGCATCCAAGCCCGGCGAGGCGGAGGCAATTGTCGGTGGCAGATCACTCATATCGATGATTCGACGGTGCTGGTCGCCCAAGGCCACGGCGCGCTCAATACAGTTCTCGAGTTCGCGCACGTTTCCCGGCCACTCATATTGCAGCAGGCACTTCATGGCTTCGCTGGTGGGCTGGATCGGGTCGCCCGGAGCGTAGCGGTCAAGAAACCAGTGGACCAACATCGGGATATCCGAGCGGCGCTCGCGCAAAGACGGCAGATGCACGGTCACTACATTGAGGCGGAAGTATAGGTCCTTGCGGAATGTGCCGTTGCGGTATTCCGTCTCGAGATCGCGGTTGCTGGCGGCAATCACACGCACATCCACCTTCACTTTCTGGTTGCTGCCTACGGGGCGGACTTCTTTTTCCTGCAAAACGCGCAGCAGCTTGGCCTGCATCTCCAGCGGCAGTTCGCCGACTTCGTCGAGGAAAATGGTGCCGCCACTGGCCGCCTGAAATAATCCCGTCTTGGATTTCACCGCTCCGGTGAAAGCGCCCTTTTCGTAGCCGAACAGCTCGCTCTCGATGAGAGTCGGAACCAGCGAGCCGCAGTCCACCGCCACGAACGGACGGTTCGCAAAAGAACCGCCGAAGTGGATCGCGCGCGCCACCAGTTCCTTGCCCGTACCACTCTCGCCAGTGATCAGTACGGGGGTGCGGGTGTCTTTCAAACGCGAGATCATGCGCAGCACGTCCTGAATCTTGGCGGAGACGCCCACAATGCCGTGCAGCTCCCCGTGGAGCTCCTTTAGCGTGTCCGCGCGCTCGCTCAGGAACTGGTTCTCCTCTACCAGACGGATTTTCTCCGCCATCCGCCGCAGAAACAGCCGCAGCTCTTCCAGCGGAGAGAAGGGTTTGCTGATGTAGTCGTAGGCCCCGAGTTTCATCGCCTGCACTGCGGTTTCGACCGAGCCGTGACCGGTCATCACGGCAACCTCGGTGCGGGGGAGCAACTTCTTCACCCTTTCCAGAAACTCGAGACCGGACATGTTGGGCATGACCATGTCGGTGAGAATGATGTGCGCGGGTTGTTCCTCAAGCAGGGCCAGAGCGGTTTCGCCGCTATCGGCTTCCATGCAGGCAAAGCCCAACGCCTCCCCCACGGTCATGCAGAGTTTGCGAATGCTCTGCTCGTCATCAACGATCAGGAGACGGATACGTAAGTCTTCACTCACAGTGCCTTCCCCATGGTTTTTTCGACCACTGAAATGAACTGCTGGACGAGAAAAGGCTTCTCCACGTAGGGCGCGCCGGTTTTGCGCAGCGTGGCAACGGTTTCTTCATTGGCAAAATCGCCGGTGATGAAAACGATCCGGGAGGCGAGTTCAGGACGGTAGCGGACAACCCAGGCATGGACATCGGCGCCGTTCACCCCGCCGGGGGTGCGCATATCGGAAACCACGCCCAAGAATTTCCCCGACTCGAGCAGCCGCAGACCCTCAACCCCAGACTCGGCGCACGCGACGGCGTAGCCGCTGCGCTCCAGGGCGGCGCGGACCAAAGCCATGACGGCGGGCTCGTCCTCAATGAGCAACACCGGCAAGACGGCGGACTGGGTGGCAGGCAGTGTCATCGCTGTATAACTCCGGCAGCGGCCCCGACTGAGGCCGCTTCTGAGAGGGCGGGAAGGCGAACGATGAAGGTAGCGCCCTCGCTTCCCACGTTGTTGTGACAAAGAATCTCTCCCCCGTGTTCGTGCACAATGCCATAGCAGATGCTCAGGCCGAGGCCAGTTCCCTTCCCCACTTCCTTGGTGGTAAAGAACGGGTCAAAGATGCGGTCCGCATAAGCGATGCCGTGCCCATTGTCGCGAAAGGTGACCTCTACAAATCCGTCCTGGCGTGCGGTCATGATCTCGATTCGTGCGGGACGGCCGGTTTCGCGCACCGCGTCGTAAGCGTTGTTGAGAATATTCAGGAACACCGTCTGCAGTTGGTGCGAGTCACCGATGACGTACGGCAGTTCCTGATCGAGCTGTTCGATGACCTCCACTCCATGGCTGTGGAAGTCGTAGGCGCGTAACTGCACTGTGCGGTGCAGGATGGAATTGAGCTGCACCGGCTTGCGCTGCGGCGGCATCTGGCGGGCAAAGCTGAGCAAGTTCTGCACGATCTGCTTGGTGCGCTGGGCTTCCTGCAGGATGACGCGCAGATCCTTACGCGCGCTTTCCGGCAGTTCGGTGTTTTCCATGAGCAGGTCCGCGAACCCGAGAATGGCGGTCAGCGGGTTGTTCACTTCGTGAGCGACGCCGGAAACGAGCTGGCCGACGGCCGCCAACTTCTGGGCCTGCATCAGCTTGGACTGCAGCGTGGCAGCATCGGTGACGTCACTCATGACCACGACCAAGCTGGCCACGTTGCCCTGCTCATCGCGCATGGGGCTCAGATTGACGGAGAACTGGCCCACCCGCCCGTCGCTGCGCAGGATCTGCAGATCGAGATTGTCCACCTGCTGGCCGGCCAGGGTTGCGCTGAAAGCCTCGGTGAGGATCTGACGCCGGGCAGGAGCGATCAGATCTTCCAAGGGCCGTCCCAGCAACTGTCTCTGCTCATAGCCCAGGTCATACCAGCGGCGGTTGGCATAGCTGATCAGTCCGGCAGTATCCGCCACCAAAATCAGGCTCTGCGTGTTGTTCAGGATTTTCCCCGAGAAGTCGCGCTCGCGCTGCAATTCTGCCTGGAAGTTCTTGAGGCCACTGATATCGAGCATCAGGCCACGGTACTGCATGACCCGGCCCTGCGCGTCGCGAACCGCAAACGCATTGATCAAGACGTGGGCCGCGGACCCGTCTTTGCGGCGAAGGGTTTCCTCCTGGTTGCGGACCACGCCGTGCTCCTGCATCAGGTTGGCGAGCTCCTGGCGCGGTTCGGCGGAGAAATAGAGCTGGCTGGGAATGTCCGCCTGCAGCAATTCTTCGCGGCTGCCGTAACCGAGCATGCGGACCAGGGCGTCGTTGACCTCGATGAAGCGGCCGTCGGGCGTGGAGAAAAACAGCCCTTCCTGAATATTATCGAACAGCTCCCGGTAGCGGCGTTCCGCCTCGCGACGGTCGCTAATGTCCTTCAATACATGGATGGTCTGCAGGCCTTCGCTGCTGGCACTGTGCACCCGTGAGGTAGAGACCAAATAGGTACGCTCCAGCACGGGATGAACGTACTCATCGGCGGCGTCGCTCGCTGTACGGCAAAAGGGGCACGAGTGAAGCGGCGCTTCGTCGCCCATGGCCAGCAGGGCGCTCATGTTGACTCCGATGAGTTCCTGCGGCTGCACGCCGATGAAATCTGCCAGGGAGCGGTTCACCCGCAACACGTTGTCTGACTCATCATGGGCCACGATGAAATCTGTAATGGCATCGAAGATTTCGATCCAGTGCCGGTTCGCCTGGTCCATGCGGGTAAACAGGCGGGCATTTTCCAAGGCCACGGAAGCGTGCCCGGCGATGGCCTGCAAGAGTTGTTCGTCCTCCTGCGTCAAAGGCTTTCCCAGGTCGGCGAGGCAAAGCACACCTACAAGGTCTCCGGATGCGCCCAGCAGCCGTACCAGGGTGCAGTCGCTCCCGCCCAGGACGGAGGCCAGCGCTGGACCTAATAATTCCGCAGCAGTCGCAGAGACGATTGCATCCGCGTGCCGCGACAACGCTTCCTCCACGGCATGGCTGAAGGCGCGCAGCAGTGAGCGCTCCTGGCCGGTCTGGTCGCCGCCGCCCTGCAGAACCAGAGTCTCCAGGCCGGACTCCTGTTTAACAACCAGCGCAGCGGCGCGAGCGCCCATCATCTTGGCTGCGCGGCTGACAAAGCCCCTGCCGAACTCGGGAAGCTGGAGCAGTGAGCTGAGCTCCAGAGCGAGCCCCATCAAGGACTCGGCACGACGCCGGTGTTGCTCGGACTGGTGCAGATTGCGCGTCACCTCCAAGGCCACGGCCACCTGGGCCGCCAGCACCCGGGCACGACGAATATCCTCCTGGGAGATTCCCTCCCGGTCGAGCCGGTCGAGTACGCCAAACATCCCCAACAGCTCACCGTCCGTGCCCAGCAACGGTACCGCCAACAGTTGCCGCACATCTAACTTCGCAATGAGTTCCAGGTTGGCGCCGGGAACCTTGCTGGGATCGTCCGCCCAGAACGCTTCTTTGTTGATCAACGCGCGGCTGGCGACGCCCTCGGGGAAAACCAAATCCACCGGTCCTGTTTTGCCGCTGTCTGCTCCCCAGCGGATGTGGAACGCACCCTCTTCCAGCAGGCCAATGAAGGCACGGCCGAACCCCAGGAAGTCGGCAGCTCGCAGTGCAAACTGCTGCAAGAACTGATCAAACTGGCCTATGGAGCCGAGTTCGGACGAGATATCGAGAAGTTGGTGCAGTTCGTGGGCCTGAGCCCGGGCGGTGGCGTAGAGCTCAGCATTGGCAATCGCAACCGCGCCAAAGCCGGCGACCGCACAAATCAGCGACTTCTCGTCCTTGCTGAAGGCACCCTCGTGGCGGGGATACACCAGCACTGCGCCCTGGGTGAGGGAGGTCCGGAAAGGAGCGGCAATCAACATCCCGGGTGGGATTAGATCTCCCAGCGCATGGGTCGCGGGATCGATCGAGACCGTAATAGGCTCACCAGCGGCGACCGCGCGGGTTGCCAGATCCGCCGCAAAGTGCAGTCCCTTGCGATCGTGACGGGCACGCACGGAAGCCGCAAGCTGCGGGGATTCAGCGGCGACGGCGCGTAGACCGAAGGCTGCCCCCTGGCGCAGCAAAATGCAGACTAGCCGGGTGCGCAGCAGAACCCGCAGCCGGTCAGCCACTGCTTCGACCACGTCGGAGGCGTCCGGCACGGCATGCAGCGCCTGCACCACTTCGGCCAGGATCTCGGCCCGGCGACGTTCCTCGCGCGACACTTGGGTCAGACGACTCGCTTCCAGCAAGCTCCCCAATTGTCCGGCGAGAATAGTAGCCTTGGCAGCGAGATCGTCACTGAAGAAGTCCGGATCAGAGCAGTGCAGAAATACGGCGGCTCCGATCACCTCGTTGGCAACCACCAGGGGTGCGGCCATTATGGATCGGGCGTGAAACTCCGCAGCCATGGGATAGTGGGCAGGATCAACATGGTTGACATAAACCGTCTTGCGCTTACGAATGGCCTCGCTTGCCACCGCGCTCTGGCCGGCCTGGAGGCGCATGCCGCGAAAACGCTCTGCCATCAAGCCATCAGCTTCCGCGCCGATTAACTCCACAGCAGAAGCGGACTGCCAGAAGTAGGTACCGTCCACCTGAAAAAACTCGCGGGTCGCTCGGCAAAACAGATGGATCAGGGAAGGGGCGTGGGTTCCCCGAGCCGCAGCGGCGGAAAACTGCAGGAGTAGTTTTTGGAAAGCCTCATCTGAGCGGGGACTGGGCCCTGCCGCCACCGTCGTATCCCCGGCTTGCATGGTCAGAGAGCTACCTCCAGCCCGTGGAAACTACAAGTAATTGAATATACAGGAAAATTAGCTGGTAATCTCAATTTGAGTCAAGCGAATAACGTGCGAGGTGCCGAACTGTGAAATCCCCTATGATCCATAGCAGGCAAGTCTCAAACTGAGAGCACGGGCAGTCCATGAGACGATTCTTAACCGGATCGAGATCTCTCCTCCCCCAGCAGATCGCGTGTAACCCATCAGGCAGCAAGGAGTTACAAGTCCTCAAGAGTTTTCTGCCAGAGTCGCCAAAGCTGGCAACGGCATTGCACTTGTGGAAGAGCAGTACGCTTCTGAGGAGGAGCTGTGTCTTTGCGCATGATGCAGCGATGGGTAGCTGGCAGTCTGTTGGCGCTGCTGGGGTTATGGGTAGGAACCGGGGCGCTTGGTCCGTTGCCTGCCGAGGCCCAGGCCCAGGAGCTCCTCACCCGCAAGGCGAAAGCCAAAGTAGCCCCGGTTTACCCCGAGCTGGCACGGCGGATGAGCATCGCCGGCACGGTCAAGCTGTCCGTGGTGGTTGCGCCCAATGGAACCGTAAAGAGCTCGAAGCTGGTTGGCGGGCATCCGCTTCTGGTGAATGCGGCCATGGACGCGATAAAGAAATGGAAGTTCGAACCAGGCTCAGAAGAAAGTACTGGAATCGTGGAGTTCAAGTTCCAGCCCCAGGACTGAAGGGAACCGGGTCAGGTTATACCGCGTTCCCGAGGGGGCGCGGCGGCAAGAAAAGGAACCTAGCGGAGGAACAGTAATGACGATTGGCAAGAAACTCTATGTGAACTTCGGAGCCGTCCTTGCGATGGTCTTGGTGCTGTTCCTGGTGAACCTGATCGCTGTGCAGCGCGAGCACAGCGCCAAAGCCGCAGCCTCTCAGTCATTGGAGCTGGCGGAGGCCACCGACCGTGTCAGGTTCCAGATGATGCAGAACCGCCTTTATCTCAGCAACTACCTGCTCAGCGGAGACACTCGCGAAGTGGACCGGATGAACGAGGGCGTCCGCAGCCTGATTGAGAAGCTGCAGAGTTCCCGGACTCTGGCCAACTCGGAACAACAGCACGCAGCCTTGGACAAGGTACAGCAAACCGAGCAGAACTGGGCGCGGGAATTCGCGGCGCCCCTGGTGGAAAAACGGAAAGAAGTGGACGGAGGCAACGCCACCGTAGCGGAACTGCAAATTTTTTATCTGCAGAAAGACGCTTCCTCGTGGGTGAGGAGCGCCACCGAGTACTTGGATCTGGCGGACCAGGAAAACAAGAAAGTACTCGAGGAACGGCGGAAATCGGACGAGGCAGCGAGTACCTTGACGATCGGAATCGCGCTGATTAGCACCCTGCTGGCGCTGGGTCTGGGAGTAGCCATCGCTTACACCACCTCCAAATCCATTACCGGGCCACTGAACAACCTGATGAAAGTGGCTCAGCAAATCGGCAACGCAGGCGACCTGGACCACCAAATCGATATCAAGCGTGAAGACGAGATCGGCGAACTGGCTCGAACTTTCACCAACATGGTCGCTTACCTCAAGGAGATGGCATCGGTTTCGGAAGCCATTGCGGGAGGAAACCTGACCGTGGAAGTCCAGCCCAGGTCGAAAAACGACACTTTGGGCAA
>Ga0099828_10002160_pt1 | contig 13485 bp, 14 predicted proteins | sample CZO8metaG_2_FD_79338 | JGI IMG/M metagenome (GOLD analysis project Ga0099828, IMG submission 79338) | Vadose zone soil microbial communities from the Eel River Critical Zone Observatory, Northern California, USA - CZOApr15con2H1.8 metaG | ecosystem: Environmental > Terrestrial > Soil > Vadose...
CGCCCGTTGCGCCTGGCACTCCTCGAGGAAGCGGCGCGCGAGGAGGTTGTCGGGAGCCCCCTGAAGGACGGTCTCGAACTCGGTCTTTGCGGCCTCGAGGTCGCCGCTGTCGACCAGCGCGCGGCCGAGCGTCATGCGGGCCGACGGGTAGAAAGGATGCTTCTGGAGGCCCTCGCGGCTGATGCGGATCGCCTCTTCGAGCTCGCCCTCCTTGCGCAGCTCCTCGGCCAGTTGCGCGAAGACCCGGGAGGCCCGGTCCTTCTCGAGACGGCGCCGAAGCTCCTCGATCCTCGGGTTTCGGGCGGCGGGCGCGGCGGGAGGCGCGGGCTCGGACGCCATTGCGGCACGCAGCCGCGCCGCGGTGGCCGCGTCCATGATCAGCGTCGAGGAGCGCGGGGATTTGCCCGGCGGCAGGGGTGGCGGAAGCTGCTCGGCGATCTCGGGAATGCGGTCGGCGGGGCTCCATTCTCGCAGACCCTGATGCCAAACCAGGGCGCCCTGGGGGAGCTGCCCGCCGAGAAGCAGACCGACGAGCTGCTCGAAGTCCACGGGACCGAGCCGCTTATCGTCCTTGACGTAGAACCAGAGGGTTCCGGCCATGGCCGACCCCTCCCGAGGCCGAAGGGAAACGACGGGCGAGGGTAGCACGGGAAAGCCTCCCGGCGAAGCGCCGTTGCCGGAGCCCCTTGAACGAGTTAGGCTGCACCTTCATGTCCGCGTACCGGTACTTCGTGAACGGCCGTGTCCAGGGAGTCGGGTACCGCTATTTCGTGCTGCGGGAGGCGGAGGCGCTCGGAATCACGGGCTTCGCGCGCAACCTTCCCGACGGCAGGGTGGAGGTCGTCGCCGAGGGACCGGACGACGCCCTCGGACGTTTCGAAGACCGCCTGCGCCAGGGACCGTCCTTCGCGACCGTCACCAGCGTCGAGCGCGTCGACTCGGCGTCCCGCGGCGATGCCGGCTTCCACATCCGCTAGGAGATTCAACCGACATGGAGCTCGATATGCGCGTCGCCGCGCTGAAGAGCGCGATCCGCAACGTCCCGGACTTCCCGAAGAAAGGGATCGTCTTCAGGGACATCACGACGTTGCTCAAGGACGCCCGGCTCTTCCGCGAGGCGATGGACCTCTTCACCGACCTGTGCCTGCGCGCGCGCCCCGACAAGGTCGTGGCCATCGAGAGCCGTGGCTTCATCCTCGGCGCCGTGCTCGCCGACCGCCTCGGCGCCGGCTTCGTCCCCGTGCGCAAGAAGGGCAAGCTGCCGGGGGGAAAGATCGCCCACACCTACGACCTGGAGTACGGGACCGACTGCCTGGAGATCCACGAGGACGCGCTGCAAAGGGGGGAGCGCGCGCTGGTGGTGGACGACGTGATCGCTACCGGCGGCACCGCCGCCGCCACCGGCCAGCTCGTCGGCCAGCTCGGTGCCGAGCTGGCCGGCTACGCCTTCCTCGTGGAGCTGACGCTCCTGAAGGGCCGCGACAAGCTGCAAGGCAAGGTGCTCAGCCTCATCCGCTACTGAGCGCGCGCGGCGGCGGGCGGCGCGGGATGTGATAACCTCGTCGCTGCCCGACGCGAGTCCGGCACGCCTTGTCTTGCGCCCGTAGCTCAGCAGGATAGAGCAGCGGTTTCCTAAACCGCAGGCCGCCCGTTCGAGTCGGGCCGGGCGCACCAGCGTATGCTGTTTGCTGGCGAGGACGCCGAATGATGCGTTTTCCGAGCGGAGGCTTTCCTCTGGCCGCCGAGGGCGGACTCACTCCGCCCGAGGTGCTTGATGAAGCATAGGCCGGAGCGAGGACGCCGATAGATGAAACGGGAGCTCAAGAAGCAGATCAAGCAGGACGAGCTGGTGAGCGGCCTCCAGCGGGCGTCCGTCTGGACGGCCACCCACGGGTCGGAGGTGAAGGTCACGGCGGCGGTCGTCGCCGTCGTCGCCCTCGCGGCCTTCGCGGTGACGAGCTATCTGGGCCACCGGCGCAGCGAGGCCGAGCGCGACTTCGCTACTGCCCTCGACACGTTCCACTCCCCGGTTTCGACGGAGCTGCCCGAGGGGTTCGAGCCGCCTCCGGGACCGGTCTTCGCGTCGGCCGCCGAGAAGCACCGCAAGGCCGCCGCGCAGTTCGACGAGGTTGCGCGGAAGTACGCGTCCCTCGACGCAGGCCGGCGTGCGCGCTACTACGCCGCGCTCTCCCGCATGGAGCTGGGCGAGTACGACGCCGCCGAGAAATCGCTGAGCGAGATCGCCGCTCAGCGTGACCGGGACGCTCTCGAGGGGTCGTTGGCGCGTCTGGCCCTCGCCGACCTCCACCGACGGCGCGGCCAGCTGGACAAAGCCATCGAAGACTACCGCCGCCTGGTCGACGACTCATCGTTCGTCCTCCCGCGCGACCACGTGCTGCGGGAGCTGGCCTCCATGCTCGAGGCGGCCAAGCGTCCGGCGGAAGCCGGAGCGGCGTACCGCCGCATCGTCGAGGAATTCCCCGGCAGCGTGTACGCGGCGGAGGCCCGCCGAAGGGCTGACTACCTGGCGGGTGCCGCCCACGCGCAAGGATAGGCAATCGGATGCGCTTTCCGAGCGGAGGCTTCCCTCTGTCGCCGAGGGCGGATTCATTCCGCCCGAGACGTTCAATGAGGAGTTGGCCGGAGCGAGGACGCCAATGATGAAACGCCGCACCGCGTGGATCCTGGTGGCGGGGGTGGCGGCGGTCGCGGTGGGCGCCGCCGCCGTGGGCGGTCTCGCCCTCGCGCTCCGCGGCCGGGGCGCGGGCTGGAGCGCGAACAACTACCTGTACCTCGACCTCCAGGGCGAGATTTCCGAGGAGCCGCCGTCCTCGGACCTGGGCGCGATCTTCGAGCGACAGCCCCCGTCGCTGCGAACGCTCGTGGAGAGCCTGGAGCGGGCGGCCGACGACCCGCGGGTGTCCGCGGTGGTGCTGCGCGTGAGCATCCTGCCCGACTCGGGCTGGGCCACCGTGCAGGAGCTGCGCGACGCCGTCGGGCGCTTCCGCCGGTCCGGCAAACCCGCTTACGCACACCTCGAGTTCTGCGGAAACAAGGAGTACTACCTCGCGAGCGGCTGCGACAAGATCTACGCGATCCCGAGCGCGCTGATCGAGCTGACCGGACTGCGCTCCGAGGTCTCCTTCTTCAAGGGGACGCTCGACAAGGTCGGCATCCAGGCGCAGTTCGAAGGGGTGGGGAAGTACAAGAACGCCCCCAACCAGTTCACCGAGAGCGGCTTCACCGAGCCGCACCGCGAGCAGATGGACGCGCTGCTCGACAGCCTCTACGGCCAGTTCGTGGCCGCGATCGCGCAGGGCCGCCGCCGGACGCCCGAGGAGGTCCGGGCCGTCATCGATGCCGGCCCCTACGACGGGCCCTCGGCGCTGCGGGCCGGGCTCGTGGACGAGCTGGTCTACCAGGACCAGCTCGACGCCCGTCTCAAGGGCGCGAGCCGGCTCACGCCGGGCCGGTACGTGAAGGGCAGCCGCGGCTTCGGCTTTGACGGCCGCCCGAAGATCGCGCTGGTGTACGTGGTGGGCGACATCATTCCGGGCCGCAGCCAAGGTAGCCCGCTGGGGGGCGGGTTCGCCGGCTCCGACACCGTGGCCCAGGCGCTGAAGGACGCCCGGGAGGACGGCGCGATCCGTGCCGTCGTCCTGCGCGTGGACAGCCCGGGAGGATCGGGCACCGCCTCGGAGGTGATCTGGCGCGAGGTGGCGCTGGCCCGCCAGAAGAAGCCGGTCGTGGTGTCGATGGGCGACGTGGCCGCTTCCGGAGGGTACTACGTCGCGATGGGCAGCGACGCGATCGTCGCCGAGCCTGGGACCATCACCGGATCGATCGGCGTGTTCGGGGGCAAGTTCAGCCTGCACGGCCTGTACGACAAGATCGGGATCAGCAAGGAGATCCTCCTCCGGGGCCGGCGCGCCGACGTGTTCTCGGCCTACCGTCCCTGGAGCGATGACGAACGGGCCCGGATGCGCGAGCTGATGGAATCGTTCTACAGGGACTTCGTCACCAAGGTCGCCCAGGGCCGGCACCGGAGCTACGAGGACATCGACGCCATCGCGCAGGGCCGGGTGTGGACGGGCGCGGAAGCGCAGCGCAACGGGCTCGTCGACCGGCTCGGTGGGTTCGCGCTCGCCCTCGACATCGCGAAGGAGAAGGCGAAGATCGGCAAGGGGGAAGAGGTGCGCCTGGTGATCCTGCCCGAGCGGAAGGGCCTGCTCGAGCAGCTGCTGGAGCGCCAGGACGACGGCGCGCAGACCGCGCTGCCCGCGGACGTGCGGGCCCTCCTGCGGTGGGCGTCCGCGCTCGGCGACGGCCAGCCCCTCGCTCGCCTCCCCTTCGACCTGCGGGTGTTCTAGCTCAGCTTCCGTGCTGCTGGTGCAGGCGCTGGAACCAGGCTTGCTTGGTGCCGCGGTAGTCCTGGCCGTGGACCTGCTTGAAGGCCTCGTCCACGCTGCCCGTCTCGCCCATCGCGCGGAGCAGGTCGTTCATTCCCCCCATGCCTCGGTTGGCGATGAGGTACTCCACGAAGGAGAGGGCGTACAGGTAGAACCCCATGACGCCTCCTGCCCGGCCGTCGGCGAGCATGGTGAGCTGCTCGGGCGTCAGCCGGGTGGTGACCCGCTCTCCTTCCATGTACTGGGCGAGGCCCTCCTGGATGTCCCGGGTGGCGACGCCGCGCGTGCGGTTGGCCACGAAGGCATGGGTCAGCTCGTGGAGGAGCGTGTGGTCCATTTCGGGGGTGAGACTCCGCGTGAGCCCCTGTATGGGAACGCGGATGCGGCCGTCGAGGCTGTCGTAGACGCCACCCGACCAGGCGGGGGCGCCGCTGGCGCTGTGATAGCCCTGGCTCGAAAACAGGATGACGGGAATCGTGGCCTGCGGCTGGTAATCCAGGGCGGACACCAGGGTCGCGTAATGGTGCTCGAGCGCGCGCAGGATCTCGCGCCCAATGTCCTCGTGCTCCTCGCCGTCGTACCGAACGTGGAAGTGGGACAGGTCGCGCTCGGTCATCCCGCGCTCGTCGACCATGCCCTTCGACACGCGGTCCAGCAGGGCCTGTGCGTTCGCGTCCGGGCGGATCTCGATCGCGGTGCGCAACGCTTCGGCGGCCTCGGTGTTGCGGTCCTGGCGGATAAGCGCGTAGCCCAGACCGTGCCAAGCGTCGCCATTGCGAGCCTCGCGGGCGATGGCGGCCCGCGCGGCCGCCTCGGCGCCGGCCCAATCGCCCGCTTCCGACAGGACTCTCATGAGCGCCACGTATGGCCAGGCCGCCTCGGTCTGCAACTCCGCCGCCCGCCGGAGCAGGGCGGCCGCGTCACCGTAGCGGTGGACCCGCCGTTCGCCCTCGGCCGCGTTGAGGAGCGTCGTCTCCAGGAGCCGCTGCGCATCGGCGGGATAGCGCGCGTAGAGCCGCTCGGCGGCCGTCACGTCCGCCACGCTCACGGCCGGCTGGCGGTGGGCCAGGGCCTCGAACTTCGCACGGTCCTCGTCGGGCATACCGGTCGCGGGGACCTGGACCGCCTCCGGAGGCGGATCCAGCGCGGCCATCGGGGGTGGTGGCAGCTCGGCGGTGGGTGGCAGGCTCGCACGGGGCGCGCGCGACTCCGCCACCGGCGCCTTCGTGGCCTGAACGGGCGCGCGCAGGCTGCGCCATCCGGCGACGCCGCTCACCACCAGAAGCGCGAGCGCGACCGCGTTCCACCAGGAGAACGCGGACGGAGCATCGTCGGAATCAGCGTCCGTCGCGGCTCTCGCGGGGACCGTCCGGGGCCGGATCTTCGCGAAGATGACGCCGCAGCGCGGACAGGCGACCGGCCCGGGGTTGGCCTGGCCGCAACGCGGGCAGTTGGCGCTGCCGGCCGTGTCCGCGCTCGTCGCTGTCGTCGGCATCTTCGTCCAGACAAGATGGTAACAGCCCCGGTCGTCGCATAGAATCCGCGCCGGTGACGGGCATCACAGTCGAAGCGACCGCGCCGACACGCGTCGACCTTGCGGGCGGCACGCTGGACATCTGGCCCCGCTATCTCTTCCGCCCGGGTGCGGTCACTGTAAACGTCGCGATCGACCGGCGGGCGTGGTGCCGCGTCGAGACGGGGATGGACGGTATCCGGCTCGAGTCCAAGGACACGCTGGCCAAGGCGGAAGGGCGCACCGTTGCCGACGTCCTCGGCGCGGGAAGCCTGTCCCTCCCGGCCTACATCCTCCGCGCGCTGGGCATCGAGTCCGGCCTGAAGGTCGTGACGCATTCTCGCGTCCCGGCCGGCTCGGGGCTCGGCGGCTCTTCCGCGCTGGCGGTGGCGGTGGTGGCGGCGGCCGCCCGCGCCGTGGGCCGCGAGCTCGACGCGGACCGGATGTGGCCGGTGGTGCGCGACGCCGAGGCCCAGAACATGGGAGTGCCCGCGGGGATGCAGGACCACCTCGCCGCGATCCATGGCGGCGTGCTCGGCATCCACCTGGACCCGGGGGAGGTGCGGGCCGAGCGCCTGGCCACGGACCCCGCTCGCGTGGAGGAATCGCTGCTCCTCGTGGACGCGGGCGTGACCCGTTTCTCGGGGATCAACAACTGGGAGGTCTTCAAGGGCCAGATCGACGGGAACGAAGGTGTCCGCGGGTCGCTGCGCGAGATCGTGGCCGCCGCCCGCGGCCTGAAGGACGCCCTCGTGGCCCATCGCTATGACGACGTCGTGCCGCTCATGGCCGCGGAGTGGGAGGCGCGCAAGCGTCTCGCGCCCGGCGTCACCAGCCCGGAGATCGACCGCATCGCCGCGGCCGCGCACTCCGCGGGCGGCGCCGCGAAGGTGTGCGGGGCGGGAGGAGGGGGGATGGTCGCGGTGTGGGCGCCGCCCGGACGCCGGGAGGGCGTGGAGACGGCGGTGAGGTCCGCCGGATTCAAGTCGGTGCCGTTCCGAGTCGATCTGAGGGGCCTGGAGGTCGAGTAGGGTATAATCGGGGTTTGCCAGAGGGGAAGAGGGCACATTCATGGTTCAGGCCACCCAGCTCAAGCGCGGAATGTGCATCAAGCACGAGAACGACCTTTACAGGGTCGTGGAGGCCCAGCACAAAACCCCGGGCAACCTGCGCGGGCTGGTTCAGGCCAAGATCCGCAACCTGAAGAACGGTGCGATCAGCGAGCACCGTTTCCGGTCCGTAGACATGGTGGAGCGCGCGATCCTGGACGAGACCGAGATGGAGTTCCTCTACCAGGACGGCGACATGTATCACTTCATGAACAACGAGAGCTTCGAGCAGATCGGGCTCTCGAGCGAGGTGCTCGGCGACGCCGTGCCCTACCTGATCGCGAACGTCAAGCTCAAGATCGAGATGTACGAGGGCCGCCCGGTCGGGATCGAGCTCCCGCAGACGGTAGACATGACGGTCGTGGAGACGGAGCCGTCCATCAAGGGCGGGTCGGTCTCGAACGTGGGCAAGCCGGCCAAGATGGAGACGGGCCTCGTCGTCCAGGTGCCCGCGTTCATCTCGGAAGGCGAGCGGATCCGGATCGACACCGCGAGCGGGGCCTACGTCGAGCGCGTGAAGTAGGGCCGCGCGCCCATGCATCAAGCCCCACGCCTGGGCGCCGGCTGGGTGGAGGTCATCACCGGCAGCATGTTCAGCGGCAAGAGCGAAGAGCTGATCCGCCGAATCCGCCGGGCCCAGATCGCGCGCCAGAAGGTCCAGATCTTCAAGCCTCGGGTCGACGACCGCTACGTCGCCGACCACATCGTCAGCCATTCCGAGATGAAGATGCCGTCGCAGGTCGTCGGCTCGGCGCGGGAGATCCTCGACACGCTCGAGAAGGGCACCGAGGTGGTGGGGATCGACGAGGGCCAGTTCTTCGACCTGTCGCTGGTCGAGGTGGTGAACACGCTCGCCGACCGGGGCGTGCGGGTCATCGTGGCGGGCCTGGACCAGGACTACATGGGGCGGCCTTTCGAGCCGATGCCGCAGCTGCTGGCCGTGGCGGAATACGTCGACAAGACGCTCGCCATCTGCATGCGGTGCGGTGCTCCCGCCAACCGCAGCCAGCGGCTCGTGGCCGCCACGGACCGCGTCGTCGTCGGGGGCTCGGCGCACTACGAGGCCCGCTGCCGGCGCTGCTTTCATCCTGGGATGGAGCGTTCCGAAGGGTAACGGACGGGAGTCACGCCGGGCCTACCCGCAGGCCGCGGGGTTCAGCGCATCATGTTACGAGTCAAGCACCTGACTGCCCAACCTGCGGTTCGGCACGGCGATTGCTCGGTTTTTCCCAGCTATGTCCGCGCCCTCCCACGTGCCCATGGTGCGCTGCCGGCTCGACGGCCCGTTCGATGCCGTCGAGTCCCTCAGATACATCCCCCTGGCCGAGTTCGAGCTGTGGCGCTACCTCATGGAGACGCGCCACGCTCGGCGCGTCACGATCGAGGAAGTCTCGATCTGGGTGGCGGAGGAGTCGGGAACCTGGAACTCGGGGTTCGCGGCCGAGGATCTGCAGGCGGTCGTTCGGCTGCGCCTGGAGCGGCCCGGCTCGCACGGCGTCGCCATCCCCATGGAGCGGTTTTTCCCGGCCGAGACATACCCGCAGGCGCAGGAGGCCCTCCTCAGCCATTTCGAGGAAGAGCCCTGCCGCGTGCTCGCGGCCACGCCCGGCTATTTCGTTCCTCTTCGGGCGAGCGGCCGGCGCGAGCAAACGATCCGCTCCGCCTAGCGCGGCGCCCGCCGGGCGCCGCGGCTCCCTGTTCGTGATCCTCCTCGACGGGGCGCAGGGCGAAGGCGGCGGCCAGATCATCCGGACCGCGCTCGCCCTCTCTGTCGCGACCGGCCAGCCGTTCCACATCACGCGCATCCGCGCCGGCCGGGTCCGCCCGGGCCTGCAGCCGCAACATCTGGCCGCGGTGCGCGCGGCGGCGATGCTGTGCGGCGCGAGCGTAGGCGGGGCCTTCGACGGGTCGCCCGATGTGCGCTTCGCGCCGGGGCCGGTGCGGCCGGGGGAGTTCCGCTTCGAGATTGCGACCGCCGGGGCCCTCACGCTCCTCCTTCAGACCGTGATCCTGCCGCTGGCGACCGCCTCGGAGCCCAGCCGGGTCGAGGTCACCGGCGGCACGCACGTGCCGCGGAGCCCCTCGTTCCACTACCTGGCCCGGCACTGGGCGGCGGTTGCGGAGCGCCTGGGCCTGCACGCGCGCTTCGAGCTTGTGCGGGCCGGCTTTTATCCGCTCGGCGGCGGCGAGGCACGCGCCGAGGTGCAGCCGTGGAAGCGGCCCGCTCGGCTCGTCCTCGAGAATCGGGGCAAGCTGGTGGCGATCCGGGGCACCGCCGGCGCCGCCCGCCTGCCGGGCGTGGCCGAGCGTATGACGCGCGCGGCCCAGGAGCGGCTCTGGGAGTCGCGCCGCCTCGAGTCGGCATGGGAGGTGTTGGAGGTGCCGGCGCCCTCGAAGGGATGCTTCCTCCTGCTGGAGGCGATCTTCGAGCAAGGACGCGGCGCCTTCGGCCTGATCGGCGAGCGCCGCGTCCGGGCCGAGGCGCTGGGCGACCGCGCGGCCCGGCAGATGCTGAAGTTCCTCGACGCCGACGAGGGAGCCGTCGATCCGCACCTCGCCGATCAGCTCGTCTTGCCGCTCGCGCTGGCCGGCGGCGGCGGCCGCGTGACCACCCCGGAGGTGACGAGCCATCTCGAGACCGTCGCCGATGTCGTCTCCCGCTTCGGAATCCCTGCGCGGACGTGGGGCCGCCGCGGCGGAGCGGGCGGCGTCGAAGTCGGTGACGTTGTTGACCGTCCCCGAAGCGGCAGCTAGCATAACGATTGCGAGCACGGAGGAGGAGGATGCGATGGCGGGCCATGGCGCTCCTTCTCGTCGTCCTTCCCGGCGCCGGCTGCCTCGGGCGGCCGAAGACGATTCCCGCAGTTCCCGCCCGCCCGCTCCGGGCGGCGAGTCCCGACGAGGTCCTTGCGGCCTATGAGGCGTATGCCAACGGGAACGAGACGCTCAGCGCCTCCGGCGACCTCGAGGTGCGCGACCTGAGAGCGGGCCGCGCCCGCAAGCTCGGAGTTCGGCTGGTGGCGAGCCGGGGGGGAAAGCTGTACCTCAAGGGCTCGGTTGCGGTGGTGACGGCCATGGAAGTCGTGGCCGACGGCCAGCGCTTCTGGTTCCAGGTTCCCTCCCGCAAGACCGTGTGGACAGGGCTCTCCGGCGCGGCCCATCGCGCCGAGAGCGACGACGCCCCCTACTACGCGTTGCGCCCGTCCGACGTCACTTCCGCGCTGCTCCCCGATCCGCTGGCCCCCGGCCCGGGCGACGCGGTGCTCTTCGAGGCCGACCGCGACAGCTTCGCCCTCGCCCTCGCCCGGCAAGGCGCCCGGGAGACGGCGCGGCGCCGCGTGTGGCTCGACCGCGAGACGCTGCGGCTGACGCGCCTGCGCCGCTACGACGAGCGCGGCGAGCTCGTCTCCGAGGTGCAGCTCGGGGAATGGGAGAACGGCTTCCCCGAACGCATCCGGATCGACCGCCCGGCGGAGGGGTACGAGGCGATCCTGGACTTCGACAAGGTGCAGCGGAACGTGCCCGTGCCGGCGCAAGCCTTCGTTCCCCGCACGCCCGCGGGCTACAAGGTCGTGGAAGTGAGCTTGGGGGGTCTGGGGGACCCGGAAGGGACCCCCAGCCGCCTGAGCGAGCGCGGGAGTGCTGCGCTCGGACGGCACTTCCGAGTCAGCGAATGACCGAAGACGCCATCCTCCAGACCGAGGATCTCCGCATGGTCTACCACGTCGGGAAGGTGGAGGTCTTCGCCTTGCGCGGCGTGGACATCCAGGTCCAGAAGGGGGAGTTCGTCTCCATCGTGGGACCGTCCGGCTGCGGCAAGTCGACGCTGCTCCACCTGCTGGGAGGGCTGGCCCGGCCGACGTACGGGCGGATCTTCGTGGACGGAGACGAGATCTCGGCCGCGGCGGACGCCGACCGGACGCGGATCCGCCGGGAGAAGATCGGCTTCGTCTTCCAGCGCTTCAACCTCCTCCCGACCCTCACCGTGAAGGGCAACCTCGAGATCGCCTGCCAGATCCAGGGCAACGGCCGCCCTTCGAAGGAGCGGGTCGCGGAGGTGCTGGACCGGGTGGGCCTGCGGGACAAGGCGATCATGAAGCCGCTCGACCTGTCGGCAGGCGAGCAGCAGCGCATCGCGATCGCGCGCGCGCTCATCAACTCGCCCGCGATCGTGCTCGCCGACGAGCCGACCGGCAACCTCGACTCCCTGAACAGCGCGATGATCCTCAACCTGTTCCGGGAGCTGAACCAGCGGACCGGCCAGACGATCATGATGATCACCCACAACCACGAGGCGGCGGCGGTCGGACACCGGATCATCGAGATGCGGGACGGACGGGTCGTGAGCCACGGCATCGTCCCGCATTTGGTGACGGGGGCGGGCACGTGAGCGGGAACGTCAGCGGCCTGTCGCCGCGCGCCCGGTTGCTGTTGTGGGACTACGAGCGCGGCTCGGTGCCCTACGACGTGCTCTGCCTCCTGCTCCTGATCCTGGTGTTTGCGGTGCCTCCGGCGTGGTGGGGAGACCCGATGATGGCGCGCCCGTGAGCACCCTTCCGCTGCTCGTCCTGCTGACCGCCGCGGCCGCGTCCCCCGACGCAGATGCCGTGTTGCGGTCGCTCGAGACGGCGGGCCAGGCCCTCAAGACGATGAAGGCCGACTTCGTGGAGACGAAGGTGCTCGTCCTCCTGAACGACAAGGAGGAGACCCGCGGGGACGTGATGCTCCGCGTGCCCGGGCGGCTCCGGTGGAACTACACCTCGCCGCGGCCCAGCGTCATGATGATCAAGGACGGCGCGTTTGCGCGGTACATTCCCAGGAGCAAACAGGTGTTCCGGGGGCCGGCCAGGGGCGAGGCCGACCTTCTCGTGGGCTTCGGGCCGGGGGCGGCGGGGCTCGGGAAGAAGTACGCGGTCACCCTCGTCGGCAAGGAGACCGTGGGCGGCGCGCCGGCCTGGGTGCTGGACCTGCAGCCGCGCGCGGGCGAGACGTCGGGACTGTTCTCGGCCATCCGCCTCTGGGTCGACGAGGTCCGTTCGGTCCCCGTCCAGACGCGGCTCACCGAGCCCACCGGTGACTACACGACGATCCGCTTCGAGAAGGTCGTCGTCAACGGTGCCCTGCCCGCGGCCGCCTTCGACCTGAAGCTCCCCCCGGACGTGGTGGAGGTGAAGTGAAGGCAAGGACCGCCGTCCTGGGGGCGGTGCTGCTGCTGGCGGGGCCGCTGCGTGCGCAGGAGCCGCCGCCCGTCGATCCGAGCGACCTCATCAACACGCTGCTCGGGGGCCTGCTCGGATTCAAGGACATCACGGGCCCCGAGCTGCAGACGGAGGTCGCGGAGGTGGGCGGCATTCCCTTCCGGAGCGACGTGCCGCTGCGCTATCTCACGCGTGCCGAGCTGTCGCGCTACCTCAAGGAGGTCCTGGACGACGAGTACCCCGCGGCCCAGGCCCGCGCGGACCAGAAGACGCTCGTCGCCTTCGGCCTGCTCGCCCCCGGCACGGACCTGCGCGCGGTGAGGGCGCGCCTGCTCGAGGAGAACGTGGCCGGCTTCTACGACGAGCGGCCCGGCAAGAAGCAGCTCTACGCGGTGAGCGAGGAGCGGCGCCTCACCCCCACCAACCAGCTCATCCTGTCGCACGAGCTGCGGCACGCGCTGCAGGACCAGTACGCGAACGTCCACGACGCTCTCCCCGCGAGCGTGGGCGACTTCGACGACCGCCGTATCGCGTACCTCAGCCTCCTCGAAGGCGACGCCACCCTCGTCATGGAACGCTTTCTGGTCCGCCATCTGCCCGGCATGGAGGACAGCGAGCTGTCGGGCCTCTCCATGCCCATGCCCGCCGTGCCCGGCGCGCCGAAAGTGCTCGCCGACCAGCTCGTGCTGCCGTACGTCGTGGGGCGGGACTTCGCGCGGGCGGTGTGGCAGCGGGGCGGGTGGGAGGCGATCAAGGCGGCGTGGTCGCGGCCTCCGGAGTCGAGCGAGCAGGTGCTGCACCCGGAGAAGTTCTTCGCGCGGGAGGCGCCGCAGCGCGTCGACATCGCGTATCAGCCGCCGGGTGGCACGATGGTGAACGAAGGCGTGCTCGGCGAGCTGCTGACGCGGACGCTGCTCGGCGAAGGCTCCGACGCGGCGGCCGCGGGCTGGGGGGGCGACCACTTCCGGGTGTGGGACGTGGGAGGCAAGAGCCTGCTCGTATGGCGCTCGGTGTGGGACGGGCCTGCGGACCTGGCGGAGTTCAAGCAGGCGCTGCTGGCCCGGCTGACGGCCGAGCGGGCGCCGTCGGGGGAGCGGGGACCGTTCCGTCTGTTTGGCGGCACGCCGCCGCGCTTCGCGGCGGGATTGCTCGCCGGGCACTTCAACATCGTGACGCTGGCGAACAATCACGCCATGGACTTCGGAGTTGTCGGGCTGCAGGACACGATTACCGCGCTCGACTCGGCCGGCGTCAAG
>Ga0099828_10002163_pt1 | contig 13478 bp, 9 predicted proteins | sample CZO8metaG_2_FD_79338 | JGI IMG/M metagenome (GOLD analysis project Ga0099828, IMG submission 79338) | Vadose zone soil microbial communities from the Eel River Critical Zone Observatory, Northern California, USA - CZOApr15con2H1.8 metaG | ecosystem: Environmental > Terrestrial > Soil > Vadose...
CGTCGATCAGGCCGGCGCGGAACTGCGAGAGGTAAAGAATGCCGATGACGAGGGCGAAGAGTCCGGCGACGTTGAGAAAGACGATGCGCCGGGTGAGGCTGGAAAAGCTCTGGGTGAGGAAGAATTGCCACGCGCGCCGCACCAGCGAGCGGGCGGGCACGCGCTCAACGCGCGCGGCTTCCTCGCCGGAGCGCTCGGCCTCGACGACAGCCGCATTGATGTCCACAGTTCGATCGAGCACCTGGTCGCGTCCGCCCGTGATCTGGCAGCGTGCGCCAATCCGCAATACGCCTCGCTAGCATAACGCAAGCCAGGGAGTCACGTCAGACCCCCTCGATCAGGCCTCCTTGAAACGGTAACCCACGCCGTAAAGCGTCTCGATCATGTCGAAAGCGTCGTCGACCGCCTTGAACTTCTTGCGCAGCCGCTTGATGTGGCTGTCGATCGTGCGGTCGTCGACATAAACCTGGTCGTCATAGGCCGCGTCCATCAGCGCATTGCGGCTCTTGACCACACCCGGCCGGCTCGCCAGCGCCTGCAGGATCAGGAACTCGGTGACCGTCAGGGTGACGGCCTCCGTCTTCCAGGTGCAGATGTGCCGTTCCGGGTCCATGCGCAGCAGGCCGCGCTCGAGCACCTTGGCGTCGGCTTCCTTGGTGCTGCCGGGCTCCTTCGAGGTCGAGCGCCGCATCACCGCCTTGACGCGCTCGACCAGGAGCCGCTGCGAGAACGGTTTGCGGATGAAATCGTCGGCCCCCATCTTGAGGCCGAACAACTCGTCGATCTCCTCGTCCTTCGAGGTGAGGAAGATCACCGGCATGTCGGACTTCTGGCGCAGGCGCCGCAGCAGCTCCATCCCGTCCATGCGCGGCATCTTGATGTCGAGAATGGCGAGGTCCGGCGGGCTCGTCTTGAACCCGTCGAGCGCGGAAGCCCCATCCGTGTATGTCATGATGCGATATCCCTCGGCTTCGAGCGCGATCGAAACCGACGTGAGGATATTGCGGTCGTCGTCTACAAGCGCGATGGTCGGCATGGACCTACCTTCCCCTATGGGCCCAAGGGCGGCCGAATCTTACGGCCTTGAAGCCCGCAAAGCTGGGCCGAAATGTGACGAAGCCACTGGAAAATCTATGATTCGCCGGCCCGGCCGTCCCCAATAGTCTAGCAAGTCGAGCCTTCTTACGCCATAAAGCGCCGATTTCAACGTCCTTGCGCGACAGGACCCGGACGATGCAGCCGTCGCCCGATTTCGACCCCAGGCGGGCCGCCCGCAAGCTCCTGCGCGAGGCCCGCTCCGGAGCGCTCGCGACATTGATGCCCGGGTCAGGCGATCCCTATTGCTCGCTCGTCAATGTCGCCACCGCCGCCGACGGCTCGCCGCTCCTGCTCATCTCGCGCCTCGCCGTGCACACCAAGAACATTCTGGCCGATCCGCGCGTCTCGCTCATGCTCGACGAGCGCCGCGAGGGCGATCCGCTCGAGGGTGCCCGCGTGATGCTGATGGGCACGGCGCAGGCGACCGACGACCCGCAGGCGCGCCGCCGCTACCTCGACCGCCAGCCCGAGGCGAAGATGTTCGCCGGGTTCGCCGACTTCGCCTTCTATCGCGTCGAGCTGAAGGGCGCGCATCTGGTCGCCGGTTTCGGCCGCATCGTCGATCTCAAGCCGGCGGATGTGCTGACCGATCTGGGCGGCGCCGACGCGCTGGTGAGCGCCGAGGATGAGATCGTCGCGCACATGAACGGGGACCACGCGGACGCAACGCGGCTTTACGCGACCAGGCTGCTCGGCGCCGGCGAGGGGGAGTGGCGCTGCGTCGGCTGCGATCCCGAGGGGCTCGAACTGCAGCTCGACCGCAAGGCGCTGCGCCTGAATTTTCCGCAACGGGTCGCCAGCCCCGGCGCGCTGCGCCAGGTGCTCAAGGCGCTTGCCGACGAGGCGCGCTCGCGCGGCTGACGTCGCTCCGGCGTTAACGCTGTTCGCATGTTCCGCCGATGTTTCGTTGCATGTCACCGGTCGCATGCCGCACTGCAAAAGCGGGTGGAACTTCGCGCGGCGAATCGGCTTGGCAGGGGGCGGGATCGCGATTATGGTCGCGCGCTGCGGTGTCCGGCTGCCGATGACAAGACCGACGGTCGGCGAGGGCCCGTTGGCCACGCATTCGTTCCATCGAGGGGCCGCGCGGGGAAGGGGACCGGGCCGGACCTGAACCGGCCATGCCGCGCGAGGCGGCGCACCTTTGGAATGCCGGTCGGGGCCGGACGTCAATGCGGAGGCTAGCGTGAAGGAAACAGGTGTACGAAACGGCACGTTCGGGGCCGACAAGTTCGGCTTCAGCGGCCTCGCGGCGGTTCACTGGAATCTCGCCGAGCCCCAGCTGTACGAATTCGCGATCGCGGCCGGCGAAGCCGAGCTTGCCTATGGGGGCGCCTTGTGCGCCGACACCGGCGTCCACACCGGGCGCTCGCCCAAGGACAAGTTCACCGTCCGCGATGCGTTCACCGAGCGCACCGTGTGGTGGGACAACAACGGCGCCATCACGCCCGAGCAGTTCCAGCGCCTGCAGGACGACTTCATCGCCCACGTCAAGGGCAAGCAGCTGTTCGTCCAGGATCTCTATGGCGGCGCCGACCCGGCCTATCGCATCAAGACCCGGGTCTATACCGAGCTTGCCTGGCATTCGCTCTTCATCCGCGATCTCCTGATCCGTCCGGAGCGCGGCGAGCTGAGGAACTTCCTGCCGCAGCTCACCATCGTCGACCTGCCCTCGTTCAAGGCCGACAAGGCGCGCCACGGCGCGCGCACCGAGACCATCATCGGCATCGATTTCGCCCGCAAGATCGTGTTGATCGGCGGGACGAACTACGCCGGCGAGATGAAGAAGTCGGTGTTCACCGCGCTCAACTATTTCCTGCCCACCGAGAGCGTGATGCCGATGCATTGTTCGGCGAATGTCGGGCCGGCGGGCGACGTGGCGCTGTTCTTCGGCCTCTCCGGCACCGGCAAGACGACGCTTTCGGCCGATCCCACGCGCACGCTGATCGGCGACGACGAGCACGGCTGGGCCCCGCAGGGCGTCTTCAATTTCGAAGGCGGCTGCTACGCTAAGACCATCAAGCTGTCCGCCGAGGCGGAGCCGGAAATCTACGCCACCACGCACCGGTTCGGCACCGTGCTCGAGAACGTCATCCTCGATCCGGACACGCGCGTTCCCGATTTCGACGACGACTCGAAGACCGAGAACACGCGCTGCGCCTATCCGCTGCATTTCATCCCCAACGCGTCGAAGACCGGCCGCGCGGGCCATCCCACGAACATCATCATGCTCACGGCGGACGCCTTCGGGGTGATGCCGCCAATCGCCAAGCTCACCTCGGCGGAGGCGATGTATCACTTCATCTCGGGCTATACGGCCAAGGTCGCCGGCACCGAGAAGGGCGTGACCGATCCGCAGGCGACGTTCTCGACCTGCTTCGGCGCGCCGTTCCTGCCGCGCCACCCGTCCGAATACGGCAGCCTGTTGCGCGAGCTGATCGCCGCGCACGGGGTCGATTGCTGGCTCGTCAACACCGGCTGGACCGGCGGCAAGTTCGGCGTCGGCCGCCGCATGCCCATCAAGGTGACCCGCACGCTGCTCGGTGCGGTGCTCGACGGCTCGCTCAAGAACGCCTCGTTCCGCACCGATCCCTATTTCGGCTTTGCGGTGCCGACTTCGGTGCCGGGCGTCGAGCCGCACCTGCTCTATCCGTTCAAAACGTGGAAGGACAAGGCGGAGTTCGACCAGACCGCCCGCAAGCTGGTGCGTATGTTCCACGACAATTTCGTGCGGTTCGAGACCCATGTCGACGCCGACGTGCGCGCCGCCGCCCCCGAGGTGCGCATCGCCGCGGAGTGAGCTGCTTTCCAGATTCGTGTACGATTACGTCGTCATGGCCGCCCCCGGGCACTTCGTCCCGGGGGTGTCCCGGCCATCCACGTCTTTGCCTCCGCTAATGACGCGGTTGCGCGGTCAAGCCGCGCAGGACGATGCGGACTGAGACGATCGGCCAATGCAAATCCTGGTGATCGGAGCGGGCGTGGTCGGGCTGGCGATCGCGCGCGCCGCCGCGCTCGCCGGCCATGACGTCATCGTCGCCGAGGCGACCTCCGGCATCGGCAATGGCGTGTCCTCGCGCAACAGCGAGGTGATCCACGGCGGCATGTATTACCCGACCGGCTCGCTGCGCGCGCTCCACTGCACGCGCGGCCGGTGGATGCTCTATCCGTTCTGTGAATCGCACGGCGTCGCGCACCGGAAATGCGGCAAGCTCATCGTCGCGACCAATGACGCGGAGGCGGAGAAGATCGTCGCCATCCAGAAGCAGGGGCGGCTCAACGGCGTCGAGGGGCTCGACCTGATCGGGGGCAATGCCGCGCGCGATCTCGAACCGGCGCTCGCCTGCATCGCCGCGGTCCATTCGCCCGAGACCGGCATCATCGACAGCCACGGCTTCATGCTGGCGGTCGAAGGCGAGTTCGAGGACCGCGGCGGCATGATCGCGTTCGAGACGCGCATCGAGCGGCTTACGCCGACCCATGAGGGCTGGAACGTGCGTTTCGCCGGCAAGGAGAGCGGTACGCTCAAGGTCGATGCGGTGGTGAATTGCGCCGGCATCGGCGCGCAGGCGCTCGCTCGCGCGACCGAGGGCTACCCGTCCGAGCGCGTGCCGCGGCTCGTGCTCGCCAAGGGCAACTATTTCGGCTACGCGGGCCGGCCGGCCTTCGCGCGGCTGATCTATCCGGCGCCGGTCGATGGCGGCCTCGGCATCCACGTCACCCTCGATCTCGCCGGCCGCATGCGCTTCGGCCCGGACGTCGAGTGGATCGACCGCGAGGTCTACGAGGTCGATCCGCGCCGGGCGGAGCTGTTCTACGCGCGCATCCGCACCTATTGGCCGGCGCTCGAGGACGGAAAGCTGGTGCCGGATTATTGCGGCATTCGCCCAAAACTCACCGGGCCCGGCGAGCCCGCCGCCGACTTCGTCATCGACGGCCCGGCCGGTCACGGGCTGCCCGGCATCGTCCATTTGTTTGGAATCGAATCGCCCGGCCTCACCAGTGCGCTGTCGATTGCGGACGACGTGGTCGCGCAACTTGCACAATAACACCGACGATCACGGTCTGCCAATCGTTGCGTCGGCGTCGACCAGCGTGGCAAGCTCGCTCGCGAAGAGCAAGGCGAGGACGGCGTGACCGCGATGGCTCCGCGCGAGCAGCAACATCAGGTCGGAGAGATCTCCGTGCGCATGCTGCGGGCGGGCGAAGGCGAGCCGCTCCTGTTCCTGCACGGGGCGGGCGGCTGGCCGGGCTGGATTCCCTTCTTCGATAAGCTGGCGGCGCACCATGAGGTTCTCGTTCCCGAGCATCCGGGCTTCGGCACGCTCGAGAAAGCGGCCGCGATCCGCGACATCGCCGACATGGCGATGTACTACCTCGATTTCCTCGACGGCCTCGGGGCGGATCGCGTTCACCTGGTGGGCAATTCGCTCGGCGGCTGGATCGCCGCTGAGCTCGCGGTCCGCAACTGCGCGCGCCTGCAAAGCCTCTGCCTCATCTCGCCCGCCGGCGTGCGGGTGAAGGGCGTGCCGATGGGCGACAATTTCATCTGGTCGCCCGAGGAGGCCGCGCGGAATCTCTTCCACGATCAGGCGTTCGCCGACCGGATGCTGGCGATCACGCCCACCGACGAGGAGGCGGACCGGCTGTTGACCAACCGGTTCATGGCCGCGCGGCTCGGCTGGCAGCCGCGCTGGTTCGATCCCGCGCTCGAGCGTTGGCTGCATCGCATCACGGTGCCGACCCTCGTGCTGTGGGGCGAGAACGACAAGTTCCTGCCCAGTGCCTACGCCGAGCCGTGGCGCGAGCGCGTTCCCGACGTGCGCGTCGAGACGATCGTTGCGTGCGGCCACCTCCCGCATGTGGAGAAGGCCGACGTGACGGCCGAGAAAATCCTCGCTTTCCTCGACGGGAGGCGGGCATGAAATTCGTCTGCTTCCACCTGATGCCCTATCGCCCGCTCGACATGGCGGCGCGCAAGCAGCATCGCTCCGCCTGGGTGGTGCTGCCGAACAGCCTGTACGATCCGGTGAAGGGCGCCGAGGAATACGAATCCTATCTCGACCAGCTGACCTATGCGGAGACGCTCGGGTTCGACGCCGTCGGGGTGAACGAGCACCATCAGACCGCCTACGGCATGATGCCGGCGCCCAATCTGATCGCGAGCGCGCTCATCCAGCGCACCAAGAAGGTGAAGGTCGCGATCCTCGGCCGCGCGCTGCCGCTGACGAGCAACCCGATCTGGATCGCCGAAGAGTTTGCCATGCTGGACAACCTGTCCAAGGGGCGCATCATCGCCGGCTTCGTGCGCGGCATCGGCACCGAGTATCACGCGACCGGCCTCAACCCGTCCTTCTCGCTCGAGCGGTTCCAGGAAGCCCATGACCTGATCGTCGGCGCGTGGACCAGGCCCGGCCCGTTCGAGTTCGAGGGCGAGCACTTCAATTTCCGCTACGTCAATCTCTGGCCGCGGCCCTACCAGACGCCGCACCCGCCGATCTGGATTCCCTCGATGGGATCCTCCGAGACGATCCGCTGGGCTGCGTCGTCGGAACGCAAATATCCGTTCCTGGTCACGTTCAGCGCGCACGAGTTGGTGGCGCGCTATCTCAATCTCTATCGCGACGCGGCGAAGCAGTTCGGCTACGAGGCATCCGGCGATCAGCTTGGCTGGGCCGCGCCCATCTACGTGGCGGACACCGACGAGCGGGCACGGGTCGAGGCCAAGGCCGGCATCGAGTCGCTGTTCAACGACTACCTGGCGAACCCGTGGGAAATGCTGCTGCCGCCCGGCTACACGTCGCTGTCGTCCATGAAGAACACCATGCGGGTGCGCAAGGCGCTGGGCTCGCGCGCCGGCAAGCTGACCATTGACGATCTGGCGGAGAGCGGCACCGTCGTGGTCGGTTCGCCCCGCACCGTGCGCGAGAAGATCGAGCGCATGCGCGATCTCACCGGGTTCAACATCCTGGTCTCACTGCTGCAGTTCGGCGTGCTCAGCAACGAGCTCACCCGCCGCAACATGGAGATGTTCGCGTCCGAGGTGATGCCGCATTTGAAGGCATAGCGCTGTCGCGGCCCGGCGGCCGGACCGCGGTATCCAAAAAATCAGGAAAGGCCGCTCAGTTCACCGAGCCGGTGACGATGCGGTCGCGCGGCAGCGCCGGGGTGAACTCGCCGGCCTGGGCCGTGGCGCGCCGCGGCCGCACGCCCGTGTAGGCCACGACGCCACGTCCGGTCGCCACCATGTCGCCCGGCTGCAGGGTCGGATCGCTGGCGAGGTCCACGCGGGCGAGGCCGAACGCGTCCTTGCCGTTGCAGCTGCACTCGGGGACGACCCTCTTGCGGTAGGCGAACGCATTGGCGAGGTCGGTGTAGCGCTCGCCGCCGGCTCCGACACTGCGGGCGATGTCGTCTCCGCCGGAGAAGATTTTCGTCCGGGTCGCCGGGCACAGCGCGCTGCACAGCTGCGCCGGGCTGGCCGCGCTGTGGCGCTGCATGGGGAAATAGCGGCCGTCGCACAGCCGTACGCAGTAGGTGACCGAGCGGCCGGTGCCGGCCGACGGCTCGGAGGGTGCGGCCGTGGCCGCGGAGGGGGCCGCATAGGCGGCCGCCTGCGGCACCGGTTGGGCCGCCGCCGGGCGGCGGAAGCCGCCGAACAGGTTCTCGAACAGGCTCTGCGCTGACGCGGCGCCCGGATGGAGCGGCAATGCCGCGGCGGCGAGCGCCGCCACGAACAAGGTCCGCAGGCAAAGGCCGCGGACATCCCTGCGATGGTGGATGAACACTGTCCCGTCCCCGTATTCCAGCCCCTGGAGCGGGCAGCCGAAGGCCCTCCCGCACCCCTTCGTTAGTCGCACCAGGCCCCGAAGAGGTTCAAGCTCGCCGCGCACCCAAATGCGGACAGCGTAAACGGGCCAAGGGCATGGGCCGGCTGGCCACAAGGAATGCCGCCGCGGGCGCCTCACCAGAAGAACAGCCAGCCGACCAGCGCAAACACGGGCAGCAGGACCGCCCCCGACCAGGCCATGAAGGCGAAGAAGCTCGGCATGGCGACGCCCCGCTCGACCGCAATGGCGTAGATCATGAAGTTGGGCGCGTTGCCGATATAGGTCAGGGCGCCCATGAACACCGCCCCCATGGAGATTGCAGCGAGCGTCTTCGCGAGCGGGCCCATGAGGGTTTGCGCGTCGCCGCCCGCCAGTTCGAAGAAGACGAGGTAGGTCGGGGCATTGTCGAGGAGCGCGGAGAGGACGCCGGTCAGCCAGAAATACGCGGCCTCGTGCGGGGCGCCGCCCGGTTCGGTGACGAGCTCGAGCAGCCAGGCGAAGCTTCCGTGCCGGCCGGCGCGGAGCATCGCCAGCACCGGAATGATGCACACGAATATGCCGGCGAACAGCTTGGCGACCTCGAGGATCGGTTCCCAGGAAAATCCGTTGGCCTTGCGGTGCTCTACCGGCGTGAGCCAGACCGACGCGAGGGCGATCAAGACCAGAACCGCATCGCGCAGCAGGTTCTGCACCGGCAGCTCGGTGTCACGGATGCGGACGACAATGCCGGGCGCGTACGCGGCGGACGCCAGGATGGCCGCGATGATCCCGGCGATCAGCGGCACGTTGACCCAGCCGCGAATGCGTACCGCGGCGGCGTGAGCCGGGCGGCGGCGCGGACCTTCCCGGCGAAAGAACCAGACGTCGAGCGCGACGAATGCCGCGAGCACGAGCCCGGCGACAAGGCAGGTCGCGAGCAGCAGATGCCGGGTCGTCCAGAAGAACTCGACGCCGCGCAGGAAGCCGACGAACAGCGGCGGGTCGCCCAGCGGTGTCAGTGCGCCGCCGATATTGGCGACGAGGAAGATGAAGAAGACGAGGACGTGCGCATTGTGGCGCCGGTGCTCGTTCGCCCGGATCAGCGGCCGGATCAGGATCATGGCCGCCCCGGTGGTGCCGACCAGGCTCGCCAGCACCGTGCCGACGAACAGCAGGCCCGCGTTGGTGGCGGGCGTGCCGCGCAGATTGCCGGTAACCAAAATGCCGCCCGCGACTGTGTAGAGCGAGAACAGCAGCACGATGAAGCTCAGGTATTCCGTGAGCATCGCGTGCAGGAACGCATCAAGCGCTGCGGCCGGAGTGACGAGGAGCGCAATGGGCACAAGGGTTGCAGCCGACCAGCCGGCGGCGATCTTGCCGTAGTGGCGTTCCCACACGTGGGGAAACGCCAGCGGGCCGAGCGCGATCGTGAGCAGAATGCCGGCGAACGGCAGCGCCCACGGCCAGGACAGGGCGGCGCCGTCGAGAGCCGTGGCGGCATGGGCCGCCTCGGGCGCAACGGCCAGAACTGCGGCGACGAGAACAGGCCCGGCCGCTCGCCTCGTCTGCGTCGGGAGGATGTCAATGCGCCTCGTCCCAATTGCCGGCCGCGTGCGCGTCGACGTGCAGCGGCACGGTGAGGCTCACCGCCGGCATCGGCGCATCCGCCATCACCTTGGCGACCACCGGCAGGGTCTTGTCGACCTCGGCGTCCGGCACCTCGAACACCAGCTCGTCGTGCACCTGCAGCAGCATCTTGGCCGACAGTTTTGCCTTCCTGAGCGCCGGGTCGACGCGGATCATGGCGCGGCGGATGATGTCGGCGGCCGTGCCCTGCAGGCGCGCGTTGATGGCGGCGCGCTCGTTGAAGGCGCGCAGCGACGGGTTCTTCGCCTTGATGTCGGGGTAATGCATCTTGCGGCTGAACAGGGTCGTCACGTAGCCGGCCGCCCGGCAGGCTGCCTTGGTCTCCTCCATGTAGTCGCGGATGCCCGGGAAGCGCTCGAAATATTTCCTGATGTACGCTCCCGCCTCGTCGCGGCCGATGCCGAGCTGGTTGGCGAGCCCGAACGCCGAGATGCCGTAGATGATGCCGAAATTGATCGCCTTGGCGCGGCGGCGGACGTCGGGGGTCATGTTCTTGATCGGCACGCCGAACATCTCGGACGCCGTCATGGCGTGGATGTCGACCTCGTCCTGGAACGCGCGGCGCAGCGCCGGCACGTCGGCGATCTCGGCGAGCAGGCGCAGCTCGATCTGCGAATAGTCCGCCGAGACCAGCTTGAATCCCTTTGGCGCCACGAAGGCGCGGCGGATCTTGCGCCCCTCCTCGGTCCTGATCGGGATGTTCTGCAAATTCGGCTCGGAGGAGGAGAGGCGGCCGGTCGTGGTCGCGGCGAGCGCATAGGACGTGTGCACGCGTCCGGTCTCGGCGTTGACGTAGCCGGGCAGTGCGTCGGTGTAGGTCGACTTGAGCTTGGAGACCTGGCGCCAGTCGAGAATTTTTTGCGCCAGCTCGACGCCCTGCTCGGCGAGTTCCTCGAGCACGTTCGCCCGCGTCGACCAGGCGCCGGTCGGCGTCTTGCTCGCGCCCTCCAGGCCCATCTTGCCGAACAAAATATCGCCGAGCTGCTTCGGGCTGCCGAGGTTGAACCGCTCGCCGGCAAGCTCCGCGATCTCGTCCTCGAGACGCGCCATGGTCTGCGCGAAGTCGCCGGAGAAGCGCGAGAGCATCGCGCGCTCGATGGCGATGCCGTGCCGCTCCATGCGCGCGAGCACCGGCAGCAGCGGCCGTTCCAGCGTGGCGTAGACGGTGCCCATGCGCTCGGCCACGAGCCGCGCCTGGAACAGCCGCCACAGCCGCAGGATGAGGTCGGCGCTTTCGCTGCAATAGGTCGCGGCGCGCGCGATTTCGACCCGTTCGAACGGCACCTTGTCGCGGCCTTTGCCGGCGATGTCCTGGAACGCGATCGGCGAGTGGTCGAGGTGGCGCGTGGCCAACTCGTCGATGCCGTGGCCGCCGAGCCCCGCGTCGAGCACGTAGGACATCAGCATCACGTCGTCGAAGGGGGCAAGCGTAATGCCGTGCCGCGCCAGGACGATCGCGGCGGACTTGAGGTTGTGCCCGACCTTGAGGATGCCGGGGTTTTCCAGCAGCGGCTTGAGCCGAGCGAGTGCTTCCGCCGCCTGGATCTGCCCGGGGCTCAGTCCTCCGCCGGCGAGGAGATCGTCGGAGCTGCGATGGCCGAGCGGCAGGTACGACGCCTCGTTCGGCCGCAGCGCGAAGGCAAAGCCGGATATCTCCGCCTGCATCGGGTCGGGCGAGGTCATGCGCAGGTCGACGGCGACGATGCCTTCGCGCGTCGCTTCCGCGATCCACGAATCGAGCGACGCGATGAGATTGATGGTCTGATAGCGGGAATGCGCGAATTCGGCGTTCGCGGCCTCGGCGCGCCGCGCCGCGACCAGCATGTCCGGCGTGAGGGCCGCCTCGCTCGGAGCTGGCGGCCTTTCGGGCCGCGGCGCCGGGAACAGGTCGGCCTGGGTGCGCGGGACCTCCGCCTCCGGCTCGAGCATGTCCTCGGCCGGCGCCGCGATCCCCTTTGCGGCGAGCCGTGGGTCGGGGGCGACGCTGTCCGGGTCGATCTTGACGAACGCCGACGCGCGCCGCGTCAAGTCATGAAACTCCATCGCCTTCGAGAAGGCGATCAGCCGCGTGGGATCGACGCCTTCCAGGCACGAGGCGCCGTCGAGGCAGAGGCGGTCGATCGGGCAGTCGAGCGGCACGCGGTCATCGAGCAGCACCAGCCGTTTCGACATCAGCGCCTGGTCGGCGAAATCGATCAGCGATTGGCGCCGCTTGTCCTGCTTGATCTCGGTCGCGCGCGAAAGCAGCGTCTCGAGGTCGCCGAACTCATTGATGAGCAGCGCCGCGGTCTTGACGCCGATTCCGGGAACGCCCGGCACGTTGTCGGTGGAATCGCCGATCAGCGCCTGCACCTCCGGGACCTTCTCGGGCGGCACGCCGAACTTCTCGATCACCTCGTCGCGGCCGATCGGCCGCTCGCGACCGGGCATGGGGTCGAACATGCCCACGCCGGGCCGCACGAGCTGCATGAGGTCCTTGTCGCCCGCCACGATGGTGACGCCGGCGCCAGCCTCGACCGCCTGGCGCGCATAGGTCGCGATGACGTCGTCGGCCTCGTAGCCCTTCTGCTCGATGGGGACGAGGCCGAAGGCGCGCACCGCCTCCCGCATCAGCGGGAACTGTGGGATCAGCTCGTCCGGCGGATCCGGGCGGTGGCCCTTGTAGTCGGGATAGATGTCGTTGCGGAAGGTCTTTTCCGAATAGTCGAAGACGACCGCCACGTGGCTCGGCTTGACGCCGTTGAACCCTTCGCGCAGCAGCTTGAACAGCATGTTGGAAAAGGCGAGCACCCCGCCGATGGGGAGGCCGTCGCTGCGCGAGAGCTTCTTGCCGCTCTTTTGCGCGGCCGCGAACATCGCGAAATAGGCGCGGAAAATGTAGGACGAGCCGTCGACCAGGAAGATGTGGTCGCCGGGCTTGAGCGGGCGGGGCACTGCCGCGGGGGCGGTACGGGGTTGTGCTGCGGGGGGCATGGGGCCGCAATATAGCGGCCCGCGTTCCGCGCGCTACCCATGGGCCGGCCTCGCCAGTGGAAATTGCCTCTGCTAATGAGCCCGCGTCCGCGTGTCGCGGGCTGTCTTGACCCTCAACCGCGCGGATCGCCATGCGTGTCGCAATGATCGGTACCGGCTATGTCGGCCTCGTGTCCGGGGCCTGCTTTGCCGATTTCGGCCATCACGTGACCTGCGTCGACCGCGACCCCGACAAGATCGCCTCGCTGGCGCACGGCGAGGTGCCGATCTTCGAGCCCGGGCTGGTCGAGCTGGTCAAGTCGAACCTGCGCGAGGGGCGGCTCGCCTTTGCGACCGATCTCGCGGCGGCCGTGCGCGCCGCCGACGCCGTGCTTATCGCGGTCGGCACGCCGTCGCGCCGCGGCGACGGCCATGCCGATCTCTCCTACGTCTACGCCGTTGCGCGCGAGATCGCGCCGGCGCTCGACGGTTTTACCGTGGTCATCACCAAGTCGACCGTGCCGGTCGGGACCGGCGACGAGGTCGAGCGCATCATCCGCGAGGCGCGCCCGGATGGCGAGTTTGCCGTGGTGTCGAACCCGGAATTCCTGCGCGAGGGCGCGGCGATCCGCGACTTCAAGCATCCCGACCGGATCGTGGTCGGCAGCGACGATCTCCGCGCCCGCGACCTGATGGCCGAGCTGTACCGGCCGCTTTACCTCAATGCGGCGCCGCTGCTCCATACCGACCGGCGCACCGCCGAGCTGATCAAGTACGCCGCCAACGCGTTCCTGGCGACCAAGATCACCTTCATCAACGAGATCGCCGACCTGTGCGAGAAGGTCGGCGCCGACGTGCAGGACGTGGCCCGCGGCATCGGCCTCGACAACCGCATCGGCACCAAATTCCTGCATGCCGGGCCGGGCTTCGGCGGCTCGTGCTTCCCCAAGGACAACCTCGCGCTCATCAAGA
>Ga0099828_10002165_pt1 | contig 13471 bp, 10 predicted proteins | sample CZO8metaG_2_FD_79338 | JGI IMG/M metagenome (GOLD analysis project Ga0099828, IMG submission 79338) | Vadose zone soil microbial communities from the Eel River Critical Zone Observatory, Northern California, USA - CZOApr15con2H1.8 metaG | ecosystem: Environmental > Terrestrial > Soil > Vadose...
CAGGCTTAGCACCTGAACATAGTCGGAGAACAGATCCATCATGCGAAATCGAACGTCGAGGTTCACAATCGAAGGGATCTCCCTCACTCGCTTCTTGATGGTGGAGCTCTTCTCCGGAAGCGTCAGCATTCGCTCATAGAATTTTGGGGGGAAGATATGGCAATAGACGTCAATCTTCATGGCAGACCTTTCGCTACGACCGGCAAGCGCGATGCGCACCCATGAATTCCGGCACGCGGTAAGCCCCGAAGGCTTGTTAAATCAGGGCACGAGTGTTGTCAGCATGATTTGCGCGAGTCCTCTCGTGTGGCGCGCCAGACTAACAACGCGGTTTTTCCGTGTCAAGGAGCCGACGGGCGTTGTTGTGTCAGGCACTCTGCCCCGCTTGGTCCGCACCGTTCCTCCGAAACGTCATGTCGTTTCTCGACTTGCAGTAGCCGTCAATGACGCCCGGGTCTGGGTGGCCGAAGCAGAAACGAATCAAGTCTTCTGGCGCATGCTGTCTCCCCGGCCACGTCGTGCGGAACCGCCTAAAGGGACAGGCTCCACCGTTCTGGTCCCTGCAGCTCAATCCCCGGGCCCCCTAAGTCGAATGTGATTCATAGCGCAAGAGGGCGGCAGTTCCGTTATGGTCAAGGATGGTTCCATTCGGTAGGGGACTCTAAAATAGCGTGCGTGGGCCGCTCCTAAGCCATGAAATACGCGCAAGATAGCAACTTCCAGTGTGGCAGGAGAGTTGCTCTAAGCAACACGGATTCGGAGGCGATGCAAGGGGAAGCCTGATTGTGCTGGCCCGTTCTGGGAGGTTGAGGTTTGCACCCTCCAAATGGGCAGAACCCTTCCATGATTCCTGGGGACGTCTCTACGGTTGGAATAGCGAGCCATTTCCTCCCTTAAGAATGCGCATGAAACTAGGGCGCCAAACACTCAGGGGGACGCTTCAATTTGCGCGAAGCCTGCGCGAAGACGAGGTCCACCACTAACGTGCGCAAAGAACAGCATGGCTACTCGTTAGTCGAAATACTAATCGCCATCGTCATTATCCTAGTACTGGCGGCATTCGCGATTCCAAACACTGCCACCGCACTTGCTAACCTTAAGCTACGCGGTTCGGCTTCCGACTTCGCCGGGCTGGTGCAGCAGACGCGAATTGCCGCGGTTCAGAATAACAAAACGATAACGATTTTATTCGGCCTGCCAACTGGAAATGGCGCTTATACAGACTTGAACGGCAATGGCTCGTTTGATTCCGGCGAACCGATGATTCAGTTCGGCGGCAACGTCAATCAAGTTGCCGCGCCGGGCGGCGCGCCTGGGGCGCCGACGAACCTGGACGCCTCGGGTGGCCCCCTCGGGTGGACTGCGACTAGCGGAAACATTTCCTTCAATGCGCGGGGGCTGCCGTGCAACTCGGGAGTGACTCCGTGCGGCACCAACGTCAATTACATCTTTTATTTCCAGGACACTCGAGCATTTGGAGCCAATGGGTGGGCGGCGGTTTCGATCACGGCTGCGGCCCGTGCGAAGGTTTGGTGGTGGAACGGTTCGAGCTGGATAAGCTGAGCTGTCGTAAGCGGATAGGGACGGTATGCAAGCGCCTAAACACAGAAACGGCGCGGTTCGGAATCCAGAGGCCGGCTTTTCGCTGGTGGAAATGGTGCTTGCGGCGTTGGTACTGCTCGTCGGCTTGACGGCTGGGATGCTGCTGATCTTGACCGCGATGGCCAATAACAACCGCAGCAAGATGGATAGCACTGCCACGATCCTGTCGCAAATGACCATCGAAATGATCGCCGCAGTGCCCGCCAACGCCACGACCAACATGACCGTTGTGGATTGCAATCCGAATAGCGGCTCCGCCAGCCATACCATCTACACCACCGGCAGCAGCAGCGGAGCCGGAGCCCCGTTAACGACCGGCGGAAGCATCGACTTCACACAGTCCACCGTGACCGGCTACTCCATGACCTACTACAGTTGCCAGGCCTCCACGGCCGACCGGCAGGCCCTGTACGATGTTCGCTGGAACATCAAGACGCTCAGCTCCAACGCCAAGCTCGTCACCGTAGCGGCGGTGCAAACCGGGACGAACACACATGCGAATTTTCTCGCCGTCCCAGTCTCCTTGAAAATGATCGTAGGACTCTGATGAGGCTCTGGTGAAACGACTGACACGAAAACCGAAAATGAGCCTCCAAGGCTTCTCCCTTCTTGAGCTGTTGGTCGTCACGCTCCTGATGTCGATCCTTCTGGGAGCAGTATTGAGTGAGATCGCGGTGATGCAGCAAAGGTCGCGGGCCGAGCAAACAAAAGTGGATATTTTTCAAGAGTCCCGAGATTTCGTCGACCAGTTTGTGCGCGACGCACACGAGACCGGCTACCCCAGCCTCCGCATGTTTGATACGGCCAGTTGGCCAACCGCCCCGCTTTCGCCGATTTATACCGAACCCAAGCTCGCCGCGGGAATCACCTTCATTGGGCCCAGTGAAATTAAGTTCGAAGGGGACGTGGAGGGAGACGGCAAAGTGGACCTTGTAGATTACAACCTGCTGGCCACCGGCAACAACTGCCCTTGCCTCCAGCGCGGCGCGGTGGACAAGGCCAGCGGCTCGGCTGTTTTCTCAAACGAAGTGCAGAACGTCCAGAGCGCCGGTACCACAGCGGACCCGATTTTCATAGGATACACGGCGACAGGGACCGCGGTTACGTCTGCCGACACGACGACGCTCACAGGCAGACAGGCCCTGGCAACCATCAAGACGGTCCTCATCCGGCTCAAGACGAAAGCCGGAACCGTGGATCCCCAGACTGGACAGGCAGCGGAAACCACGCTCAGTGGGCAGGCCACTATCGTAAATTGCTCGCTCGCCGCGACAGGACAGGCCAACAGTTGCTGAGTGGCGCTAGATGACCGAGGAACTCTTCGACACAATGCGGGGGAAACCCATGGACCGAAAGAAGCAAAACGAACGCGGGATGGCTTTGGTGATGGCTCTGATCGCTCTGCTGATCGTGACATCGATCGGGCTGAGCATGATGTTCATGGCTGATACCGAAACGAGTATCAACAGCAACTACCGAGACGAACAAACCGCATATTATGCCGCCAAGGCCGGACTGGAGGAAGCCCGCGACCGCATGCGACCAGGCGCGGCCAATTCCATCAATAGCAGCGTTCCCACCAACACGCCGGGCGCAGTCGGCGGGGTCCTTCACATCCTCAATCCCACCGGCAGCGAGACGGTGGCACCGTGGAATACAGCAAACAAGTATTTCGACGATGAAATCTGCAAAGAGGTGAATTGTTCGGGCGGGCAGGTGCCGCCGACTTCGGGCTGGTACACAACCACCACCGCCAGTAGCACCTATGCCGCCACCCCGGTACTCCCTTACAAGTGGATGCGGATCAGTCTGAAAATGGATCGGTCGGCTTCCGGATGGTCGGGTTCAACGCAAAACTTCATGTACGTGGACGGCAAGTCCGCGAACGCCAACTATTATGTCTGCTGGAATGGAACGAATGAAATTGCCCAATCGACCGCCTGCGCGGCGCCCAATAAACCCGTTTACACGATGACCGCCTTGGCCATCACAACCATCGGCACCCGGCGGATGTTGCAATACGAGCTGACGCAAGATTCCTTGAACTTGTCCTTCGCAGCCGCGTTAACTCTGGACGGGACCGGCGATTCGATGTCCGGGCCCAACTCGAACCCATTCAATATGTCTGGCGCCGACCATGCGGGTTGCGGGGGTGCGGCTACACAACCAGCGAGGCCGGCAATCGGTGTGCCGGACACTCCCGATATCGCGACCGTGATCGCTGGAATCCCCAGTAATCGTTTAAGTCACTACACCGGCAGCGGCGTCGCTCCGGACGTGGAGAATATCTCCGCCACCTTGCCTGGCAACATGCAATCGGTAAACTCACTCCGGGACTTGCTGACTACGATTAAAAGTAATGCTACCCAAGTGCTTACGGGTAACCAAAGCGGTCTCTCCAACCCGGGTACGGCCACATCGCCGGAGATCATCTATGTGGATGGGGATTTGTCACTGAATGGCAACCTGACCGGATACGGAACCCTGGTCGTGACAGGCACCTTCTCTCCCGGCGGCAACATAGGATGGAGGGGTATTGTATTGGTGGTCGGAAAGGGCGTTGTGACGGGAAATGGCGGTGGCAATAACGAATATGACGGCGCCTTTGTTGTCGCCAAGACGGTTGATTCCGTTGGAAATCCGTTGTCCTCGCTCGGTGCAGCTACATTCAGTTTTAGCGGTGGCGGCGGCAACGGCGTCTACTACAGCAGTGGTTGCGTTAACCAAGCCTCCGGCTTGTCCGAGTACCGAATGGTTTCCATGCGCGAAATGATGTATTGAGGGCCTTCGGTCACGTAAGATCGTTCTCAAACTTTGGCGTGGCAAAGCGCCGAAGTTGCAGACAACGCCAACGCGGACCTTTCACGGTAAATCCATTCCACCGGGCGGGCAGTTCCACCTACCACTTCGGAATGATCTGCTTCAACCTTCACATGCGATGCTTTGTGCCATGTCGCGGCATTTAAGAATGTAACCGTAGAGGTGGTTGTCGTGGGGCGCCGCGTCTCTCTATACTCTTTGGCGATGAAGAGAGGCAGCACAGCCTGGGCGGAGCAAGTCATCGCGCGATGCCGGATGCTGGCGCATCTGAGCGAAGACACGGGTGGGACGCGGCGAACGTTTCTCTCTCCGCCGATGCGCGACGTTCACCGCGAACTGGCTGGGTGGCTCGAGCTGCTCGGCGTCTCGGCGACGGTGGATGCAGCAGGCAATCTGCGCGGCCTATATCCCGGCGCAGACCCGCAAGCGCCCCGGCTGCTGCTCGGCTCGCATCTCGATACGGTGCCCAACGCGGGCGCGTACGATGGGGTTCTGGGCGTGGTTCTTGCGGTCGCGTTGCTGGAGAGCCTCGAAGGGCGGAGGCTGCGATTCGCGATCGAAGTGCTGGGTTTTTCAGATGAGGAGGGGGTTCGCTTCGGCGTGCCGTTCATCGGCAGCCGCGCGCTGGTGGGCCGAATTGACGAGGAGCTGCTCAAGCGCAAGGATGAGCGGGGCATTTCCGTACGCGACGCCATCCGGCATTTTGGCCTCAACCCCGGCGAAATTGCGGCGGCTGCGCTCAAGGGCGACGTTCTGGGCTACTTGGAATTTCACATTGAGCAGGGGCCAGTGCTGGAGAATCTTGGGCGGCCGCTGGGAGTCGTCGAAGCGATTGCCGGGCAAACCCGGATGGAGTTTATCTTCACCGGGCGCGCGAACCACGCGGGCACGACGCCGATGCACCTTCGCCGCGACGCGCTGGCCGCCGCCGCCGAGTGGGTCGTCGCAGTGGAGCGCGAGGGGCGCAGCATACCGGGATTGGTCGCGACCGTCGGCGCGCTCGAAGCCAAGCCCGGCGCCTCGAACGTCATCGCCATGGAAGCGCGAGCAACGCTCGACGTGCGCCACGCTTCGGATGACGTGCGAGGCCGGATCGGCGAGAATCTTGCTCGCCAGGCCGAGGAAATTGCGGCGCGGCGCGGTTTGTCTGTGGAGCGACACACGCTGATGGATCAGCGCGCCGTCGCGATGGATGGGTTTCTCATGGAGCAGATCGAGGAAGCAATTCGCGCGGCGGGTTGCGAGCCGCACCGCATGGTGAGCGGCGCAGGCCATGACGCCATGATCCTGGCCGAGAAGGTCCCCGCGGGAATGATCTTTCTGCGGACTCCCGGAGGGATCAGCCACAACCCTGCCGAGTCGGTAGAAGCCGGAGACGTGGCCAAAGCTCTCGAGTGCGGTCTCCACCTCCTCGAGCAACTCGCCGCCTCGCCCGTGCTCAAGAGAAGGATGAGCCGTGCATAATCTCGGTCAAACACGCAGTTCCCGGCAGCGCGATCACATGCTGCTCACACCCGACACGTTCGTGCGCGCGCCGCTCCCCGGCATGAAGGCCGCCACGGCCATCGTCCATGTGGGCCCGGCGCTGGGCGCAGCGTTCACGCAGTACACCGCCGAATTTGAAGCGGGCGGCGAACTCGGCAGCACGGCGGCGCAGCGTTTCCTTTATGTGCTGGAAGGCGGAGTGACACTGGAAGCTAAGGGCAAGCGCCACAGCCTCGTCGCACGCGACTTCGCGTACTTGCCGGAAGACCTCATCCACCGCGTTGCGGCGGCGCAAACCAGCCGTGTTGCGGTGATAGAGAAAGCTTACGTGACCGCGCCGGGGTTTGAGCCGCCGCGCTTGGTCGTGTCGAGCGAAGACGAGGTCGCTTCCCATCCCCTGAACGACGACCCTGCGCTGCAAGTGAGGTGCTTGCTCCCGGAAACCTTCAGCTTCGACTTCGCGGTGAACACGATGGTGTACCAGCCGGGCGCGGCGCTCAGCATGGTCGAGGCGCACGCGATGGAGCACAGCCTGCTGATGCTCGAGGGAGGAGGGGTCTACCGGCTCGGCGACTCGTGGTACCCCGTCGCCGCCGGTGACTTCATCTGGATGGGTCCGTGGTGCCCGCAGTGGTTCGGGGCCATCGGCAAAACGCCCGCGAAGTACCTCATCTATAAAGACTGGAACCGGCATCCCCTGGCAGCGGCGCAAAGATGAACCTCACCATCGACCGCGACCGGCTGGTCTCGGAAATCGAGACGCTCGCCACATTCTCCGAAGCGGAACCGCCGGTCGTCACCCGGATTGTCTTCACGCCTGCGGACCTTCAGGCGCGTGCGTGGCTGAAAGCGCGGTGCCAAGAAGCGCGACTCGCTGTCCGGGTGGACCCGGTCGGGAACACATTTGCGCGCTGGGTGGGCGCTGATCCCGCCGCCCCAGCGGTGGGCACCGGCTCGCACATTGACGCGATCCCCAACGCCGGGAAATACGATGGCGTCGTCGGCGTGCTCGGGGGACTGGAGGCAATCCGCGCGCTCCGGCGCAGCGGTTTCCAGCCCAAGCACTCGATGGAGCTGCTCGTGTTCACCTCAGAAGAGCCGACGCGCTTCGGCATTGGGTGTCTCGGCAGCCGGCTGCTCTCCGGGATGCTTTCTCCGGATGCTGCGCGGCGCCTGACGGACAGCGGCGGAATATCTCTTGAGCAAGTGCGGCGGCAGGCGGGGATGGCAGGCGACCTGGAAAACGTGAAGCTGCCGCAGGGCTACTATAAGGGCTTCGTGGAGTTGCACATCGAGCAAGGCCCGCTGCTGGAGCAACAGCAGATTCCGCTCGGGGTGGTCGCGAAGATTGCCGCGCCCGCGAGCCTGCGCGTCGTGGTCGAAGGCGCGGGAGGCCACGCGGGCAGCGTGCTGATGCCGGACCGGCGAGACGCGCTTTGCGCCGCAGCCGAGCTGATCCTGGCGGCCGAAAGCGCCGCGCGATCGAGCGGCGCGGCGGACACCGTCGCCACGGTTGGCATCTGCGACGTCTTTCCCGGCGCGGTGAATAGCATTCCCAGCCGCGTGACCCTCAGCGTGGACGTCCGCGACACGGACCAAGCGCGGCGCGACGCCGTCCTCTCGGCGCTGGCGCGCGCTTTCGAGACCGTTGGCGCGAAGCGGCAGGTCTCGGTGCGCCCCCAAGTGCTCAATGCGGACGCCCCGGCCGAGTGCCATCCCGCCGTGATTGCAGCGCTCTCCGATTCCTGCCGCGAGCGCGGGCTGAAGTTCCTCCCCATGGTCAGCCGCGCCTACCACGACTCCCTGTTTCTCTCGCGCGTGGCTCCCACCGGGATGCTGTTCATCCCCTGCCGCAACGGCTACAGCCACCGGCCCGACGAATACGCCTCGCCCGAAGACATCGCCCGGGGAACGCTGGTGCTGGCGGAAACGCTCGCGAAGCTGTCGGCGTGACACGAATCCGCCGTGCGCCGTAACCACCGCATTTATGCCGCATCAATCTGCGCGAGCAACACATTCCTCGCCGTCTCAATGCACTCTGCGTCTTTTGTGTTGAAAGAATTGCAGAGAGATCCTGAACCACAGAGGGCACGGAGCACCCAGAGCAGCCAGACCACCACGAAAAGCTGATCCTCCTCAGAGTTTCGCTCCGCTGATGCGCCCAAGTCCGCGCCGGTTTCACGGAAATTTCAAATTCCAGCAACAAAAACTATCAATTGGACTAAGATAAAGACCTTGTTGTACGCTCACCAGGACGTAGCCGCAGACCACCAGGGGTGTCCAGTTGAAGGGTCTGAAGGCGGAAAGTGAGTTGATTCCCATGAGAAAAGGCTGGCCGTGTATGTTCGGGGGGAGGAAATCGGAATATTTGCTCAATTTGGCGCCACCCGGAATGGCTGTGCTGGCAGTCTTCGCGTTGCTGTTGTTGTGTGTTTCGACTGTTGCGCTTGCACAGTCCACGACGGACGGTGCGATCGGCGGCACAGTGACGGACTCGTCCGGCGCGGTAGTCCCGAGCGCCGGCGTCACGACGATCAATCTCGGCACCTCCGCCACTTCCACCGGCAAGACCGACAGCAGTGGCCGGTATTTGATTTTTCATCTCCCGCCGGGGCCTTACTCGCTGGAGATTTCCGCCACGGGCCTGTCGACCTTTAAACAGTCCGACATCATCGTCGAGGTCGGCCGCTTGACTACCATTGACGCCACGCTGGGCGTCGCGGCGCAGACCACGATCATCGAAGTTAAGGGCGAAGCTCCCGTGATGGTGACCGACCGCGCCGACATCAGCACCAACATCAATCAGACGACGATCGAGAATCTGCCGATCGACGGCCGCCGCTGGTCCTTTTTCGCCCTCGGAACACCGGGTGCGGTGGCGGATGGCGGCTTCGGCCTCGTCAGCTTCCGCGGGATTTCCGGGCTGCTCAACAACAACACAGTGGATGGCGCGGACAACAACCAGGCATTCTTCAGTGAGGAACGCGGCCGGACGCGCATAAGCTATTCCACCAGTGAAGCTTCGATTCAGGAATTCCAGATCAACAGCTCGAACTACTCCGCGGAGTACGGCCGCGCGGCCGGCGGGGTGGTCAACGCCGTCACCAAATCCGGCACGAATAGTATTCACGGCCAAGCGTTCTGGTATCTCCGCAGCAGTGACTGGGGCGCTATCAACCCCTTCTCCTTCAAAAAGGTAATTGTGGATGGTTCCCAGGTCACGGTACCATTCCTGGCCGAGGACAAGCGCCATCAATTCGGCGGCTCAATCGGCGGCCCATTGATTAAGGACAAGCTGTTCTGGTTCTTCAGCGCTGATCAGCAACTTCGGCCTTTCCCCGCGGTCGCCAACTCCGGCACGCCGAACGCCGTTTTCGCGCCGCTCAGTTCCTCGGAGACCGCCACGCTGACCTCTCGTGGCGTATTACCCGGAAACGCCACCGCCGTCAATAATGCGCTGGCGTTGCTCACGAATCTTACTGGCACCGTTGGAAGACGCGGCGACCAACTGATCCTGCTTCCCAAGATTGATTGGGTCGTGAACGCCAAAAACCACGTCAGCGTCAGCTATAACCGCCTCCGCTGGAATTCCCCAGAGGGGATCCAAAGCGCACCAGTCGTTAGCCGCGCCATCGAGAGCTTCGGGAACGATTATGTCAAAGACGACTGGACCATCGCTAAGCTCATCACCACCCTTTCCCCGAATTGGACCAACGAATTGCGGTATCAGTACGGGCGGGACTTCGAATTCGAGAACGGCCAGTCCGCGATCGCGGGCGAGCCAATCTCCCAGCTTGGCGTTTCGCCCCAGGTCTTCGTCGGCGGCGTCGGCAACTTCACCTTCGGCATGCCCAGCTTCCTGAATCGCCCGGCCTTCCCGGATGAAAGACGCAATCAAGTCGCCGATACTCTCACTTGGAGCCACAACACCCATCTCTTCAAATTTGGGCTCGATTTCAACCATGTGAGTGATCAGGATATAAACCTGTTCGAAGGCTTCGGCGCTTACTCGTACAATTCCCGGGCGGACTATATCAGCGATTTCGTCTCTGCGACCACCAGCCACGCGCCCTTCTGCGGCTCCAGTGGCGGGGTCCAGTGCTACAGCTCCTTTGCCCAGGGATTTGGCACGCCTGGGTTTGCCTACTCCACGAATGACATCGCCTTCTTCGCGCAGGACGACTGGCGCATCCGACCACGCTTGACGATCAATCTCGGACTGCGCTGGGAAAGGGAGATTCTGCCTGCGCCGCAGATTCCGAACTCGACGGTCCCGCTCACGAACACGTTCCCATCCGATAACTCTGACTTCGGGCCGCGCGTCGGCTTCGCCTGGGATATCACCGGCGGAAGCAAGACGATCCTGCGCGGCGGCTACGGCATCTATTACGGGCGGATCATCAACTCCACAATTTTCAACGCCATCGGAAGCACCGGCGTGCCCCTGGGGCAGAACACTATCTCTCTCAATGCAGGCGCAGGCACACCAATATATCCCAGCATCATTACATCGGGGAGCGCGCCTGCCGGGCTTCAGGTTATTGAGTTTGCGCCGAAGACTCGGCTGCCGATGGTTCACGAATTCGATCTCGAGGTGGAACGTGAGATCGGGACGAACACCGTGGTCTCGGCTACCTATATTGGTAGTCTCGGCCGGCGGCTTCCCCGGTTCGTGGACACGAACCTCGCACCACCAACTCAGACGAACACCTTCGCGATTGGTTGCTGCACAGGCAGCGGCACAAGCCCCTTCGTGAACCAGGCCCTCATCGGACAGTCCGTGACGGTACAGTCCTTCGCGGTTCCGACCTTCTCTTCACCCTCGACCGGCCGACCCAACACCGCTCTAGGAGCTCTCACGGATATCTCTTACAGTGTGACCTCCAACTACAATGCTCTGGTGATCGGATACAACCGCCGTTTGTATCAGCACTTCCAAATCCAGGCCGCCTACACTTGGTCTCACGCGAACGACTTTGGCCAGCAGTCCCAAACCTTCACGGCCACGAACAACGTGCTCAATCCATTTGATCCCGCTTCCGAATACGGCCGGTCGACCTTCGACATCCGCAACCGCTTTAACACTGCGGTCGTTTGGGACGCCGACTACTACCACGGAGACAGCCCCATACTGAGAACCTTGCTCAACGGCTTCGTGATTTCCCCGCTCGTCGCCGTCGCCTCTGGCGGACCGTTTACTCCGAACATCCAGGGCAACGCACCTGTTCCAGCAGGGCTCAAGGCGGTGACAGGCGGAACCGGAATTCTCCTGGACGGCGGGGACAGCCAACTCGGGGGTGCTACAAGTCGCCCGCCGTTTTTCTCAAACAACTCCTTCCAGATGCCCCGTACGGCGAATGTTGACCTGCGGCTTCAGAAGCGATTCGCAATCCGAGAGAGGTGGAAGCTCACCCTGCTCGGCGACGCGTTCAATCTTTTCAACCACACCAACATAACCGCAGTTGACACCCAGATGTACACCATCAGCGGCGCGACGCTACTCTTTAACAATCACTTCGGTGTACCCACTCAGTCCAGCAACAGCCTGATTGCGCAGCGCCGCATCCAGGTCGGCATCAAGGTGGATTGGTAATTCCGCATGAAGACGTGAATAACCTTGGACAGGAATTCACCTGGAGCCGCGAAGATATCCGTCACAGAGGAAGCCTGAGTGCAACCTACACGTTGCCTTGGGGGTTCCAGGTTTCGACTCTTACGCAATGGCGCACGGGGCTACCCTTCAGTGCGTTCACCGGTGCGGACAGCAATAAAGACGGGAATTTTACGGACAAACCCATCATCGGGGGCGTGCATTTACCTCGCAACTCGTTTCGCCAGCCGAATTTCTTCCAATCCGATTGGCGCGCGTCAAAGTCATTCACGATCCACGAACGGCACAAAGTCGTTCTGATGTTCGACTTGTTCAATCTATTCACCAATCGCAACTTCACCTACCAAGTTTCATCGAACGAGAGCTCGACGACGGCTCTCGGCTCGACATGGGGGAAGGGCCAAACGCCGCCCGCCACTTTCAGGGCAATCTATCTTCCCGCGGGCACGCCTTCCATTTGCCCCAATGCCAAGGCGGTCGCGGCCAATTATAATTGTGGTGGTGTCTCTGTGGGCTCAACGTTCCAACTGCAAGCGGCCCTCAAGTACTCCTTCTGATCCCAGCCAAGACCGTCCTTCAAATCGACGGGCGCCCCAGCAAACTGGGGCGCCCATCTTCCTTTAAAGATATCTGGAAGGCGAGTCTATCCGCTCAGAGGAATCCCTTTTGCTCTTTGCTCTTTGCGCAGAGGGATTCCTCGCTTCTCTCCGAGTGACCATCGGCGGCCGATTTTTTACTATCCTGTTAGAAGGCAGCGCCGCGAATTTGCACGTACCCGCCTATCGGCCGTAGATCAGAAGCACAAACGTATTGGGCACAATGGACGGACGGGGGCGCGGGTTTTCGGCGGTGGGCGCGGGCGGCGGCCCAAAATCCGCAGTCACGGTATAGACGTTGTGATTGCCGGTGTCGAGCGCCATCGTTCGCGCGCCGTTTTGCGTGGAGATCGTTTGGACCACGGTGTACTTGTCCGGCGAATCCTCGTGCGCCACGGTGATCGTGCCGTCGCCGCAGGATGAGAACGCGAGGCCGGTGCCCGGATCGAAGGAGTTGGCGTCCACTCCTTTCCCGATGGGGACGGTGGCGACGACTTTTCCATTCGTGTAATCGACGACCATCATTTGCTGGCTGTGGCAGCCGGAGAAGAGCCGCTTGTGAGCCAGGTCAATGGCCATTCCGGTGGGCTCTTCGCAGCCCGGCAGCGGCCAGGTGTTCAGCACCTCAAGAGTCTTCGGATCGAACACCAGGATTTGGCCCTTGTCCTCGACGTTGACGAAGATGTGGCCCGCGCCATCGGACGTAGCCGCTTCCGGCTTGCCGCCGAGCGGGACGGTGCCCGCGATCGCTCCCGTCTTGGCGTCCAGGCCGGTTGCGTCGTGGCTGCGGCCGTTGAACACGAACACGCGCTTCGTGGTGGGCTCGTAGAGGTAGCCATCCGGACCCTGAGCCGCCGGCAGGCTGACTTCCCGAATGGTCGCCAGCGTCTTCAAGTCGAACATGGTCACGGAGTTCGATTGCCCGTTGCTGGAGAATCCGAGGTTAAACTCCGGCGCGAGCGCGGCCCCGTGGGTGCCCTTCAAATTGGGGATGTCGCCCACGACTTTTCCGTCGGCGTCCACAACCAGGATGTGCGTGCCGCGGGAAATGAACAAACGGTGCGTCGCGGAATCGGCGGTGAGATAGTCCCACCCGCCCTCTCCGCCGAGCGCGATCTTCTTCAGCAAATGATAGCCCGAGGCCTGCGGCCCCGGCTTCGCAGAAGCAAAGAACGCCGAACTGCAAGCGAGAACTGCAAGGGCCGTAATCACCAAAAGCGCATACCGCCGTGTTTGTCGCATGAAGCGCCTCCTGTACATCCATGAAATGCGCGAGCCGGGCATTCCGTTTCAGCCACTGGAGTGTGCGCTCATGAAGCTTAAGACGAGATGAAGAAGGGACCTTCCGCCAAGACAA
>Ga0099828_10002167_pt1 | contig 13461 bp, 12 predicted proteins | sample CZO8metaG_2_FD_79338 | JGI IMG/M metagenome (GOLD analysis project Ga0099828, IMG submission 79338) | Vadose zone soil microbial communities from the Eel River Critical Zone Observatory, Northern California, USA - CZOApr15con2H1.8 metaG | ecosystem: Environmental > Terrestrial > Soil > Vadose...
CACGGGACGTGCCTCCCAGATCTTCGCTTTCTACAACGACCGCGGCGAGTGCGAGAACCGCATCGAGGAGTTCAAGAACGGCTTCCGCGCCGACCGCCTGAGCTGTCACCGCTTCTTGGCCAATGCATTCCGCCTGCTGCTGCACGGCTTCGCCTACAACTTGGTCAACCTCTTCCGTCTTCAGTTGCCCCAGGTGCTGGATGAAAAGGTGAGCGGCTCAGTCACACGCACCTACGCCTACGGTTTGCAGCGCATCAGCGAAAACCGGCTGGTCAGCGGCACATGGACGCCGAGCTTCTACGGCTACGACGGCCACGGGAATGTTCGGTTCCTCACAAACTCGGCAGGGGCGGTCACCGACTCCTACGATTACGATGCATTCGGGATGCCGATCAGGACCAGCGGCACAACACCGAACGTCTTCTTGTACAGCGGCGAGCGGCTTGACAGCAGTGTCGGGCTGTACGACCTGAGAGCACGGTATTACAACCAAGCCACGGGACGCTTCTGGGCCAGAGACCCGGTGGAAGGAAAACGCTGCTGCGGTCTTAGCTGGAACCCGTACATTTACACGCGAGACAATCCCATCAACGCGGTTGATCCGACTGGGCGAGGCCTCGTGGAGGATTTCTTGATCAGGGCATATATTTTCACTCAAATAACAGTCCCCCTCTATTTGCAAACTCCACAGGGGAAGGCCGCCGTATTCCTCGGTGGATATATCGCGGCCTTGGCACTTGCGGAGCGCTGTGAGCTTATGGAACTGGGAGAGGCGTTAGTGGGCTTGTTGGAAACAGGTACTAGTGTGAAGGGTCCCCCTCTCAACTGCAATACACAACCGGAGGAACCTGAGCCGTGACATCGGTGCCACCTTTGATACAGGCCCGTGCATTGATTACGTCTGCCGCGTGGGCCCGGTTCTGCAGATTGAGGGATGAAGAAATTGACAATTTACAAACTCACAAATTGCATGCCAGGTAAGTAATGAAATGAGATCATTCTGGAAAATCGCAGTGCCTGTATCATGCGTTGCCGTGATCTGTGGGGCAGCAATTACCTGGCAGATATACAGAGCCAAAGCCAATGAGCTAAAGCTCGCTGAAGACGCGAGGCTATGCCGCGTCAGCGCCGAGCAAGGTGACGCAAATGCTCAGGCCAACCTCGGCTACATGTATTTCCACGGCCAAGGGGTGCCGCAGGACTACGGCGAAGCTCTCCGCTGGTATCGTAAAGCCACAGACCAAGGCTGTGCGAAAGCCCAGTTCAATCTCGGCTCTGCGTATTTCCACGGCCAAGGGGTGCCGCAGGACTACGGCGAAGCTCTCCGCTGGTATCGCAAAGCCGCAGACCAGGGTGACGCGATGGCTCAGGACGCCCTCGGACTCATGTACTACCATGGCGAGGGAGTGCCGCAGGACCGCGCCGAGGCCGTTCGCCGGTACCGCAAGGCAGCGGACCAGGGTTACGCAAAAGCCCAATACAATCTCGGATATATGTATTACTACGGCCGAGGGGTGCCGCAGGACTACGCCGAGGCCGTTCGCTGGTACCGCAAGGCAGCCGACCAGGGAGACGAATACGCCCTACGCGCTCTAAGCGCAGAGCTGACGATATCTAGGGGGTTCGTCCTCTTAGTGCAATTTCTCGGGAGCATATGGCTTTTGGACCTTTTTTCGTTTAACTCTCTGGTGCCGGGAAAGAGCCTTCGGGATTTTCGGCAGAGATTGATCACCGGGACGGGAGTTCTTGGCGTCTTCTCTGCCGGGCTGAGTTTGTACGGGTATACCCACTACAAAATCCGGTGTTTGAACTGTGGCTTTGCTGCATTCACTTTATTCAGATGGCTGCTCAATGCAGTCTGGATTGCTTTACTCGTCTATATCATGCGATCAGGCAAAAAGTCTGGGGTACAACAGGACGGGATTGACTCATCTGATGCGGCTACGGGGAGCGAAATGGGTTAGCTGGTTCGCTAGATCGCGGCGCAGGGCGGGCCGACGTCGCCTACGAGCTACAGCTACGATCCGGCGGGAAATCTCTCCGGGTACACGTATTCCACCACGCTGCAGACGGGCAACGTTTTTGACCTGCTGAATCGTCTGAAGCAGACCTGCGTGGCCACAACGTCCCCGGCGTGCTCGGCGGGCACGAAGCTGGCGAGCTATGCTTACACGCTGGGCAATGCGGGAAATCGCACGAATGTCTTGGAACTGAATTCGCGCAACGTGGCGTACGGCTACGACAACGACTACCGCCTAGCCTCGGAGGCCATCACCGCCGATCCGGGCGGGAACAATGGCACGGTCAGCTACACCAACTACGATAATGTGGGCAACCCCACCTCGATGACCTCAACCCTCAGCGCGGTTCCGGGCGGTTCGTTCTCCTACGACAACAATGACCGGCTGAGCGTGGATACATACGACAACAACGGGAATACCACCTCTTCAGGAGGAATCACGAACGCCTTACGACTTCGAGAACCGCATGACGGCGCACGGCTCGGTGACTATCGTTTATGACGGCGATGGCAATCGGGTGAGTGAAACCGCTGGGGGTGTCACGACGAAATACCTGGTGGACGACCGGAATTCCACCGGATTGCCGCAGGTGCTCGATGAAAAGGTGAGCGGCTCCGTCACGCGAACGTATGCCTATGGCTTGATGCGCATCAGCGAAAATCAACTGGTCAGCGGCACCTGGAAGCCGAGTTTCTACGGCTACGACGGCCACGGGAATGTGCGATTGCTGGCGAACACGGCTGGCACGGTCACCGACACGTACCAGTACGACGCCTTCGGCATGCCCATCGCCAGCAGCGGAACAACTACAAACAACTTCCGCTACAGCGGCGAGCGGCTAGACAGCAGCATTGGGCTCTACGACCTGAGGGCGCGGTACTACAACCAAGCGACGGGCAGGTTTTGGGCGAGAGACCCCGTGGAGGGTGAGAAATGTTGTGGGCTAAGTTGGAATCCCTACATCTACACTCGCGACAATCCGGTGAATCAGATCGATCCGACCGGCCGCGAGGTTTTTGAGGAATATGAAGAGGAGGACTTCGAGAGAACTAAAGCTACCTTTAATGTTCTACGGTTAGAAAGGCAGCTAGCATATGCGCAGTGCGTTTATGGCGTCCTGGTCTATTTTTTCGAGTCCGGGGCGTTCGACGCACCAGACGGGAATTTGCTTTACATATTGGCACTCGAACAGGCACAAATTCGTTGTGCACCACTGCTGGAGGGATGGCCACCACCGGGCGGTTTCTGAAATACAAGCATGGCTTGTTCTCTCAAGCAGATGGCACGTTCGTGGTAAGGCGGCAACTTGAGTATTCAAGATAATCTGCAACAGCAATTGTCTCGTTTAGAGAGGGTGCTTTCAGTGCGGGTCTTACCGCAAATGGAGACCAGCGATGTCGCTCGTGCTCTACGCGAGCTCTATGCGACCAAGTGCGCGAGCGCAACGGTATCAACCGTTGGTGCACTTTGTCAGAACGAGATAAGGGCCGCTTGTGGGCTATCGCGAACGGATCCGTTTAGCGTGCAAAGTAGCTTGCCAAGCCTTGACACGGTACGGTGTGCCACGCCGAAGTTGTTTGATGCAATTAGTTTGATGGATCGAAATGGTATTGTCGCGGCGCTTGCCGAAATGGGAGTGCTTGCGCTGTCCCCGCCTGTTGAACAACAGTTTAAGCGACTAGAATTCCTTACCGGATGCGTGATTGGACCCGCTCGATTAATTCCGCTCGTTGAGCTAGCCGTCTTCGCTGTCGAGCAAGGAGCTTACGAAAGGGCAAACACATATGCTGCGGAAGCCTATGGTCTTGCCCCGAGAGCAACAGAATTGCATGACCTTCACACCATCGCAGGCATCGTCGCTTTGAACGCGGGTAATATGACTGAAGCGATCAAATACTTGGCTGAATCCATTCGTGTCTGTCGGGAGGACGGTTTTGCGTCTCTTACCTGCAGTATTCGTGCACTCAACATCATGCTTGCCGACAGACTCCTTGAACATGGCCAGCAAGGAGCGGTCCTTGAATATCTGGCGGAGTGCAAAGACGTGTGGATATATTTGACGAAGCAAATCGAATGTTGGATTAAGGAAATCCAAAATGGGCAGAAACCACACTTTCTGACATCTGGCGTCTTAAATGGAATGCACGACCCGGCAGCGAAAGTGTTAGAACTGGTAATGAGAAGCTTTTTTCTGGGTGACGCTGCCGTAGCGAAATCTGGGCAAGGCATGCGGATCGGCCGAGAAATGATCTCAGCAGAGTATAGACGCCTGATGGATGCGGCTGTCAGTGGAAAGCTGGAGACCGGAAAGAACTAGGGGGGTCGTTTGACGCGCGAACATGCTGCCCAGAAGGCGCAGCTTTCTCAAGGAAGCTGTTCTTCACATCTAGCTCAAGGAGCCTTGCCTGCTGAAAATTGGTGTGCAGGCGTTTCGGCAGGATATTCTCATGCTCCATGGACATGACTCACGTTATACGCGGGGCCGAACGATGCGCCGATGAACTGGCTAAGCTGCTCGACGAAACCGAATTGTGGATCAGATGCAATGGTGCGCTCGACGCCGTGATCGGTGCGTATCTGAGCCGCGCATTCGAAGCGCTTAAGAGCATCACAATCTTGGCCGATCGAAACCGGGGTCACGACTGCCAGATTCTGGCGCGGTCCTGAGTTGCGGTATATAACAAACCGCGACTCGTGGGAGCGAGCGACGCGATTTGCCAAATTTGAAGCAAAGGAGATAGTGCACGCTCGTGACAAGTACAGCCGTCGCACTACAATCGATCTTTCGTACATCCGGGATTGGCAAAAGCTTGAAGTCGCTGCCGAGGCATTCCCATCGGCGCATCACTGGGAATATCGCGAGCGGCTAAAGAACGGCAGAGTTGAAGCGGTGCCCGTGAAGGTTCGTGCGATGGTCGAGGAACCCGAACAACTCGATCCCACGCTCGGTGACATCGGATGGGCATACGACTTCGCCTATGGCATCGCCTCCGATTTCGTGCATCCGCGGCCGGTGGGAATGCGCGCCCATGTTGCGGATCCGGGGGGAATGTTGGCTATTCGTAGTGCGATCAAGCAAGGCAGGTGGGCGGAAACTGCTGTAGTTCTAGGCGTGTATTCGTTTTCGCTTAGCGTGAAGCGGGCACTCCTCTTTTGGGGGTTGGAGCAACAGGCTGAGAAGTACGAGCAGATAGTGAATGAACACTGGCTTCCGATCATGCACTATCTGAACGGCGAGGATGTACAAGGACTACCACAGGTGTAAAGATCGTTTCGGGCAGACTTCGGCTCGGGCATCCAATTGAGCTACGGGGCCCTTCCTTCAAACTCTACCACTCTCAGAAGGCATTTACACTCACAGCCCGGTCAATGAGTGTAATCGCGATTTTTCACCAACAATCCTTACCGAGATGACCAAGTTCTCCTCTTTCATTGACTTGCCCATCTCACCGACGTAAGATTCTGCTCCTATGATCGGCCAAACCATCTCGCACTACCGCATCATCGAGAAATTGGGCGGCGGCGGGATGGGTGTGGTTTACAAGGCTGAGGACACACGGCTTCATCGTTTTGTCGCACTGAAATTCCTGCCCGATGAGGTCGCCCGGGACCCGCAATCCCTCACCCGGTTTCAGCGCGAAGCCCAAGCCGCATCCGCACTGAACCACGCCCACATCTGCACCATCTATGACATCGGCGAGCAAGATACGCAAGCATTTATAGCGATGGAGTTTCTGGATGGTCAGACGCTCAAACACAAGGTCGAGAACCGGCCGCTCAAGATTGATGAGATGCTGGACCTGAGTCTTCAGATTGCCGATGCACTCGAGGCCGCCCACAACCGCGGCATTGTGCATCGTGACATAAAACCGGCAAATATCTTCATCACCAGCCGCGGGCAGGCGAAGATTCTCGACTTCGGACTTGCCAAGCTTAACGCGAGCCGCAATCTTACAGCTTCGATGACCGGCTCAACGATAGCGGACATTAGGGACGAACAACTCACAAGTCCAGGCAGTACCGTGGGCACAGTTGCCTATATGTCCCCCGAACAGGCGCGTGGAGAAGAGCTCGATACCCGCACGGATCTGTTCTCCTTCGGCGCTGTCATGTATGAGATGTGCACCGGCAAAGTGGCATTTGGCGGCAGTACTTCCGCGATCATCTTCGAGGCCATCCTCAATCGCGCCCCCACGCCGCCCCCCGAGCTCAATCCCAGCTTGCCATCCGATCTCAACCGGATTCTTGGCCGGGCACTGGAAAAGGACCGTGAGCTGCGCTATCAGACGGCTTCTGAAATACGCGCCGAATTGAGGCGATTGAAACGCGACTTAGACTCAAACCGGATTGTTGTGGCGCAGGGTACGGTATCAGCGACACAGGCAGCCGGAGCTGTGGTGCCAGCAGCCGTGGCCAGAAAGACACATTCCATCCGATCGACGGGATTGATCGCCTGCGCGGCTCTCTTTTTGGGCACAGGTGCAGGCTGGTTTCTCCGTGGCAGCTGGATGCCGGTGTCACAGCCTTCCTACCATCAGCTTACCTTTCGACGAGGTACGATTCGGTCCGCGCATTTTACGCCCAATGGGCAGTCGGTTGTCTACGGAGCTTCCTGGGAAGGATCTCCAATCGATCTGTTCATTACCGGTCCCGAGAGCCCACAGTCGCGTTCCCTTAATCTCGGTGGAGCCGCGCTTTTGGCTATCTCCTCCTCTGGAGAAATGGCGGTATCGATAGATAGCCGTCCATCCGGAGTTTATGCCCAAGTAGGCACGCTGGCCAGAGTGCCACTCAACGGTGGATCTCCCCGCCCCATGCTGGAAAACGTGCAGTGGGCGGATTGGTCTCCCGATGGAAATAACTTAGCCATCGTGCGGGATGTTGGCGGTCGAAACCAACTCGAGTTCCCTATCGGGAAAGTGCTGTACCAAACCTCAGGCTGGATCAGCCATCCCCGAGTTTCAGCAAAAGGCGACCTGGTGGCATTCCTAGACCATCCTCTGCCCGGCGATGACGCTGGTTCTCTCCGCATCGTGGACCTGACCGGAAACGTCAAGACTTTGGCGGCTGGATTCCAAACAATACAGGGATTGGCTTGGTCGGCCGACCGCGGAGAAATATGGTTCACCGCCTGCGAACTCGGCCTTAAACGCGCCATCTACGCCGCTACGCTCGGCGGCCGCCAGAGGCTAGTCGCACGAGTTCCGGGCACCCTGTCGCTACAGGATATTTGGCAGGATGGGCGTGTACTCCTCGCCAAGGACGCATGGCGGCGAGAACTCATTGGCCTCGTTTCTGGTGAGAGCAAGGAACGCGATCTGTCATGGCTCGACTACTCCTACCCATCCGACCTCTCGCCCGATGGCAAGATCTTGCTCTTCACAGAGGCGGGTGAAGGCGGAGGCACGAACTATTCTGTTTATCAGCGAAAGATTGGTGAGACCTCGGCCGTGCGCCTAGGAGATGGACAGGCGATCAGCGTGTCGCCTGATGGCAAATGGGTTATTGCCAGTCCGCCTTCTCCCCCAGCCCAGCTTGTTCTTCTTCCCACCGGGCCGGGCGAAGCAAAGCCTCTCACGCACGACGCCACCAATCACAGCAGGGCGAAGTGGCTTCCTGACGGCCGGCGCTTCCTCTTCTCTGGCAAGGAACCAGGTCGCGCCGCCCGCATTTACCGCCAGGATTCGTCCGACGGAAAGCCGGTGCCCATCTCCCCGGAGGGAATCGATCCTCTTGTTTTGGTTCTGTCTCCGGATGGTCAGCAGGTGGTTGGCATCGGACCTGATGAGAAAGCATATTTTTACCCGGTCGCAGGAGGGGAACCTCGGGCTGTTCCGGGCATTGAGCCTGGAGAGCAACCTATTCAATGGAGTGCCGATGCAAAGGCCATCTATTTCTACAAGCCGGGAGATCTGCCAGCTAGAGTCTATCGGCTGGATCTGTCGACGGGCCACCGGACACTGTGGAAGGAGCTTATGCCTTCCGATTCAGCCGGCGTAAGCCGTATTGGTCCTATCCTCATCACGCCGGACGGCAGGGCATGCTTGTATGGCTATCACCGAATTCTGTCAGACCTCTATCTAGTGGAAGGTTTGAAGTAAGGGCACTTCTTTCCTTAGCCTCTGTGGTTCTTGCGGCGAGCGACCTTTACTGAAGCAAGCGAAGCCGGAGTACGCGAAGGTGCAGTAAATCCGACGCTCAAGCCTTGAAATGCATCTCGACACTTGGCTGTCTATCCAGCCATACAGACAAGTGCTTTTCACAACCCATAGTCGGCACTTCTTATCTTGCTCGGTCGCTTATCCTCCAGGGACACTACCAGGAGGTGAAGTGGTTCTAGAACGGAAGCTGGCTACAACGCCGAAGGCGATGAAGGAAGTCTTCGGCGGGATGCCGCGCAGCCGGATCGCGCTGGAAACGGGGATGCATTCGCCCTGGGTGAGCCGGCTGTTGAGCGAGATGGGACATGAAGTGATCGTGGCCCATGCGCGGAACGTGCGCTTGATCGGAGAGAGCTGCGCGGCTGTAGCCCGCGGAAGATAAACCGAGAACTGGCCGAGGGGCTGAGCCCGGAGTTACAGAGGGCCCTACAGCCCTTGCTGGATGAAATCGAATCGCTCAGCGAGCACATCCATGAGTACAACGAACGAGTGAAACAGACTAATCGTGTCGCCCGGCTTCTGGATGGCGTTACCAAACGCGTCCACGGTATTCGTCTCGAGGATGTCGCCGCTTTTCAGCCGAGCCACTGGCTCAGCCACGCCGTACACATACTTCACGTCGTTGATGGTGGCATGATACTTGACGATCTTACCCGCCGTGGTTTGCGCCGGGGCGTTGCTTATGCCACCCATAAACAGCAGCATGCCTGTCACAATGTAGACAATCACCCAGTTCTCCTGATCTTCACTTATCCAAGCCGCCATGGCTGCTTGCGTTCTGGTGTGTTGTGGTTTGGCTCTTGTCAATCGTCAATCGAAAATCGGCAATCGTAAATCCTAGAATGAGGCCCGCACGCCCAGCTGCAACTGGCGTGGCGGGGAGATGATATCACTCGGCTTCCCGAAAGTTGGTGAGCTAATCACGCCGTTGTACGATTCGGGATCGAAGTTCGGGTGATTGACCACGTTAAACAAATCCACGGTAGGACTGATCTCGACGCGCTCGCCGATCTTGAAGGGACGGGACAAACGTGTGTCCCAGACGTAGGTGGGCGCGGCTCTTCCTGCGTTGCGGCCGACCCCCGCCGGACGGTCCTTAAGGTGACCGTCGCCGTTGTCGTCGTTGCCGGTGGTGATGTTAAACGGCCGCCCGCTCTGCAAGGCCACGATGTTAGCTGTCTGGAAGCCCAGCGGCAAATTGACGATCCCACTAAGGACGAAGCGATGGCGTGCGTCACGCAGAGTGGGGCCTTTGTCGGCGAATATGTTGTTGCTGTCCTGGGGCACGCCTGGCTCGAATATGTCATCAGAGAGGCCGACTGCCTTGGAGAGCGTGTAAGAAACCTGACACTGCAACCGCTTGTCGAGGTTCTTTCGCGCGCTCACCTGTAGACCGTTGTAGTGGCTGATATTGGTGCTCTGGAAGCTCGTGAAGAGTCCAAGGGACGGGAAGGGCGCTACCCTGGTTGCACTTTGGGGATTCAGTTCCCGGCTCATCCAGCCGTGGATACCCAGAATATGCACGTAGCTGGCGTCGAGCACAATGCCCCAGGGGAGCTGCTGTCCGATTCCGCCCGACCACTGGTGCGTATAGGGCTGGCTTACTTTGGCGTCGACAGCGAACCCTCCCGGCGGAGGTAGCGGCCCCTGGAAGGCCGGGTCATTCACGTCCGGCTGGGTCGGCACAAACGCATCAATGAAGTACTTTACTCCGTTGAAGGTCCGATCTATGTAGCCAATCTCCCATGGTGTGGAATCGTAGTAAATCCCATATCCTCCACGGATCACTGTTCGGCCATTACCGGCTGGGTCGTAGGCAAAACCGATGCGTGGACCAAAGCTCAGCTTAGGGTTCTTGCGAGTGCGGCTGTCGAAGAAAGGCGCCACGCCTTCCAGAGGCTGGTGGAAGCCGGCGTCGATGAAACCGCTTTCGAATTCGTAGCGCACACCCAGGTTCACCGTCAACCGCCGGCTGATCTTCCAATCGTCTTGAACGTAGTAGGCCATCTGCCAGGCGGTGGTGCCGTTTTCCTTGGTCGAGCCGATGCCACGCAGGGCAAAAAAGACAGGAGAGTTGGGATTCTGTATCAACGTGGTGTGGCAACTTGTGGGAGACGAACAGGTGATCCCCGGATCATCCACGCTGAAGAAGAACGATGTGTTCTTTACCAAGTCGAACAGCGCGTTGTACTTGATACGCGGGTTCAGGTCGACACCGAACTTAATGCTGTGCAGCCCGTGCCAGCTGCCCTGCGTGGAAACGTCGTCGCGCAACTGTAGCCGGTCCTGCTGCACGTTCTGCGGAGTGGACGAATTTTCTCCGAATACGACAGATGGGAAACGTAGGTTGATTCCGAGACTCGTGGGTTTCAAGTTGTTAATGAAGCGGTTGAATTGCACGGTGAACTGGTTCAAAGTGCGGGTCGAAAGCAGCGAAGTCTGGGTCGCCTGCCAGGAGAGGTTTTCGTTGGTCGCCACTTGAAAGGCATTCTCTGCTGGCGGCCCACCAAAGAGCAGGTTCGGGTCGATGCGCAGCCCCTCCCGCGAAGTATTTCGCTGAAAGGACGCCCGAAAACTCAGGCTTTCGGCCGCTGTGAAATGATGGTCCAGCTTAGTTACCATTAGCAGGTCACGAAAGGGCGCCGGGAACGATCCTTCGAACTGCTGATAAACTCCGCCCGTATCCACCGTCTGTGACTTCTGCTGCCGGTTACGCTCGATGGCGTAGAAGCCGAAAGTCCTGTCCTTGACCAGTGCTCCACCTAGTGAGCCACCAAACTGTTCGCGGTCGAAGTCGGGTTTTTTCTTCTCAAAAAATCCGTTGGCTTGGAGATCTTTCTGCCGGTAAAGTAAAAAACCGCTGCCGTGCAGCGTGTTGCTGCCCGACTTGGTCACCACGTTGATGAAGGGACCGGAGGAGTGTCCGTACTCCGCGGAGTACTGGTTGGTGATGACCTGAAATTCCTGTATGGCATCTTCCGGAACCAGTCCCACCGGGCCACCCACGATGTTGTCATTAAAGTTGCCCCCGTCGACCGAGATGCCGGAACTTCGTGCCGTAGCACCACCCGAGACGATGCCGCCGTACAGCCGCTTGGTGGGGTCGTAGGACGGCGAGGGCGAGGCTCCCGGAATCAGATTCGCCAGTTGCTGGAAGTTGCGGTCATTGATGGGCAGATCCGCAATCTGCACCTGTGAGATCGGCTGCTCGATCTGCGAAGAAGAGGTGTCCACCTGGGAAGCAAGGCTGGTGACCTCTACCTGCTGCGTCTGCCCCGCGACCTTCAACGCGAAATTCGCCGTGACAGTGTCACCCACCGTGAGTGTGAGCTTTAGGTTTTGGTCCGCGAATCCCGTCTTCTGAGCGCGCACTTCGTAGGGTCCACGAGGTAGTAGGTTGAAGCGGTAGAAACCCTCCGCGTTGCTTCCTACGCTGCGCTTCTCTCCGGTTTCCAGGTTGGCGGCAGTGACCGTCGCAGCGGATACGACGGCGCCGGTGGCATCACTCACCACGCCTTGAAGGTTGGCGGTGACTGCCTGGCCGTGCGTGGTCACGGCAGCGCACATGACAGCAAAGATCAGCAGACTTCCTCTGAGCGGGGACATGGGGAGCTCCTAACTATGTCTGTCGTTTAAGAATGCAGAAACACTCCACGAGCCACTTGGACGGTTACCGCCGAACGGGTTCGCGACAAAATCTTACGATGCAGCCAGGGTCTAGTACGAGATATCCTTTTGCCTGCCAAAAACGAAGCCCATTCTACACCTGGTTGTATCCTCCAGAGGATATATCTTGAACTGAGTTTACTCTGAGCTGCCCCCAACTCTTCGTGCTGCACTCTTGACTGTCACCGGCTCCCCGGAGCAAAATCTGCTCGCATCACGAAAGGTGTCCCATGTACCGCCCAGCGCCACTTCGCGATCGCTCAGTTCTTGAGGGCAAGAAGGTTCTCTGGCAACGGTGGTTCAACGCTCGACGTGAACTTGCGCTCTACTGTTCGGCGCACTAGGCTGATAACCTGCTGGTTCCCTCTTTTTCCTCTGCTAACGTCCCAATATCGCGGATATTCTGCGCGTGCAATTTCTGCAAGGCTCTTCTTATCTCTTTCGTGGGCCAGCCAGATACGGCAGTCTTGCACCGTGAGCGGGGCAGTACACGGCTTTCCTCGCTCTAATTCCCGGAGCCTCCATTCTATCCAGCGAATGTAATCCTCACGTTGCCACGTCATTTTTCCCACCCTGGGGTGTTGAATCAGCGCGCAAACCCGACACCCCTTTCCCGATTCTCGCATAGCTCGTAATGTCGGCTTGTGCAACAAACGGCGCCGAATTGTGCGGAAGGTCACCAGATGCTCTCACTCACCGTCCAGGTCCTTTCCAAGGCGAGATCCGAAAACCGGCCCCAAAATAAAGAACGAGACAGGTAGGGCGTGGCTTATTGGCTGCACTCTTTTTTCTTTGTTGGCCTTAAAAACGTTCTGTCCGCTTTTCTCATGAGCGGTTAGCACATGCCAATCTCATTTTTCCTCTTTCATCTTTTTACAAACTATCGCCGTGTGTCCGGTTTTTGAATCAATCTTCGTGGTGACCGGTAGGCAACTGCAAGATACTGTGTTTGCATTCTCCTGCTTGATTACTACACAGTGCTCGATAAGCTCTGCAGTTGGCGGCGGCATTTGGCTGCGAATCGGCGCGATCGGCCGCTGCTTGGCTGTACAGCCAACGAGGAACAGAAAAGAGATGAGCCAAAGTTTCTTCATAGCGACTGCGGCAAACTGGCCCAACTCTTCAGGGTGACTTCGGCCTTTGGCGAGTTTTGGCCATCAACACGGCAGCGTCTTATTTTTTGTTGAGTGGGGCAGATCATCAACCAAAGTCGGCGCAAACTCATTACGTAGGTAATCCCTTGGAGGCCGTGCGCAGTGCGAGGCTGTGGATTCGAGATCGCCACCGGATTCGGGCAGCGAGCGATCTTGGAACACTACGAAGAGAACTTCGCAGAGCGGTTAGAGCGCGAGAAGAAGGCAGCACCCAAGGGTGATCCTCAATTTCGAGCGGAGAGGAGTGCGCGCGTGATGCGATTGCAATGGCTCTACTCGCCGGCGAAGAAGTTGATCGGGATCGGGCTGCTCTTTGGCAAAAGCCAGTTGCGAGTTGCCCAATCTGCCGAGCAGCTCACTGAGGGCAGGTACCAGTGCACTGAGTCCAGTTGCGATCCTGCGTTAATCCAGCAGAGCGATCTCGTCGCCCGTCCGGATCGTCCACCCCTCTCCCTTGTC
>Ga0099828_10002174_pt1 | contig 13435 bp, 13 predicted proteins | sample CZO8metaG_2_FD_79338 | JGI IMG/M metagenome (GOLD analysis project Ga0099828, IMG submission 79338) | Vadose zone soil microbial communities from the Eel River Critical Zone Observatory, Northern California, USA - CZOApr15con2H1.8 metaG | ecosystem: Environmental > Terrestrial > Soil > Vadose...
CCCTGGGAGGACATGGACATGGCGATGGCTGTCGACGTGCGTGACCGCGATGCCCGCCGACTCGAGGCAGGCCAGCTGCGCCGCGCATTCGATCGCCACGTGCCGTGGCTCGATCAGCCCGGTCAGAGCACGCCGCACGAGACGGGACAGGGGATAGAATGCCTCGGTACGCGGATCCCACAGGCTCGCCACGGCCGCCCGCGGCGCGACCGGCGCCCCCACGGTGAGATTCGCGTGCAGCCCGACCCCGAGTCGCGGGGCCCGGTGCGCCCGAGCGATCGCGTCGGCAAAGCAAGGCGCGTTGGCGAGGAGCGACGTCGACGTGACGCTGCCTGCCTCATGTGCTTCGATGATGCCCCGATTCACTCCAGGCGAGAGTCCAAAGTCATCCGCATTGACCACCAATCGCCGCTCAGCGATAACGCCCCCGGAGGCCGTTCCAGCGAATCCGCAGGAGGTCGCCTAACATGGTGATGGCGTCCCGCGTGAAGCGCAGCGTGCTCGGTTCATGATCGTACCGGTAGTGCACCGCCTTCTGCCTGATGGTGAGGCCGTGCTGGCGCGCGATGTACAAGAGCTCGACGTCGAACCCAAATCCTTGCACCGTCAGGCGAGGGAACACGATCTCAGCGGCCCGTGCGGTGAAACCCTTCAGACCCGCCTGGGTGTCGAGGATTCCCGGCAAGAGTCCATGCCGGACCGCCCAGTTGAAGGTTCGGCTCATCACATGGCGGGTGAAGAGGTAACGAAAGAACGCTGGGCTGATATCGTATCGCGATTCGGGAAGGACTCGGCAGGCGATGACGACGTCGCTCCCCGCCTCGAGCTGCCGCGCGGTGTCGGCGACATCGTCGAGCGAGTACGCGAGATCGGCGTCCGTGAAGATCCGAAAGCGCCCCGTCGCGGCCTGCATGCCGCGGGCGACCGCGAGCCCTTTGCCGGCGTTGCGTTCGTTGACGAGCAGTTTCACACCGGGCGTGGACCCTGCGAAATCGCGCAACATGGTTGCGGTGAGCGAATCGCTGCCATCGTTCACGAGCACGAGCTCAGTACCAGTGGGTTGCCGGGGGAGCCAGTCGCCCAATTGCGCGAGCGTGCCGCGCAGCAAGGGGGCGCCGTTGTAGACCGGGATGACTAACGAGAGTCGGACGTGGCTGTGCATCGAAGACCATTGAAATGGTGCCGGTATCGACTGTCAAGCCTGGATGGAGTAGCGTGGTGGGGCTTTCGATCCTACAATCGGCTCGACCGTCTCCCGGGAGGACACGTGTATAAATCATGGCTGCTCACCATCAACGTCCTCAGCGTTTCGATCGTGTGGGCCCAGTCACCGGCACAAAGCAAGCTCTCGGTGCACTGGGAGGAGCTGACGGCGGCCGACTTCCGCGACGGCATCGCCCGTGCGCAAGGTACCTGCCTGCTCCCGTTCGGCATCATGGAGAAACATGGGCTACATCTCCCGTTGGGCAATGATCTGCTCAACGTGCGATACGTCGCGCTCAATGCCGCCCAGCAGGAATACGCCATCGTTTTTCCAGAGTACTACTTCGGGCAAATCTTCGAAGCGAAGCATGAACCCGGTACCGTGGCCTACAGCAGGGGACTGCAGCTCCAATTACTGCAGGAAACGACCGACGAGATGGCACGCAATGGCTGCAAGAAGATCATCATCGTGAACGGTCACGGCGGCAACAACAGCCTGCTGCCCTTTTTCGCGCAGACGCAGCTCGAGGCGCCCCACGATTACGTCGTGTACGTCCTGGGGATCACGCGCAGCGGCCAGGGCGAACCCAAGCACAAATCGAACCCGGCGACGGATATGCATGCGGGCGAAAGTGAAACGTCCCTGAGTATGATCGCCCGGCCCGACCTCGTGCACCTGGATCGCGCGCCGCAGGAATCCGGTGCCGATCAGGCGCGCTTGAAGCTGCCGGAAGGCCTGTACACCGGGATCTGGTGGTACGCGCGTTTCCCGAATCACTATGCGGGCGAAGGCGCCGCGGCGTCGCGTGAGCTCGGCGAGTTCGAAGCGAAGACGTGGATCAACGGCATCGTGCAGGCGATACGCGCCGTCAAAGCCGATCAGGAGAGCCTGCGTCTGCAGAATGAGTTCTACGAGCGGAGCAAGCATCCGCTGGAGACGCCGCAGTAGACACATGCCTGTGAACGCAGCCGAGCGTTGGGCCGATTCTACTTCCCGAACCGCTCGAACCGATACGCCAGCTCTGGCCCCTCGTTTCCTTCATACGCTAGTTGTGCGACGAGCAGCGCGAATGGCTCGGTGTACCGGGCGATCCGGAGAGGCCCAGCGTCCACCGGCTCGAAACCCACGTCGCGGATCAGCTTGGCGGCAGTCTCTTTGCTGCTCGCATCGTCCCCGCAGTACACGAGGCTGGGTCTGTTGCCCTTGCGCCCAGCCTCGAAGACGCCAAAAAGCACTTCGCTCGGCACCGTGTTGAAAGCGGAGACCACCCGAGCTTTTGGAAGCCTCTTCGCAAGCTCCTCTGCACCGGAAGAGGTGTGCGCGATGACGAGGGCAGTGTCGTCCGCGTTCATCGGGAGCGAGCAGCTCACGATGACCTTGCCCGACACATCGCCTGCTTGTTTCAAAACGTCGTCGACTCGGGACCAGTGCACCGCCAGCAAGAGCGCGTCCGCTTCGAGTGCGGCTTCGCTTGGCGTGCCAGCCCGCGCGTTCCCCTGCGCCTGGCGCGCGAGCCGCTGCAGCTTGTGCTCGCCGCGCGCGTAGCTGAATACCACCTGATGTCCGGCCCGCGCGAAGATCGTGCCGAGCTTGCCGCCCATTAATCCGGAACCCAGGATGCCGATGCGCATGTCAGAGACCGGTCCTTTTCTCCAAGTGCTCGGGGTACCGCGCGCCCTGGATCGCGATGTGTGAGGCGGCGCTCTCGATCTCCCGGAGATCGTCGGAGGTCAGTCGGAGTGCAACTGCCCCGATGTTCTCGTCCAGGCGGTCCAGTTTCGTGGTGCCGGGGATTGGCACGATCCAGGGCTTCCGGGCGAGCAGCCAGGCGAGGGCGATCTGCGCCGGTGTCGCCTGCTTCTGTTCCGCAATGTTCCGCAGGACGTCCACGATGGTCTGATTCGCCTTCCGCGCCTCAGGCGTGAAGCGCGGAACGACGTTGCGGAAGTCCGAGCTCACGAACGTCGTCTTCTCGTCGATCGTGCCCGTCAGGAAGCCCTTGCCGAGGGGACTGAATGGCACAAACCCGATGCCGAGGTCGTCCAGGGTTGGCAGCAGCTCTTCTTCAGGGCGTCTCCACCACAGTGAATACTCACTCTGCACGGCCGTCAGCGGCTGCACCGCGTGCGCGCGGCGGATCGTGTGCACACCGGCTTCCGACATGCCGAAGTGCTTCACCTTGCCCTGCGCAATCAATTCCTTGACCGTTCCCGCCACGTCTTCGATCGGCACGTTTGGGTCGACACGGTGCTGATAATAGAGGTCGATGACAGCGGTCCTAAGCCGTTTCAGCGAACCCTCGACGCTCTGCTTGATACGCTCGGGGCGGCTGTCCTGCACCTGCTGCCCGCTGGTATCAAGTCTGATCCCGAACTTCGTGGCGATCACCACTTGAGCGCGCAATGGCGCCAACGCCTCGCCAACGAGCTCTTCGTTGGTGTACGGACCGTAAATTTCGGCGGTATCGAAGAATGTGACGCCGCGTTCGACGGCCGTGCGGATTAGCGAGATCATCGCCTGCTTATCCGGTGGGAGACCGTAGCTCTGGCTCATCCCCATGCAGCCGAGGCCAAGCGCCGAGACTTCCAGGTCACTCTTTCCGAGCTTGCGCTTCTGCATTGCTCCTCCTGACGTCTTGGTACTGCGCGTCGCTAACCTTCTCCATCCAGTCCACGGTCTTGCCGTTGAGCTGTTCCTGAACGGCGATGTGCGTCATGGCGGTCGTTGCCCTGGAGCCGTGCCAGTGCTTCTCACCTGGCGGAATCCAGACAACGTCACCGGGCGACCACTACGCCCGCTATGGAAGCGCCGTGCTCCTCGCCCGAGAAGCAGCTCGAGTCTGACCGGCGCTACATCAGCATCACCTACACCGACACGACGTTTGAATCCTTCGGGCGGACCGATCGGGCGATCACCCGCGTCCTCGTCGAGCGCTCGGGCGACTCGGTGCGCTTTCGCATTCACACGACCCCTGAGGCGCTGGTCTCCATGCTGGACATCACGCTGCATCCGGCGTCCGACCGGGGCGAGCGACCGAGGACGAGACGCATCGGCATGCCGAAGGGAACGCTGCCGGTCATGGCGACCTCCGTCGCGTTTCTCGAGCAGCTGCTGCGGCGCGCGCATGTCGTCGGCGGAGATAGCGTCAGCATCCCGGTGATGCTGGTTGGCGCCCAGGCCTCACTCGATGTGTTCACCGTGATTCGGAACGGGAGCGATTCGGTGATGTTGGTTGGTCCGGACTGGAATCTAACGAACGTCCTGCACTTCGCCGTCGATCAGCAGGGGCGCATCCTCGGCGGCAGGATTCCGATCTCCGGGACGAGGACTCAGCATCGCGGCGACGGTGAAGTAATGGTCGCGAGCTGAGCCGCGGCGTCAGATCCAGCGCCGTCGCAGCAACACGTGCTTCACGGCCTGCGTCAACGCGATGTAGCAGAGCAGCGTCAGGGCCAGAATGGGCCAGTACAGGGCGGGGAGCTTCACAAACCCCAGCGCGGGCGCCAGCGGCGACACCGGGAGCCAGAGCCCGATCGCCATAACCGCTGCCGTCGTCGCCACGAGCGGCCAGCTCGGCCTGCTCTGCAGGAAGGGAATCTTGTTCGTGCGGATGACATGGATGATGAGCGTCTGCGTCATGAGCGATTCCACGAACCAGCCCGTCTGGAACAGCGCGGCGTGTGCCGGCGTGTTGGCACCGAACAGGAAGTACATGACCGCGTACGTCGTATAGTCGAAGATCGAGCTGATCGGGCCGATCGCGACAATGAAGCGCCTGATCTCCGCGATGTCCCAGGGACGCGGCCGCGCAATCTGCTCCGCGTCCACGTTGTCGGTCGGGATCGGCACCTGCGAGAAGTCGTACAACAGATTGTTGGTCAACACTTGCAGCGGAGCCATCGGAATAAACGGCAGCAGGGCGCTGGCGCCAATCACGCTGAACATGTTGCCAAAGTTCGAGCTCGCCCCCATGCGGATGTACTTGAGGACGTTAGAGAAGACCTTGCGGCCCTCGAGGACCCCTTCCTCCAGGATCAGCAGGCTCTTCTTGAGGAGGATGATGTCCGCGGACTCCTTCGCCACGTCGACCGCGGTATCGACCGAGATGCCCACGTCCGCCGCGCGCAGCGCGGCGGCGTCATTGATGCCATCTCCGAGGAAGCCGACGACATGGCCACGCGCTTGCAGGGAGCGGATCACGCGCGCCTTGTCCGTTGGCGAGAGCCGCGCAAACACCGTCGTGCGCTCCACGACATCTCCGAGCTTTGCGTCGCTCAGCCGGGCGACATCGGCGCCGAGCAGTACGTGCTTGGTCGGCAGGCCCACGTCCGAGCAGATCTTGCGGGTAACGAGCTCGTTGTCGCCGGTGAGAATCTTGACGCTGACTCCGTGCTCGCGCAGCGCGGCGAGCGCGGGCCCGGCCGTCTCCTTGGCGGGATCGAGGAACGCCACGTAACCGAGGAGGACAAGGGTCTTCTCATCCTCCTTGCCATACACCGGCTTGTCCCCCACGTCTTTATACGCGACGGCGAGGACACGAAACCCATCCGCGCTCAACGCGTCGCACTGCTCTCGCAGATCCTCGGCGAACCCGGCGGGGCAGGGGAAGATGTCGCCCTCGGCCTCGAACGATGCGGAGCGGCGGAGGATCTCCTCCGGCGCACCTTTGGCCAGGAGGCGACGCCGGCCACCGGGCTCGTCCACCACGATGGACATGATCCGGCGTGAGAAATCAAAGGGGATCTCGTCGACTTTGCGGTAGCCCTCGAGCGTCACCTCGGGGTGCCCCTCCCGGTGCTTGAGGATGGCATGGTCGAGCGTGCTCTTGAGCCCCGTTTGCAGGTGGCTGATCAGCATCGCGTCCACCAGCACGCGGTCGCTCTCGTTGCCTTGCACGTCGCAGTGCCGCTCCAGGATCACGGTATCCATCGTGAGCGTCCCGGTCTTGTCGGTGCACAGCACGTCCATAGCGCCAAAGTTCTGGATCGAGTTCAGCCGCTTGACGATTACGTGCTTCCGCGACATCGCCATGGCGCCCTTGGAGAGGCATACGGAGACGATCATGGGCAGCATCTCCGGCGTAAGCCCCACGGCGACGGCAAGCGCGAAGAAGAACGCCTCATGCCAGTTGTGCTTGGTGAGGCCGTTGATGAAGAACACGAGCGGCACCATGACGGCCATGAACCGGATCATGAGCCAGGTGTAGCCGGCAATGCCGCGGTCGAACGCCGTCTGCGGAGCCGCCCGGGCGATGCCGCGAGCCATCGTTCCAAAAAGGGTCCGGACACCGGTCTCGACGACGACGGCGGTGGCGGTCCCGCTCTGCACGCTGGTGCCGAGGAAGCAGAGGTTGGGGGACTCCAAGGGCGTTCGATCTGGCACGCCGCGCAGGACCTCGCCCTTTTCGACGGGCAGGGATTCGCCCGTGAGACTCGATTGGCTGACGAAGAGGTCCTTCGCGGTGAGGAGGCGCACGTCGGCGGGAATCATGTCGCCGGCGGCGAGGACGATGACGTCTCCCGGCACGATTTCGCGCAGCGGCACCTCGCGAGGCCGGCCATCGCGGAACGCCGTCGCGGTCACTCGAATCATGGCGCGCAGGGCGGCTGCCGCGTTGTCGGCCCGCGCCTCCTGCATGAACCGCAGCCCGACGCCCAGCACGATCATGAGCGTCATAACGGCGGCGGCACGGAGGTCACCGGTGGCGAGCGATACCACCGCGAGGACCGCCAGCAGGATCACCAGCGGATTGCGGAGCGTGTGGAGGAGCCGGATCGGCCACCCGACGGGACGCTGCGTGGCAATCTCATTCGGGCCATAGATCGCGAGCCGGCGTTCGGCCTCAGCCTGGGGGAGGCCCTCGAGTGCGGAGTCGCACAACCGGAGCGCATCGTCGCGATTGGTGCGGGCCGCTTGCTGCACGCGCCCTGCATCCCACCCAGCGGCGGTTGACGGCGCCGTGGAAGTCATGGTCCGACCTCGAGGTGGACACGCAGGGCGAAGTCCGTCGCGGGGCCGCGATCACGATCGTAGCCCGGGTACGCTGTCACAGGTTGGACGTTCGAATCTGCCTGCCGCAGCAGTTGCGCGAAGTCCTGCAGCTCCCCCAGACCCAGGTCGGAGACCACCCAGTACGTGTAGTCCGCCGTCGTCCAGTGCGTCATGTGATAGCCCTGGCGGTCGCGGGTGTTGGGCCCGCCAGTCGGCCCGTGCGCCGCGGGCCACAAGAACACGTTGATGACATGCTGCCGCCGGCCGTACACGAGTGCCGCCACCGTCCGTCCATCCACGTAGTCGAGCCGACCCCCAAGCAGCGGATACCCGCGCCCGGCGAAGTCGAACACGGGGGGCGAGAAGTCGAGCCGGCCGTTGAACCACGGCTTCACCGTATGCTGATCCGACGAGACCACATCAGTGAGGTGGCCGGGCATCAGCGAGCGGATGTGGCTCGCGAATAGTTCATCGGTGAGCCTGTCGCCCGCCGCGCGCTGGACCGCGAGACTCCAGCTGCCGAGCGCGACAACGGCGAGTGACGCGGCAAGGGCCAGCGGCCGCCACCAGTTCCGCACGGCGAAGCGACGAGATCCACGTCCGCGCCCTTGGGCCGCCGCCCGAATGCGTTCCCGCAGGGCGGGTGGTGCCTGGAATGTGGGGACATGCGTCGCGATCGCCGCGCGCAACGCGAGCCGTCCATCGCGGAACCGCGTGCACTCCGGGCATTGGGCGAGGTGCGCCTCGAGCTCGCGCGCGTCGACCGCGGCCAGCTCGCCATCGAGATAGGCGTCGACCTGGGCTTCGAAGCTCGAATGGGTCACGTCAACGCCTCCCTGAGACGCGCGCGGGCGCGAGACAGTCGTGACATCACGGTGCCCACGGGCACGCCCGCGACGTCGCTGATCTCCTTGTAAGACAGTCCCTCGAGCTCGCGCAGCACGATCACCTCCCGAAATTCCGGCGCCAGGCGGTCGAGCGCACGCGCGAGTGTTTCCTTCGCGTCACTCCGGAGCAGCGCCGCCTCGGGGTGCTCGTCCGCCACCCCACCGCTGTGCTGCAATTCGTCGAACTCGAGCGCGACCGCGTCCGGGGACCGTCGGCGAACCGAACTGAGTGCGTTGTTGCGCACGATCGCGAGCAGCCAGGCACGCGCGCTCGTCCCCTCCTCCCCGCGGAAACCGTCGAAATACTTGAGCGCGCGCAGACAGGCGTCCTGCACCACGTCTTCGGCGTCGTGCGCGTTCCGTGTGAGGTAGCGCGCCAGCGTGTACGCGGCGTCCAGGTGCGGCAACACGACGGCTTCGAATCGGGCCAGCTCGCTTGACTCCAACCGCCCCCCAGCCCCTCACGATGTCGCGGAGCCTTCAGGAGAAGACTCCGCGCGCAGCGGGTTTATTCCCGGCGGAATAACCCGGCCGTGTGCGGAGTCTCCGACATTGACCACACTGCCGTCACACTCGCTCTGGAGGAAGATCACGCATGAACACCACACACGCTATTTCGTCCCGAAACGTCGGACGGCTCCTGTTCGCGGTCCTGGCGTTCGGCGGGACGCCCGCACCCCGGACCCCGGGTGACGCGGCAGCGGTGAGCGCCAAGTTGTCCGAGTGGAAGGTCGAGCTGTCACAAGGCACCGTCACGGCGGGCAACGTGACCTTCACCGTCACGAACATCGGCAGCATCCCGCACGCCTTCGAGGTCGAGGGGCAGGGGATCGAGCGGGAGACCGCGGTCATCCAGCCGGGCTCGAGCGCCACCCTTACGCTCACACTCAAGCCAGGCACCTACGAGGTGTACTGCCCCGTGGGCAACGACTCGCACAAGAAGCTCGGCATGGAGACTCAGCTGAGCGTCGTCCCGGCACCGAGCAGCCAGGCAATCCAAGTGACCGGCGGCGGGCCCGTCATCCAGATCCTGCCCGGGCCGTTTCCGTTTCCGGACAGCGCCGCCCCGATCCTTCAGCAGTTCGGGGATGAGCGCGAGGGGCTCGAGTCGCAGGTGAAGAATGGCCCCTACTCGAACCACGTGACCCGGGTTGCGGGCACCTTCACGTTCACCGCCTGGGACAAGGGCGCGACGCGCGACTCAGTGGATGGGCTCGCGGAGTTTGCGACGCAGGACGGCGCGCGCTGGAAGCTGGTCGTGGACCGAGTCCAGACGAAAGACGTCCCGCATCACCCACGCTTCGGCGGCGTGATCCTCGGACTCTACTACCACGGCAATACGGCGGTGCACACACCGCTCGTGCCGACGATCAACAGCGCGGTGGCACTCTGGGCGTTCGGGCACCTGTACAGGAACGGCGCGCTCGTGACCGACAACGCCATGGTTCACGTGATGCTGTTGTCCCGCACACGGCGCGCCGAGGACTTCGCGCTCGCGTGCTGGGATTGCTCCAAGAACAAGGTCGAGGAGTTACAGCTCCAAATCCTGCCAGGACCCGGCGAGCCGAAGTTCGCTGCGCCGGGCGGGTTTCTGTTTGTGAACTGGGAACAGTCCGGTTCGACGAAGCCGGCGAACTAGCCCGGCGCCGGCGACCCCCAGCTCGCGCGAAGGCACGCCGGTGTGCCAGTGAGGCTCCTTGACATCGCGATGGCCTTCGCCGTTATTGCCACGATGAGCCTCTGTAGCGGGGCCCCGTTCTTGGGGTCCGGACTGGACGTGGGTTTCGTCATAGCGTAAACGGCTTCACGAATCGCGCGACCGGCTGTGGCCCCGGGAAACCGGGCTGTAGCCGGTCGCGTTCTTTTTACATCCCAGACGCACAACGTTCGACAGGAGGAAACAATGCCTGCAACTGTGGCACCCGTCCCCGACATCGAGGCGCGCGGGTACGCTCACCCCGACGTCTTAGTCTCGACCCAGTGGGTGGCCGATCACCTCGCTGACCCCAACGTCCGCATCGTCGAGTCAGACGAGGACGTCTTGCTGTACGAAACGGGACACATCCCCGGAGCGGTGAAAGTCGACTGGGTCGCCGACCTCAACGATCCGTTGACCCGCGACTATATCGACCAGCCGCGATTCCAGCGGTTGCTGCGGTCGAAGGGCATCAACGACCGGACCACCATCGTCTTCTACGGCGATAAGAACAACTGGTGGGCGACGTACGCCTTCTGGGTGTTCCGGCTCTTCGGCGTGGAAAACCTACGCCTGATGGACGGCGGCCGGCTGCGCTGGGCCGAAGAGGGCCGCGAGATCGTGACCGCCGCGCCGCGCTACGCCGAGGGGAACATCACCGTCAAGGATCGCGACGATGTCCGTAACCGCGTGTTCCGCGAGCAAGTCCTCCAGCATGTCAAAAGCGGCAAGCGGTTGGTGGACGTGCGGAGTCCCGAGGAGTATCGCGGCGAGCGGCTGCACATGCCCGAATACCCCAATGAGGGCGCGCTCCGCGGCGGCCATATCCCGGGGGCGCGGAGCATCCCGTGGGGGCGGGCCATCACCCCGGAGACGCACACCTTCCGTCCGGCCAGCGAGCTGCGGACGATTTACCAAGAGGAGAACGGGCTGAAGCCTGGCGACGACGTGATCGTCTATTGCCGGATCGGCGAGCGCTCCTCGCACACATGGTTCGCCCTGACCTACCTGCTGGGCTTCGGGAGCGTCCGCAACTATGACGGCTCGTGGACCGAGTGGGGTAACCTGGTGAAAGCGGCGGTGGAGAAGCCGTAGTGGATCGGGAAACGCGGATCGCCTGGCTGGTCGATCACGCCCAACGACCGCGCTTCCGGGGAAATCTCCCGGACGCGGACGCCCGCGTACCGGGCGGCAATCCGGGCTGTGGCGACATCATCACGATGTACCTCAAGGCGAAGGAGGGTGACGAGCGCGTAGCGGCCGTCAGCTTCGAGGGGGTCGGCTGCACTTTGAGCCAGGCGGCCGCGTCGATCCTCGCCGAGCGCACGAACCGGCTGACGCCGACGTTCGCGGAGGTCCTCGCCTTCTCGTACGAGGAGATGCTGGACCTGCTCGGGCGTGGCATCGCATCGTCGCGCCCCCAGTGCGCGACGCTCGCGCTCGGCACGCTCAAGGGTGCCGTCAAAACGGTGGAGATGAACCGGAAGCTGCGCGCGGCTGGCCACACGGATGAGGAGATCGCCGAGCTGCGTCGCGCGATCGCGGCGCAGGCGGAGGGAACGGGTCTCGTGATCGGGGAAGGGGCGGAGCAGGCGGCGCTGAGCCTTTAAGCCTCGCGCTTGCGGCGCGTCTTTTTCTCTTGCGGCGGCGGCTGCTCGCTCGTCCCGCCAACGACTACCTGGTTCCGACCCGCACTCTTCGCCTTGTACATCGCCGCGTCGGCGGTGGCGATCAGCTCCTCCGGGGTGTCCCCGCCGTCGGGGTACTCGGCCACGCCGATGCTCAGCGTGAGCTTCCCCTCGCCGAGGTCCTGCTCGGCAACGCGGGCACGCACGCGCTCGGCCACTAGTGTGGCCGTCGCCGTGTTCGCCTCGAGCAGCATGACCACGAACTCCTCGCCACCGTAGCGCGCCACACAGTCCACCTGCCGCGTCGTCTTGCGGAAGACTTCCGCGATCTTCACGAGCGCCGCGTCACCGGCGAGGTGTCCATGCGTGTCGTTGTACTGCTTGAACCGATCGACATCCGCCAGCAAAACCGAGAACGCACGCCGCAGACGTCGCGACCGCTGCACCTCGCTGGCGAGCGTCCCCATGAGATGCCGGCGATTGTAGAGCCCCGTTAGAGAGTCGGTGAGCGAGAGCTTCTCCAACTCACCGTGACTCTCCTTCTCACGCAGGCGCGTCACCACGGTATTGAACGCCCGCGTGAGGTACCCGACTTCGCCGCTGCCGCCCGCGGGGAGCTCGACCGACAGGTCACCAGCCGCCACGCGTGCCGCGGCTTCGGTGAGACGCTCGAGCGGGCGGGTGATGAATAGACCGACCATGAACGCCAACAGTCCCACGCCCAGGACCAGGGCCGACAGGAGCAGCACCGTGCGGGACCGCAGCACTCCCGCCTCGCGCAGCGCCTCGGCGCGCGGGGCTTCGGCAACGGCCGCCCAGCGCATCTGAGGAATACGCCGCAGCACCGCCACCACCTCACGCGCTCCCCCTCCGGGGCGCGACTGTACGACAGGCTGGCCCTCTCGCTCGACGAGCTCTCTGGCGGTCGCCTGGGGCAGCGTCGTCTTCATCAGGTCCGCGGAGTTGGCCGCTGAACTGACTACGACGCGTCCCTGCTCGGTGATCAAGTAGAGGTTTCGGGAGCCTCCCCCCCCCGCGTCGGAGGACAGCTGGCTCAACATGTCTCTGACGCCATCCAAATTGACCTTCGCACCCAACGCGCCCAGAAAAACGCCTTCATCCTGACGGATGGGCACGACGAGGATGATTACCGCCTTGCCCAGCCCAGCGTCCCAGAAGGGTTCGCCCGCCAGCGCGTCTCGGGTCCGCAAGTTGTTGAGCTGGTCGGCCGACAAACGGAAGCCAGTCCGGCTGCCGCTGCTCGTCAGGACCTGCCCGTCCCGCCCGACGATGGCGAGTCCCTCGTGAGCCGGAAGATTCTGACGAATGGTATTGAGGTAGTCGCGAAGCCGCACGAGGGACTGCGCCGCGCCACGACCGGTGGCTCTGGCCAGATTGTCTGAAACGACGTAGGGGCCCGCCCGCAGGCGCAAGTCGTACAACCGTTGATCGAGCCACACGCCCATCTCGCGCGCCGCGTCCGAGCTCGCGCCGCGGAGCTCTTGACCGATTCGATCGCTCAGCGAGCGTCGATTCCGTCCATACAACATCAGCGTCATGACGAGCGTCGTGAACAGCGTCGCCAGCACGGCGAACGCCACAAACTTGCCCCTCATGGTGTCCAGGCGAAGCGTGCGCAGCGAGCGAGTGATTTTTTCCAAGAGGTTCACGGAAGGCAACATTCACTTTCGAGGCGTAGACGACAATAGTTGACGCGCTTGAAGCAAGTCGCATAACGACTTGCGAAGTGGCTCTCTGCTCGCGTGACGCGCGTCACCGCTCGTTGGCTCGCGCGGCCGCTTCGGGATGAAAGTGACAGGAGCGGGCGCCGATGGACTTTGCCACCCCGGTCACGGTCGGCGCCACGACGACGAACTCACGATCGATGTGAACGTGGGCAGCTGGTTCAAGGATGCGTCCGGAGCCGTGATCGATCCCACCAAGGCGGAGAACCAGCGGGCGATCGAGCAGGCAATTCGCGCATCGCTCAGCGCGTTCGAAGACGACGACCACGACGGCGACGACGATC
>Ga0099828_10002176_pt1 | contig 13429 bp, 11 predicted proteins | sample CZO8metaG_2_FD_79338 | JGI IMG/M metagenome (GOLD analysis project Ga0099828, IMG submission 79338) | Vadose zone soil microbial communities from the Eel River Critical Zone Observatory, Northern California, USA - CZOApr15con2H1.8 metaG | ecosystem: Environmental > Terrestrial > Soil > Vadose...
CGGCGAGGGGCGTGCCCAGCGCGACGATGTTTCGCAATGCCCGGTCCAGCGTGAGCGTGCTCCCGGCGAGTTTTCCTTCCGCGTTCCGGCAAACACCGCCGCTGACCGTGACCTGCAGCGTTCCGAGGGCGTACGTTCCGTCGGACATGCCCGTCGCGGAGGTTCCATCGCTCACCAAAATTACCTGTTCCACCCCTTTTGCCTGCAACAAGAGCCGCATGGAAGGTTCGTCCACGTGCACGCCGTCGGCGATCAGTTCAGCGCTGACTTCGGGAGAAGTCAGAACTGCGCCAATTACGCCCGCATCGCGGTGAGAAAAAGGCCGCATTGCATTGAAAACGTGCACCGCGTGCCGCGCGCCGTGGACGATGGCGAGGCGCGCTTGCTCATAGGTCGCATCCGTGTGCCCCATCGCCACGACGAGGCCAGCTTTTCGCGCGGCGTCAATGCAGGGTATCGCGCCAAATATTTCAGGCGCGATAGTTAGAATTCGAGCGTGTCCTCCTGCGGCACGCAGGAATTTTTCCAGCAGTTCCGACGATGGCGACTTGATCCACTCCGCAGGATGTACGCCACGCCGAAGGGAGCTAATAAAGGGGCCTTCGAAGTGAATCCCGAGGACTTCTGCCTGCGGCTGCTCCATCGCGTGCTGCGCGGCGATGTATCTGGAAATGCCCCCGATGCTTCGGCAAGTCGCTTCGGGGCGCGCCGTTACGGTTGTGGCGACAAACGATGTTGTGCCGTGCGCGGCAATGGTCCGGGCGACGGCTGAAATCGCTTCCGGGGTGCCCTCCATGACGTCGTGCCTGCCCGCGCCGTGAATATGCACGTCAACGAATCCCGGTACGGCGATTTTGTCCGTGGCGGTGACTTCTTGCGCCCCAGCCGGCAAGCTCATTCCAGAGCGCGGACCGACCGCCTCAATCACACCGTCACGTAGCAAGAGTCCTGCGCCGGAAATTTCTCCTTTTGGAGTGATCGCGCGGCCGACATGGAGCAGAATGTTTTTCATCGAAGGAAAACATCGTAGCGGAAATCTCATCCCACACAAAACAAAACGGGCGGGGCTGCAGCCTCGCCCGTTGAGATGAATTTTTGTGGAGTGAAGAATCCGGCTACTTCGCCATCTCAATGCTGCTCAGCTTCAGGGTGTCCCCTTCCACTGTGCCAGTCACTTTGACGTGATGACCAGCGTGGTCGGCAACCTTGTCCTGTGCGTCTATGACGTAGACTTTCTTGTCTTCATCATTCACGAAAACGTATTTGGCGCCTTCCTTGACGCATTTGATGGTGCAGTCTCGCGCGCCGTCGTGCGCTGCCTTTGCTCCGCACTTGCTGTCGGCGATCCAACCGGTTAATGAGCTGTCCGCAGCCATCGCCAATGCCGCGGTGAAAAGTGTCAGTACGATGCCTGTAGTGAAACGTGATTTCATGATTTCTCCCTCCTGGTCAAGGTTTGCAAATTGTCGTGCTGGGATGGAAACAGCTTGGCACACCCCTCTTCGCGGTGTCCAGCGAGCTTTTTGGGAATGACGGGCGAGCGGAGAAATATGGCCTGGCGCTCCGGAAGATACCGCAAAAAAAGGGGAGGATTCCCTGGAATCCTCCCCTGCGGGTTCTCGCTCCGCCTGCTCGACGGCGCGCCTCCCTCTGGAATTGTCGTTATTGCCCGGACGAATTCGAGCTGGTAGTGGCCGTGCCGGCGCCCTTCGGGATGCTTAGGTAGCCTGCTGCGGTGCTCTTAGTGACTTTGTTGACCACCAATTCGAGCGCTGCGCGGCTTCCGCCTGTGTAGAAGAAGATTGGCTCATTCACGGAGCGGTTCTTCTTTTCGAAACTCTTGTCGTCAGCGAGCACGTTGATGGTGTACTGATTCTTCTTCGTGTTGGTGTCTCTCAATTCCACCTGAATGTTCCCGACCTTCTGCGGGCCGCTCTTGCGAGTGATGGAGAATTCAAAATAATCACGCTGGCCCATACGGCGGAGCTGGTCGATTTCATCATGGTTGCGGGCGATGAGCGTACCCATCTCACTGCGCGCCATCTGCAGGTTGTTCTTGGTCGCGTCGAGGTCGGTCTTCACTCCAGAGACGTCACCGTTCAGCTTGTTCACGTCATCGGCGTTCGCCTTGGTGGCGAGTTGATTGTTAACGTCTGTTTGAAAGCCTGTCAGCTTCTTGTCCACCGCGCCCACTGCCGTCTTGCTCTGCTTCCGCGCGGAAACCAGATCTTCGTGCGTAACATTCAATTTGTCGGTGACCACTTTCAGGTCGCTCTCCAATTGCTGGTTAAGCTCTTCGGACTTCGCCAGGCGCTGATTCAATGTGTCGTTCGCCTGTTTCAGCGATGCTTGTGTGGTCTCTTCGGAGCTTTTTGCACGGTTAAAAGCGCTCCAACCCAAACCCACACCCACTAAAGAAACTCCGCCCAACACAAGGACCGCCAAGCCCACCCATCGTGGGGTGCCGCTGTTGCTGTGGCCGATCGGATCCTGGAACTCGCTCATATACTTCATTCTCCTTTTGGCGTTTCCGCCTGTGGCAATGAAATGAGCACCTCATCCACCAAAAGGGGTGACCGGGGGAAAGCGTTACTAAACCGCATGTTCTCAAACAATTGCAGAGAGATAAGGGGCAAAAACCTAGGGAGAGATAAGGTACTAGTACCAGTAAACTTTACGCGATGGGCCCTGCAAGGGTAATTCCTGCTGGGCGAGGGTCAATTCTCTTGGGGAGTCATGCAGGAAGGAAGAAAGAGAAACGAGAGTTTACTAGGCGGCAGACACAACAGCCCTAAACAGTTGTAAATAAGCAAGTTAAAGACGTCGCGTTAGGCCGCTTCTGTTGCAGACTCGACGATGACTGGCTCTGGTTCCCCGAAGTACCTGTCAAGAGTGTTTTTGGCAGCCTCAAGAACAAGGTGACAGTCAGGACAAGCGTTCAAATGGCGCTCGATCTCCCGTCGCACGCTTGGAGAAAGTCTTCCTTCTAAGTACCAGCAAATCAAATGGATAGTATCCCGGCAACTCATGACTCGCGTCCCCCAGCAAGACCCACGACGAGATCGAGCTTAGGTTATAGGGAGCACTTTCAGAACCAAATGGCGTGTCGTGGGATGCTCTAATAAGAGCTTAAGGTTCAATGATTTAGAAGCGTCTCGGAAAATGAGGTTTCCCGCCTTGGAACAAGACCGAAAACTTTACACGGAGCAGGCTCAAGGGCGCACCGGGAGGCATCTGGTGGGTCACTCAGCGTTTTGGGACTACCGTCATCTCCCGGAGTGCAGCGATGCGCTCTTCCAGAGGTGGGTGAGTGCTGAAAAGAGAGGCGGCCAAGCCTCCACCAAACATCGGCTTCACTATACAAAGGGTGGAGGTAGATGGCGAAAGAGCCGTTGTGGGGATGCGCTGGTTATAAGCGCCGAGTTTTTGCAGCGCACTGATAAGCCCGTACGGCTGGCCTACCATTCGCGCACCCGATTCGTCCGCGGAATATTCTCTCTGCCGCGAAACGCCGAGTTGCAGCAGCACGGCTGCGAGCGGCGCAAGGAAAATCATCAAGATCGCTGCCAGTCCGCCGCCACCGCCTTCGCGGTCGTCATCGCGCCCGCCCCAACCGCCAAAAATCATGGCCCACTTGCCCATGGATGCGAGATAGGTGATGGCGCCGGCAATCGTTGCGGCAATAGAGCTAGTCAAAATGTCGTAATTCCGCACGTGAGAAAGCTCATGGGCGATCACGCCCTCGAGTTCGTCGTCGTTCATTAGTTGCAAAAGGCCTTCCGTAACCGCGACCGAGGCATGATGAGGATTTCGCCCGGTAGCGAAGGCATTGGGCGCCGCATCAGGAACCACGTAGAGCTTCGGCACCGGTATGTTCGCCTTGGCGGCCAGGCGTTCCATGACTGCGTACAAGCGCGGCAGTTGCTCTCGCGTTACTGGCTGTGCGCCGCTCGAAGCCAGGGCGATCTTATCGGAGAAAAAGTAGGAGACTGCGTTCATCAACACGGCAAACGCGAGGGCGATCTTAAGGCCGCTTTGCCCGCCAATCGCACCGCCCGCGACAACTAGAAGCACGCTGAGTAGAATCAACAGAGCGCCAGTTCGTAGAATTCTCATTAGAATCCTGCTCCTTTGCCTGCAACTAAAGAATAGCGAAAAAGTTCTCCTGGCGAAACTAGCCGGAGCGCACATGCTGCAACGCACCCAACCCTCACATAGTTAGATTCGCGCGGCGGACGCTGGTTGTTTCGCGGGGGCGTTCGCAAAACGCATCGCGTCCTTCTTGCCATCCCGGTCCATGCGCACGTGTTCTCCTGGGAGCACCTTGCCTTCTAGGATCTGCAGCGCGAGCGGATCCTGAATCATGCGCTGAATTGTCCGCCGCAGCGGGCGCGCCCCATACGCCGGATCGTAACCTTCGCGCAGCAGGAGTTCTTCCGCGGCCGGCGTCAGCTCCAGCGTAATTTGTCGCTCCGCCAGAAGTTTCTCCACACTCTTCAGCAATAGGCCGACAATCCGTTCGAGCTGTTCCTTCCCGAGCGGATTGAAGATGACGATCTCATCGATGCGATTCAAGAACTCCGGCCGGAATGACGCCCGCAAGGCTTCCATGGCCTGCTTGCGAGCCAGCTCAGGATCTTTGCTCGACAGCTCGAAGATGGCGGTTGAACCCACATTGCTGGTCATCACCAGCACAGTGTTGCGGAAATCCACGGTACGGCCCTTCCCATCGGTTAGCCGGCCGTCCTCGAGAATCTGGAGCAGGACATTGAAGACGTCGGGATGCGCCTTCTCGATTTCGTCGAACAGAATCACAGAGTACGGATGGCGCCGCGCCTGTTCGGTGAGCTGTCCGCCTTCTTCATAGCCGACGTAGCCCGGAGGTGCGCCGATCAATCGTGAGACGCTGTGTTTCTCCATATACTCGGACATGTCGATGCGGATCATCAGTTTTTCATCATCGAAAAGAAATTCCGCGAGCGCCCGCGCGAGCTCCGTCTTTCCAACACCGGTTGGGCCGAGGAAAATAAACGATCCGATCGGGCGCTTGGTATCGGAAAGCCCCGCGCGGCTGCGCCGGACGGCGTTGGCCACTCGTGCCAGGGCATCTTCCTGTCCAATGACGCGCTGGCGCAAGCGTTCTTCCATGTGCACCAACTTTTGCGCTTCACCTTCGAGCAAGCGCCCCACGGGGATTCCCGTCCACTTGCTCACCAGCTTGGCGATATCTTCTTCGTCGACTTCTTCCTTGAGCATCGGCGCATCTTTCTGCACCGATGCGAAGCGCTCCTCCGCTTGCTTCAAATTGCGTTCCGCCGCGGCGATCTTGCCGTAGCGGATCTCCGCCACCTTGGCCAATTCGCCGGCGCGCTCGTAGCGCTGCTCCTCGGTTTTCAGCTGCTCGATCTGCTCCTTGAGTTTGCGGATTTTTCCGATGGCTTCCTTTTCGGCCTGCCAACGCGCCTTCTTGCCGTTCGAATCCTCGTGCAACTTGGCGAGTTCCTTTTCAATCTGCGCGCGCCGCTCCTTGGAATGAGGATCGGACTCCTTTAGAAGGGCTTGGCGCTCGATTTCGAGCTGCAAGATGCGCCGCTCGATTTCGTCGATTTCGACGGGCAGGGAATCGATCTGCATGCGCAGGCTGGCGGCCGCTTCATCAATCAAGTCAATGGCTTTGTCCGGCAAAAAGCGGTCGGAGATGTAGCGGCGCGAAAGCGTCGCCGCGGCGAGGATGGCAGCGTCTTTGATGCGCACGCCGTGGTGCACTTCATAACGCTCCTTGAGCCCACGCAGGATCGCAATGGTGTCTTCGACCGTCGGTTCGCTCACCAGTACCGGCTGGAATCGCCGTTCGAGTGCGGGATCTTTTTCGATGTGCTTCTTGTACTCATTGAGGGTGGTGGCGCCAATCGCGCGCAATTCGCCGCGCGCCAGCGCGGGCTTCAGCATGTTCGAGGCGTCCATGGCGCCTTCAGCGGCGCCCGCGCCCACCAAAGTGTGCAGCTCATCGATGAACAGGATGATCTGGCCTTCCGCTTCGGTAATCTCTTTCAGGACGGCTTTCAAGCGGTCTTCAAATTCACCGCGATATTTCGCGCCGGCGACTAGCGCGGCGAGATCCAAAGCGACGAGGCGCTTGGTTTTCAACACGTCGGGCACGTCTCCGGAAACGATCCGCTGGGCCAGGCCCTCCACGATGGCCGTTTTCCCAACGCCCGGTTCGCCGATCAGCACCGGGTTGTTCTTGGTGCGGCGGGCAAGGATTTGCATGACGCGGCGAATCTCTTCGTCGCGCCCGATGACCGGATCGAGTTTCGAGCGGCGGGCCAGTTCGGTGAGGTCGCGCGCATATTTGTCGAGCGCTTCGTAGGTCGCCTCGGGATTTTGCGAGGTGACGCGCTGTGTTCCGCGAACTCCGGTCAGCGCCTGGAGAATGGCTTCATAAGATGCGCCATGCCGTTTGAGAAGAATTCCCGCAGTGTCGCGGTCTTTTCCGGCAATCGCGAGAAACAGATGCTCGGTCGAAACGTATTCATCCTTGAATTTTCCAGCTTCGTCGAAGGCTTTTTCGAGCACGTCATTCAACGCGCGTGCCATGTGCTGCTGCGCGAAGCCCTGCACTTTCGGCAGCCGGCCCACTTCGCGTTCGATTTCCTGCGATAGGGCTTCGCTGCGGATGCCCAAGCGCGCAAGAAGCGGCGGGACCACACCGTCTGTCTGCGCAGTCAGTGCTTCCAGCAAATGCAGCGGCACAATCTCCTGGTTCTCGTGACGCGCGGCAACCTCCTGGGCGCTTTGCACTGCTTCCTGGGCCTTGACGGTCATTTTCTCGAATCGCGGCATGTTTTCCCCAACGGTCATGAAGAAGGGGCTGGTCTACACCAGCCCCTTCTTCGTATCATACTTACTTCACTCCATCAGCCGGCTTACCTGCCTGCGGCGGCCGCAGCCACTGTACCGACATTCACTTTGATCTGCTTCGGCTTAGCTTCCTCGCGCTTCGGGATGCTCAGCGTCAGCACGCCGTTCTGATAATCGGCCTTGATGGCTTCGGAATTGACGGTATTTGCGAGAGTAAAGCTACGCGCAAACGAGCCATACGCTCGTTCCACGCGCAGATAGTTGTCCTGGTCGATGTTCTTCTCGAATTTGCGTTCCCCGCGAATCGTCAGGATGTTGTTCTCGACGCGGATGTCGAGGTCCTTCGGATCGATATCCGGCAAGTCGGCCTTGACGACCAACTCATGCTCGGTCTCAAAGATATCAACGGCCGGGGCCCAACTGGTGAGATTGGATTCCTCCGTCCCGCGTCCCAAAACGTCATTGAAGACACGGTTGATCTGGTCTTGCAGAGTTGTAGCAGTGGTGAAAGGTTCAAAGCGAGTCAAAGTTCTCATATAGGCTATCCCCTCCATAGATGATTTCAACAATATGATAAAATATGAGTGTATCTGTGTCAAGTATTATTTCGTCGTTCCTGCTATATAACATAAGTTGTTTAATTTGTTTTAGTTATATAGAATATTGAACTGGAGTTCTGTCTTTCCCTACGCGATACTTCTTCATAAGTTCTGCGAGTGCCTGGCGACCCCAACCTGCCTTGGCACTTCCTGAAGACTGTTAAACTGGAAGCGGATGCGTCTTGAAGAGCTCGATTACGATCTTCCCAAGGGACAAGTCGCCCAGCGACCATTGGAGCATCGGGAGGCCTCTCGCCTTTTCGCTATGGATCGGCGGAGCGGTGCTTTCAAGGATCACTTGTTTGCCGATTTTCCATCGCTCCTGCGGGGCGACGAACTCCTCGTCCTCAACAACACGAGGGTTATCCGGGCGCGCTTGTTTGGACGGCGAATGGGCATTCATTCGCAACCTCCCTCGCGTGCAACCCGGCATGAGCATCTTCAGGGAAAAGTGGAAATTTTCCTTACGCGCGAAATTGAGGAAGATACCTGGGAGGCTTTGGTTCGACCAGGACGAAAAATGCACATCGGCGAACGCGTTCTCTTGGGTGAAGGCGAGCTGGAAGCCGAAGTGATAGGCCGAGGGGAGCTGGGGCTGCGAACTATGCGGCTCACCTCGCGCGATTCGCGCAGCGTGCTTGAGCATGTCGAGCGTATTGGGCACGTGCCATTGCCGCCGTACATCGACCGCGCCGACGAAACATCAGACCGTGAGCGTTATCAAACCGTTTTTGCAAAACATCCCGGTGCGATCGCCGCTCCCACAGCCGGTTTACATTTCACGCCAGAGATATTGGAAAAAATTCGCCGCCGCGGCGCCGAAATCTGCGAGCTCACGCTGCATGTGGGCCTAGGCACGTTTCAACCGATTCACAGCGAAACTCTCGAAGGCCATGTGATGCATGGAGAATCCTACGAAATACCAGAGGAGACAACCGAACGGATCAACGCGGCTTACCGGGCGAAGCGCCCCATTCTAGCGATAGGCACCACGGTCGTCCGCGCGCTCGAAGACGCAGCACACCGGGCACAGTCGGAGAACACTAAGCGACTCATTAGTGCGGGGCGCGCGGAAGCGCATTTGTTCATTGTCCCTGGATTTCGATTTCGAGTGGTTGACGGGCTGCTGACAAATTTCCATCTGCCACGTTCGACACTGCTGGCGCTGGTATGCGCGTTTGGGGGCCGCGAAAAAATCCTCACTGCGTACCGTCACGCCGTGCAGGCGGGCTACCGCTTTTACAGCTATGGCGACTGTATGTTGATCCGCTAGCGGATTCGCTGACGAGAGTGGCGGGAAATCAGACCGTGCGCAGATGCTCTTCCCATCCGCAAAGCGAAAAAGGCAAGCTCTTCGCCTATCGTGGTTGCAGAATTCCGTGTATCGAGCGCTTTTGCTGCGAGGAAAAAGAGGAAGGAGGCTGCAGCAGATCGCAGCCTCCACCTCATCCAATCGAAAGGAGTCAGGAAAGCTCCTTCATTACTCGTTGAATACGAACACCTGCGACCTACCGGCGAAGCGGACTTCTCTCACCTGGCCGTCGGCTCCGAGGAGCAAGCTGTCGAACTGCGCTTTTGCCTGGCGGTCTTCCCAGCGGCCTTCGCTCTCGGCCACCAGCTTTTTATCTTTTTGGACAGTGACTTTGCTCCCGTCGATGACGAGGCGATACTCCCCTGCGGTCAGGTCGGCTTTGCCGACTTTGGCGGCTTGCGCGATGTTGATGGTTTTGCTGAAGGGCTTGGCAAAAACAGGCACTGCCAGCGCGAGAGTTGCGAGCAGAGCGGCACTACGGAAGAAAGAGTTGGTTTTCATGCGCGTCAAATTCCTTTCCATCTGGATCGAGTCAGCCGTGTGACAGGCTGTCGAGGCTAGACAGAGAGTTGACACGCGTTCTCCGGGCGAGTAATCTCGCCACAAAGACACCACCTCTTCCTGGACTAACGGCCGGAAAGACTTGTGTGTCACCGCCCCGCGGCTGCCACCGCGGGGTTTGTAATTTCGGTTTCTCTGGCTTGCCCGGAACAGCTTCATTCCCGGCTGCACTGGTATAGACGAATAGCCCCCCGCGAATGTTTCGCCACCGGCGAAGAAATTCTGCAGAAAATCCCTTCCCGCGGTCGATGGAAAGAGGAGGAGTTAAGACTTATATCTTTGTTTCGTCTAAAGTTCCGCAGGATCCGGGAATAAGCGAAAAATTCATGGAAACTTTTTTCGTTCCCGTGCGTCTACTGCTTTCCGCTGAGCGATGCCCTGTTCGGACCGTCGCTTCGTGCATCGTTACACGCCTTCATCTATACTCAGATGCACTCTTGGATGCCCCGAATGCGGATTCTCATTCTCAGCGACTTGCATGCGAACATGACGGCGTTTAACGCGGCCTTGGAGGCGGCTAAGGGCCGCTGGGACATTTCCGTTTGCCTTGGCGATGTCGTAGGTTACGGACCGGATCCGAACGAAGTCACTGCACGCTTGCGCGAATTAGGGGCACAAACGATTCGCGGAAATCACGACAAGGCCGCCACAGGATTGATGGTGGCGGACGACTTCAATCCTGTGGCCAAGGCGGCCGTCGACTGGACACGTTCGCAACTTACTTCCGAGAATCTCGCCTGGCTAACGGCTCTTCCTCCCGGTCCTTTTGCGACGGACGGCATCGTGCTTATCCACGGCGCATTTCACGATGAAGACGAATACGTCTTCACGCCGGCGCAGGCGCTCGACGGGCTACTCGACTCATCTTCAGCGGTGACTTTTTTCGGCCACACGCACCATCAAGGTGGTTTCGCCTACCAGGATTCCAACCTCGAGGTTCTCCAACTCCACCCTCGGCCCACGGAATCTTTTGCTGCGCTTCGCATCGATCCTCCGCGCCGCTATCTCTTGAATCCGGGGTCGATCGGGCAGCCGCGCGATGCGGATCCACGCGCGGCGTTTGCCATCGCCGATCTCGATCACCAGACGGTGGAATTCTGGCGCGTTCCTTACGATATTGTGGCTGTGCAGGAACGCATGCGCGCCGCTCGGCTCCCGGAGCCTTTGGTGCAACGCCTGAACTTGGGCCGCTGACACTCGCCGCAAAGCAACCGTTTTTTGCTACATTGATGAAGTGCATGCGCCGCCGCCAAACGAATCGCCACGACCGCTAACTCCGGATGCCGCAGGTTCCGGCTTTGCCTGGAAAATATTCGTGGTTGGTGTTCTGTTCGTCGGGGGAGTCTTCTACTTCTGGTCGGGTCACGCGTCGGGGCCGGGAGGACCTCCGGCGCAAGCGCATTTGCCATTCGGACCCGAGGAGCAGGCGTACGCTCCAAGGATACAAATTCAGAACATCTCCCTGAGCCGGGCGGAAAACTTCATTCATCAGGAGGTCACGTCTCTTTCCGCTGAGCTGGTGAACGGCGGCGCGCGATCCCTTGCCGGCTTGGAGTTAACCGTCGAATTTTCGGACGAGCTGCATCAAGTGGTCCTTCGGGAATCCCGCGCGGTTCTCTCGGCCCGCGAACCGGCATTGCCGCCTGGCGAACATCGCTCGTTTGAGGTCTCCTTCGACCACATCCCATCATCCTGGAACAGGGAGCAGCCCTCCGTGCGGGTTACCGGCCTGCAGTTCCCGCCTTCAACTAAATAGCTGCAGAAGTAAGTACATCAATTATAATCAGCGGCGTGGAACTCGCCCACGAACTCGAAACGAGTCTGCGCGAATTCGCCGCACGAGGAGCGGTCGAAGTTCGCGAAAACGGCAGCCGGGTTGCTTCTCTCGCGGTGCTCTCCTGGGAAGTACGGAGCGCGGGAGCAAAACCTCTGCTCCATCTGTGGTCGGAGCACTACAACCTGACGCGGCGCGTTCTCTCGATCACCGATCATTCCGACAATCGCCTGGCGCTGGCCGTCGAGCGGTTCGGCGGCGCCAAACCCGTGCGCCTAGAATTCGTCCTGGTGGGCTTTGAACGCTCCGCAAAGGAGCTCTCCCGTGAGGAATTTTGTGCGCGGCTCGCACGCGTTCTTGCGGAGCAGTTTCCCGATGAGACCGTGGAGTCGCTGGCGATTTCCCCGGATCTGGAGCACTCGCTCTCAGGCAATTACGCACGGGGTTTGCTGCGCCGCGGGTCCACGCGAATTGCGATCCTGGGTGTTCCCGACGGGGATTCCCTGGGCATTACAGCCGATAGTCTTACCTTCGGCCTGCTCTGGCTCGATCACGCGCAGCAGTTGGCCCGCCGTGGCAGGATTTCCGCCTTGCGACTGATCCTTCCCAAGAAGGCGAGCCTGCCGGTTGCGCACCGGATGGCAGCAGTGGACACGAGCATTCCCTTGGAACTATTCGAATACGATTCCGCGCGGGAGACACTGGAACGGGTCGATCCGAGTTCACTCGGCAATATTGCCACCTTCCTGGTACATCCTCGGGAAGCACAAGCGCTTCTCGATCGCGCCCGGCCCGCTCTGGACTCCATCATCGCTTCCGCCGGGCATGAAATCACTCTTCATCCCGAAGTTCCCTTGCGCAAAGTTTTTTTGCGATTTCGCGGACTGTCGTTTGCCCGCTGGGATGACGGCCGCGTATTCTTTGGAGCCAATGATCCCCGGCAGGAGCTAAATCCGGGCTCTCGCCAGGCGCTCGCGCGCCTAATGGATGACCTCAAGACGCATCGTCATCCACTGGCCACTGATACGCGTCATTCTCTCTATCGCGCGCAGCCCGAGCGCTGGCTCGAATCTCTGGTTCGCGAAGATGTCACCCGCATCGATGCTGCGCTTGATCCACGATATGTCTACAGCCAGGTATTCGCCAATGCGGGCGGCGAACACAGCATCCTCGACCTGCTCGGCGTCACGCGCTCCGAGCGCTTGGCCATCATCGAGCTGAAAGCCAGCGAACACATTCATCTCCCTCTGCAGGCCGCCGACTATTGGCTTCATGTGCGCCGCCATCTTCAGAACGGTGATTTCGAACGCTATGGTTATTTTCCGCAGGTGCAGCTTCAAGACGCGCCGCCGCTTGTGTACCTGGTCGCCCCGGCTCTGCACTTTCATCCTGCGACCGACACTCTTCTCCGCTATCTCTCGCGGGAGCTCGAAATTGTGCGGGTAGGTTTGACAGAGAGCTGGCGCCGCGGATTGCGTGTCGTCATGCGCCAATAGCTGAAACCCCCAAGCTGTTTCTATTCGCCGCTCTTCCCCCCAGAGTTTGTTGTGTTTCGGGACTGCTTTCTTGTTACAATTTTCTCTTCCAGTCCCCGGAGTATTAGCATGCCATTCTCTGCGCGTATTCGGCACGTCGGCCAGGTCTCTCTCGTTGACCTCTCAGGCCACCTTACTTCGTTCGAGGCCGGGGGGCTTCGCGATTCCATCGGCGGCCTTCTGGCACAGGGCCGGAAGAATATCGTTCTGAACGCCAGTGGCTTGACCTACCTGGACAGCTCGGGGGTCGGGGAACTGGTGCGGAATTACATGACCATTATCAAACAGGGCGGCGACATGAAGGTAGTCGGTCTCACTTCGAAAGTGCAGGAAATTCTGAAGGTCACCAAGCTTCACCAGGTCTTGCAGGAGTTTGAGAATGAAGAGTCCGCGCTGAGCAGTTTTCCTGAAAAATCGGTGAGCAAGAAGTCCGCTTAAGCCCACAACAAAAAAACCGTTTCAAAAAGGAGAGAAGCAGTTAGGGGGTTGCCCTAACTGCTTCCCGGGGTGTGTCCTCGAAGTGGTTAGTTATATATTTAGATGCACAGGAGCAAAAAAGGTTTCCACGGGCAAAAAATTTCTAGTTCGAGACTCCTAAAAAGACGGAAGCGCTTAATAAAAAAGGTATTTACGCCAACGTTCGTCCCGGTGGCCGATAAGCCTCATAAGCTGCCGGGAGGTGTGCAGGGTAAACGGCCGCGGACGGCGGGCCAGTTTCAGTCCGGCCTCTTCCGGCGTGCGGTCCCCTTTGCTGTTATTGCACTGGTAGCAGCATGCCACCAGGTTC
>Ga0099828_10002177_pt1 | contig 13427 bp, 11 predicted proteins | sample CZO8metaG_2_FD_79338 | JGI IMG/M metagenome (GOLD analysis project Ga0099828, IMG submission 79338) | Vadose zone soil microbial communities from the Eel River Critical Zone Observatory, Northern California, USA - CZOApr15con2H1.8 metaG | ecosystem: Environmental > Terrestrial > Soil > Vadose...
CGACGTGCGCTCCCAATCCATGCGCATACTTGCGATACGCAGTCGAACCAGACCGAAGTTGACTCCGTTGAACGTGTCGGGGAATCCCCCGGAGAAATCGAACTGCAAATTCCCGCTCGTCTTGGCCCCAGCCAGACTTGGGCCAAATACCTCCAGCCCAAGCTCGGACTGCCGCAGGCTCGCCCCGAAAGTCCCTTTGGGATCGAGCGGACTCGAGGGGATCGCCCAAGTCGGAAAGTCGGTGCTGTCCGATGTTCCTCGATTGCTGAAAAGGTTCAGTAGCACAATGCCGGAAAGCCTGAGCCGATATTTCGAGGCGCTCTCGACTTTGGTCTGGTAATGGTCGTCGACTTTGCTGTTCAATAGCTGCGAAGACTCCTCCAGCGAGGTGACGCGATCTTCCAGCGAGCCTGTTTGGGTTGGCTTGGCACGAGGATTTTCGCTCTCGAGATTGACGGCTGTCGCGGGGGACACTGCAAAGGAGCCCGTTTGCGGCGGCAGGCTGGACGCGGCTAACTGGCTGCGCGTCGCCTGAAGTTCCCGTCGCAGTTCCGCGGTCTCGGCGCGGTATTGGGCAGCTTCTGAGCGCACTTCCCCTACGGCCGCGCGCAATTCGCGCACCTGCTCCTGGAGCTCGTGAATCGCGGCCGCCATCGAGTCAGGCGGCGGTGCCGGTGGCGTGTTTGCCTCTTGCGTCCATCCCACCACGCTTCCCACCAGCAGAACCACCCCCACCCTGCTGGATTTCCGAATCCACTCAGGCAAAACATTCCCCTGCTTCACAATTCGCCTCCCGCAGAAGATTCTGGAAGTTCCTCCAAACGGCGTAGCTTTGAACCGGTGAGATAAACCGGCGTGTGGCCCGGTTCTGCTTGAGAATCCTACTCCGATTGCGCCCGTTTTGTCCGAGCCAGCGGCGGTGGCTCTGGCTTGCGCTCCCCCCGGTTCTCAGAGGTGCTCTCGGAAGATGACGTGAGTGGAAGCAGCAGCCGGAAGACCGTTCCTTCCGTGGACGTCTTCTCCACCGTCACGTCGCCTCCGTGATCCTGGACAATCTTCTGCACTACCGTCAGGCCCAGACCAGTGCCGTTCTCCTTGCCATAGCTGACAAAGGGTTCGAAGAGCTTGCCCCGAATGGACTCCGGGATCCCACGTCCGTTGTCGCGAACCCGCACCTCGACCCCATCCGCAACTTCGCGCAACTCGACCTCGATGTTCCCCGCGTTCGCCGCGACCGCCTCGCACGAGTTCAGCAGCAGGTTGTACAAGGCGCGCTCCAGTTTCTTCGGGTCGAACCAGCCGGTGCTGTTGCCTTGCTGGCTGACGGCGATGCGCACATGGTGAAACTCGGGACGCGCCCAAATCGCCTGCGCCACGCGCTCGACCGATTCCTTGACACTTCCATACGTCGGCCGCAGGGACTCCCGTGTCCGCGAAAACTCCAAAAGAGAGTCAATAAGGTCTGTCATTTGGTTCACGGCGATCCGAACTTCCTGATAGAGCTCTTCGCGCTGCTCCGATGACAGCCGGCTTTCACACAGAAATTCCGCATTGGCAACGATGGCCGCCAGGGAATGCCGCAAATCGTGCGAGATGGAACTGGCCATGCGCCCGATGGTGGCCAACCGCTCCGCTTCCAGCAACTCCCGCTGTGTGTTGAGCAGGCTGTCGCGCATTCGATTGAAGGCTCTGGTTACCTCCGCCACTTCATCGCCGCCGCGGGCATCCAGCGAATAAGTAAAGTCGCCCTTTTCCAGGGCCCGCACTCCAGCGACCAGATCTCCCAAGGGGCGGGTAAAGGTGTGCGAGATGAGAAACACCAGTGCGCTGCCCCCAACCACCGCCGTTAGCCCCAGGGCCAGCAAGAGGCGATTCAGACTGTCGAGGAATGCGGTTGCTTGATCGTAGGACTTAAGTACGCTTAAACGCACCGAGGGCGTTTTCCTGGCGGATAGTTCCAGCGAGGTCCCCAGGAAGCGCTCGTCACCGAGTTGCACCTCTTCAGGCTCGGCGACGTCGGGTGCGGAACGAACTACCCGCTGCCGTGCCAGTTCTGTCTCCTGCGAAGGTGTGAGCGTGCTCCTTACTATGGTGTCCCCGTAGAAAAATGCGACCTGGCTGGCGGCGATGCGGCTCACCTGCGACGCAACCTTGTCGTCGATCTCGTAACCGATAACCAAGAAACCCAGCAGGCGATTCTCCGCCGCTGGACCGAAATAGATTGGCTTAAGAAAGACTTCATAGAGATGATGGGCACCGAACCACCAGTGCTCCGGCCCTTCCTGATTCAGGGTGGCACCGAACGACTCCTGGGCCATCTCGTGTGTAAGACCCGGTGACGCCGTGTGCAGGGCAACCACCCTTCCCGTTCGGTCGGCCAACACGAACAGGTCGCTGCCGGCCAATCGCCAAAGATCGTTGGATGCATCTTGGATAGTGGCCTCGTGCTGTGTCGTCATCAGCGCCCGGAGGTTGGGTAAGTCCGCCAGTAATTCCGCAGAGTGAATCAGGGCAAGTTCGCGTTCTCGCTGGAAGTTCCGGAACGTGCTGACGGAGTTGTGCAGGTCCGCGAAGATCTCCTTTTTTACTTGCCCTTGGACGCTGCGGCGTACCAGCAGAAGGCTGGTGCAGGTCAGACCTGCGGAAATCAGCAGCATGGAGAGCAGAAACTTGGTCCGCATCCGAAGTTTCACCATGCTTGCTCTCCTGGCCAATCGATCAGATGGGCCCAACCCGGCTTAACGCACAAACTTGTAACCCATGCCGTGCATTGTCCGGAAGTGTACCGGATTGGCCGGATCCTTCTCCAGCTTCTGCCGCAGCTTTAGAATATGATTGTCTACTGTGCGCGTGGAAGGATAATTCTGATACCCCCAGACTTCGTTCAGCAGCTCATCCCGGGAGATCACGCGCTCCGCGTTCTGCACCATGAATTTCAAAGTCTTGAACTCCTGCGCTGTGAGAACCACTGCCTGGCCGTCGCGCGTGATTTCCATTCTTGTGAAGTCCACGGAAATTCCGTCGAACACAACCACATCGCCGGTCCCAGTTCGAACGGTGCGCCGCAATGCCGCCCGCACGCGGGCCAACAGCTCTCGCGGGCTGAACGGCTTGGTCACATAGTCGTCAGCACCCAGCTCTAACAGCAGCACCTTGTCGGAAACATCACTGGCTGCGCTCAGAACAATAATGGGCAGAGCGGGCGCCTGCTGCTTGATTTCCCGGCAAACATCCCGGCCGGACATGACGGGCAAGCGCAGATCAAGTACCACGGCAGCCGGAGCCGCGGCGCGAAAAGCCTCCACCGCCGACTTCCCGTCCGCACTGATTTCGACGGCAAAACCCTCCGCCTCAAACAGACGCTTCAGCGCCTTCTGAACGGCACGATCATCTTCCACGATAAGAATTCGTTCCATCGGGACCGCCCCCAAATCAGGGTATGGAGAATCTAAGCGCGGAATCACCTGGGCGCGCTGAAAAGCTGAACCTCGGTTTCCTTCCGCTCTAATCATATTCATATGTGCTCCGCAATCACTAGCCATCCCATGAACTACTACTCAAGCTTACTGCCACTCTTCCTGCCCGGGGATGCATGAGCCTATTGTTGACAATCTTTTTACAACCAACCGACAACAGCGTTACAAATGCCCGACGAAGGCGTTACCTGTAGGCAAGCCACCAGTCAAGTAGCTGTGCCCGGCGCTTTGATCGTCCCACGAACACTGATGATTTTTCCCCTGATTCGATGGGAAAAATTGCCAACGGCTATTCCACATGGGTGGACGCCAGCCCCAACCGCTAATCCCCTAAACTCAACCGAGGGGCAGGTACGCACTGCTCGATACGTCCCGCCGGTGGATTCGGCAACGTTATCTGCGTCAACTCTTCTTGAGCGTTGCTTCGATCAGCCCGTGGGGTTCATCAATCGGCAGGAAAATCTCGTTCTCATTTGTGAGGCCAAACGGAGAAAGGTCCACCAGATTGTAATGTTGATTCGGCAGTGAAAGTCGGATTTCGCGGATTGGATCGAAATTCCGCAGAATCGCCTCACCCATCGCGTAGAGCGTGTGCTGGAGCGAGCGGCTGTCGTGGTTTGCAAAATTTTCCAGGAGAACTTGCCGGACGCCGTGCCACATCTGGCTAAATGGAATTTCGTTGCCTTCATAGAGCCAGTGGGCGTGCAGGTTGGTGGAAAGAATCCGGTCGTGCGTATCTACCAGCGTCGTGTAGGGGTCGCGGAGAAATCCTTCGAATGCGGATTGCGACGTCTTCAGAACGATCAAGTTTTCGATTCCAGCACGGATTCTAAGTTCTTCTCGGGTGCCCTCCACCACTGACGTGCGTTGCTCGTTCCCGGCGCTGGCGAAGGCGAAACGATGCGACCCGCCGCCGATCGGAATCCGATTCCAGTATTTCTCCACCGCGCTAACATGCACTTTGGAGACCTGGGCATTGTTGGTGAGGAAATGCCCGACCAGCCGTATCGAAAAATCCTCGACCGGTTCGACCGGGAATTGCTTTGCCAGGACGTAGAGGGTGTTTTTTATCGTGTCGGTGGGCAGGATCTTACGATTATCGCCGGCGGTATGAGCCGCCTCGAAGTCGCCCTCGAGCTGGATCGAAAAAGTGAGGTCCCTAACCTCGTGCTGCTGTTCCCGCCGGGTAACGCGCAAGAGTCGCACGCGCGACTTTCCGTAATTATTCTGAGCCAGAGTTACGTTCATCGAATCAGCTCCCGCGATAGGTCGAATAGCCGTACGGGGTCAGCAGAAGAGGAATATGGTGATGCTGGGCGGCGTCGCGCACCTGAAAGACCACGGTTATGTTTGGGTAGAATCCCTGTACATTCCGCGACCGGAAGTATGCTTCAGTATCGAACGTCAGCCGGTAGGTGCCTTCTGCTAACGAACCTGGAGCCAACAAATCTGCAATTCGCCCGTCCACATTGGACATGCCGCGGCCGACTTCCTTCCATGTTCCCACGCTGGACTCGATTTCGAGCACAACGGAAATCCCTCCAGCGGGCCGGCCAATTGAGGTATCGAGGACGTGTGTGCTGATCCCGCTCATGATTCGAGAAGTCCCTCAATCCGCAAGCGGGTGATCTTCCGTTGTTCTTCCGCAGCAATGCGCAATTCGCTATCCGGGTCGTTCGCCAGCCGTTGTTTGAGAAGCGCGAGCATTTCCTCTGTCGTTTTACCCGTAGCACAGACGATGAAGATGTATCCGAAGCGTGCCCGGTAAGCGGCATTGGCCGCAGCCAGCACCGGCCACATTTCGGGCGAAGTCTTCTGGACGTTCGATTGCTCCTTCACCGACCATCGCTTTGCTGTGGAGGACTGTTTCTGAGCCGACTTGTTGCCGCCGATCGGCGGGTGGTGACGAAAGGCTTCGAGCCAATCACTAGGGCGGAGGCCGGCCCAGATGCGATTGGCAGCCTCGACCACTTGCGCGAGGCTGGCGAAGGGACGGGCAGCGGCCATCTGTTGCGCCCAGGTGGCCGAGCCGCAACAATCAAGAAGAGCGCACTCGGCCCGCGCCGCCGAAAGCGAGTTCAGCCATTTCAGCCGCGGTTCCGGAGCCACCCCGGGTACGCCGAAAATCCGAAGACGGCCGATGCCGCCATCGGGGTAGATATGGAAGCGCACATGGGACACCTTACCCGCGTCTCGCAGTTGCTTGTGAAAATAGTGGCGCACGTTCGCTCTCAGTTTCGTCCGGGGAAGAATTCCCTTCCAGTGAGTGTCCGTTGTTGAATCTAACTCGCCGCTCTTAGAATCTACGCCTTCCAGGGAGCACGACTCCGGGAAATTGCCTTTAAAGTGGGTCGTATCTGCCTCAATTCGCCGAATGACGCCGGGGATCCCCAGCTTGATAATTACCCAGTCATGGCCTGGACCGCGCCGCCGGCGTGTTTCCCAGCCGTCGCCCATGTTCTTTCCACGGCCCGGCAGAAGGAGATTCAGGGGCGATCCGAAGAATTCGTCGCTCGATGAGATGACGCAACCGCCCGATTCGATCGCGGCCAGATCAATCTCCCCGCGCCGCATGAACAGCTTCCGGTGGTCGGGGACGACTTGGCCGAAGACGCGAAAGCGAGCCACTCCGCCGTCAGGATAAATCTTGAGGCGGAGATGCGTGAATCGTTGGAGGTTTGTGACCGCAAAAAAATTTTGGGAATCGCCCTGGAGAGTGCTGGGCAGCAGCAACTCGACCCACCCCGTGGCGCGGTTCTTCAGCAAGCGACGCTCTTGTTTTGTTTCTGGGAGGGTGCAGGCCTCGATGGAGCACTGCTCGGGATAATTGCCCTTGAAATGGCGGGTGTCCACTGCCACTCCGCATACGATTCCTGGCAAGCCGAGTCGAATGATACACCAGTCGTATCCGGGTGTCCGCCGCCGCCGCGTCTCCCAGCCGTCCATCCACTTTCCGCGGCTCGTGTATTTTCCTTCGGTAAAAACCGGGGGCGCGGCCTTCAGCAGATTCTCTTTTGGCGCAAAGAATTCATCGTTGGCGACGAGGACGCAGCCCCCGAGCCCTTCTGATGCCAGATCTACGAGTTTCGTGAAGTCTTTCAAGGTGTGTCTCGCTTTAGCGCGGAGCCGATCGGGCCAGACAGGAATTCGCCCCTCGTGGCGGACCCACCGAGACGGGCTGAACCAGCTTCGTAAATCCTTCGCCCGCGAAGAAACGTCGCCTCCACCACGCCGGCTAGCTCCCGTCCGCCGTAAGGAGTGAGCTTGTGCTGGTGATGCAGCAAGGGCGGCTCGACGCGGAATGTTGCGTCCGGATTCCAAACGATCAGATCTGCGTCAAGACCAATCGCAATGTCCCCCTTGTACTTTTCGAGATGCGCCAAACGCGCCGGACCTCGACACATCCATTCGGCAATGTTCCGGACAGAATAGCCACGCTGCCGCGCCGAAGTCCACACGGCGGGCAGACTGAGTTGAAGGGATGCGATGCCGCCCCAGGCGTCAAGGAAGTTGCCGGTGTCTTGCTGCTTCATTTCCGGCGGACAAGGGGAATGGTCGCTGACGACAAAATCGATCAGGCCTTCCTGGAGCCCAGCCCATAGCTGTTCGCGATTTTCGCGCTCGCGGATAGGAGGGGCAGACTTGAACTCCGTCCCTCTGTCGGGAATCTCTTCCGCCAAAAAGATAAGGTAGTGCGGGCAGGTCTCGACGGAGATTGCGGCCAATTCTGCCTTGGCCTGACGAAGCAGGGGCAGGGACGAGGCAGAGGAAAGGTGAACGATGTGGATGCGCGCATTGTGCTCGCGAGCAAGCCGCAAGAGGAGGGTGATCGCTTCGTCTTCCGCTTCACGCGGCCGAGAAGCGAGCCATGTGGCATATTGGGTTGGCGGGTTCTTGGCCGCAGCGGCGGCAGCTCGCTCGATCGGGCGGAGAAGTTCGGCATGAGCGAGGAGGGGCGCGCGAAGCTTTACGAGTTCCTGCAGGGCTACGTGAAGGTCCGATTCGCTCACATGTGGGAATTCGTCAATGCCGCTCGGTACCAGAAAGCACTTGAATCCAAAGACGCCGGCTTCCCACAGTGGCTTGAGCTCCGACGTGTTTCCCGGAACCACACCGCCCCAGAATCCAACATCCACCCACAATTTTCCCTCGGCGGCAGCCAATTTTTCGCGAAGGCCCCTGGCTGACGTCGTTGCGGGAATGCTGTTGAGGGGCATCTCGATCAGGGTGGTGACGCCGCCGGCGGCGGCCGCGCGCGTTGCGGTCGTAAATCCTTCCCAGTCGGTGCGGCCTGGTTCATTGATGTGGACGTGCGTATCCACCAGCCCCGGCATGACCACGGAATCACCGGCATTGAAGATGGGGATGCCGGGGGGAACCTCGTCAAACTTGGAAATCGCCATAATGACACCGTGGGAGGTGTGGATTGCAGCGGGGCCGGGTTCCTTCATCTCCGGCGTCAAGACTCTTAGACCGCGGACGATCAGGTCAGGCGTGGTCATGATCGGCAACAAGCTCGCGCAGAAATTCTTCCAGGAGATTCTGCGCTACGCGACAACGATAGTGCGCGGTCGAGCGCATGTCATCAATCGGCGCAATCTCGCGGGCGAGCTCGTCGCACGCAGCACACGTCACGGCGTCGTCCAAGCCTTGCCCTCGAAGCACGGCTTCTGTTCGAGTAGCGCGGAGAACAGTGGGAGCAACGCTTCCAAGTGAGATGCGAGTATCTCGAATCTGGCGCCCGTCCCACAACGCAGCCCCGGCAAAGCAGACTTTCGAGATGGCCTGCGCACGGCGCATGCCCACCTTCCGGTAATACTGCTTCCAGCCGCGCATTTTTCTTGACAGCCGGATTCTGCGGATCAGTTCGTCGGGCCGCAGGTCCATCAATTTGTAGCCCTGATGAAAGCTATGGTAAGGGACCCAACGCGCACCGCGCGCGGAAACCAGCTCGAGTTCAGCATCATAAACGAGCAGAGGAGGCAGCGAATCAGCTGCGGGAGAGGCGTTGGCGATATTTCCTCCCAGCGTGCCGCGGTTTTGGGTGGCGATACCGCCGATTTCCGCGGCCGCGAGGCAGAGAAGAGGGAACTCACGAGCCAGCACCGGATGTTGACGAATCTCTGTGTAAGTCGTAAGGGCGCCGAGCGTCAGTGAGTCAGGTGCCTCCTCGATGCCGCACAGCTCGGGCAATCCCCAGACGCTGACAAAGCGTCTTTGCTGAAGATTGCCCGATTCGAGGAGCACCATCAGATCGGTTCCGCCGGCAAAAGGCTTCCACGCACCCGGCTCGCGCGCGAGAATATCAAGCGCCGTTCCAAAATCACGAGGAGCCTGCATCTCATACGCGGGAAGGTAGGCTCTCACTGATTTGATCCAGTCTTCTGGCAAACGCGAACGATCGCGTCAAAAATCTTTATGTACCCGGTGCAGCGGCAAAGGTTGCCGGAAAGGCCTTCACGGATTTCAGCCTCATTGGGTCTGGGGTGTCGCTCGACAAGATTCACCGCAGCGAGGATCATGCCGGGTGTACAGATCCCACATTGCGCACCGCCGCAGGCAATGAACGCCTCCTGAACCGCATGCAACCGCTCTCCGTCTGCCACCCCTTCGACGGTACGGATCGTAGTGCCTTCGGCATGCAGTGCGGGTACGAGGCAACTATTTACAAGCTTGCCGTTCAACTCGATCGAGCATGCGCCGCATTCGCCTTCGCCGCAGCCCTCTTTCGTGCCCGTCAGCTTCAATTGTTCGCGCAGCACGTCGAGCAGTCGCGCCATCGGGTGGACGTGAAATCGCGCAGCCCGGCCGTTCACTGTGCACTGAATGCGGGTTTCCTGCGGAGTCTCAGGCAAGCGCATCCTCCAGGGCCTCCATCAAAACTTCGGGGGTGACCGGGATGCGCGTGATGTTTGCGCCGGTCGCATTCTCGATCGCGTTCAGGATGGCGGGCGCGGTGCCGTCGAGAGGCAGCTCGCCTATCCCCTTTGCACCGGCGGGTCCGCGTTCGTACGCCACTTCTTCGAAATAAACGCGAATCGGAGGAACATCCATCGAAGTTGGAATAATGTAGTTCGTCATCTGGCCGTTCACCATTCGCCCTTCCTGCCAGACAACATTTTCATAGAGCGCATAGCCGATCCCTTGTGCCACACCGCCTTCGATCTGACCCGCAGCAAGCACCGGATGGATCACCCTGCCGACTTCCTGAACGGCAACGAAGTCCTCGACGCGTGTCTCGTACGTCAGCGTGTCCAGAGATACTTCGGCGACATAAACCCCCCAGGCATAGGCTCCGTAGGCGTCTCCCTGGTATTTTTCATCGTCCCAGTGAACGCCGGCTGGCGGAGTGTATTGACTGGTGGATCTGAGCAGGCCGAACTTCCTGATGTAGCGCGCACAAGCTCCGGCGAACTCTGCGGGGGTATAGCCTTCCTGCAGAAATCCGGAGTCGGTTAGCATCCGCTTCAGCTCCAGTGCGGCGGATTCTACAAGCTTCCCAACAATCATCGAAGTGCGTGAAGCAACCGTCGGGCCGCTGTTGGGGACATTCGCAGTATCAGGCTGCGCGATCTCCACTTGATCGTAGTCAAGAGCCAGGGCATCGGCAGCGATCTGCGTGAAGATGGTGTTTGTGCCCTGGCCTATCTCGGTACTGGCGGCGAGGACGCGAACGTGGCCTTCCGGGGTTGCTTCGACACCTACCACCGAAGCCAGGTACTCCTCGCCTGAGCCGGTGAAGCCCGCGCCATGAAGGAAAGTAGAGAAGCCGATACCCTTTTTCACGCGCCGTCGGAGATTCTCTTCGGCGAAGCGACGGCGCTTGGCGTAATAATCACTCAGCTTGAAAGCGCGCTTCATCATGTGGGGCATGTCCACTTTTTCGCGGATCACCTGGCCGATCGCGAGCGTCTCGCCCTCCCGGACGAAGTTACGTCGCCGGAGCTCGTCGGGCGTCAGCCCCACCGCCTTGGCAACCTGGTCGAGGTGCCGTTCGAGTGCGAAGACGCTCTGTGGCGCACCAAATCCACGGAAAGCGCCGTGGGGCGGGGCATTCGTTGCCACAGCAGAACTGCGGATGCGGACATTGGGACAGGAGTAAGGTCCGGCGGAGTGAATCGTTCCGCGAGAGAGCACGACCGGCGAAAGCGTCAGATAGGCACCCCCGTCTAGGATGAACTCGATATCCATGGCGAGAAGCTTGCCATCGCGCGTAACTGCGGTGCGGTGGCGCGTCCTGGACGGATGACGCTTCGTCGTTGCGACCATATCCTCAGCGCGGTCGTAGACAATTTTTATGGGCCGGCCGGACTTCCATGCCAGCAGCGCCGCGTGACACGCGAGCATGGAAGGATATTCTTCTTTGCCGCCGAATCCGCCGCCCGTTTCCATCTGGATGACGCGCACCTTTTCTTTGGGAAGGCCGAAAAGCACGGCGAGCGCTTTGTGGACATAATAAGGACACTGCAGGGACCCCCATACGGTTACGCCGTTCCTCGGATTCGCAGTGGCGATCATTCCCTGAGGTTCGATATAGAGCTGCTCTTGCGCACCAGTCGAATACTCGCCTTCGACGATGAAATCGGCACTCGTCCAGGCGCCGTCCACGTCACCTTTATCGACATTGAAGGATTTGAAGACGTTATCCTCGCCCCAGACGACCTGCTTCCTCGCGAGCGAGTCCTCGATCGTAAGTATGGCAGGCAGAGGCTCAATTTCGAGGCGCACCGCGCGCCGCGCTTCTTCGAGCAAGCACTTGTCGGCGTGCGCCAGCAGCACCACCGGTTCTTCCGGATGATTGACGAAATGCGCTGCCAGGCAAGGCTGATCTTCCTGGATCAGCGCCACGCAATTCTTGCCTGGAATATCTTTGGCAGTGATAATTGTGAATTCCTTCCAAGGGATATCGCCTTCGAAATGAACCTGGCGGAGCAGCCCCCGCGCAACAGGACTGCGCACGGTCGCGCCGAACAGCATGCCCGGCAGCGTGAAATCGTCCACATAGCGGGCGCGGCCCGTCACTTTTTCTCGTCCTTCCTTGCGCAGCACAGGCCGACCTATGTAACGGGCTTCCATCTGAGATTCTCAGTAGGGAATCTTATCGTTTTTTTCCTGCCAAGCGCGTAAGGCTTGCTGGGCCTCTTCGCGCATGAGCGGAATCATTGGAATCTGCCGGCGCGTGAGTGGCTGGCGTATCTCATCGTAAATCAGGGCATCGCTAAATCCGATTGTCGCGGCGTCTTCAGCAGTGTTGGCAAAATAAACCCGCGCCAGCCGCGTCCAGTAGATGGCGCCAAGGCACATAGGACAAGGCTCACAGGTCGTGTAAATCTCACAGTCGGTAAGCTGGAAAGCCCCAAGTTGCTTGCAGGCTTCACGGATGGCGACGATCTCCGCGTGCGCAGTGGGATCATTCGTAGAAGTGACCTGGTTGGTGCCCTCCGCGATGATCTTCCCACCTTTCGCGATGACGGCGGCGAAGGGCCCGCCTTTCCCAGATCGAACATTTTCGAGCGAGAGTTCGATGGCCCTCGCCATGAAGCGATTCGACATGATGGTTAAGCGGCTCACCGTCCGGGCAGCACGCTTTGCGCGGCACCAGATCCTCGCCGGCCGCTCGGCCCGACCGGCGCTCAAGGATACACAAATTCTTTACGGTTGCTCTGAAACGTCTTTTTACCTACTTTACTGTGAACTTCCGCTATCCGCCATTGAGTTCTGGATCAGCTTGCGAATTTCGGCGACCGCATTCTTGACTTCCCACTCCATGAAAATTCTGCCAAGTTCTTGAGAAGATTTGCGCGGATCGCCCTCCACCCCGGCCGTGCCCAGCGCCAGAGGACTGCCAGCAGACGGCACCGGACCACCCACGACAATCTTGTCGGGACGGACGTACTTGGCGTTCACGGCCCATAGTTGGGAGGTATCAGCCACGCCAGCGTGGCGGCTGGGCGGAAAACCGTGTTCCGTGAGGTAGGCTTCGATCTCGCGATCCGACTTGGTGTAGGCGTCGCTGGAATAAAACACGCGCACACCCTGAGAACAATACTTCGCATCGAGCTTAGGGGCCAGAGCCTTGAGCGGCGCCTGGTTGCCCGCGTGATCGCCCATCAGGATGATGTATTTGAAACCGGCTTTCATCATGCTGCCGGCCACCTCTGTGTTCACCCGAGAGAAGGTTGCGGGCGACAGGTTGATTGTGCCAGGGAAGCGCGTCTCGTCGGTGGTGGGCGCAAACGGCATGACCGGTGCTACCAAGGCGTTGCCTAGCTCGCGAGCGATGCGCTCGCCCAAATAGCGCGCTCGGTAAACGTGCTTGCCCAGCGCCAAGTGCTGGCCAGAGGCTTCCGTGCTTCCATTGAAGATCAGCACCGTGGTTTTGCCCATCCTAATTGCGTCGCGCACCTCGGTGGTGGTCATCTCCTCCATCAGTAGAGAGGGATCCGCCGACGATGAAAAGCCACCCGTTGCCGCTGGAATCAAGCCGGCCGTCACCAAACGCAAAAAACTGTCCATTGCCGCACTCCTCAAAAAGTGATTCTTTACCGTTATCAAATTGCCGAGCAGAAGGATTACCCTTGGTCACGCAAAGCAGATAGGCAAATAATGGGCGCCCCAGAACTGAGTCCCCCGGTAGCTAGCATGCTCGAATGCACCCTCGTCCTCCAGTCGCGCCAGCTCGTGCCAGTATTCCGCCGGTTCCGGAGACGTCCTATCTGATTCTCGGCCCAAGTGGCAGTGGGATGCAATCCAAAGGTCTCGGACCCGCAATACCTCATCGTTTCAATTGCCTCAGGTTTGTGTTGGGCACCGTAGAGAGTATCCGAAGCTAATTCCGCCAGTGGCCTCCCCGGAATTCCACTCGCCTGGCGCTGCTCTTCACACTCCGATGTCTTCGTTCCAGAGCCTGGGATTGCGCCGGATGAACTCCTCCATAAGCCGGATACATTC
>Ga0099828_10002178_pt1 | contig 13426 bp, 6 predicted proteins | sample CZO8metaG_2_FD_79338 | JGI IMG/M metagenome (GOLD analysis project Ga0099828, IMG submission 79338) | Vadose zone soil microbial communities from the Eel River Critical Zone Observatory, Northern California, USA - CZOApr15con2H1.8 metaG | ecosystem: Environmental > Terrestrial > Soil > Vadose...
CGATTTCTACAACCGCCAGGCAGACCGGGGCCTCTCGAGTTTCTGGTCCCAGCACGTTTTCGTAGCGAACTGGGGTTACGAATTTCCTTTTGGGGGTAACAAGAAGGGGCTGGTCGGAGCACTCTTGAAGGGGTGGCAGCTCAATGGCATCGATACGGTTCAATCGGGGACGCCATTCGAGCCGCGGCTCGGCTTCGACCGGTCTGGAAACATGAACACGATTGATTTCTCGATGCATGAACGTCCAGATTTGGCGCCTGGGGCGTCGAACAATCCCGTCAAGGGCGATCCCGCTCATTGGTTTGACGAGAAGGCATTCGTGCTGCCAGCCCCATACACGATGGGAAATCTCGGTAGGAATACGATTATCGGTCCCAAACTGGTGGACTTCGATTTCTCGCTCTTCAAGCAGTTCACAGTCGGAGAGGGCAGAACACTGGACTTCCGCACCGAGGTGTTCAACATCTTTAATCACCCGAACTTCGCCGTGCCCAACCAGGCAAACCGAACGATTCAGTTTCCCCAGACTGTGGCCGGATCCACGGAACTTTCGCGAGCGGGAACACCACCGAGTGGCCCCGCGGGCGCAATCACTACAACGGTCACGACGTCTCGGCAAATTCAGTTCGGACTGAAGTTCACTTTTTGAGCCCGTGACGATGGACGAGCGACGAGTGAGCTGTCTGGACTGGAACCCCTCACCTGTCGCCCGCATCAATCCGCTGATGATCTCTAAGATGGGTGACAAGTTTCATTTTGGTCCAGCGATATAGTTATAACCTATTCCCAAACCTCTCTTTGGCGGGTCTATACTTGTTGATTCTAAATGGCCCGAAAGGGGTTTTGAGACCAGTACTAATCATCTCCTGTGGCAAGTCAGGCTGGAACTGCACAGGCCCTCTAAGTCTTCACCACTTCTGGAGTTAAGATGGCGTTGCCGCCGTTCTTGCCCGCCTCTTCGAGGCCTGCTTCCACTCGGTTGATCAGTTCCGTGACGATATCTTCATTATCATAGTCCGGCCGGGCGATGGCCTCCGCGACGACCACGGTGGTGGTCAACTGCGCGCCATCCCACGGCGGGCGTACGCCGCCGGCCGTTTTCTTGAGTTTCTCTCCTAGGGTGCGCGCGCCGCTGGCCGGCGTGTCGGGGAGGATGAACGCGAGCGCCCAGGGCGTGTACTTCACGGGCAGGTCAGACTGCCGCACAGCCGTTTGCACGGTGCGCGCCAGTTGTTCCATGTACCGCTCAAAAAGCGCGTCTCCTTGCTGGCGCGCCAACTCCGGACCCCCATCCACTTGCAACAACGCCAGCGCGAGCGGCGTACCCTGCGTCCGTGCGCGCTGGGATTCGTGCAGCAGGCAGTCCAGATAGGAACCGCGAGCGAGGAGCCCCGTTTTCTCATCGGCGACAGCAAGCGTGCGCATCAGCGAGCGGAGGCGCGTATGGTGTACGCAGAGCAGCATCTGGTCGCCGATCGACTGTAGAAAATAAGTCTCATTTGGCTTCCACGCATGCGGCCCTGAGAATCCCGCGATCAGCATTCCCGCCGGCGTCTGCGTGTCCGGATCGATGAGCTGAATGCCTACGGCCGTGTCCAGGCCCATCTCCTTCAGCAGGGGTGATGCGGCGGCGTGGAGGGAAAGGCCGCCCTGTGAATCTGGCACGATCCGCTCAAATTGCGCGATCAGGCGGACGAGCACGCTCCCTGGGGAGGGCTCAACCCCTGGTGCGCAAAACTCCGAAGCCAACTGCGGCGGCTGGCCGGGTGCGCCCATGGCGGCTAAGCACCTGGTGGCGCGCAGATATCCGCCCAGCTCGTTCACCGCAGCCGACAGCATGGCTCGGGGGGATGGCTGGCGAAAGATGTTTTGATTGATCTCGGAGATTTTCGCCAAGTCACGGAGCGTTTGGGGCGCTGAAGCGGTGGTGCGGCTACCCTCGTCTGCCGCAAGGTCCTGACGCTCCGGCTTCGCCGGCCGGGCTTGGCTGGAAATTTTCTGAGGCCACCAGTGGGCGGCCTCGAACAGGGCTTGTAGCCGCTCGTTTTGCTCCGCTTCCGCCGGGAATTGTTCTACGATTCTCTGCAACCGCTCGATGGCTTTGGACTGGAGCGAATATTGGACAAAGATCTCGGCTTGCACGAGCAAGTCTTCCAGGGTATGGCGCGAGTCCACATCTTGGAGGATAGCCGGGGAAAGCTCGCTGCCTCCGCCGACGTGAGAATCCGGTGGCGGGGAAGGTCGCTGCGACCGGTGCGTTTCGGCATTCATCATCCTCGACTTCAGCCGCGACAGAATGGACGCGTCGGCGCGTCCTGCGAGCAAATTCAGCCGCTCCTGGTTCCGCGAGTCGTACGGGTCAATGTCCACGAGCTTTTCCAGCGCTTCGCACGCGCCGGAAAGCTGGTTACCCTGCAAATAGAGGTCGAACAGGCGGATGAGCGCGTCGAAGTATTTTGTTTCCCGGTTGAGTTCCGCGTACATCGCGCCGCAGAATTCCGCAAGCCGCAGCGATTTCGGGTATTCCTCGACCAAGCGCTCCACGGCGCTGGAAAATTCCGTCTCCCGCCGCGCCGCCAGCATGCTCTTCTTGACGGCCCCAAGCAGGTCCACCGCCTTCTGGTCCGCGCCAGCAAGCAAGTAGAGGTTCGCGAGGGCAAACGATCTCTCGGCGGAGCCGGTACCGAGATTCGTCATGTGATCCAGCACTGCTCGCGCGCCATCCAGTTGGCCGGAGCGCATCAGCGCTTCGGCATAGGTGTCCAGGAATGCGGCGTCCTTTTCAGTTTCCGCGAGCGGTGCGAGCAGGGCCGCGGCTCCGGCGGCGTCTCCCTTGCGCAGCAATCCTTGCCCATACAGGAGCGCCGCGCTGCGGTCATGGGGCAACAGGCGTTGCGCGCGAGCCAGATATTCCAGCGACTCCGCGTCGCTTCCCGCCGTGAGTTGTCCGGCGCGCAGATACGCACGGGCGGCCGCCGCCGCGTTCCCCAGTCGCTCGGCAAGTTCGCCGACAGCAATGTAACGGTCGCGGTTCTCCGGATCCATCTGCGAAATTCGCACGAAACACCCGAGGGCTTCTTCGCCCCGCTGGCTGTGCTCATAGGCCAGCGCCGCCGCCGTGAATTGCTCGATGGCTTCCTCGGTCCGGTTTTGCTTTTGCAGCAGGAGCGCGTAGCGCGCGACGCGCTCCGGAGGCTGTTGCGTCGACTTCAGAAAGCGGGTGTAGAGCGCCAGCGCCTTGGGCTCTTCGCGGGGAGTGTTGATCCGGTCGAACAGCATTCCGTAGTAGATAGCCGCATTGTCAGGCTGATTCAGCCGCGCGTACAGGTCGGCCACCGCGTGGATCGACTCCATATGGTTCGGCACTTCCCCCAGAACGGCAAGGTAGGCCTCAATCGCATCTTCGAAGCGGTTTTTCTCGATAAAACGCTTCGCACGATCCAATTGTTTGACGATATCTACGCTCATGCGTGCGTGAACGGTTTCCTTGGTGAAGTTGCGGCCCCGGGCCTAGGGACCGGGCGTGCCAGGATCAGAATCCACTATATACTTTATACTTTCCTGTCGCCGTGCGCCAAACCGTTCGCTTTCTGCTGCCCAATCCGGCAATTCAGGGGCACGCACAAGCCCGCTTTGGCCTCCGCAGGTTTGACGTTGACGTGCGTTGGCTGGCCGTGCAGATACACGTGTATGCTTCGCGGAAGTTGATGGGAACACGAGGGTTTTACCAAGCGCCGTTTAGGATTGGGGCTACCCCTAATCCGCTAAGCGAAGCCCCGAAGCCATGGGCTTGATCCCGCGCGTTTCGGTCGGTTTGCCGCGCGCACCAGAGCGAGTTCAGCCAATCGACATCTCGTTTCTGAAGGAACCAGAAGAGGAGAGGAAAATGCATATGACATCGGCCATTGGCCGCACATTCTTGGTTCTTGCTGCAGGCCTCTTGACGTGGCCCGTTGGCACTTCGGCTCAAGTGCGGGGGCACTGGGTGACAACGACAAAGTTCGCCCCGCTCCCCGAGCCCGCTGAGGAGTATTGGAGCATCACTGCGAGCGGCAAGTTCTATCTGTTCGGCGGCACCGCCGTAAGAACCCCCAAGGGTCAGCTTCTGCCGGGCCGTGTGCTCGAGTACGATCCCGCCACGGACAAGTGGACCTCGAAGAAGCAGATGCCGCGCCCGGCGGACCACATGGCGGTCGCCGAATCCGGCGGCAGGATTTACTTGTTCGGTGGGGCAAGCACCGAGCGGCCAGGTGAAGCAGGACCCGACAACTTTCAGCTCAATGACTCCTGGCAATACGATCCCGCGGCCGATTCGTGGAAAGCCCTCGCGCCTATGCCGACGCGGCGCAATGCCGCCGCAGCGGTCGAGGCCGGGGGGAAGATTTTTGTGATCGGAGGGAGTGGGCTCGCGCCCGGTGCGCCAAATCCGGGGTCCAGCGAGCTGCTCGTATTGAGCACGAACGAAATGTACGATCCCGAGACGAACAAGTGGACTACAAAAAGCCTCATGCCTACGCCGAGGAATCACCCGGCGATCGGCGAGGTCGGCGGCAAGATCTACGTGATCGGCGGGCGGATCGGTGCCGCCAACGTGGCGAACCTGGTTGCCAGCCCGACCGACGTCGTCGAGGAGTATGACCCGGGCAGCGATCGCTGGCGTGCTAGGGCAAAGATGCCCACCGCACGGAGCGGCCACGGGTGGGCGACCTTACAGGGCCGGATCTACGTGGCCGGCGGCGAGCTCCGCGATTACCACATGGACGCCATCATGCGCGACCTGGAGGCGTTCGATCCCGCGACGAACGAGTGGTTCCGGCTGCCGCCGATGCCCACCGCCCGGCACGGCGTGAACATAGCAGCGCTCGGCAATCGGCTCCACATGATCGGCGGCCACGTGGCCTTTGACGGAACGGGCGAACACGACGCCGATACAGGAGTCCACGAAGTGTTCGAGATCACCGGCAAGTAGGCCGCCCTGTGGAGTGTGTGTGAGAACGCCGGATTTTGTAGCACAGGCACTCTTGCCTGTGCTCTGTTCTCTGGTATTTGGCCACCAGCGCACAGCCAAGAGTGGCTGTGCTACCGACTTTTTCCGCATGCTGTTTACCCGCTGGCACTCTAGACAGCGAGTCTCGACACACATTCTCTGCCAGGGCCAACCTGGCGCCGGCTCTTCGGAAAATGGCGTGATTCCTTCGTTTAAGGCACTCGCCCAAATTCCCGCAAGGCTATCTCAGGAATTAGCGATGAAAGATTCCCCGGCGCGAGTACCGCGTCAGCTTTTCGCAGCAGCCGCAGCCATGCGGGCCTGCATTTCGCGGGTCAGATGCGGCACGATGCCCACCATCCGCTCGATCAACATCAATTGGCCGCGATGATGCATTTCATGTTCTTTGACCGAAAGGATCATTTCAAAACGGCTCCGGGACGATGGAGTTGCCCCGGCAGGCATCGCGACGCGTTCAGCCAGGAAATTGTCTGTAAGTCCTTCCACCCAACCGGCCCATTTCTCACCGGAGCTGCGCAGCAATTCGAGCATCTGCTCCTTGTTGCGTGGCGCCTTCTCTTCCGCCCCCAGGCGCTTCATCAGCGACGGGAAATCAAATCCTTCGAGCGAAGTACGGCGTTCCTGAGCATGAACCTGGTAGTGAAAGCTGTACGCCACCGCAATGTGCGCCAGCAACTCTCCGGCGGAGCGCACGTCTGGCGCGGGCCGAAAACTATATTTTTCTTCGGGCAGGTCCTGAGCGATCGTAATCGTATTTTTGCGGACAGTGCGAAAACTCTCGGCTAACTCTTTGGCTCCGTAATAAGTCAATTGGGCTCTCCTTTGAGCAAACAAGCTGTGCACGTCACACGACGCGCCAGCCACAAAGTCTAACACGCCGCGCAAACAACCAAGTAAAGGAGAGGTTCCTCGCCGGGGAGTTTCTCCGCGTTCACTTCCGGTCTTCTCAGTGAGCTCTGATGTGTCCTCAGTGGTAAAAGCCTTCGGAGTTCACCACAGCGGGCACAGAGTCCACAGAGTTTCCAGAAATCTGCAACGCAATCCTCTAACGAGGTTTGCATTCATTCGCTCGCAGTTTCCACACGATTTGCCGCAGCATGCCGAGCCACACCGCGGCGTCGCGGGCGGAGAGTTTGAGCCGGCGCACAAAACGCCGCGCCTTCGCCTCAGCCACTGGTGAGGGATGCCGCTTCAGGTACCCGCTGGCGTCTAGCGCGTCGAGCAGCAGCGCGGTGAGGCGCTCGGCCTCGCGCGCAGCCGCAGGCGGCTGTTTCTCCGCTTGCTGCACGGCTTTCGGATTGCGCACAAGTTCGTACAGGCAAACCGCCACCGCCTGCCCCAAGTTCATGGAGATGTTTTCTTCGCAGGTGGGAATATGCAGCAGCCAGTGGCAGTGGCTGAAATCCTCGTTGGAGAGGCCGCGCTTCTCCCCGCCAAACAAAAGAGCGACTGGACTGGATGCAAGTTGCCGGCGGATGAGGCGCGCGCCGGATTCGAGGCGCCGGAGCGGATGGTGCAATTCCCGGCGGCGCACCGCTGTCGTTCCCACCACGAGCGAGCAGTCGGCCACCGCTTCGGCCACGGTGGCGTACTCTTCGGCGCTCCTCAGCACCTGCGAGGCGCCGACAGCGGACCGGGCGTCGCGAAATGCCACTTGGTAAGGGTTCACGACTCGCAGCCGAGCAAAGCCGAAGTTGCTCATGGCGCGAGCGGCCGCGCCGAGGTTGAGCGGATTTCGCGTGGCCACCAGCACGACGCGCAGCGGGTCGAATCTTATCGGAGCGGGCAAGAGGTGCCTATTCTAGGACAAGAAGCCGGAGAGTGCTCCTTCGTCAAGCGTTACCGGCGCGGGGAACAGGTGAGTGGGCGCGCTTCGGGGGGCGCGAAGTTCGGAGCGTGCGTCCTCGTGACCACCTCGGTGGTGGAAACACCGCCGCAGTTGACTTGACGAACCTGCGAAGCTCGAACCAATATGCTTGTGTATGGATCCGCGCTTCATCCGCAATTTTTGCATCATCGCGCACATTGACCACGGGAAATCCACGCTGGCCGACCGCTTGCTCGAGCTGACCGGGGCGCTGAGCCAGCGGGAGATGACCGCGCAATTCCTGGACTCGATGGACCTGGAGCGCGAGCGCGGGATCACCATCAAGGCCAAGAGCATCCGCCTGCACTACACCGCCAAGGACGGCCACGAGTACCAGCTCAACTTGATTGACACGCCCGGCCACGTGGATTTCTCCTACGAGGTGTCCCGCGCGCTTTCCGCGTGCGAGGGCGCGCTGCTGGTGGTGGACGCCAGCCAGGGCGTCGAGGCGCAGACTGTCGCCAACACATTTCTCGCGTCGCAGCACAATCTCACCATCATCCCCGTCATCAATAAGATTGACCTCCCGGCCGCGCAGCCGGAGGAAGTGAAAGCCCAGATCGAAAACGTGCTGGCGATTCCCGCCTCCGATGCGCTGCTGATCAGCGCCAAAAGCGGCATCGGCGTCGAGGATGTGCTGGAGGCTATCGTGGCGCGCATTCCGCCGCCGAAGGGCACAGCCGAGGCGCCGCTCCAGGCGCTGATTTTCGACTCCTGGTTCGATCTCTATCGCGGCGCCGTGGTTCTGGTGCGCGTGATGAGTGGCCGCATGACGCGGCACATGAAGATCCGCCTCTGCTTCAACAACGAAGTCCACGAAGTCGAAGATCTCGGCGCGCTCACGCCCAAGCCGGTGGCCTTCGAGGAGCTCTCGGCCGGGGATGTGGGCTTCGTCATCGCCAACATCAAGCAAGTGGCCGACGCCCGCGTCGGCGACACCCTCGTAGACGCCGCGCGCCCTGCTCCGCCGCTGCCGGGATTTGAAGCCATCAAGCCGATGGTCTTCGCGGGCCTGTACCCCGTGCTGGCCACCGAGTACGAGGCGCTGCGCGACGCCTTGGGAAAACTCCAGCTCAACGATGCAGCGTTCTTCTACGAGCCGGAAAATTCCGTGGCGCTCGGCTTCGGCTTTCGCTGCGGCTTCCTCGGCCTGCTGCACATGGAAATTGTGCAGGAGCGGCTGGAGCGCGAATTCGGCCTGAACTTGATTACGACAGCGCCGAGCGTGCGCTACCGCATCACGACCACGGTCGGCGCCGTGGTCGAGGTGGACAGCCCCACAAAGTTCCCTCCGCCGAACGACATGGCAAAGATCGAGGAGCCTGTCATCACCGCGATGATCATCACGGCGGAGGAATCGGTGGGCGCGATTCTCCAGCTCTGCGAGGAAAAGCGCGGGGTGCAGAAAAATTTCGAGTACCTCTCGCCGAAGCGCGTGATGCTCACCTACGAGCTCCCGCTCAACGAAATTGTGCTCGATTTTTACGACCGGCTGAAGGGCGCCTCGCGCGGCTACGCCTCGCTGGACTATCACCTTTCCGGGTACAAGGAAGCCGACTTGGTGAAGTTGGACTTGCTGGTGGGCGGCGAACCGGTGGACGCGCTGGCGCTCGTCTGTCACAAGGAGTTCGCCTACGAGCGCGGCCGCGAGCTGGTCACGCGCCTTCGCAAATTGATCCCGCGGCAAATGTTTGAGGTTCCCATTCAGGCCGCCATCGGCAGCCGCGTGATCGCTCGCGAAACGGTCGCGCCCATGCGCAAAAATGTGCTGGCCAAGTGCTACGGCGGCGACATCACGCGCAAACGCAAGCTACTCGAAAAACAAAAAGAAGGAAAAAAGCGCATGAAGCGCGTCGGCCGCGTGGATATCCCCCAGGAAGCCTTCCTCGCAGTCCTGAAAGTCGCCAGCACCGCCGACGAATAGCTCCCGTCAAACGCCCGCCACGAAAATGAATATCGGTTGACACCCAAAAAAGTAAAGACTAGCATTCCCGCAGATTTCCTTTGGAGTTTGTTGAGTCTCCATGCGGGTACTTATGTCTCAGGGGTGGTTAGGGTTGCGGACTCGCAAGCTGAGTTGAACCATCTCGGCGTCAACTCGGGCGCTTCCAGGTCTTCCCCTTCGGTGCGCTCCGGGGTGCAGTACAGCTGAGCAGGCAAACTTGTCGGGACTTATCCGCGCTGATTGGAAGTCTGCCGCCTGGGGCCGCATCCTGGCGATCTGCGGCGAGAATTTGCCGAATACGATTGGGGTAGGGGTACAGATCACATAAGCGGTGGCGGGCGACACTGCCGGCAGGAGGAGCTGTGATGGGTAGAAGAACGGAAGTGCTCAAGAATTTTCGTACCTGGGCGGCGTTCGGAATTGTCGCATTGCTGTGTGTGCTGGCCGCCGTGCCAGCGCTCGCACAGGAATCCGGTGTCATTCTGGGTGTGGTGAAGGACCCCAGCGGCGGCACGGTGCCGAACGCTAAAGTCACCGTGACGAACGTGGATACGTCTGCATCGCGGACGGTCACCACCGGCGATGATGGAGCGTATCGCGTCCCCGCCCTGCAACCCGGTCACTACTCCGTGAAGGTCGAAGCCCAAGGCTTCCGAACCGAGATTATCACCGGCCTGACACTGAACGTGGCGGAAGAGCTGCCCTCCAACGTCACGGTACAGGTGGGCACTGCAACGCAGGAAGTCACCGTCACCGGGGAAACTCCAGTCGTCAACACGACGACCAGTTCGCTGGGGAACCTCATCAACGACACGACCATTTCCGATATGCCGTTGAACGGCCGGAACTACGCGGACCTGACCCTGCTCTCTCCGGGGGTGGCGCAAACAACCCATAATGGATTGGGCGACTCCGGGCTCTGGTACAGCAGCAACGGGGCGCCGCCCCGGTCCAACAACTACATGGTTGATGGTGCGGTCGCGGTGACCAAGAACGGCTCGAACCCGTCCTCTGTGACCGGAAGCACCCTAGGGGTGGATGGCATCAAGGAATACAAAGTCGTGACCAACGTATCCGATGCCTCCTACGGCTTGCTGATGGGCAGCCAGATGATTATTGTCACCAAGAGCGGCACAAATCAGTGGCATGGCAGCACGTTCGATTACTTGCGGAACAACCATTTGGACGCCCGGAACTTCTTTGAAGCGGATCCTTCCCTCATTCCCGGCTCGTACAACCGCCTGCCCCAGTTCAAGCGCAATAACTTCGGGGGCTCCGTCGGCGGACCCATTCAAAAGGACAAGACCTTCTTCTTCCTGACCTACGAAGGTCTCCGCATCGTGCAAGGGGACACGATCCAGGATGTTTCCCTTCCCTTGGCGTGCCACGTCGTAAACGATACAGTGGGCGGGGTAACAACCCCGTTCATCATCGGGGGCGGCTCTATCCCCTCGGCGGACTTGGCCAAGCTCCAGGCCGCTTTTCCAGGCATCACGCAAACGATCTTGCAGGGCCCGATGCCGGGGAGCGTCGCTCTCGCCAACGTGAGCACCCTAGGGCTTACCGGTGGCGCTAATTGCTTGGGAAGGCCTGGGGGAACGTCAGTTGCACCCCTGGTGCAGCCGTGGATTGGACAGTTTCCGGCACCCAACGAAACGATTTCCGGATCACCTAACAACTACACCTTCAGTCCTTTCACTCGCGCGCGGGACGACAACGCCCAACTCCGCGTAGACCACAACTTCGGGACAAACGACGCGTTCTTCACGCGCTACACGTTTGACGACGCAGTGATTCATACTCCCTACGTAGGCGGCGTATTGAGCCAGGTGGATAGCGGCCAGGCCTATCCGCAGTATACGAATCTCGCCCGCAGCCGGAACCAGTATGTCACTCTCGGCGAGAACCATATCTTCTCCTCGGTCCTGCTGAACTCCTTCCGGCTTTCGTTTGCCCGCTTGCCTTACCTAAATAGCTTCACCCAGGCAAATAGCCCGATGAATCCCAATTTCTCTTTGCAGGACAGCACCAGCACCTGCAATTTCAATGCAGGGGCTACCTGCATCTGGTCGTTTGTCCCCGGGTTTTTCACGGGAGGTTTCAATCCGGGTTCCGGCGTGACGGCGCTTACCCCGCCGGGAACCTTCCCGAATTATCACTACAACAACACCTACACCCTGGTTGACGATGTCTATTTCACGCACGGCAAGCACGCCCTCAAGTTTGGCACGCTGCTCACCCGGATGAACCAGCCCCATCTGCAGTCCAAGTCCATTTTCGGGAACATCACCTTTGGGAACATCACCAACTTTTTGGCCGGCGCCGCTCAGAACTTCAACGTGGTGGGGCCGGGCTCTGGCGCCGGGGATCCCGCATGTAATCCGGCCCTGCCTTGCCTGAACTTGAATTCGCAGTTCGGTCATGCAGGCTATTTGGACCGTGACCATACTTGGTACACGATTGGCCTTTACGCGCAGGACGACTACCGGGCGACCTCGCGGCTGACGGTGAACTTGGGCTTGCGGTACGAGTTCATGACTCACATCAGTGAAATGTTTAACCGCCAATCCACCGTGCCGGATATCCGTACGTCCACTAATCCCGTCGTTGTCCCGGACGGCATCTGGCAGAACTCGACCTTCAAGAACATCAGCCCGCGCCTGGGATTTGCCTGGGACACACGGGGCAACGGGAAGACGGCGGTGCGCGGCGGCTTCGGAATTTATTACGACGTCGGGAACATTGGGGCCCTTCTCACCCAGAACTCGACGGGAGTCCTGCCCTTCGTGGCGAATACCACGTTCCAGTCCCCCTCGACCACGCCCATCAAGCTGCCACTCGGCCCCAAAAGTCTTGGGGCAGTACCAGGTCGGTCGCTGCAAATGGGCGACTACCAAGACAAATCGCCGCACTCGCTGCAATACAACCTCGGCGTCGAGCAGCAGGTCCCCGGGGGAATCGGCCTGGCCGTGTTCTACGTCGGACGCCGGGGCCTCAACCTTTACACAGGAGTAGAGGGGAATCCCGTATTGCCGAGCAATCTGGTCAATGGCCAACTGCCGCCCAATACAATGCCTGTGTACAACGTGGGTACCTCTTCGCCTCCGACCGGAGGATTGGGTGGATGCTTCAATTCCGTTATCCCTGTCGACAGCAATGGCGTCCCCACAGGCACGCCGGCCGTTACCCCCTGCCGGATCAACCCGTACTTTGGCAGCGCGCTGTTCTTTACCAACGCCGCCAGCTCCTGGTACAACGGGCTCCAAGTGAACGTGACCAAGCGGATGTCCCGCGGTTTGATGTTTCAGGGGGCGTACACGTGGAGCCGGTCCACGGATACCACCGAGGGGACCCGGTTCAACGACGACTGCGGCGGTCCGGCCCAGGCCAACTTTGGGCACAATCCCTTCAACCTGGCGACGGATTATGGGCCGTCGTGCTTTGACATTCCGAATGTCATGCACCTGAATCTCCTCTACGACCTGCCGAACATGAAGTCGGATGGCTTCTTCTCCAGGATCGTCAATGGTTGGGAACTCACGAGCCTGGTCTCGATCCAGCAGGGGAATTCGTTTGTCCCCATCGTGAATAATGATCGATCCTTCAGCGGCATCGTGAGCCAAAACCCCTCTTCCCTCGTGACCCTGAATACCGCTAGTGCACCCGGAGGTTTTATCCCTTACGACCCTAAGACGGTGATTACGGGCAACCCAAACCAGTGGTTCAATCCGTTTATGTTCGGAGTCCCATCGCTTGGGTTGCAGGGCAACGCCCCGCGCGGGATCCTGCGCGATCCGGGCTTGGGAGACTGGGATTTCTCGCTCATAAAAAATACCAAGGTCGGATTCCTGGGCGAGGGCGGCAACCTGCAGTTCCGCGCAGAATTCTTCAACCTGCTGAACCGGGCGAATTTCAGTTACGTGAACGCGGGCGCGATCATCTTTAACGCAAATACAAATCAAGATTGCGGAAGTACCCCAGCTAAACCTGGCAGCGGGGCAGCGGCGGGTATTGCGGGTTGCAATCTCTTCGCTCCGCTGGGCAACGCCGGGCAGATTACCAGCACCGCAACCACGTCGCGCCAGATTCAGCTCGCGTTGCGGGTCAGCTTCTAGCCGATTCGAGTAAGCGGAACAACTTCTAACCGGTTTACGCGCTGCGGCGGCTCGATGTGAGCCACCACACCGCTTTTTATATCGCTGAGACCCTCATCCATTTCAGATTGCGTGTTCGCTCGGTTTTGTAGCGGCGGTTCGGCTGGTCTCGCCGAACCAGCAGCCTTCTGATCCGTGCCAGGCCCGACTGCGTCGGACCGGCCTCTACTAGACCAGCGTTGCTATGCAGCGTCGGGGTCGTAATTCAGGTTGGGGGAGAGCCAGCGTTCGACCAGGCGAAGGTCCATGCCTTTGCGCCGGCGGTAGTCTTCCACTTGGTCACGGCCAATTTTTCCGACGGCAAAATATTTTGCCTCGGGGTGGGAGAAGTAGAGCCCGCTCACCGAAGCAGCAGGATACATGGCGAACGTTTCGGTGAGCTGAATGCCCGCGTTTTTTTCCGCGCACAACAGATCAAACAGCAGCCGCTTCTCCGAATGGTCAGGCAGGGC
>Ga0099828_10002180_pt1 | contig 13421 bp, 10 predicted proteins | sample CZO8metaG_2_FD_79338 | JGI IMG/M metagenome (GOLD analysis project Ga0099828, IMG submission 79338) | Vadose zone soil microbial communities from the Eel River Critical Zone Observatory, Northern California, USA - CZOApr15con2H1.8 metaG | ecosystem: Environmental > Terrestrial > Soil > Vadose...
CTTGGTTCCACATGGGATTGGTCACAACGCGGTCGAAGGTCCGGAGGTGGTTTCGCTTGCGGAACTTCGGATTTTTGAAGGTGTCGCCGATTTCGATCTCGCCTTCCATGTCGTGGATGATCATGTTCATATTCGCCATGGCCCAGGTTTCGGCGATGTACTCCTGGCCGTAGAGCTTGAGCGGGGCGTAGTTCTTCTTGGAACGCAGGCTCATTTTCTCATCGAGCGCCAATTCGCACTTGATCAGCAAACCCGCCGAGCCGCAGCAGGGGTCGTAGATTTCCATACCCGGCTCGGGAGCCATGATCCGCGCCATGACCATGCCCACTTCGGCCGGCGTGTAGAACTCGCCTGCGCTGGAGACGCTGCCTTCGGCAAACTTTCTGATCAGATATTCATAGCTGCGCCCGATGATGTCCGGCTCGACATCGGCCAAGCCTAGCCGCTTTTCGCTGATGCGCTCGATAAGATTGCTGAGCCGGTCGTCGGCCAGGTCGCGCACGCCGTGGGTGGTGGCATTGAAATCCACACGGTCGATGATTCCTTTCAGCAACGGGTTTTCGTCGGCGATGGCGCGGAGATGAGTCGTGATCTGCTCGCCGATTTTGTCGGCGAGCTTGCGGATAATCGACCAGACCGGTTCTTCAGGGTTATCTGGTTTAAGAGGCAGGTAGAAGCGGACGAGTTTCTTGTCGTGCTTGACGAGTTTGAACGCTTTGGCCCGCGAGCCGACTTCCTTGGCAATGCGGTTCAACTCGTCATCGAACACATCGCACAGCCGCTTTGTAAAAATAAGCGGCAGGATGTAGTCCTTGTACTTCGGCGCATCCTTCGCGCCGCGAATCGAACAGGCGGCGTCCCAGATCCACGATTCCAATGATTTGTCAGTGCCGTTCGTCTGCGCCATCGTGCCGTCGGAGCCTATCGAATGTGCAGCGACAGGCTACTTGGCAAGGTCGATGAAGTCAACGTGTCGCGGGCCGAAAGGGCGGAGGGGACTAAAGGGGTATGGAGTAGGGCCAGATCAGAGCGCAGCCGGCTACGCAGGCTCCTCAAATAGGCAGGTGTTCTCACCCACCCAACCCCAGGTGCATTTCCATTTCACACCCACCTGGCCCTGAGCCGGCCAATGCCAGGGATTCGGGGTCAGACGTGACCATTGACTTATTGGAGCCCGTCGCCTCGCTTGGAGAGGTGGAGGGCTCGGCAGTCAGACTAACCGGAGAAACCAAAGAGACCAGATGAACCAGATAGACCAAGAACGAGTTGGTCACAGTCGAAGCGATCTCTTCACGTCTTCGATTGGGATCTCGCGCCATGCGCCGGACGGGAGATCTTCCAGTTTGAAGGGACCGTATTGAATGCGCCTGAGCCTGGTCACTTCATGCCCCAGCGCCTTGAACAGTCTTCGGATTTCACGGTTTTTCCCCTGGGTCAGGACCACTTCCAGGTGTGATTCGCGTCCGGAATTCTTCTGAATCTTCACGGTGTGGCACTGGAGGCGCTCGCCACCATCGACCACTCCGACTACGGCCTCTGTGGCTTGTGCCTCAGTGAATTCTCCTCGCACGGTGACCAGGTATGTCCTCATTACTTTATGGGTCGGATCGGTGAGAAAGCTCGACAGTGCCGAATCGTTGGTGAGCAGGAGGAGACCACTGGTCGCCTGATCGAGTCTCCCGACGGCATGCATGTATCCCAGGTCCGGCGGCAGCACATCGAAGATCGTCTTACGGCCCTGTTCGTCACTGTGCGTCGTGATGACCCCTTTGGGTTTATGAAAGAGGAAAAATCGTTTGACCGAGTCTTGAATCGGTTGGTCATCGATCGAGACAGAATCTTTCGGCCATAAGACCCACGTGGCCGGATCGCGTATGACACGACCATTGATGCGGACTCGCCCTGCACGGACCCATACCTGGCTCGTTCCACGGGAGGCAATGCCAAACTTCGAGAGCAGTCGATCCACTGTTAGACGTTTAGACGTGGGGGCTTTATGTGCCATCCTGAACCATTTCCAGCCGTCGATGCTACTCGCTGAAGGCTGATCGCAATGAATTAGCAGGCTACGGAAAAACTACTGTGGCACGCCAGAACCTCACTGACCTGCACGTCTGGAACAACGGGAGAACACCACGCAGGATGCTCAAAAAGTCCGTCCAGCAAGGCCGCAGCGAGCGAAGAGGCGAGGCGTACGCTTCGGTACGTTGAGCCTCTGAGGGATGCGAGAACGAAGCTGGCGGGCTTTTTCAGCATCCTGCTAGAGGAGTCCGCGCTTCTGGAGGTAGTCTTTGTCAATGACGGGGGCGGGTTTGGCAGGAAGCTGTCCCCGTTCCTGCAGCAAGCGTTCGACGTATTTCCCGATCAGGTCTGATTCGAGATTGACCTGATCGCCGACTTGCTTGAGGCCCAGGGTGGTGACCTTCGCAGTGTGCGGAATAATCGAGACGGAGAAACCACGATCTGTTACCTGGTTGATCGTCAAGCTGATGCCGTCAACGGTGACGGACCCTTTCACGATGCAGTGGCGCAGGATCTCCGGCGGGGCTTCGATCGTGAACAGGATGGCGTTCCCATCCTGTTGGCGATTGCGAACCGTGCCGATGCCGTCCACGTGACCAGCCACGAGATGCCCCCCGAGCCGTTCGTTGAGCTTCATCGCCCGTTCCAGATTTAGCGGTGCGCCAGCAGTAAGCTGCCCGAGGGTGGTCACGGACAGGGTTTCGGGAGAGACCTCCACGGAAAAGTTGTGCTCAGCCTTGTTCACCACGGTCAGACAGGTGCCGTTGACGCTGATGCTGTCCCCGATCTTGAGGTCGCCCATCACCGCTGAGGCCAGAATCGCCATCCTCGTTCCGGCGAGGGTCTTGTCGATCGAGATGATGGCGCCCAATTCTTCGACGATGCCTGTGAACATAACAGGATATTGAAAAAGGCTCCCTTCTCACCCGCCCAACCCCTGCGCGCCAAGACGCGCCTTGCCACGGGCTTCGTTCTCGCTTCTCGCCTAGTCTCGACGTACTAAAAGACAGTACGCCTCGGCTAGCCGCTCGCTGCGGCCTTGCCGGAGGCCATTTTGAATATCCTGGAGAAGCTCAAACACGGAGCCTATTCCCCTTTCTGGCTGAACATTTGCCGAACTAAATAGACAACCATCACGAGCAGCACGAGCACGCCGATGCCGGCCAGCGCGCCAATGACGATATTCTCTGTCGAGGTGGGGTTCATCACCGGCCCATTATATAGCACCAGCCCGCATTATTCATGACGGTTCGTTGCGAAATCTGGCAGGCGCGCGCGGCAAGCGCGAAGGGCGAGACTCGCGTGACGTGTGATCCTGTCCCTGCCAGTCGCGCTTTTCCCGCCAGTCTCGCTCGTCTCGCGCGAGCCAGGCATCCGCGATTGCAGCAGAAACGCTCATGAATAATGCGGGCAAGGCTACGTCCGTCTCATTGTCATCCAGAACACCACCGCCGCGACGAGTTGCAGACCGGCGATGATGGCAAAGGCGTTGGCATAGTTCAGGTGCGCGATCAGAATCCCTGCCAGAAGCGGCCCGCTGGCATGGCCGATGTCTCCGATCGTCCCTTGCATGCCCATCCCCGCCCCGAGCGTCTTGAACTCGGAACTGTCCGCGACCAGCGCGGACGACGAGGAGGAGACGACGGCTTCGCCAAATCCGAAGCCCGCCGAGAGCAGCAATAACAGCCACAACATCGACACCTGAGGGATACAGACGAAGGTCGCCGCGCAGATCACGAGGCCGATGACGATGAGCGGCTGACGCCCTACGCTATCAGACACCCGGCCCATAATTGGCTTGGAGACGAGCGACGTGAGGGCCTGGACCGTAAACAGCAGCCCGACTTCTCCCGGATTCAATCCTGCCGAGACACCATAGAGCGGGAGGAAGGCCATCAAGGCCCCGTTCGCAATCATCTTGGCTGCGTCGGTCGAGCTGGTAATGAGGACCTTGCGATTCTTGGCTACCACCGTGAAGCCCTTCCACATCTCCGCCATCAGCGGGGCCATCCCCTTCTCTTGAATACGCGGGGGAGGCGGTGTGAGGTGCAGGCTATAGAAGATGGCAATGGCGATGCAGCCGAAAATGCCGGCCGTCACGAAGGCCGCGGGAAATCCCGACGCGTAGATCAGATAGCCGCCGATGAACGGCCCGAGCAACGCACCGGATTGCGTCGAGGCTGTGTAGGTGCCAAGCGCGGCGCCTCGCCGTTCTCGATAGAGATCGGCCACGGTCGCCAATGCACTCGGCGCGAAGATGGCGGTGGCCAGCCCATGGAAAAAGCGTAAGGCGGTCAGTACATCGAGATCTGTCACCCAGGGGTACAGAAACGGCGGAAGCCCGAACGCCACCACGCCGATCTGAAGCAGGAACCGCCGACCGTAGATATCGGACAGCGCGCCGGACGGCAGCTTGAGGAACACCCCGGTAAGGGTGGAAACCGACACGATCAGCCCGATCCGTTCGGGACTGGCCCCTAGGGATTCTGCGAACAGCGCCAACACCGGCATCCGGACCATGTTGTAGCTGATAAAGCAGAACACGCCGACGGTGCAGAGCAACGTGAAGCTGCGTGACGTCGTCATGGTGAAATCGTCCTGGATTGGGTCGTGCTGCTGGGATGCGGCAGATTCTCCAGCGCGTATTTCAAGAAGGCGACGTCCTCATCCGGTAAGGCAGGTGGGTCTATGGCTTCAAACAGAACACGGTCGGGATGTTGCCGCATGAGGTGACTCAATCGATTGACAGTTTCCACCCCTTTGCCCAACTTTCGTGTCACGGTCCCCCCGATAAGCGGGCGCAACAAGGAGACCAATCCTGAGAGGATGCGATTGTCCAACTTCGTGTAGGAGACCATGGTACTGTCCATCGCTTCCATCCCATTGGCGTCCTTCACAGAATTCATCCTCAGAAACACGACCGCCTTTCCAGTCATGTGCGGTAGCAACCGGCTGTCGTGCGATCCTTCGAGATAGTAAATCCGGGAGGTGCGGTCCTGGTAGACAAGTTGCACGATCCCCTCAGTCCCCTCGCCATCGTGGCCCCAGAAGCGGCCTGGGCCTCTCGCCTCCGATTTATACAAACCAAGGTCCAGGCGATTGATCAAGGCCGCTGCCAGAGGCGGACGATCCAGCAGGTTACGATACAGCGATTCTGGCAAACCGGTTCGGATTGGGCCGACCTTGTCGGCTGTAGTGTAGTTCCCGACAATCGCTTGCAACCGGCAGGCCCAGTCGGGATCGACCTTTTCAATCGGAAAGGCTACCCCTGCATGCTGGGATGACAATGAGCAGGTCTCCGATCGGGCCTGGCTTGAGTGGATGGTCGTACTCAGCCCGATCACGACGATCAAAGTCAGCGAGCCAGCCCTTCGCGAACACAACGATCTGGGGATCATCACGGCTGCTTTCGAACCTGGATGGGGAGATGTATGGGAAAGAGTTGCCGGGAATCTTGTCGCAGGCGCGCCTGCCGCAGCAAGATCTCAAGCGACGGAGTCACGAGACCTTCGAAGGATACCTGCCCATTGGTGAGCACGACGAGCGGTTTGGAAGAGTCGATGAGTTGTTCGTTCAGGAAGAGGCTGTAGCGTTGGACCCGGTCGGCTTGGACTTCAATGCGATTCGGCGCCACGATGGAGGCGTCCAGTCTCGCATATTCTCGCCGCGTGATCAGGTCGTCTCGCTTGCTTATCAGATCTTCGGAGAACGCGGCAATGGGATCGGTCGCATCGATGCGCACCCATTCAAACGGTTGAAAGTGACTCGCGTCACGCACCACCGTCACGCTCGTCGGCAAGGGATTGCGCCGTTGGGCGTTGAGCCAGGTCACCAGCTCAGGCAATTCCTCTCTGGGGAAGTAGTGCCCGCCCGCCATGGGATGCTCGCGATCATGTTCTCGATAGACAAAGGGATAGCCCAGCCTGGTTAATTCTTTCGTAATGGTGCGGCTGAGTTCCACCGGCATCACCTGATCCTTGGCTCCGTGAATGATGTAGATCGGCGTGGAGCGCAGGTTAGCCAGGAACGGCATCAGCACGTCGTCGAGGCCACTGGCCATGGGAGCAATGCCGGCGAACTGGGGCGCATGGTGCATGCCGATCACCCAGGCGCCGATCCCGCCGTTGGACATGCCGGTGAGAAAGATCCGGTCAGGATCGATGTGGTAACGCCGTTGCACGGAACGAATCGTCGCCAGCACCAGCTCCTCCGCGCCTCTCGTAAACCAGACGCCCATTGGGGTAGTCGGACAGGCCAAGACATAGTCCTCCCCCAATCGAGTCTGCCATCGTTCCAGGTAGACCTCACCGGTAAATCCCGCGCCATGCAGGCAGACGACCAGTCCATAGCCCTTCGCCGGCTGATAGGTCAGGGGAACGGAGAGCGCCAGATGATAGGCACGTCCCTGCACATCGACTCGCTCGTCGGGAATGGTTCCGATCGGCTGCGGGGCATAGTCCCGCTCGGTTTGAATGATCCGTATCACCTGGTCGATCGTGACAGTTGGATCAGACAGCATTGCCTGAAGAGTACGAGCTGCCTCGTCCGTATCCGTGCTGTCCAGGTAGCGGAAGACCTGCGTCTTTATCTCAGAAGAGGGGACTACAGCGGCCGCATCTATTTCACAATCGGCGAATCCCGCAAGCATCACGACAAGGACGCCGGAGAGGAGCCTGCGCTTCACAGATCTCCTTCCACGACCAAGTCTTTCCCGATGCGGCGAACCGTGACGTGGCACAATGTCAGTGCCTGGGCCAAGCGCTTCGGGCTACGGTCGCCGATCACAGACTTGGCATCCTGCCCTCCCATAAGAGTAGGAGCAAGATAGAGCACGACGTGATTGACCAGTTTTGCTCGTAACGCTGCGGCATTGACGGTGCTGCCTCCCTCGATGAGCACGGAAGTGATCCCGCGCTTGCCCAGCATCGTCAACAGGGCTGGAAACGAGACACGCCCGTTCTTCATCGAAAGGGACACGACCTCCACCCCTGCCCGTTCAAATGGACGGCGGCGTAACCGGGATGCACGACTTGTGGTCACGATCAACGTCTTCGCTCGGTCCTGCTTGGCACAGACCGTCGCCGTCGGTGGCGTCCTGAGTCGGCTATCGAGCACGACACGCAACGGCTGCCGCGGTGCCAGCTTGAGTGGGCGATCGGACAGTCGAGCCGTCAGCGTGGGATTGTCCTTGAGCACGGTGCCGACCCCGACGACCACCGCATCCACCTGACTCCGGAGTCGATGCGCGTCTTGGCGCGCGCGCGGACCCGTAATCCATCGAGACTCCCCCTTCGCCGTAGCCACCTTTCCATCCAACGTCATCCCGGCTTTCAGGATCACGTAGGGTCGGCCGGTCATCACCCAGTGGAGATAGGTGCGATTCAGCTGTGCAGCTTCTTCTTGTGCGACCGCCGTCGTCACCGTGATCCCGGCCCGACGCAAGGCAGCAATCCCTCGACCTTTGACTGAGGAATTGGGGTCGGCCATCGCTACCACCACCTGTCGCACACCCGATTGAATGACTGTCGGCACGCACGGTGGGGTTCGCTTGAGGAGGTGGCAACAGGGTTCGAGCGTGACGTAAAGCGTCGCGCCATTGGCGCGTGGCCCCGCTTGCTTGAGCGCAAGAATTTCTGCGTGAGGTTGCCCTGGACCGTGGTGATACCCGCGGCCCATGATACGGCCATTCTTGACCACGAGGGCGCCGACCATGGGATTCGGGCTGGTCTTGCCCCGGCCCTTCGCCGCGAGACGAAGCGCCAGGGTCATGAAGTGGCGGTGCGGTGTGGCGGCGGTCACCGTTTCTTGCGCGTGACGCGCGATCGGCTGCGAGGCCGCGGAGCCGACTTCGTCTTCGTGGTCTTCATCGTTGCCTTCTTCGCCTTTGCACGCGTCCCTGAAACCTTGCGCATGGGGCGGGAACTGCTCGATCCGACTTCCGTCAAGGCCCCATGGGCCGCCGCAAGCCGCGCAATGGGGACACGATAGGGCGAGCAGCTCACGTAGTCCAATCCGAGTTCATGGCAGAACTCAACCGAACTGGGATCGCCGCCGTGCTCACCGCAGATGCCGAGCTTAATTGCAGGACGGGTTTTCCGACCTCCCGCGATGGCCTGCTTCATCAAGGCCCCCACCCCTTCTCGATCAAGCACCGCGAAGGGATCTGCTTCCAGAATGTTGGCGGTTCGATAAAAATCGATGAACTTCGCCGCATCGTCGCGGGAGAAACCAAACGTGGTTTGGGTGAGGTCGTTCGTCCCGAATGAAAAGAACTCCGCCTCTGTCGCGATTCGATCCGCCGTCACGGCGGCACGGGGCAGTTCGATCATGGTGCCCACGAGGTAAGAGAACTTCACGTTGTACCGCTTCATCGTCTCCTGCGCCACCTCGCGGACCAAATCTTTCTGCGCCTTCATTTCCGAGACCATTCCCACTAGCGGAATCATGATCTCCGGGACGATCTTCTTCCCTTCCTTGGCCAGTTCGCACGCAGCCTCCATGATGGCCCGCGCCTGCATGCGGGTAATCTCCGGCATCGTAATCCCGAGTCGGCACCCGCGTAACCCGAGCATGGGATTGAACTCGTGGAGTTCCTCGACGCGGGCCAGCAACCGACGCTTTTCTTCGAGCCTGGCTCCGTCGCGCCCAGTCAGCTCCAGCTGTGCAATCTCCACCATCAAGTCTTCACGCTTCGGCAGAAATTCGTGCAACGGCGGATCGAGCAGACGAATGGTGACCGGATAGCCCGCCATCTCGCGATAGAGCCCGATGAAATCCTTTTTTTGCAGCGGCAGGAGCTGATCGAGAAACTTTTCCCGCTCTTCTTTGGTCCGCGCCAAGATCATCTTCTGCATAATCGGGATGCGATCCTCGGCGAAGAACATATGCTCCGTACGACAGAGTCCAATCCCTTCAGCACCGAAGCCACGCGCGATTTTTGCTTGATCCGGTACGTCCGCATTGGCGCGGACGCGAAGCGTCCGCACGCGGTCGGCCCATGACAGAATCACCGCGAAGCGCTGGTACTTGTCCGACTTCTTCCCATCCAACTTGCCCTGGATGACTTGAATGATTTCAGATTCGACGACGGGAAGGTCCCCCTCGTACACATTGCCGGTCGAACCGTTGATCGAAAGATAATCTCCCTCACGAAACACTTTGGCCCCGATGCGAACGGACTGGCCGTCCAGCACTTCCACCGCATCGCAGCCGGCCACGCAGACCTTGCCCATTTGCCGGGCGACCACCGCAGCATGAGATGTCATCCCGCCACGGGCCGTCAAGAATCCTGCCGCGGCGTTCATCCCATGAATAACGTCCGGGCTCGTTTCCTGTCTGACCAACACCACGCGAGTACCAGCCGCTTTCATCGTCACGGCCCGATCGGGAGTGAGGGCAATCTTCCCGGCTGCCGCGCCAGGACCGGCTGGGAGCCCTTTCCCCAGGGGATTGGACTTCGACTCTTCTTTCGTGTCGAAAATCGGATAGAGATATTGCGCCAATTGCTCCGGTCCGATCCGCCGCACCGCTTCCTGCTTCGAGATGAGGCCTTCTCTGACCATGTCGACCGCAATCTTCACGGCGGCAATACCGGTCCGTTTGCCGACCCGGGTTTGCAGCATGTAGAGCTTGCCCTCTTGGATCGTAAATTCCAAATCGAGCATATCCCGGTAATGTTTTTCGAGCTTCTTGTAGGTGTGCTCCAGTTCCTTGTAGGCCTCCGGCACATTCTTGGCGAGCGCATTCACCGGAAGCGGAGTCCTGATGCCGGCCACGACATCCTCGCCTTGGGCATTCATCAAACATTCGCCGAAAAAACTCTTGTCGCCGGAGGCAGGATCGCGCGTGAACGCCACACCAGTGCCGCTCGTTTCCCCCATGTTGCCGAACACCATCGCCACCACATTGATGGCCGTGCCCCACGAGTCGGGAATCCCGTAGAGGCGCCGATAGGTGACGGCCCGCGCGCCGAACCAGGAGGAAAAGACGGCGTTGACGGCCAAGCGAAGCTGTTCGAGCGGCTCATCGGGGAACTCTTTCTTGGTCTCTTCCTTAATGAGTGCCTTAAAGTTGGCGACCAATTCCCGAAGGTGCCGCGCATCGAAATGGGTCTCGTGTGTCACGCCCACCTCGGCCTTCTTCTGCTTGAGGATCGCTTCGAAATGTTCGCGCGGCACGCCCATGACGATGCTGCCGTACATGGACACAAATCGCCGATAGCTGTCCTGGGCAAAACGATCGTTGCGTGTTTTTGCCGCCAGCCCCTCGACTGTCTTGGTCGTCAGACCGACATTCAGCACCGTGTCCATCATGCCCGGCATCGAGGCCCGGGCGCCGGACCGGACCGAGACCAGCAACGGCCGCTCAGGATCGCCGAACCCCATGCCCATCGACCGCTCGACCCGCTTGAGCGATTTCAACGCGGCGTCCCACATGCCGGTAGGATACTGTTTCCCGTTCTTGTAATATTCGGCGCAGGCCTCGGTGGAAATCGTGAAGCCGGGCGGAACCGAGATGCCGAGATTCGTCATTTCGGCAAGTCCGGCCCCCTTCCCGCCGAGGAGCTCTTTCATGTTGGAGGTCCCTTCGGCCAAGCCGTCACCAAAGTAGTACACGTATTTCTTTGCCACGCTGCCCTCTCCTTCGCGTTGACTTCAGTTCAATTCAATGGACGAGTGATGCCCCGTGGCTGGCGGCGGATTCGAGACGCAGCCGATACCGGCCGACCAGATACCACTTCGCCACCAGCCCAAACGCAATGACTGCCACGACAGCCAGCACCAATATCAGCAACCGATAGTCGGCGTGACCCCCCTGATCCACATAATACTGCCCGTCAGGCCCATGCCGAAGCTTGATCTCCCGTTGAATCTGATGAGTCTTGCCGGACGGATCGGATAGATTGATCCACTCCGAGCAGAGAGGTACCGGGTCCGCCGCTCCCGTAACGGACTGCCAGCCGAGCCGGAGACAAATATCCTGTTTGGAGTTGAATACATCGGGAGTCGTTACCAGTTCATCGAGGTTAATCCCACTGGCCCATAACCCAACCAAAACGATCGCGTTGCAAAGAATTATCATGGCGAGAGACACGCCGATGGTGAACCGACGGACTTTCCTCGCCCGACGTTGATCGTCTGACAATGATTGATCCATCCCCACACCCGATCGTGTTGTCTCACTCAGTAGGTGGTCTGGATGAGTCCCCTATTGCGCGCGTTCAACGAGGCCCTTCACACACGCATCAATCGACCACTGCCTCTTGAGTGCTGTTTCCCGCACTCTTTTGCCTCTCCCCCGGAATGGCACCCGTGCTGGTCTCAATGCGGCCGTCGAGCGAGGCCCGTCCTCGGGCGCGCGCTCCGGGAGCAGGAGACCAGCATGGGTGTCGTTCCATGCTCTACCCCCCTTGTACCACAATCTGCGAAAAGTCCGCGAACGACATGAAGAAATCGTCCACTTTCTTAAGGAGCGACAGCCGGTTGCTCCGGACCGCCGGATCCTCGGCATTTACCATCACGGCTTCGAAAAAAGCGTCGATGGCTGGTTTGAGTTCGACCAACAGGTCGATTGCATTGTCATATGCATACCCATATTGCCCCGCATACATTTGCTGGAGCGTCTGCGACATCCTTGTCCCACGTTCCAGTATGGCAGTATGGAGACTTCCTTCCGAAGGATGCTGGAACCGTTGGGGATCTACCGGCATAGGATTCCATGTTCCCTTTTCTTTTTCGACCAACCGGTGCGCCCGCTTGAAGCCAACGATCAACGAATCGAATTCAGGTTTCACAGTCATACTTTGCAGCGCATCCATTTTTTTCAGAAGATTTTGAAGCTCGAACGAATGCCGGTCAGTGACCTTAAGGACAGCATTCATTACGTCATCTCGCAAGTTACAAATAGTCCTGCCATAATGACGAACTCGTTCAAAAAGAAACTCGACTAGCCGCCGCTGGGCATCGCCACTTTGCACAGGGTCCGCCTTAAAACCAGATTTCTCCACGATTGTCCGCGCATTCTCTACCGCTTGTCCAAGATCCAGCATGATTGCCCCTACACCTTCTAAAAGAATGCGGACAATAGCCGTGGCATGGCGGCGCAACGCGTATGGATCTTCAGAACCAGTCGGTACAATCCCAACATAAAAAAAAGCCGCGAGTGAATCCAGCCGATCAGCCAGAGATAGCACTCGGCCTTCGGCCGTTTCTGGCAACTCCCCTTCGATCGACCGGGGGAGATATTGATCCCTGATGGCCTGACTCACTTCACGGGACTCTCCATCATGCTTCGCATATTCCCCACCCATGATGCCCTGGAGTTCAGGAAACTCACCGACAATCCCTGTCAGAAGATCTGCCTTACAAATTTTTGCAGCCCGTTGGCATTCCGATAAATCGGGGGAACTAATGGGGTGTCCCACGATATTACGGATATTTTCGACAATCCTCTCTATCAGTTCGCTAACCCGTCCCTGCTTCTGAGCCATGGTCCCGAGCTTTTGGTGGAACGTGACACCGGCAAGCTTCGTCACACGTTCCTCGAGCTTGACCTTCCGGTCTTCGTCAAAAAAGAACTTCGCATCGGCCAGACGCGCAGCCAGTACTCGCTCGTTGCCTTCGCGAATCAATCCCATATCTTTTGCTCGATTGTTCGTCACAGCGATGAAATGGGGAACGAGCTTCCCGGTCTCTTTGTGCTTCAAAGAGAAGAACCCCTGATGTTCTTTCATGGAGGTAATCAAGATCTCTTGCGGCATCTCCAGGTAGGCCGGCTTGAAGGATCCGATAATGGCATTGGGGCATTCGGTCGTATAGACCGCCTGATCCAACAAGTCTCCGTCCACATTCAACGTGAAGCCGGTCTTCTTGCACAATGTCGCGATCTGTTCTTCGATCATGTGGCGGCGGCGCTGCTGATCCGGAATGACCCCTTGATGTTCAAGCCCCTTCAGATAGGACTCATAGTCTCGAACCGCAATCCCCTTCGCACTCCCTAACACGCGATGGCCTTCCGTTCGGTTACCGGCAGTAATCCCCGCGACTTCGATGGGAAGCGTGGTCCCTCCGTACAGCGCCACCAGCCACCGTACCGGTCGAGCGAAACGCACGCCGGTGCTATTCCACTTCATCGCTTTCGGAAAAGTGATTTTCGCGATCAACTGCGGGAAGAATGCCTCCAGGACTACGTTGGCAGGCCGCCCCTGTTCCTGCTTCACCGCAAAGAGATACTCCCCCTTCGGAGTCCGGCGAATCTGCAGATCTTGGACGGCAACTCCTTGCCCTGTGGCAAATCCCGTCGCCGCTCTGGTCGGCTGGCCGGCCTGATCGAATGCTACCGCTTTGGAAGGCCCCACCGCTTCCATCACCATAGAGCTTTGCTGGGTCGCGAGGCCCTCA
>Ga0099828_10002181_pt1 | contig 13420 bp, 5 predicted proteins | sample CZO8metaG_2_FD_79338 | JGI IMG/M metagenome (GOLD analysis project Ga0099828, IMG submission 79338) | Vadose zone soil microbial communities from the Eel River Critical Zone Observatory, Northern California, USA - CZOApr15con2H1.8 metaG | ecosystem: Environmental > Terrestrial > Soil > Vadose...
CGAAGCGTGGCGTGGTACGGAATTCCCATTCCCAGCCGCGCCAGCTTGGGCCCCACAATGTAAGCGCCGGTGTCGTCCCGGTAGAGGTAGCCCTCGCCTTCCAAATGTGCGAGGAAGCGGTAGGCGGTACTCTTGTGGACGCCCGTCTGCTGGGCAATCTGCCGGAGCTGGAGTCCCGAAGGAGCGGTATCCAGAGCTTCCAGGATTCTCAATACCTTCGCCACGACGCCGACCGGCGCTGCTTTTGAGTCTCGCGCTCGAATCATCGGATTCTCCTGATCCCGGTTAAAGAAATTGACCCATCGCTTCGTCCTGCCTGGGCACTCGCGGCGAAGGGCCGGCGCTCGAAGGAGCAGCCCGGTTTCTATCATTTCAGAATATAAAATGCAAATTTTTTATCTTGAATTTCGCTCGCGGGCTTGCTATTGGAGGACATTCGCCGGGTGCCGGCTGGTGGAGGCATTTCGTTGGGCGACACGGCCCCAGAACGGCCGATCGTTTCGCGGGGGCACCACGCACCGCGCCATCCTCAGCTTGCGGTTCTTGGCGCTTCAAGGGAGTGGTTCGGGGCGCCCCTTTACGCCTCTCCGTGCAGGCCCTTGGCGCTCAAGAGGTTGATTCATTCCGCTGCGCGCGACAGGCGAAGTCTCATCACGAGGAGGGACTTATGCGTCTAGGGATAATGGCCGCAGCTTTGCTGGTCGTCATCCTGACGGTGCCCACGTCGCCGCCGCTCTACGGTCAGACGGCCATCGGGGAGGTGAACGGGACCGTGACCGACCCGTCCGGAGGATTTGTCCCCGCGGCCAGGGTAAAGCTCATCAACCAGGCGACGAAAATCGAAGATCGGGCTTCGACGAATTCCAACGGGTACTTCGTGTTCATCAACGTCCGGCCTGGAACCTATATTCTCAAGGTAGAAGTGCAGGGGTTCAAGACAGCGCAACTTCCGCCCTTCGATGTAGGCGTCAACCAAACGGTCACGCAAGGCGTAAAGCTCGACGTCGGCGCAGTTACCGAGACGGTGGAAGTGACCGCGCAGTCCGAGATGATCGAACGATCTACCAGCGAACTGGGCACCGTGATTGCGGAAAGAACTGTCAACGATCTGCCGCTGAACGGGCGGAATTTCACGCAGTTGCTGACCCTCACCCCAGGTGTCACTCCGGTCTCTACCTCCCAAAACAAGAGCATAGGCGGAGTCGAGGGGAACGTCGGAATCCCGGGGTCAGGTTTTTCCGACCCTTCTTTCCACGGGCAGGAGAACCGTTCGAAGCTCTATTTTTTTGACGGGATCATCAATACGAACATCCGCGGGCCCACGTATATCGTTATACCGGACATTGATCTGGTCCAGGAGTTCAAGGTCGTCGGGCATGATGCCAAGGCCGAGTTCGGCGGCGCAACGGGTGGTGTGATGAACATGGTCTCGAAGTCCGGGGGCAACGGCTTTCATGGCTCGGCCTTCGAGTACGTGCGCAACGATGCATTCGACGCTCGCGATTCGTTCAAGGATTTCGACTCACTCACTCGAGCCCCCGCCATCGCCCCATTTCGACAGAACCAGTTCGGGGCGTCCTTTGGCGGGCCGGTCATCAAGAACAAGACTTTCTTTTCCGGAGGCTACGACGGCTGGCGCTACAGCAAGCCCAGTCAAGATTTGTCTCACGTGCCCACTGCCGCGGAGCTGAGCGGAGATTTCTCAAAGACGACGGTCGTCCAACACATCATCTTCAACCCCTTCAGCGGTGCTGGTGCCTCTCGCCAGCGTTTTGTATGCGACGCCAACCAAGCAGGATTGCCTCCCATCGAGAACCTTAACGCGAGCAAGATTCAGGTTCCCCTCCCGGGGCAGGCCCCCGTGGCCTGTAACAAGCTGCCAAACAGCCTGATTTTCAAGCCGCTGCAAGCGTTCCTGCAAGCGTATTCGGCTACGCCCAGCCCGGCCCTTGCGAGCGACCCCGCCCGCAATTTCATCCAGAGCCGGGGCACGACGAACAACTCCAACAGCTTTCAGGTGAGGGTGGATCACCGTTTCCGCGACCGCGACAACGTTTTCTTCCGCTATACCGAACAGCGCGTGTCGGTTTTGAACCCGATAGGGGAAGCCGGATCCAGCTCGGGCAGCTCGGCGGGCAGAAACTATGGCGGAGGATGGGTGCACACCTTTCGGCCGAACCTGATTCTCGACGTGCGCGCCGGCTATGCGGGCCGCCCCGGTGTGGATGCGGGTCAACAAAACCAGCATCCGCTTGGGCTGCCAAAGATGAAGGACCTTGGTTTTACCGACATCGACAAGTATCAGGGCATGCTTGTCAGGCTCAACACCAGTGAGTGGACCGACGGCGGCAGCAACGATTTTGGTATTCGCGGCCCCGCACCCCGCGAAAATCCGAACTGGAGCGTTACCCCGAATCTGAGCTGGCTTAAGGGCAACCACTACCTCAAGACGGGTTTCTGGTTTATCCGTGCCAAGCGGATACAGGAGAACACGTTCCAGCGGGTTACTTTTAGCGACGAGCAGACCGGCAATCCAGGCGCGCCCTCTGGCACAACAGGCCTGTCGCTCGCGTCGGCCATGTTGGGTCTGCCATCCAGTTTCAATGGTGAACAGCCCATCCCGGGCGGGGGCCCGGTCAAATTCAAGTATGCGGCCTGGGCAGTGTATGTGCAGGACGAATGGAAGGTGAGGCCGAAGGTAACCCTGAGTTGGGGCCTGCGCTTCGATGCCTTGACCCAGCCGCAGACGCTTGATGGCCGGCTGTGGAACGCTCTCGATCTTGCTCATCAACATTGGATCATCGGGGCAGCCACCATGCCTCCGTTTTGCAGTGTGGCCCAAAAGGCGCCCTGTATTCCGGATGGTGCGCCGCTCTACACTCCACAGAACAATCCAAGCTGCAACAACACGACTATCCGCTGTGATTTTCGCCAGGACGCCCATTTCAGCAACGTCATAGCGGCCGGCAAGCCGTTTTTCTCGCCTCCGCCCGTGCGGGACAATTGGGGGCCGCGCATCGGTGTAGCCTGGCAGCTCACTGCGAACACAGTCATTCGCGGCGGCTACGGGCTCTACTGGGATGCGGTTCCGGCCAGGAGCCAGTACGCTCAGAACGTTCTCGAGAAAGGCGTGTGGCCTGATGCCACGGCCTTTAGCGGAGACACGAACGGTTCCAACGTGGCCCCGAGCCAACTGAGAACGATCGACATGATCCAGGGGCATTTCCCGACTCCGCTGCCGCCGGCGACTCCGTGGACTTCCGGGAGTTTCTTCGTCGCTCCCGATTTCAAGGATGGCTACTCGCAACAGTGGAATTTCGAGATCCAACGACAGATGACTCCAAACCTGATGATCGCCGCCGCCTACGTGGGCAGCGTAAATGGACGTCTCGATTATGAAGGGAATGCGAATGCTGCAAGGCAGGCCTCTCCAAATAACACCTGTGCCCCGACGGATGCTGCTTGCAATAAGGCCTATAGGGATGCCGTAGACGCCCTCCGAGCTATGCCCTGGGCGACGGCAGGAATAACCTACGCGCAGAGCATTGGGTACTCGAATTACAACGCGCTGGAGGTCAAGGTGCAGCGGCGGTTTGCGAACGGATTGCACTCGCTGCTTTCCTACACCTGGGGGAAATCCATCGACACCAGCAGCGGTTACTTCAACGTCGAGAACGGCCCTCAAGGAAGTTCAACCGTTCAAAACTATTATGACCAGAGCACGGCCCGCGGCATCTCTGCGTACGACATCACACATTTTCTCTCCTGGGCTACCGTCTATGAGCTTCCAACGGGGCGAGGGAAACGGTGGTTTCAGAGCGGTCCGGCGTCCTGGATTCTCGGCAACTGGCAGTTGAACTACATTCTCCAGGCACGGTCGGGCCAACCGTACGGCCTCATCGTGACTGGGGACCCCGCCAACCTCAAAGGATCCGGAGGAGTCGGGAGCGGATCGCCGGGTGGCTACGCCCGGCCTAACATAATCGCCGACCCCTTCCAGGCCGGCCCTGTAGCCTCGAACCCTAACACAAGGTGCCAGAAAACCATCTCGCAGGGCGGGCGCGCCGCTGATGCGACCCGAACTACAACTACTTGGTTCAACCCTTGCGCCTTTGCGGCCCCGGTAGGGTCATTCGGGAATCTCGGGAAAAATGCGTTCCGAGGGCCCGCGGTATTCAATATCGACTTGTCTCTGTTCAAGAGCCTCCCCTTGCCCAGAGAGGGATGGAACCTCCAGCTTCGCGTCGAATCGTTCAACGTTTTCAACATCCAGAATTGGGATGCGCCGGGGGTTCCCTCGGGAAGCGGGACTTCGGTGCAGATCCGCAGCTCCGGTGAGGGGAAAATCACAGGCCTCGCCGGTCAGCCCCGGCAGATCCAATTCGGGCTGAAGTTCGTCTTCTGATGATGCTGAGGAGCCGAATGGTCCACGCGCGGGACGCTCACGGCACGTCCACCGCTCAGAAGCGGAATATCGGAGGAGTGGGAAGGAATTGCGGAATCCCGGGGTCCGGTTTTGCCGACGCCCCTTTGCACGGGCAGGAGAACCGTTCGAAGCTGATCATCAACACAAATGTGCGCGGGCCCACCTACATGGCGACGTCCTCCGGCGTGGATTGGGACGTCGCAACTTGGCTATCGATTCAACAGGAGGGCTTCCATGTCTATCACCAGGCCGAACTCGCTCACACTGGCTTGTGGTCTGCTCTGCGCGCTACTCGCAAGTGCGCTGGCCGCGGCGCAGACGGTTACCGGCACAGTCTCCGGCACGGCAATTGATTCTTCCGGCGCCGTGATGGCAGGAGCCACTGTCACGCTCATTAACGAGCGGACGGGTGATGTGCGCAAGCTCACCACTAATGAGGATGGCAGATTCATCTTCTCGGCGGTCCAGCCGGGGCCTTACGCCATAAAAGTAGCAGCCCAGGGCTTCCAAACCCTCGAGCAGAAAGGCATTGTGTTGAGCGCAAACGAAGACCTAGCGCTGGGCCAATTCGCGGTGAAACCAGGTCAGGTGACGGAAACTGTCACCGTAACCTCAGGCGGCGGCAGGGTCGAGACCGAATCGAGTGATCTTACGGCGCGGCTGACATCCGACCAGATCAGCCTGATCTCGACGAAAGGGCGCGACATTACCTCGCTGTTACGCCTGCTGCCTGGAACGTCCTATATCGACGACATTGAAGCTGTGGGGGAGGGCTTCGGGACCGACTTGCCTAACATCTCGGGACAGCGCGGCCGTTCGACCGTGGCCACGGTGGATGGCCTGAATGCCAGCGAACCGAGCGGCTCGAACAAGTTGAGCATGACTATCAACCAGGACGCGGTCGGCGAAGTCAAGGTCCTGCGCAATAATTACGCCGCGGAATACGGCAACAACGGCGGCGCCATGATCAATATCGTCACCAAGAGCGGTGGCCGCGAATATCACGGCAGCGCCTACTATTTCCTTCGCAATGAAGCGCTCAACGCCAACGAATATTTCAATAACAAAGCGGGACTGGAGAGGGGACTCTACCGCCACAACATCTGGGGGGTCACCTTGGGCGGGCCGGTGCCGAAAATCTTCTCGAACCCGGAAAGAAAGAAATTATTCTTCTTCTACTCGTTCGAGAAGCCGCACACTATTACGCCCCAGGACGCTCGTTTTGTGACGGTGCCCACCGAACTCGAACGTCAGGGGGATTTCTCACAATCGTTTTCAGGGTTTGACTCGAAGACCGGTCAACCGATCAAGGTTTTCGTTCGCGATCCACGCATCACCACGGGTAATTGCAACGCCACGGACCAGAGCGCGTGTTTCAAAGATCCCTTGCGCGCGACCCAAAGCAACCCAACAGGCTTGAACATCATTCCGCGCGCACGCTGGAATTCAAGCGGGCTGGCGCTCCTCAACTTCTTTCCTCAGCCCAACCAGCCGGGTGGCCGCACCGGGGCCGGAAATCCCTTCAATTACGTGGTCCAGAAAAGTGTGGACGTGCCCAAGTGGAGCCAGGTCATCCGTGCGGACTTCAAGCCATCAGACAACGACAGCTTCTACGTGAAGGCACAATGGTGGACCTCCGATAACGAGGGAACCGCCACGTCCGGCTGGCCTGGTGGTGATGCCAATCGGTGGGGGATCAGTTCGCATTACTTGTATAAGGACAACGGTCTTTCACTCAACTGGGTTCACGTCTTCAGCCCGCGCATCCTTACTGAGGCGACGGTCGGCGTGCGACACGATTCCGAAGGATTCATACCCTCCACCGGCGTGATTGACCGCTTGTCCAGGACGACGTTGAACTACACGGCGCCCCAGCTCTTCCCTGAGAACAACAAGCTCGGAACGATCCCGAGAGCTACCAATTGGAGCGGCGTCGCGGGCACGCCGGCCAACATTAACTGGCTCGACCGCTGGGGGGGAACCGGCAACGATTACATCCTCCCCTCTGTGGCCGAGAACCTCTCGATCAACCGCGGCAATCACACCTATAAGGCAGGCATCTATTTCGAGTGGATGCGGAATGGTGAAGCCCCGGGAGGCAATTGGAGCGGGACCTTCAACTTCAGCGGCACCGACAGTAACTTCACCGCCGCTCTCGGAAACACCAGCTACGCCTATGCCAACGCGCTCATCGGAGATTTCAACAGCTACACCGAGGGGAGTTCGCGTCCTCACACGAATCTCGAGATCGCGCTCCTTCAATGGTATGCGCAGGATCAGTGGAAGGTTAACAGGCGGTTGAGTCTTACCTACGGACTGCGCATGGGCTACCACTCGCAGTGGTTCCAGCGTGACCGGCTGGCTTCAAGTTTCGATCCCACCCGCTATGACCCCGCCAAAGCGCCGCTACTCTATCGGCCTTTCTGCATTGGCGGGACGCCGGCCACTAGCCCCTGTGCGACCTCCAACCGACGCGCCGTTGATCCGCGGAACCTCCCCAAGCCTGCCTCCGGCCAACTGTTGAATGCTGTCTTCGTGGGCACGTTCGTTCCGGGAACGGGCGACCCCCTCAATGGCCTGGCGTTGCAGACGGACCCGACGACCACTGCGGGATTCAAGAACGTGCAGCCGGTTGACTGGGAACCGCGCGTGGGCTTTGCCTGGGACCTGCTTGGCACGGGCAGGACGGTCCTGCGCGCTATGGGTGGCGTCTATCATGCCCCGCGCACTGGGGGCGGGACGACGGGCGGGAATCTGGTCAACAATGTGCCGTTTCAGCGCACTCTGACGATCAATTTCGGCAAGATTGACGATCTCACCAACCTCATCGGCACGAATTCGCCGAGCGCCGTGAATGCGCTTGAAGTGAACTCCAATACGTCCACCACCTACAACTTCTCACTTGGCATCCAGCAAGAAATCGGCTTCAAGAGTGTGATGGAGATCAGTTATGTGGGTTCAGTGAGCCGGCACCTGGGGGAAAGACGGAACATCAACGGCGTTCCCGACACGGCAAAATTCCTGGATTTGCATCCCGAGAATAGAAATCCTTTTAGTACGGGCGCCCTAGCCGATAATTTCTTTCGCCTCTATCAAGGCTACGGCGACATCAACACGGTTATGTATTCCGGTAGCTCGAACTATAACGCGCTACAGGTCCAGGTCAATCGCCGGTACACGCGCAGCTTCCAGTACGGTATCGCCTACACGTACTCGAAGACCCTGGACTACGCCAACGACGACTCCTCCGATGTGTTTTTTTCCCGCCCCTATCGTCAATTTAATTACGGCCCGGCTGACTTCGACGAAGCCCATATTTTCACGGCCAATTACATCTTGGACCTGCCTTCCCTCGGGCGACGCTGGAACAACGGTTTCGTGAAAGCGGTCTCCGACAATTGGCAGGTTTCCGGCACCACATCGTTCGTCAGCGGCAAACCCAAAACCATGGGAACCGGAACGGGCTTGAATTGGACTTACACCGGCGGGGCCGTCAACGACTACACGGGTGGGGAAGTGCAGGCACGCCCCAACATGGTTTGCGATCCAAACCGCGGGGCGCACGGGGTGACTCCCAGCGGGCTGCCGATATTGATCGACACTTCATGCTTCGCCCGCCCGGCTGCCAGGGGAGAGATCGGCAATCTGGGGAGGAACGTGATTCGCCTGCCTGGGATCTTCAACTTCGACCTGGCGGTTTTCAAGAATATGCACCCGAGCGAGAGAACGACTGTGCAGTTCCGCTGGGAGACATACAATCTGTTCAATCACACGAATTTCAAGGACATTGATGGCAGTATGACTTTCGCCGTCGACGCGACTACCGGTCAGATCATTCAGACCAACCCCCGGTTTGGCGCGCCCATCAGTGCCCACTCCCCGCGGGTGATGCAGGGGTCGCTGAGATTCAGCTTTTGACCAATGGTCACACGAACGATCAGCAACGATGAGTCCGGACCTGAAGGTTGCCTTTGACTGACGGAGCTGTTCGGCAGATCCTTCTCAACACCGAATCAGCTGTCTGAGAGGAGACGCTAGAGAATGAGAGACGGAATGCCAAGGGACCGTACCCCTCGGCGCAGCTTCATTCGCGGGCTTGCTGCTGGCGCTCTCGCCGTGCCGGCTGGAGCCCTCGCCGCCGGCGCGTTCCCGGGCCGCGCCAGCGAAGCGGATGCGCCGTTGCTCGAGACTCCTGCTGAGCCCACACCAAATTACGTCTTCAATGTTCTGGATTTTGGCGCCGTGGGCGATGGCAAGGCCCCGGCTACACGCGCCATCCAGGCTGCCATTGACGCCTGTGGGAAGGCCGGCGGAGGGAAAGTGGTTGTGCCGCCGGGGAAATACCTCACCGCCCCGCTCTTCCTGAAGAGCCACATGCAATTGGAAGTGATGGCCGGAGCCACGTTGCTCGGCACTACCAACTTCGCAGACTACCCGGCCATCCAGGGCCGCTGGGAAGGAATCAATCGCACGGTCTACGCCTCCCTGATCACGGGATTCGATCTGGAAAACGTGTCCGTTACGGGCGGCGGGACATTGGAGGGACAAGGCCCGATCTGGTGGGACGTCCAGCACAAGATTAACGCCGCGCGCCGCCAGATGGGCCTGGGCGCCCGTGAACCCGAGAACCCGTCCGGCTCTGAACTCAAGTGGCCGCGGCCGCGCATGATCAACATCTATCGCAGCCGAAACGTTCGCATCAGCGACGTGACCATCCAGAATTCGCCGTCGTGGACCGTCCACCCCGTCCTGTGCGAAGACGTGTGGATCGAGGGAATTCGGATCCTCAGCCCGCGCGACGCGCTCAACACGGACGGTATTGATCCGGACTCCTGCCGCAACGTGCGCATCTCCGATTGCTACATCAGCACGGGCGACGACTGCGTGGTCATCAAGTCCGGCTACCGCTACCAGCCGGGGAATCCTTATCCGGCATCGGAAAACATCGTCGTGTCGAATTGCGTGTTCGGCTTCGGCCACGGCGGCGTGGTGATCGGCAGCGAGACCGCAGGCGGCGTCCGCAACGTGGCTGCCAGCAATTGCGTGTGCGACGGCACGCGTCGCGGACTCTATTTCAAGACCGCGCGCGGCCGCGGCAACGTCATCGAAAACGTCCGCGCGGTGAATTTCGTGATGCGAAACATCGTGGATACCGCCGTCCTGGTGAGCATGTTTTACACCAGCGCCGACCGGAACAAAGCGATGCCTCTGGATGAGTTCACGCCGACCATGCGCAACATCCATTGCGGCCAGATCACCATCCACGGAGCCAAGCGGTCCGTCGTGATCGAAGGTTTGCCGGAAAACCCGATTCAATCGCTCGGCCTCAATGACGTGCGCATCATCTCCGCCGAGACGGGAGTTCAGTGCTCAGGCGTACGCGGCATGACCTTTGAAAACGTGGTTGCCAATCCCGATAGCGGCGCGCCCGTATCCCTGGCGAATGTGCGGGATGTCGAGCTGCTGCGGGTGCGCACGGAGAAGCCCGATCCAACGCAGCCGGTCATCCGCATGGAGCGGGTGCAGAACGCGGTGGTCCAATCCTGTTCGTCCGTCGAGGGGAGCCCCGCGCTGCTGGAAGTCAAGGGAGCCGAAAACAAGGGGATTTCGCTCGCGCTGAACCGCGTCCCGAAAGGAATGAAGGAGGTTGCGTTTATGGACGGAGCGGCGGAAGATGCTGTCTTGAGACGCGTCTGAGGCAGCTTCCACCGCCATCCAGGGCCAGGTAAGACTCTCATGCGCAACCGAGTGCTCCAACTCGACCCCAGAGATAACGTCTTGATCGCTTTGACCGATCTGAAGAAGGACGAGCAATTCCCGCTGTCCGGCCAGACCTACGCGCTTGTGTCCGACGTGCCCGCTAAGCACAAATTCGCAATGCGCGACCTGGCGGCTGGTGATCCGGTATTCATGTACGGCGTGATCGTAGGAAGAGCCGTGACACCGATCCGCCGCGGCGAACTGGTCACCACGCGAAACCTCCGCCATGAAGCGGCCGCTTTCCAGGAGAGCGGAGAGCCCCATCCCTGGCGCGCGCCCGATGTATCGAAGTGGCAGCAGAGATCGTTTCCCGGCTATTTCCGCTCCGACGGCCAGGTTGGCACGCGGAACTATTGGCTCGTGATACCGCTCGTCTTTTGCGAAAACAGAAACCTGGAAGTCCTGAAGCAAGCGTTCGAAGAAGAGCTTGGATTTGCCGTGCCGCAGGTCTATCGCCGCCACGTCGCCGAGCTGGTCGCGCTCCACCGCGAAGGCCGTTGGGAAGAGATCCGGACGTATTCGTTCACGGATAATCCTCCGCTGGCCGGCCCGCGGCGGAAGGTTTTCCCCAACGTGGATGGAATCAAGTTCCTGATGCACGAGGGTGGCTGCGGCGGGACGCGCGAGGATTCCAACAACCTTTGCGCTCTGCTCGCCGGCTACATCCACCATCCCAACGTGGCCGGCGCCACGGTGCTGAGTCTCGGCTGCCAGAACGCCCAGGTCCCGATCCTGCGCGAAGAGATCCATCGGCGCAATCCGCATTTTGACAAGCCATTGCTCATCTTCGAGCAGCAGCAAAGCGGGTCCGAAGCCGCAATGCTCTCCGAAGCCATCCGGGCCACCTTTCTCGGCCTGGTTGAAGCAGACAAGGCCACGCGCAGGCCCGCTCCGCTTTCGCATCTGTGCGTGGCGCTCAAGTGCGGCGGGTCGGATGGCTTCAGCGGCATCTCGGCCAATCCGGCCATTGGCCACGTTGCTGATCTGGTCATCGCAACTGGCGGCCGGGGAATTCTCGCCGAGTTCCCCGAGCTCTGCGGCGTGGAGCAGGAGCTGATCAACCGCTGCGTGCGAGAGGAAGGGTCCCGGCGCTTCGTCCAACTCATGCGCGACTATGCGGCGCGGGCCCGGGCTGTGCGCTCAGGCTTTGAGATGAATCCTTCACCGGGAAACATCCGTGATGGCCTGGTTACCGACGCAATGAAATCGGCGGGCGCGGCGAAGAAGGGCGGCACCTCGCCCGTCACAGCGGTCCTCGATTATCCCGAGTACTCGACCACGCCCGGACTAAATCTCCTTTGTACCCCCGGCAACGACGTGGAATGCGTCACCGCGCAGGTGGGCTCCGGTGCGAATGTAGTGTTGTTCACGACGGGCCTGGGGACGCCGACCGGCAATCCCATCGCTCCTGTACTGAAGATCTCCACGAATTCGGATTTGGCCCGGCGGATGCAAGACATCATTGACATTGATACGGGCGGCATCATCTCGGCAGAGATGACGATCGAACAAATGGGCGAAGCCATCCTGGAGCTCGTCATCCAGGTCGCAAGCGGCGAGAAAAAGACCAAAGCGGAGCTGCTGGCACAGGACGATTTTATTCCCTGGAAGAGAGGCGTCTCACTCTGAAACCGCACGCTCACAGCTCGGGAGGTTTTCGGCTAGACCACAAGGGTGTCGTGGTCACCGGCGGCGCCAACGGGATCGGGCGTGCGGTCGCAAAGACCTTTGCGTGCCAGGGCGCCTGCGCGCACATCCTGGACATTGAACGGGAGCAGGCGGAGGCCGCCGCGAAGGAGATCACCGAAGCCGGCGGCAAGGCGGCCGCCTATTTGTGCGATGTCTCAGACCGCGTGAGTGTCGAGACCGTCTTTCGCGAGGTCTTCCGGCGAGACCGCATTCACATTCTCGTGAACAGCGCGGGGATCGCGCACGTCGGCAACGTGGAAGACACCAGCGAAAGCGACTTTGACTCCGTAATGCAGGTGAATGTGAGGGGTGTTTACAACTGCATGCAAGTGTGCATTGGGCACATGAAGGAGAATGGCGGCGGCGTCATCCTGAATATGGCCTCCATCGCCGCGACGGCCGGAGTCGCCGACCGGTTCGCGTACTCGGCCAGTAAGGGCGCCGTGCTTGCGATGACTTACTCTGTGGCAAAGGATTACCTGCGCCACAATATTCGCTGCAATTGCATTTCGCCAGCCCGGGTCCACACGCCGTTTGTGGACGGCTTCATACGCAAGAATTATCCCGGCCGCGAACAGGAGATGCTCGAGGTCTTGGGCCGCGCGCAGCCCATCGGCAGGATGGCGGATCCTCAGGAAGTCGCCTGGCTGGCATTGTTCCTGTGTTCGGACGAGGCGGCGTTTGTGACGGGCACAGATTATCCGCTCGACGGGGGCTTCTTCGCGCTCCGCGGATGATCCCGGCCGGCGCTCCGGGGCGCTGCCGCTCGCGGGTGAGTTTGTCGTGCCCGGAACGGCTGCGGTGGCCGCCACAAGGTCCTGCGGGATTGCATGACCATTGATTCGCACCAGCACTTCTGGAGATACGAACCGGCGCGAGACGCCTGGATTACCGATGAGATGTCCGTGCTGAAGCGCGACTTCCTGCCCGCAGATGTGATCCCGGAGTTGGGCGCAAACGGCATAGACGCCTGCGTCGCCGTTCAGGCCGAGCAATCAGAAAAAGAAACGCTGTTTCTGCTCGAGCTGGCACAGCAATACAAAGCGATTGCGGGCGTCGTTGGCTGGGTGGATCTCTGTGCCCCCGGCTTGCCGGAGCGATTGCAGTATTTTTCCCGCTTCCAGAAGCTCCGCGGGTTTCGCCACATCGTGCAGGCCGAACCCGATGACGGTTTCATGATCCGGGCCGAGTTTGTGCGCGGGATCGCATCTCTCGCGGCATTCCAATTTGCCTACGACATTCTCGTCTACCCGAAGCAGCTGCCGGCCGCGATTGAGCTGGTCGCGAAGTTTCCGGGGCAGCGATTTGTGGTGGACCACATCGCCAAGCCTGGGGTCCAGGCGGGGTGGCGCGCCGGTGCGAACAGCGCGTGGGCCCGGCACATGCGCGCGATCGCAGCCGGCGCAAACGTGTACTGCAAGCTCTCCGGCCTCATTACGGAAGCGGACTGGCGTCACTGGCGCGCCGAGGATTTTACGCCGTACCTGGATGTCGTGTTTGAAGCCTTCGGGCCCGAGCGGCTGATGTTCGGCTCCGATTGGCCCG
>Ga0099828_10002183_pt1 | contig 13409 bp, 8 predicted proteins | sample CZO8metaG_2_FD_79338 | JGI IMG/M metagenome (GOLD analysis project Ga0099828, IMG submission 79338) | Vadose zone soil microbial communities from the Eel River Critical Zone Observatory, Northern California, USA - CZOApr15con2H1.8 metaG | ecosystem: Environmental > Terrestrial > Soil > Vadose...
GTGAAGGTGATGTTCGTCGCGGGGCTCTGCGGCGCAGCCGGACTTGCTGTGAGCGAGGCCGTCTGGCAGTTCGAGACGGCCAGCTGATATGTGCCGATGTAGTAAGCCTCGTAGCTGCCCGCCGAGCCGCTGTGGCGTGCCCACACGCCAACGCCGTAGTTGCCGGCTGAGAGCCCGGTCGTATCCCATGAGTAGGTGTTCTGACCCCACGGCAGGAACGAAGTCTTGGCTGTCCACAAGCCGCCGGGCACTTGAACATAAAACTGGAATTCGGGGTGCGTGCAGTTGGTCGCTGTTGCGGTCAACGTGACCATGGTGCCGGGTAGCTGGGGATAAGCCGGACCGGCCGTGATGTTGGCGGAAAGGCAGTTCGGGCCGCCGTAGCTGTAGCCGGTTCCCAAGCCGATGATCCCTGTCGTACCGACAATTAAAGAAGCGCCGAGCACCGCAGTAACCGCACCCGCCGGCAAGATGCGATTCACGTGCTTCTTGAGCCGGGTGATGACAGACTCGAGATAGTTCATGGGTTCCTCCCTTGCCTCCATCGTGACTCGCGAAATTGGTGCCAGTAACTAAGGCGGCGCAGTTGTAACACATCCTTCTTGTCGGTCAGGGGTTTGATCTAGCCACCTGGACAGATAGGGAATCGAAGCCGGGGCACCCATACGGGGTTTCGTTATCGGAGGCAAACGAAACGGGATACGTTCCAAGCCCGTGGATTTGGTTACGAACGAGCTTTCTGCTAGGTACCGATGTAATAGGTGAGGATCGCATAAGAGTCGTACGCGTTCTGAGACTTGGGATCCTTGACCCAGACGCCGATTTGGTAAACGCCCCTGGGGGCACTATCCGCGAGGATGGAGAAGTTGGACGCAGTGCTGTAGCGAAGGGCGATATTCCAGACTCCGCCCACCGTCTCGGGCGTGTTCAATCCGACAGGTGGTAGCCACCAGAACTCGAAAAGGGCGCCAGTGCATCCGGCGGCGGTGGCTGTGAAGCCGACACCTCCGGTCGCTTGCGGCGACGCCGGGGAAGCCGAGATGGCAGCCGTGGTGCAACTCGCAGATAGCGTGTAGGTGACGATGCTGTAGGCGTCATAGACGTGCGTAAAGCCTTGCCTCGCCCACACACCGATTTGATACGTGCCCTGAGCAGACGAGGCCGTCTGACCAGCGATCCAGCGATACGTGTTGCCGGAGCCGAGGCCGAAAGAGCCGCCCAGGGGATAGGTCTGGATTAGCAGCCAGTTGCTTTGACCCGGAAGCACTGCCCACCACTCGAAGCGAGGCGACGGACACCCGCTAGCGGAGGCAGTGAAGGTCACTGCGGTCCCTGGGTACTGGGGCGACGCCACGCTGGGCGTGATGGTGACGGCTGTGCAGTTGCCGACAAGAATGTAGGTGCTGAGGGCGTACGCCTCATAAGGAGCCGTGGAACCGCTGTTGCGAGCCCAAACGCCGATCCCGTAGGTCCCGGGGCCGATCCCGTTCGCGGTCCAGTTAAAGGTGGCGGTCGAAGTCCCGTTCCAGGGCGTGTAGCCTCCGTTCCCCAACCATGCGCCCCCCGGGAACTGGAGGTAGAACTGGAATTCGAGGTGTGTGCAGGTCGTAGCCGACGCGGTCAGGACAACTGCACTGCCGACCACCTGCGGAGATGCGGGCGCAGCGGCAATGCTGGCGGACGTACAGGCCGTCGTGTCGTATGCGTAGCCGGTTCCTAACCCGACAGTTCCTGGCCCGCCAACGAATAAGGAGACGGCAAGGACACCGGTCACCGCGCCTATTGGGAAGATGCGACCGTCTTGCGACCTGATTAGCGTCCGCACCGAACTAAGCATCTTGTCACTCTTGCCGAGTTGGTTGTCGTCGAAAAAGAAACCGGGCGGCCTCACGGCCGCCCGGCTTTGTCGACTGACTGCTGGGTTTAGCTGCCTACGTAGTACGTGATGATCGCGTACGAGTCGTAGGTGTTCGCGGACTTGGGGTCCTTGACCCAGACTCCGAACCTGTACTGACCCCTGGCCGCCGCGGTGGCGTCAAAGGAAAGCGTAGCCGTGGTGCTGAATGCACCCTGGCTAACCCAGCCGCCACCCGGCGAGAGCACCCAGAACTCGAACAGGGCGCCGGTGCAGCCGGCTGCAGTGGCGGTGATAGTTACCGTGCCCGACGCCGTCGGGGAACCCGGGGCGGCCGAGATGGCAGCCGTCGGGCAGTTCGCCAGCAATACGTGGGTGGCGATGGCGTACGTGTCATATGCCATGGGCGAGCCGGTCTGCTTCGCCCACACACCAATCTGGTAGATGCCTTGCGTCGACAACGTTGTTAGGCCGGCGGCCCAAGCGTAAGTGTTGCTACCGGTCGCCTTGTAGTCCTGGATCATGACCCAAGTGCTGCTACCCGGACCCAAGGCCCACCACTTGAAGATGGCCCCAGGGCAGCCGGAGGCAGAAGCGGTCCACGTGACAGCGGCCCCAGGCGCCGATGGGTTAGCCGAATCCGCAATAGTGGCGACGTTGCAGTTGCCAGTCAGTGTGTATGTGCCGATTGCGAAAGCTTCGTAGGCGGCCGTGGAGCCGCTGTTGCGGGCCCAAACGCCGATCCCATAGATGCCCGGCGCGAGCGACGCCGTGGCCCAAGTGACTGTGTTGGTGGATGTCCCGTTCCAGGGTATGTACGCTCCCACTGCGGTAAAGGAGCTGCCTGGGACCTGCGTATAGAACTGGAATTCCGGGTGTCCGCAGCCGGTGGCGGTCGCGGTCAATACAACTGAAGCAACGCCAACAACCGACGGCGATGCCGGTGCTGCGGAGACGTTGGCGGAGGTGCAGGCCGTACCGCCGTAGTTGTAGCCGGTGCCAAGGCCGATGATTCCGGCGGTTCCAACAAATAGCGACCCTGCAAGTACGGCCGTTACCGCCCCAGCGGGCAGCAACCGGCTAGCTTGCTTTTTGATCAGCGTCTGCAGCGAATTAAACATCAATAGATCGCTCCCTTGCCCCCTGGAATCTGGCCGGCAACAAACATCAACGTGGCACGCCGAAAGGCGGGTCCGCGCATTTGTAACATCATCCGGTGGTCCAGTCAAGGTTTGAATAGGGAAAACCCGAGCAACGTTTGTCGCGCTGTTTAGGATCAGGTGGACGGACGTTAATCGCCCTGGATTAACTCTTAGGGCAAACGGGCGTTCCGGTAGAGAACGATAGAGCCGAAGTCGGCCACCTTGACAAGCCCGGATGTGGAGTCCAGGTACCCATAGGACTTCCAGTCGACCGTGCGTGCGAGCAGCACGTATTTGACGCCGCGATCGGTCAGAACCTGGGCCCAGGCGCCAGTTGGGCCGTCCCTCACCAAGTTGGAGACCGCCACCTGATCGGGATCGGACGGCGGCGCTATACCAAACACCTCCGGATTGGTACTCACGAGGACCGGCGTTGAGAAGAATGATGGGGCCGGGGACGCCACCACCTCGTTCTCGTTCTGGATGAAGCCAAAGGACAGGTAACCGTGCCACGGGAGAAACAACGTGCGACCCGGGTGCGGGTCAGCAAGTAGGAGGCGGTCAGCCGCATACCAGCCCGACGGGTATTGAGATGGCTGTATTCCTCTATGGCTGCCGAACAGCAAGCCGTTGCCGTATCCGAGGGGAATCGCCAGCAGTAGCGCGCTAGCCCCCGCGGCCATCCAATCGATGCTGGCTGGGCTCATCTTCCGGCTGCGGATCCAACCGACTATCGCCATCGCCCCCAAGCCAACCAGCTGGGAGTAGACGAGTGCGAGCAGGGCTGCCCACTTGCCGGCGTCTCGCATCCCACGGTATGGCGGCACATGCGCGTAGAGCCAGTAAGCGAGCCTGGCGGTCACCGGATGGGAGACTCCAATCTCGAGAACCAGGGCGATACCCGCGGCCAGCAGCAGACCTGCTACCCAGGGCGCGAGCTGATCCTGCTTTCGTTTGATCCCGGTGAACGCGCCCACCCCTGCCACGAACAAGATTGCCCCCAGCACCGCCGGCCACAGCGGCACATAAGCTTTCATTGATAGGAAGCGGCCGGCGTCCTCTGCCCAAAACCCGTAGAGACCCAAAACATTCGGCAGCAGGCCAACGCGCGGATCCGGGACGACCGAGAACTCGATCAGCGCGTTGGTTCCGATTCCGGCTAGAGTGGCTCCTTCCCGCCCCCTACCCGTTAGGTTGGGAACGACCCAGTAGGCGCTTGCGGCGAACGTCGAGCCTGCCGCAAGCACAACCCAGGGGACTAGCCGTTTGAGGTACTCGATCCTATTTCCCCTTGCAAACACGTAGGCAAGAAACAGCGAGGCCGCTAAAACTGATGAGACGAAAAACAGGTGCAGGTCCAGTACCCCGAGCAGGGCGACGCTGACCGCAGCAAGGAGTGCCGAGCGAGCCGTAGGTTCGAGAAACAGAACGCGCAGGCGAATCGCCACCCAGGGCAGTACCGCATAACCCGCTAGCAGAAACAGTTGGCCGTAATGAAGGCGGCCATACACGAGTGGATTGAGCATGTAGACGGTCGCGGCGGCGGCTCTTGGAACAAAGCCCCCGAGCGGAACCGCGCGATACGACAGCGCGGCGGCAGCCAACAAGGACCCCAAAACAAGCAATTTGCCGGTTGCCTCACTTCCAACCTCCATGGAGATCGCAGCGAGGGCGGCTTGAAGAGGCGCCGCGCTGTACAAACTGGTCGGGAAGTCAAGCCGTCGCGGACCGGGCCAATCGGTCCCGAATAGGTAACCGGGCAGCAGCCACGGACCCGCCACAACGGCGGTGAGGAATGCGGCCCACAAAACAAGAAGCCCGCGGTCGGACTTAGCGATATCGAAGCCCACCAAGCGGCGCGAGATCGGCACCCGCGCTGCTGAACCCAACGCCATATAGTATTCGCTCTACCTGATCTGGCCGTTTGCGCGGGAGCAGGCCCGAGGTGGGACCGACAGACTCAGGAATCGTTTTTCGGGGGCAACCTTGGGAGGGTCATCAGTGACGACCCGGGCGAACGCCTGGCGCAGGCTGATTGCGCTGTTGAAAGGTGAGCGAATCGTCGCCCACAACCTCATGGTGGGCGGCGGGACGATCGTCGCGGGCCTCCTTGGCGTCGCATTTCAGTCCCTGTTTTCACATCGCCTCCAACCGGCCGATTACGGCGCCGTGTTCGCCATCGTCAGCCTCATCACTTTCGTCGGGCTGCCAGCGACCGCATTCACCCTAGTAATGGCACGCGAGACGAGCCGCGACCGTGCCGGCGGCCAGCAAGCGCCAAGCGCTGCCCTCCTCCGCAACGGCAACCGTGTCCTGCTTTTGGCCGGCGTCGCTTTGGCGCTCGTCGTCGCCTTACTGTCGCCCATCCTGGCGCAGTTCCTACTGGTTCCGGTCAACCTCCTGCTGGCCGCCTCTGCCGGCATGCCCTTCACCTTGGCGCTGCCGCTGCTGCTGGGGGAGCTCCAGGGCGAGCAACGGTTCCTGGCCTTCTCGACCCTTGCGGTGGGCCAGGCGGCTTTGAAGCTCGTCGGCGCTGTTGCATTCGGTGCCTTCTGGGGGCCTTTCGGAATCATCGCCGGGATCTCGGTGGCCAGTGCTGTCGTATACCTGGCGGCCGTCCTAATGGTTTCGAGCAAGCTGTCAATTAAGACGAGCGCGCCCTGGTTTCGGTCCGCAGCGGCCTATTTGGCCGTGATTTTGCCGAGCACGCTCGCGCTAGCGATGCTACTCAGCGCCGACGTTCTCCTCGTCAAGCATTACTTCCCAAACCGAGTCGCCGGCGAATACTCGGCGGTTGCGGCGCTAGGCAGGGCTATCTTCTGGGGTGCGAGCGCGATCGCAACCGTCCTCTTTCCGAAGGTGGTTTTCCGAGGTGCGCAGGGGAAAGGCGGCTCACAGATCGTCGGCGCATCCCTGCTGTTGCTTGCGGTGGGCGGGCTGGTCGGCGTGGGAGTGCTCGCTTTCGTCTCTCGCTGGCTGCTCATTGCCTTCGCAGGCAACGCGTACGCGGAGGTGGCCGGTTATCTGCCCTGGTATGGAATCGGCATGATCATGTTGGGAGGTGCTGCGGTACTGATCGCCACTCATCAGTCCCGAGGCAAGCCTGGCTTCCTCGCCATCTTGCTGCCGCTGACGTTGTTGGAACCCGCCCTGCTCGTGGCATTCCATCAAAACCTCGCGCAGGTTGTACTCGTGGTCGATATTTCGATGGCATTGGTAGCTGGCGGGCTCGGGGCGCTATACCTCGCTCAGCAGGACAAGCACATCGCGGGCCGGACGCCTGTACCGGCAACCCCCAGCGCCGCGTCCAACATGGCAGGGATCAGGTGATCTCATGAGCATCGAAATTATGAAATCGACTGATGAGCAAGCAGACAACCCACAGGCGAAGGACTCCTCCAAAGTCGAGTTGTCTGTTGTCGTTCCCGCCTATCGTGAAGGCAAGCGCATCTACGAAAACCTTGTCCGTCTGGTCGGCGAGTTGGACAAACTCAATGTTCTTTACGAAGTCGTCGTCGTGTCCGACGGCAACACAGACGCCACGGTCAGCGAGGCGCGGCGTGTGCCCTCACAGGCGATTCGTGTCTTCCACTACCCGATGAACATCGGCAAGGGTTTTGCCTTGAGTTGCGGCGTGGACCAGTCGACAGGTCGACTCGTTACGTTCATCGACGCAGACATGGAACTCGACCCTGCGACGATTGGCGGTTTCATCGAAATCATGCGAACGAGCAAGTGTGACGCGGTCATCGGATCAAAACGCCATCCGGAGTCGAACGTTGCCTACCCGGGGTTTCGACGACTCCAGAGCTCTGTGTATCAGATGTTCGTCCGGGTACTTTTCAACCTTGACGTTCGGGACACGCAGACAGGCCTGAAGCTTTTTCGTCGCCAGGTGCTCAGCGAAGCCCTCCCACTTCTGGCAATCAAGCGCTTTGCCTTCGACCTCGAACTTCTCGTGGTTGCGCGATTCCTGGGCTATCGCAAAATCTGCGAAGCGCCGATCAATCTCGACTACCAGTTCGAGAGCACGGTCAACCTCGCGTCCGCTTGGAACGTCCTGTGGGACACGGCTGCGATCTTCTACCGCCTCCGAATCTTGCGTTACTACCAGCACCGCAGACGCCAGTTGCTCGATGCCGAGCAGCAAAACAAGGCGGAAGCTGGAGCCACGTCCGAGGCCTGACCTGCGGATACTGATCCTCAATTGGCGCTGTCCGCGCAACCCACGTGCCGGTGGAGCCGAGGCCTTGACCTATGAAGTTGCCCGGCGACTGGTTAGAGCGGGCAACTCGGTCGAATGGTTCGCCGCGTCGTTCCCAAAAGCACCGGCCGAGGAGACGCTAGACGGCGTTCAAGTCATTCGAGCCGGTCGCCAATGGACCGTCCATTGGCATGCCTTCAAGCATTACCGGAAGTCTCTTCGCGGTCGTTTCGATCTCGTGATCGACGAGGTCAATACCATGCCATTCTTCACGCCCATGTGGGCTGGGATACCAATAGTCATGTTGATATTTCAGCTCGCCCGGGAAGTTTGGTGGTATGAGAGCCCTCCTCCGATCAGCGCGATCGGATATGCAGCTGAGCCCATCTACCTGCAGGCGTACCGAAATACTCCCGTTCTAACGATCTCGCGGTCCACTGAGCAAGACCTCAGGAGACTCGGATTCATCGGCCCAATCACCATCATCCCGATCGGGATCGAAGAGGTTGCCTCAAGTCAACAGTCGAAAGCGACCACTCCTACCTTCTTGTACGTCGGCCGCCTGGCCCCCTCGAAGCGAATTGCGCATATGGTGCAGGCGCTGGCCCAATTTCGTCGGGCAACGGGAAGCGGGCTGTTATGGCTCGCGGGCAGTGGCTCCGAGAGATACCAGCGGTCGCTGCTCAAACTGGCTAGGCGTTTGCGTGTAGAGGACAGCGTCGTGTTCTTGGGCCGAGTATCGCCACAAGAAAAACATCGCCTCATGAGCGAAGCCCATGCCTTGCTTATGACGTCGGTCCGCGAGGGCTGGGGGCTTGTTGTAACAGAAGCGAGTGCGTGTGGAACGCCAGCCATTGTCTATGACGTACCTGGCTTACGTGACTCAGTTCGTAATGAATCGACAGGGCTGGTGGTGCCACCCCGGCCAGGCGACTTAAATGCCGCAATGCTGCGAGTCACCACGGACCCTAGTCTGTACGACTACCTTGTAGCAGAGGGCCAGCGCTGGAGTGGAACCCTGTCGTTCGACAAATCAGCCCAAGCCGTGGGACACGAGCTCGCTCGAATTCGCCTAAAGAGCAGTTCAGAAGTCCGCGCATAGAGAAGACTGAGGCTTGGAGCAATACCGGTTGGCACTGAACAGGTCGCCCCGTACCCCGACGTGACGACCAAAGGCGAGAACTCAGTGACTCTCTCAGTTGTAGTCCCCGTCCTTAACGCTGAACGGGACCTTCCGGGCTGTCTCGATTCAATCCTGCGGCAACGAACCAGTTCCATCGGGTACGAGATCGTAGTTGCCGACGGAGGATCGATCGACGCTACGCGGCAGATCGCGCTAGCCGCAGGCGCTCGGGTGATTGATAACCCGTTTCGCTTGGCAGAGCCAGGCGTAGCCGTGGGCATCAACGCGGCTCGTGGTCGGTTTATCACAGTCATGGCCGCGGACAATCGGATGCGAGGTGAAGACTTTATTCAGAGGATACTCGAGCCGTTTCAAGACTCAGAAGTGGTCGCCGCCTTCCCGCGCGTCGTAAGCACTGCCGCTGACGGACTCGCCACGAAGTACATCAACCGCTATAGCGACCCGTTCAGCCACTTCGTGTACGGATCCTTGCATACCTCGATCGACCTCATGCTGAGACGAGGCGATCGCGTCCTTCGTCCCACTGTCGAGAACCATCCCCTCCTCGCGGTTGCCCAAGGGTGCACGTTTCGAGCAGGACTTGTTTACCAGGGGTCACCCGATCAAGCGGACGACGTGCTTGCCATCGTTGAGCTGGTGGAACTAGGAGGCAAGTTAGCGCTTGTCCGTGACGCAGAGCTGGAGCACCATCACGCCAGTGGGCTGGGCGTCCTTTATCGCAAGTACTGGCGCAGGACGACTTGGACCCTCGCCGGTCGGCAAGGCTACTTTCGCAGGGCTTCCAGGATGGCACGCGGGCGGCGGATCCGGAGATGGCTATGGGTGCCGTACTCGGCGAGTCTCGTCGCTCCAACAATCCACGGAGCGCTACTCGCGCTACGGCACCGTGACGGAGTTGCCCTTTACCACCCCGTCGTAAACACTGTGATTTTTGTTGCGGTCTTACGCGGCGTGATTGCTGCTGCGTTAGATAGGCGGCAGACGACCTGAATCGGGGCGCGGTAACTGAAAGGCAGCAATTGCCGATATCACCGGCGAGCCAGTGGCTTGGCGAGGCGGCGCAGCCCACGTCGAGCTCCTATCGGACCGAGACGCAACAGAATGAGGATCAGCAACGTGGCTGCGGATACCCACTGCGCGGTAAAAAAGACGTTACTGAGCGCGTAATTAGCTGAGAAGTTGCGGACTCCAGAAGGTATCAGCCATCCATTAAACATGCCATCCACCACGACATGACGGCTGCCGACCGATCCCTGCCAAAGATTTGAATAGCTGCTATGAATCAAAGCCAGTTGGATCGTGGCAGGCGGCCGAGGCTCTGGATCGGATAACAAGGCGAGAGTCGGCAGTGCTGGGACTTCCACGACACGAACGTTTGCATATTCAGTAACTGTTTGGGTGCCGGAAGCACCCTCGTCTGCGTACAGATACAGGCTTACTGCTGTCGTTCCGGCATCAGGCTTGAATGACCCGCGATACGTCGACCATCCCGCTTGGTTGGGAATGGCAGGCAGCGAGGCGCACCGCTCTGGACCGAATTCCCAGAAGCAGATTCGTGGCGTGGCTCCCATGACGGGATGCACCATCAAACTCACCACAAGAGGCCCGCTGTGCCACACAAGTGCCTGACTCTCGCAAGCGGCATCGAATGAGGCCGACAAGCGCAACGCTGCTTGTCCCGCCGGTGCTCCGCTCGCTATGACGTGGGCGTTCAAGCGAGCTTCCCGCGAATTCACAGTATGGCAATCCGCAACAGGCCCCCATAGTCCGCTGCCAAAATCGCCATTTGATATCACGCCTCGTGCAGGGAGGGACACGGTGACGACGTTGGTTTCATTCGGCTGATAATCGACCTTCGCCGATGAGACATCCCGGAGATTGATTTCCGAGGGACCAAGCGCGACAACGGTTCTCGAATCCAACTCAGCAATACGGTAGGTCCGGCCTTGGGGAGATTGCGGCTGCCAAATCAACGCTTTGTCGCTAGCGTTCCAGAGTTCAATTGGCGGAGCCTGCGCGATATTCGGAACTCCGGCCTGCGATTCACTAGTGACGAGCACTTCATTTGGCGGCACTACGTCTAGCAGCCGCAGGTCAGGCATGGGACTGTTGACTGTTGCGAAGGGAGCGCCAACTACCATGTCGCTGGTCGCGCCCCTTAATGAATAGAGCTCTAGCGATCCTATTTGCCGAAGCCGAGCGAAGTTGGGAGATGCTGCCAACGAGGCGGCGAGATCAGCGGGCGAAATTATTGAGCGCCCAGGGTACGGCGATTCGATGTCAGATCGCACCAGAATAAGCGGAGCGTTCAGAGCCCTAGCGACAGCTTCTGTTAGCTGCCAATCGCGATCAGCGATGCTGCTGGCCGCCAAGCGTACGGCGCTGATTACCTGTGAGGACGCAGGCGAATAGCCCTGTCCATTCGGGATAAGAACGGGGCGGCGAAACATATCAACCACGAAGCTGTCTGTACCGTAGTAACCCCATCGGTATGGCATTTGGTAGAAGTCGTCCGGAGGCATCACCAGGAGGCCGCCTTCTATTGGTAAGCCATCGACGAATCGGCTCATCTCCGTCCAATAGCCCGGCACCTTCACGTGGACTGGTGGCAGGCTGGGCCTGATGTCCGGGACGACTGCGCCTGTATACAGTGGAAAACCAAGCATTATTGCACCCACAAGGCCGACCGCCGGCACGAACGAAAAGCGCAGCGATCTCGCGGCCTGTCGGAGCACGGAAATCGAATGGCCGCGTGCCGAAGCCGCAAGACCCAAATTGGGTAGGGAGAGACGGAGTGACAATTGCAACGCGCCGCGATGTCCGGCTACCGACTCTCGCTGAAATGCTTCGACGAGGACTCCCATCAACACCGCATAGGAAAGGGCTCCCACCATGAGAAAGCGCCCCGGCTCGCGGAGAAGCCAGCCGAACGGCAAGGTGTAAAGCCGGTCGAAGATGATGCTGCCCGGAGCGTTGGTCCCCGTGCTAATTAGAATCACGACTAGCGCCAAGGTCGCAGCCGCAACCGCAACGCGTGCTTCTCGACTGCGCCGAGACCACCCAGCTGCTGGCAACGCTAACGCACTAAATGCAGTCGCTGGCAATGCGAACGCTGCGACTCTCAAAACGAGACCGTTGTAGGCCGGTGCATACGGGTAGTACTCCCGAAGATTCCAACCCCAAATCGCGTTGAGCCAGAACGCATTGCGAAGTGTGGCGCGCCCCTCAGTCCAGGTCCAACTCGATAGGCTCACGATTTGGCTGCCGGCGAAGTCAGATAAGTGGAGAATGGCCGGAATAATCCAGTAGGCCGATGTGCCTAGCAGGAGCGTGCCGCCGACCAAGAGGGCGTAGAAGCTACGGTATCCGGCCTTCTTGCCATCAAGCCACGCGGCAACAAGCGGCGCGGCCAACATACCACCAAGAATCATTCCTACCAGTGGCGGATTGAAGAAGACATACCCGAGCATCGGGGACGCCAGAGCGATAAGTGCTGCGCCCCAAAGGAAAGGTATCCTACGCGTCCCGACCGCTATCAGCGCCGCTGGCATCGCTGCCAGCAAGCCCATCGCGGCCATGTAGACCGCATATGTGTTCACCTCGCTAACCACGTATGGATTTAGGACGTAAACGAGCGAACCGCCCACGGCCGCTAGTGGACCCACCCGGAGGGCAGCCAAAAGCCCAAACGCACCCAACGCAGCGCCAACAAAGAGTGCCGTGTACCAGATTCGCTCAGCGGCTGGAGGGTCGCCGCCAGTAGCCCGAACGATAGCGAGAACCCCGGCCCACGGAAGGCTCATAGGCAACTGTGATGGCTCTCCAAGGCTGGACCCTCCAGAGATCCAAGGATCAAAGAGCCGTCCGAGCCAAGCTGTACCGTCTGGTGGCGGAATGTCACCGCCAGCGATGCTTGTTCCCGGTTGGAACCACGTCTGAACTGTGAGCGCAGCCACTAATGCGAGCCCACCAGCAGTAAAAGCCCATGTCCGTACGCTCGGTCTCTCGGAAGGGTCGCTTGCGCCATCGTCGCCGCGGCGTGCTACGAGGAGCTCCGACCAGCCCACTACGGTCCCGACACCAAGTGCTAGTAACGCAATGAGAGCCAGGCGGTCTGAAAGGCTACCTTCTGGTACTACCCCTAGGACGAGTAAGGCGGCGACCCCCAACAATACACAGACACTTCGTATCTGGCTCAAGACGGGTTGAGGCCGTTGGGCGTGCACATCGGAAGTTATTGCCTGCTGCATCGAAATCGGGCTACTGGTCATGGCGATGCACTGCCTTAGGGAAGCGTCATCTTAAGGCTACCGATCTGGCCAGTCACACTCGATGGTGTCTGCCCGAAGCCTCGACGCTGCCATCTACCGTTTACTCTCAAAGCCCTTGGACACGGTCGTTCTGGCACCGGCTGGATATCTGCTCGATCCCGACATCGGATCAGATTACGAGCGACCCTGGCGATTGGCACAAGGACTCGCCCGACGCGGGCTCCGCGTTGTCGTCGTCGCACGCGAGGTCAAACGACCGCTGGAGCTAGGGCCGAACGTAGAAGTCGTCGCGCCTCCCGGCGATCTTCCGAGGACGCCCGTTGGTCGCATTGTAGATAGGGCAAATCTCTACTGGCACGCCAGACAGATCGTGAATAGGGAGGTGTCCACGGGACGGGCTCTCGTAGTTCACCACAGCGGGCCCTGCGGTGAACAGTCACCAAGTTTGGTTGCCCCGATTCCCATTCCGTTCGTTTACGGTCCGATACCCGCGGCACAGCCGGCCGATGTTCCCGGCGATGATTGGTTGTCGTGGCTACGTACTCCCAATGCCTCGCCGATGCAGGCGAAATTGAGCAGATTCACGGCCAGCCAAACCCGCTCCCTGGCACGTAGCCTTTGGCGCCGGACGCTGCGCCGCGCTGATGCCGTTACCGTTGAGGCTCACGCAAATGCGCCGACGGGATACTCGGATGCAGTCGTCATCCCACCCGGAGTCGATATCACACGCTTTAGTCGGGACGGGTACGGCGATCCAGTGCCTGGTCGGGTATTGGCCTTCGGTGGCCTATTA